>Ga0335080_10000528_pt1 | contig 35186 bp, 26 predicted proteins | sample Lox_Sample_34_FD_206720 | JGI IMG/M metagenome (GOLD analysis project Ga0335080, IMG submission 206720) | Soil microbial communities from Loxahatchee National Wildlife Refuge, Florida, United States - Lox_Sample_3.4 | ecosystem: Environmental > Terrestrial > Soil > Wetlands | place: USA... | reverse complement strand
GTGCACGATGACGTGCTTCCGCCGCCGCATGGCCGCCATGGAGATCACGCCGTGCAGATGGTCGGGGGTCATGATTTTGACGGCGTCCAGGTCCTTCTCCTTTTCGAGCAGCTCGCGGAAATCGGCGTAGGCGGTCACGCCGCGGAACTTGTCGGCGGAGCGCTGGTTGGCGTAGTAGGTGTCCACCACGTCCTTGCCCACTTCGCGCCCGCCCGGGATGGTGCCCTCCGGACCCGGCCGCCAGTCGGGCTTGCCGAGCGTATTGCGGATCTGCCGCAGGAGTCCTTCCTTCGACCAGTCGCCGTACCCGGTGGCGTAGCGGTTGGGATCGCAGATGCTCACGATCTGGATCTCGGGAATCGGCAGCAGGTTGACCATTTCGCGCAGGCCCTGCGTGCCGGTGCCGATGTAGGCCAGCGTGATCTTGTCGCTGGGCGGGACTTCGTTAGGCCCTCCGAGCACGTGGCGGGGGACGATGGTGAACGCGGCGGCTCCGGCGGCGGCGCCGATAAATTTGCGGCGATTGGATTCGGAATTCATGCGGAAACCTCGCCCGGCATCATATCCGGATGCGCGCAAGGGAGCAAGGGGACGGCGTAGTATCATGCACGAGATGGTTCGACTGGCGGCAACAGAAGAGATCAGCGCGCTTGGCGTTCGGCACCTGAAACGTTTCTGGTCGCGCATGCTGGCGCAGCGCCAGGGTTTGTCGAACGGCGCCGACAGCGACGCCGATTGGGTCGCGGACAACACGCTGCTCTGCGGGCTGCGCGTGGGGTTGCGCGAGACCATGCAGTTTGTGTGCGAGCAGGCCCCGGCGTTCGCGGAATTCGAGAAATGGATACTGGAAAAGAACGGCGGATGGATCGATCCGGCTCGCATCGCGAGAATCAACCTGGGGTTGTCCGGCGGCGTCCCCGATCTTCCCGCGGAGATGCGGGGCGAGCCGCCGCTGACCCCGGAAGACCTGGCGTTATGGGAGGAGAACGGCTACGTGATCCTCCATGACGCCGCGCCGCCGGCGCAGTGCCGTGCCGCGGCGCACGCAATCTGCGAGTTCCTGGGCATGGATCCCGAGCGTCCCGACACGTGGTATGGCGGTCCGCAGGGCCACAGCATCTGGATTCCGCTGCTGCACCATCCGGCTTTGTGGGCGAATCGCGATTCGCCGCGGATCTACCGGGCGTTCGCACAGATTTGGGGGCGGCCCGACATGTGGTGCAGCGTGGACCAGGGTGGCATGAATCCGCCGGAGCGTCCGGGGTGGCGTTTTCCCGGCCCGCATCTGCACTGGGACGTAAGCGTGGCGCGCCCGATTCCGTTCGGCGTGCAGGGAATCCTGTACCTAACCGACACCGCCGCCGACCAGGGCGCCTTCACCTGCGTCCCGGGATTTCATCGCCGGATCGACGCCTGGCTAGACAGCCTGCCGGCCGGCGCCGACCCGCGGACCGAGGATTTGGCGTCGCTGGGAGCGGTTCCGATCGCGGGCCGCGCGGGCGACCTGATCATCTGGCAGCACGCTCTGCCGCACGGCAGCAGTCCCAACCGGGCGCAGGTGCCGCGGTTCGTCCAATACATAAAGATGCAACCCAGCGCGTGGGAGCACAACCCGGTGTGGAAGTAGAACTGTGGGGCGGACGTTCGGTTTTTCTCGTCCGCTCAGCTCGCGCAGCGGGCCCCCCGGGCGCCCGGATGTACAATCGCCTGTATATGAGAATCTGTGCACTTCTGCTGTTTGCGGGCTCCGTGTTCGCCGCCGAGGAGTTCGCCACTTCCGAAGGGAAGGTCGAGATCACGCCGATCCAGCACGCCAGCCTCATGATCAAAGAGGCCGGCAAGATCATCTATGTCGATCCGGCGCAGGGCAAGTACGACGGCCTTCCGCAGGCGGACTACATCTTCATCACCGATATTCACGGCGACCACCTGGCGCCGCCGATCGTTGAGAAGCTCAAAAAGAGCGGCACCGTCATTGTCGCGCCGAAGGCGGTGGCGGAAAAACTTCCCGGATGCACTGTGATGGCCAACGGCGAAACCCGGACCGTCGGCGACATCAAGGTGGAAGCCATCCCGATGTACAACCTGAAGCCCGCGGCGAACGGCCAGACCTATCACGAGAAGGGCCGCGGCAATGGGTATGTTCTTACGATCGGCGGTATGCGCTTCTACTTCGCGGGAGACACCGAAGGCATTCCCGAGATGCGCGCCCTGAAGAATATCGATGTCGCGTTCATTCCGATGAACCTGCCCTTCACCATGACTCCCGCCGATGCAGCGGACGCCGTAAAGGCGTTTCATCCGGCCGTGGTATATCCGTACCACTACCGCGGCCAGGACACCAAGATCTTCGCCAAGGCGCTGGAAGGCACGGGCATCGACGTGCGCCTGAGAGACTGGTACGCGCAGTAGAAACCGAACCTCCGGCCCCGGGCCCTCAGTGCATCGACTCCACCGTTGGCGTCACCCAGGAGTACAGAAAGCTCGACAGCGAGGGGAACAGGTGTGCCAGCAGGCCGATGAATGGCAGGATCCCCATCCCGATCAGCCGGAACCAGAACTCCTGGTTGAGCTCGCCGGGTTTGGTCCCCGAGAGAAGGCTCAGAATTCCGTTTCGTTCCATGCCGGCAAAGACCCGGAAGACCAGTACGCCGGTGAGCAGGAACACGACCGCGAGGAAGCGGCTCAAAAGCAAGGGCGCCTGCGGAGTGTACGAGTGCAGGACAGCCATCAGCATCAACACGCCGAAAGAGATGACCCACGCGATCATCTGAAGGTGTCCGACCACGTAGAGCAGGTAGCGCGAGAATTGCATTGCGACAAAATCGCTCGAGTAGCGGGCAAGTTTCTCTTCTTCGCCCGGCTCCCCGCCGTGGGGAGTGCCTTCCTCGGCCAGGTTTCTGCTCCAGATGGGAACCAGGTCGTTCATGACGATCTTCGCGAGCAGCGACGCGCACATTCGTTCGTATGCGCGGCGGGCCAGAAGAAAGCGGCAGAGTGTCCTGGTACGCAGCATCGCCGGAGGGAATTTCTTTTCCGGCGGCGCTGGGAGTCCCTTGGCCACGGGCAGGTCGCGCGGATCGAAGCGATTCGGCAGTGCGGCCCAGAACCGCAGCACGTCGGCATTGGCTTCACGCGTGGCCACAACCACGCGACGATTGTGCAGCGCCACGAGCATCTGGCGCGCCAGGAAGGCTTTTGACGCAGTCTGGTTCGAGACCCAAATCGGGCGTTTCGGCCAGTCCTGCGTGATTCGCTGAAAGGCAGGGCGGAGGGGCAGCACTTCGATGAGCGCCAACAGGCGGTCGAGATGGTTCCAGATCGCAAACAAGTCGTAGCATGCCAGCACGAGACAAAACAGGACCGCGGCGACCGTGGCCGACAAGGCGCGGTTATACCACGGGTTCTCGAAAGCCGAAGCGTAGAGCGAAGGGCGAAAGACAATCAGGCAGGCCACCAACACGGCGCCCGACCAGAACAGCCGGCGCTGCCACTCGGTGCCGGTGCCGGCGGGTCCGGCAATCTGCCGATTGATGCTGTCATAGCAGTGGACCAGCGGCCCGCGCAGCGATTTGAAGTGGATCAGCCGCAGGCATGGGCGGGCGAATCCCGCGCGGGCGAACCGGTTCACGTAAGAAATCGAGCCCGCCAGAATCACGATGCCGAGAATCATGAGGGGTAGAGCCGGAGAAGAGCCGGAATAGAGTTCGATCGCGCGGTAGCAAAAGAGGAAACTCGCCGGGGCCGGCCGCAGCACGCAGCAATAGAAATACGGCACCGTCACCACCACGTAGACGCCGATAATCATGGTCAGATAGAGCGCGGTCTGCGGTTCCACCGGCTTGCGTGACGCTTTCCGCCAGATCCAGGCCGCCGCGGCTAATGGCAGAATCCAGCCGAGGAAACCGAAGGGCACCGACCAGCAATACCACGGCCAGTGGCGCTCGAAATCCGACACAGCCACCGGCAGGAACAACACCCACTCGATGGCGCTCGCCGCCAGGCAGCAGGCAATCACGCTCACCAGCCGCGGAAAGGCCAGCCGGCGGCCGTCGCACACGGAGAGCCACACGGGCCAGCGGAGCAGGGGCGTGACATTCACCCAGAAAAGCAGCAGGCAGCCTCCACAGGCGAACACGGAAAAAGTCATGGCGGTGGTGAACCAGGCTCTCTGCGGAACCGGAAATTCTGGTCTGTGGGTTTCCATGGCGGTTTGGGGATTGAGTTCGAACCAGCGGTCAGTCTGGTCCTTGCCCGCGTCGATCAGATCGATTGGCGCGAATCCCGTCCGGTTCAGCGTAAGCAGCCACAGACCGGGGTAGGGCATTGGCTTCGGAGTCTGTCTGTAGCCGCGGAGGTTCGGCTGGTGCGCCGCAGAGATTCTGGTAAGCAGAAACTGCGTGGCGTTGTAGAGTCCCTGCGAATCGGGGGTGGGCAGCATGACCCGCTGGGTGGATTCGCTCCCGGTGGCCAGCCATTGGTCCCCTTCAAAGAACATGGGGTACGTAGAAAGGAAAACGGAGCCGGCCAGGTCGGCTTGTGTCGCCGCGGCGACGAACAGGACGTCGGGATTGTCCGCCAGAACGCGCGTGTCGGGCGCTTCCCGCCGCACCACCTGGGCCAGGAAGAGCGTGTCGAGCACGTTGGTTGCGACGATACGGACGATCCGCGTCCGGCGCCGGCGCAGATCTTCCATGATCGACTGAATCACGGCATACTGCGAGAGGGGGGTCTGCAAGTCGGAGAACGTGGGCACGCTGTCTTCGCCGCTGCCGGAATTCTTGAGCGAGAAATTCAGGCCGGTCTCCGATGGCGCGTTGTTCGAGGGGCGTGCGGCCTCCTGCTGGTAGATGTCCCGGAGGTGCGCAATGTCTCGCGGGAAAACGTATTGCGTGATCGCGCCGCAGTAAGCGCCGGCTGTATCCGCCATGTGGGCAAAGGCGGTCTCGTCTTCCACTATGATGGCGACGTCGCGCGAGTTGATGCCGTACCGCGCCAGAACTTCGCAGAAGACCCGGTTGTAGTCCTGGGAGGATGCGATACCGCTGCGGAACTGCGCGTGGATCTCCGTGCTGCGCGTGAAGGCCTGCGCGGCGGGCTGCGACGAGATCGTTCCACCGTAGAATACCTCGCCGATCCGGATGAGGTCTTCATCATTGGCGCCATGGGCGTGGTTCCACTGGTTCACCACCGTGGAAAGCGGCGCGAACGAACCCGAAAAGCTGGGCGCGAGGAAGCCCACATGTGCCGGCGGCGAGAGGGCGTGAGCCAGGCGCAGCGCGGCATAGAACGTGGGCCCGCTCACGCCGCTGGTGGGCGTTTCGGGAACCAAGTAGAGAAAGAGCACGTCGTTCCTCAACTCTCCCTCGACGACGCCAAAACGCCGGAAGATCAGGATGCCGGGCACCTGCTCCTGCTCCCGCTGAAGGTGGCGCTGGCGGCGCTGCTCGTTGGTGTTGCTGCCCGGTTGGGAGGCGCGATCGGACCAGGGCAGCCACTGGCCGGCGAGATCCCACTGGGCGGCGTGCATAGAGCGCTCGATGGCTTCGATCTGGCGGTCGAAATACAGGGAGAGGCGGGTGTGCGCCGGGTCGGCGACGGTGGCGACGATGCTCCAGGCCTGGTTTCGATTGAAGTCCGCGGGAGCGCCGAGGAATGCGCGCAGGCCGTCGGTCTGCGGCGGATGCTGCAGGTCGATCAGGCAGGCGAGGCTGGAATCGGGGTCGACGGCGCAGGGCGATGGCGGACCGGCGGGTGGCGGGAGAGGCGGTTCGCCGGCGTGGAAGTAGGCGCGGGTGGCGATCCACGGGCCCTCGCGGCGGTGGCCGCCTGCTGCCTGGCTCTCGCCGCCCTTCTTTTCGGCCGCGGGATTCTGCCGCGAGTTTCCAGTGGTCTCGCGCCCGCCTGGGGCGCCCAGGTGCAGTAAGACTGCAAGCAGTGCGAGGATACCCGCGGATGCGCCGACCTCTCGTTTCACGGTTGACCTCCCGTCTCCGGCGTGGCGGCCGGGGACCGGAATCGGGCCTTGTCAAGATAGTGAACGAGAGATGCCGGCCGTTTCCTTCAGACGGCGGCTGGCCTGGCGACTCGCAGCGTGGCTAGTGCTTCTTTGCACTTTTCCAGCAGAAATACGTGCTCCGCGGCAACCCCGACGAAGCGCATGCCGCGCTCGGCCCATGTCCTGGCCATGGCAATCCCGCGGGTCTGAATGCCTGGCACCACGCCGTGACGGTCGCAGGCGGCGATGATACGCTCCACGGTCTCGATCATCTTCGGATGATCGAACTGCCCGGGAACGCCCAGCGACACCGAGAGATCGGCGGGTCCGACCATGATCACGTCGAGTCCCGGGAGCGAGAGCAGCTCATCGGCGGCCTCGACGGCGCGGACCGTCTCCATCTGCACGACGGCCAGGGTCTCACGGTTCTGATGCGCAATGATCTCCGGCATGGTGCGTGATTCGTACTCGATCATGGTCGGATTGATGCCGAATCCGCGCTTGCCCATGGGCGGGAAGCGGAACCAGCTCAGGGCGTCCTCGAGCGCCTTGGGCTCTTCCACGCGCGGCAGGATGACTCCCTGCGCCCCCTGGTCGAGCAGGCGCGCGCACAGCGTGTACTGCAGCTCACCGACACGCACGATGGGTGTGATGCCGCAGGTCTTGCTGGCGATGATCATGTCGTGCACGGTTTCGAGGTTGAACGAGCCGTGCTCCTGGTCGATGAAGACGTAGTCGAAGCCCGCGGTGGCAAAACAGCGGACAATTTCCGGAGCGCGGTATACCTGCAACCCGCAGCCGTACACGATCTCGCCTTTGGCGAGGCGCTCTCTGGTGAGATTAGGACGCATCCATTCCATGCTACTCTAAGCCCGCTACAGCAAGGCGCCGTGCCGGATGCTAGAGCAGTTGATGGCCGATTACGTGAGCGACCATCTCACGCCCGCGAGGGATCGTCTCCGGCTGATCGATGGACCCTACCGAACTTGCCGCCGGAGTCCTGGTATTTCCCGCACCAGGCCACACGCCCGGGCACGCGCCGGTGCTGGTTTCATCCAAGCGACAACAATTGCTCTACCTTGGCGACGCGCTGATTCATCCGGCACAAATGGAGAATCCCGGGTGGACACCGCTTTCGATCTGGCGCCCGCGCAAACAGTCGATACGCGCAATGCCCTGTTGGACCGCGCGGTGACCGATCACTGCCGGCTCGCGGCTTTTCACCTTCCAGGCGGGATCGGTGTCGCCGAAAGGTGGCACTCGAGTTACCGTTGGCAGGCATTGCCCGCTCATTCCGTGATACCCTAAATCGGAATTGCCTATGACTGTCCGCTAACACAATGCGGGGCGAGCCTGCGGGCCCGCCAGGTTTTGTGGCCCACCTGGAGCGAACAGTCGAAATGTCTAATTACTTGGAAGGTTATGCCGAGCGCGGCCTCGTGGTGGCGCGTGTGATTCTTGCTCAGCGCGACCAGTATCGCCTGGCCGCAGAGTTCATGGAGTTTTCCGCCGAGCCCAGCGGGTCGATGTGGCACCGCTCGGCGACGCGCGCCGCGATGCCGGTGGTCGGCGATTGGGTGGCGGCGCGGATCGTCGGTGAAGGGCAGGCCATCGTCGAAGAGGTGCTGCCGCGGCGCACGCTATTTTCGCGGCGTGCCGCCGGCAATCGCGAGGAAGAGCAGCCCCTCGCGGCGAACATCGATGTGGTTTTCCTGGTCTGCGGCCTCGATGGCGACTTCAATCCACGCCGCATAGAGCGTTATCTGGCGCTTACCGTGGAGAGCCGCGCGCGGCCGGTAGTAGTGCTGAATAAGAGCGACGTGTGCACCGACCTCGCGGGGCGCATCGCGGAGACGCGGGCGATAGCAGCAAGTGCTGAGGTGGTGGCGGCGAGCACGCGAACCGCCGGAGGGCTGGATGCCCTGCTGGAGCAAATCGCGCCGGATGTGACCATCGCGCTGCTGGGATCGTCCGGCGTTGGTAAGTCGAGCATCGTAAATGCGCTGCTCGGCGAGGAAAGGCTGCGGACTTACGAGGTAAGGGAAGACGATTCACGCGGACGCCACACCACGACACACCGGGAGCTGATCCTGCTGCCCAACGGCGCGGCGCTGATCGACACGCCGGGGATGCGCGAGCTCCAGCTATGGGCATCGGAGGAGAGCGTGGGAGCGGTGTTCGACGAAATCGCCGAAGTGGCTGCAGCATGCCGCTACCGCGATTGCAGCCACTCAGGAGAGCCGGGATGCGCGGTGGAGCGCGCAGTGGCGGAAGGTAACCTCGATCCCGACCGTCTGCGGAGCTATCGCAAGCTCCAGGGCGAGGCGCGGCGCCACGAACTGCTTGCCGACCCGCTGGCGGCGCAGGAGCGCAAGCGCAAGTGGAAGGTGATCCACAAGGCGGCGCGGCGGCACTACCGGGACAAGTGGTAAGCGGCTATTTGGCCCGCTTTGGATAACCCACGGTCTGCGCCAGGGTGATCCTTTGATCCGGCCTGAACTTCAACGCCTTGGCCAGCGCCTCGCGGTTTACCATGGCGCGCACCACGGTGGAGAGACCTTCGGAAGCGCAGAACAAGTAAACGTTCTGGCCGATGAATCCGGTCTCGGCCGCCGCGTACAGAGCCTTGTCGGCATCCGAATTGGACGCCATTTTGGTGTAATCGGAGACGTACACCAGGTCCAGAGGCGCTTCGGCTGCGAACGGCTGCACCCCGGTGGCGGCGCGCAGATCGCCGGAGGCCACCGGTTCGAGGCGGTGCTCCCTGGCGTTGTAGCGGTAGACGGCATCCGGCAACGCGGCGTAAATATCCACGGTTTGGCGGTTGTTGGCTGAGGGCGCCGTGCGCCTGCCGTCAGGCCGGTTGACCCCGTAGGCGGCCCACAGCAGGTTGGAGAGCATCTGCGGCGAGAGCTTCTCCGGGCTGAATTCCCGTCCGCTCTGGCGGGCGGCAAGGGCCTGCATCAGCGGCATGCCGCCCTTGGCCTCGGGTTTGGGGAGTTGGAGTACGGCCAAGTCCGCCGCGCAGGCGGCGCCGGCCAGGAGCAGGAGAACAACGAGTCTACGCATATCAGGCACCTGTAATAGAGTTTAAGACCTCAAAGATTTATTATGAAACTGAAATCTTCTGACGCGCCCCGAACGTTGTAGGGGTGAAAGCTGCGATTCGAATGACGGCGGCAGCGACGTTGCAGATCGAAAGCTGGCCCCAGACCATCAGCGAGTTCGAGCGGCTGGTCGAGGCGACGCAGGACGAGCTGGTGCAGTTCGCGTTCTACCGCCTGGGAAACCGGGCGGATGCGGAGGACGCGGTGCAGGATGTTTACGTCCAGGCGTTTCGGGACCGCGACAAGCGCAGGCATATCACCGAGGTGCGGCCGTACCTGTTTCGTATGGTCCGGAACCGGTGTACGGATGTGCTGCGGGGCCGGTCGCGTAAACCCGCGGGGCAGGGACAAGAAGCCGGCGCCGGGGACACGCTTGCCGACATGCTGGCGCGCGAGGAGGCCGGAGAGTTCGCCCGCCTGCTGGATCGGATTCCCGAACGGGAAGCGGAGGTGATCCGGCTGCGGGCGTGGTCGGAGCTGTCGTTTGCGGAAGTGGCTGTGGCGGTCGGGGCGGCGGTTCCGACGGTCAAGTCGCGCTTCCGCTACGGCATCGAAAAACTGCGCCGTCTGCTGAACCTGGAAGGAGGTATGCCGAGATGAACGAGCGGGACGACGAGGAGGTACTGCGGCACATCCAGCCTTTGGCGCGAATCGCTGCTTCCAATTCATTTCGGGAGCGTGTCATGAAAGCGATTGCCGAGGAACGTGCGAGAGAGAATTCGCGGACTGCGCGGGGGTGGAAAAGCTGGCCGCGGTGGGTAACGATCGGGTGCGCGGCGGGACTGATCCTGCTGTTGCTGCCGATGCTGCGGGTAGGCGGCGGGCCGGAAAGGAGCTCGGGGGCGGCACTGCTGGCGCAATCGGCACAGGCGATGTCGAAGGTGCAGACGGTTCACATTCTGGGCCGTATCCGCACCCTGCCGGGGGACAACTTCGAGCTGATCGGAGCGGAATACGACTTTGTTCCGATCGAGATCTGGCGCGAGTACACCAATCCGCCGCGGTGGCGGGTGGAAAAGCCGGGGCGCGTAGTGGTGATGAACGGGCAGACTTCGACCATGTACATGGAGCGCTCCAATTCGGCGGTGAGCGGAACGCCCAACGCGGGGTTCATCGAGTGGCTGCGGCCGATGCTGGATCCGCAATCGATTCTCGAAAATGAGCTGATGGCGGCGCGCAAGGGTGCGGCCCAGGCGGCGCTGAGCAAGTCGAACGGAGTCATCGTCGCGACCGTGAGCAGGCAGGCACAGGGCAACTTCGCGAACGACTGGGCACGGAACAAGTCGATTGCAGAATCCGACCACCGGTGCTTATACCGTTTCGATTCGGCCAGCAAGCGGCTGGAAGGCTTGCAGGTGGCGATCGCCGTGGCGGGCAAGGAGACCGTGGTGGCGGAGTTCACGGATTTCCGCTACAACGAGGTTTTTCCGGAGACTCTGTACGCGCTGCAGCTTCCGTCGGATGTCGCCTGGATCACGGATCGGCCCTCCAAGCCTGCGCCGGCAAACCTGAACGGGCCGCGGGACGCTGCGGTATTTTTCTTCAATGCCTGTGCCAGCGAGGACTGGGATGCGGTGCTGCAGGTCCGGTCCGAAACCAGCGTGCCGATGGGCATCAAGCAGACTTACGGAGGGCTGCAGGTGATTGCGATCGGGGAGGCGTTCCAATCCGGCCTGTATCCCGGGTACTTCGTGACGTACCAGGTGCGGCTGCGGGACGGATACGTCAAGAGCCACAAGATCGCGATCCGCAACGACAATCCCGAGCAGCGCTGGGTGGTGGACGGCGGCATCTGAGGCTAGACCGGCTAGACCGACAATAGTATTGACTTTGGGAACGCGACCTGTTTGCATTGTGTGAAGGATCACAAGTCTTGAGACTGGTCTTGTGGTGCCTGGCGTTGGGGGTCCTGCCAATGCCAGGCCAGGTCGCGGGGATCGCGGTATACACACAGTTCCAACACCAACCCCCGACGGGCGTGGTTTCTTCCCTCGAACATGAAGTGGAGAGCATCCTTGCGCCGCTCGGCTTCGAGCTTCAGTGGCGTTCCCTGGACGCGGTGCAGGGGAACGAAGTCTCGCAGCAACTGGCGGTGGTCAAGTTCAAGGGCACGTGCGACCCGCAGAGCTTCCCGGTGGACCCGTTCCGCAGTGGGGGACTGGGGTGGACGCACGTGAGCGACGGCGAGATCCTGCCGTTCATGGACGTGGATTGCGATCACGTGCGTGGTTTCGTGCGCCATCCTTTGAGCGCTGCGGCGCCCGCAGAGCGGGACGTGATGCTGGGCCGGGCTCTGGCCCGGGTAGTGGTCCACGAGCTGTACCACATCCTGGCCCGGACCACTCGCCATGGGTCTGGGCCCGCGGACCACAGGGCCTATACGGTACAGGAACTGACCGACGAGCGGTTCGAGCTCGAGAGGGGCGAATGCCGCATCGTGAATGCTTCAGGGGCGCATTCGCCCGGGGTACGGCAGGGCATCCTGGGCTGGCTGCCCGGCTCGTCGAAGGCCGGGCAGGTGAAATTCGTGGAGAAGAAGTGCAGCGTGTGCCACGGAGCGCGGGGCGAGGGCACCAGCCGCGGCCCGGTGCTGCGCGTAGTGGGGCACATGATAGACGCGGCGGAGCTGGCGACCAGGCTGGGGATGGAGTCGCGCGCAATGTGCCGGCGGGCGGACCAGTTGAAGATCCCGCAGCCAGTGCTGGGGGCTTCCGATATCCACGACCTGGTTCAGTTCCTGAACGCTTCGCCGTATTGAAGCCGGATGGCATAATCCAGGTATGGAAATTACCTGGCTGGGACACGGCTCATTCCAATTCCGGCTGCCTTCGGGGCAGGTCATCGTGATGGACCCATGGACGGATGGCAATCCGTCCTACCCGAAGGGGCACCAGATCGATCGCGTGGACACCATCTGCATCACGCACGGCCACTTCGACCACATCCACGACGCAGTGCCGCTGGCGAAGAAGTTCTCGCCGGAGGCCATTGCGATTTATGAGACGGCGACCTGGCTGGAGTCGAAGGGCGTCGAGAAGACGCGCCCGATGAACAAGGGCGGGTCGCAGAAGGCCGGCGATACGATTGTGACCATGACGCACGCGGTACACAGTTGCGGGATCCTGGACGACGGCAAGATCCTCTACGGAGGCGAGGCCAGCGGCTATGTCATGCGCTTCGGCGACGGCCGCTGCCTGTATTTCGCGGGCGATACCAACGTGTTCTCGGACATGGCGCTGATCGAGCAGCTCTATCATCCCGAGCTGGCGTTTCTGCCGATCGGGGACCTGTTCACGATGAGCCCGGTGGAGGCCGCGGTGGCGTGCCGCCTGCTGCGCGCGAAGAAGGTGATCCCGATGCACTTCGGCACGTTCCCGGCGCTGACGGGGCGACCGGAGGACTTGAGAGACCGCATCAAAGATACAGATACCGAAGTGTGGGCGCTCGAGCCGGGCAAGACTGTCGAGTGGACAGGCTGAAGCCTGTCCTACTTACCTACGACGAGGACGTGGAAGCTGTCGGGGAGGACAGGGCCCTGCTTCTTGCCTTCGGGGGCGGGGCCGCGCTCGGCGGTGAGCAGGTAGACGTGATGGGTCTTCTCGTCGACGCACATGGTGCGGGCGCCGCGCTCGGTGGGGACCTGGTCTACCGTCTCGTATTTGCCGTTGACGAGCTTGACGATCGTGAGGGTGGCGTTGCCGCCGTTGGCGGCGTAGGCGTAGCCGTAGGTTGAGTCGAAGCCGCCGCCATCGGTGCCGGGACCGGTGGCTGGGGTGGCGATCACCTTGAAGGTGGGGATATCGACGACGGCCATCATGCTGTTGCCGCAGACAGGGAAGAGCTTCTTGTTCTTGACGTCGATGGAGAGGCCGCTGGGTTCTTCGCACGGCGCTAGCGAGGCCTTGCGGGTGAGCTCGCCCTTGACGGCGTCGATCTCGACGATCTCGCTGGAGGTTTCGAGGTTGACGTAAATCTTGCCGGCGCCATCGACGGCGCAGAACTCGCCGCCGGGGCCGGTGGCGATGGTCTTGACGATCTCGCTGGTCTTGGCGTCGATGAGGGTGACGTCCTGACCGCCGTGATTGACGGCGAAGATGCGCTTCGACTTGGGCTCGTAGCAGATGGCGTCGGGGTTTTTGCCGTTGGTGGCGGGTTCGCCGATCTTCTGCATGGTCTTGAGGTCGAAGATGGTGACGCTGTTGGACTGGCCGTTGGTGATGAAGCCGCGGTTGAGGTCGGGGGCGATGGCGATGCCGTGCACGCCGTGCAACTGGTCGATGGCGCCGAGGACCTTGCCGGCGTCGGGATCGACGATCTCGACCCTGGTCTGGTGGGAGACGTAGAGGCGGCGGTTGGCACTGTCGATGGTGACGTAGTCCCAGCCGCCGGTGCCGCCGATTTTGATTTTGTTGACGACCTTCATGCCTTCGGCGGAGTAGGCCGCGAGGGCGACGAGGGTGAATGAGAGGAACTTTTTCATAAGGTCTCCTTTGCGGGCCAGGAGGCCCGCGTTACCGGCCTCCCAGGTAGAAGTGGACGGCCGGGGTTACTACCAGCGATAAGACCATCGAGGCCAGGATACCGCCGATTACTGCGATGGCCAGGGGTTGAAGCATTTGCGAGCCGGCGCCCAAGGCGAGCGCCAGTGGAATCATGCCGGCCACGGTGGCCAGCGCGGTCATCATGATGGGACGCAGGCGGCGCTCGCCGGCGCGGATCATGGCTTCCTCGGGGGGCATGCCTTCGGCACGGAACTTCTGGTCGGCATCGAGCAGGAGGATGCCGTTCTTGGCCACGATGCCGATGACCATGATGAGGCCCATGAACGAGGAGATATTGAAGGTGACGCCAGTGACGAGGAGCGCAACGAAGACGCCGCAGGTAGAGAGGATCGCCGAGGAAAGGACAGCGACCGGGGCGGCGAAGTTGCCGAATTCGAACAAGAGGACGGTGAACACGAGCACGATGGCGAGAACGAGGACGGCGGCGAGATCCTTAAAGGATTTCTGCTGCTCTTCGTACTGGCCGCCGTACTGGATGCGGATTTCGGGGGGGACCTTGAGCTCGTCCACGGCGGCCTGGACCTTCTTCATGCCGTCGCCGAGGTTGATGCCCTCGAAGCGGGCGGTGACCTGCATGTCGCGCTGGAGATTTTCGCGGCGGATCTCGGTCTGGCCGGGGATCTCGACGATATCGGCGAGCGATCCGACGGTGGCGGTCTTGCCGGTGCCGCTGACGAGCAGCGTGTTGCGAATGGTGTCCATGGACTGGCGCGTTTCCTCGGGGAAGCGGACACGGATAGTATAGGCGCGGTCGTTGACGACGACGGGCAGGCTGGCGGGCTCGCCCTGGAGGATGGCACTGGTATCGAGCTCGACCTCCTGCGGGGTGAAGCCGGCGCGGGCGGTGACGGCGGGATCGACGTTGAAGACACGGGCGGGGCCGCTGATGGTGTTTTCGACGCCATCGAGCACGTCTTCGACGCCGGGGATTTTTTTGATGGCGCCGGCCACTTGCGGGGCCCAGGCACGGAGGAGATCGGGGTTTTGGGCGAAGAGCTTGATGACGACGGGCTCGGGCGCGCTGGTGAGGTCGCCGATCATGTCCTGGAGAAGCTGGACGATTTCGATATCGAGCACAGGTTCTGCCTTTTTGACGCGGGCGCGCACGTCGGCGATGACCTGGTCTCCGGAGCGCTTGCGGTTTTTCTTGAGCTTCACGGCGATATCGCCGGTGTTGGCCTCGGTGACGGCGGCGAGGCCGAGCTGGAGTCCGGTGCGGCGCGAGGTGCTTTCGACTTCGGGAGTCCGGCGCAGGATCTGCTCGACGTGAGTGATGACGCGGTTGGTTTCTTCGAGGGAGGAGCCGGCGGGCATGATGTAGTCGAGGATGAAGCCGCCTTCGTCCATGGCGGGGAGGAGGTCGCTGCCGCAGTTGTTGTAGGCGAGGTAGCTGACGCCGATGAGGATGAGGGCGAAGAGCGCGGTGGCGAATTTGTGCTCGAGGGTGAAGCGGAGAGTGCGCTCGTAGATGCGGAGGAGGCGGGGGGAGACGCTCTCCGAGTGGGTGCGCCGGGAGCCGCGCAACAGATAGTGGCTCAGCGTGGGCGTCCACGTGAGGGCCAAAGCCAGGGACGTGAGGAGGGCCATGCCTACGGTGATAGCCAGGGCGCGGAAGAAGACGCCGGTAACGCCGGTGATGGAGATGAGCGGGATGAAGACGACGATGGGGGTGATGGTGCTGCCGACCAGGGGGACGCGGATTTCGCGGAGAGCGCTGCGGATGGCATCGCCGCGCGACTGACCGCTGTCGCGGTGCATGACGATGTTCTCGACGACCACGATGGCATCGTCGATCACCAGGCCAACGGCGGCGGCAAGACCACCAAGGGTCATGAGGTCGAAGGTCTGGTTGAGGACTTTCAAGGCGATGAAGGTGACGGCGATGGTCGCGGGAATGACCAGGCCGGCGACGAGGGAGGTGCCCCAATCGCGGAGGAAGAGCACCATGATGAGCGAGGCCAGGATAAGGCCGATGACGATGGCGTCGCGGACGCTCTCGATGGATTCGTTGACCAGCTCGGATTGATCGTACCAGGGACGAAGGTCGATGCCTTTGGGGATTTCCTTGCGAATCTGCTCGATTTCGGCGTGCACGGCGTTGGCGACCTGCACGGTGTTGGAATCGGGCTGGCGGTAGATATTGAGGAGCACGGCAGGTTTGGCGTTGGCGGTGACGACCGTATAGACCGGCATGACGCTGGAATTGACCGCCGCCACGTCGCCGATGCGCAGGGGAGCGCCGGCGGGCGTGGTCTTGATGACGATGTTGGCGATGTCCTGGGTGGATTTCGCCTGGCCGCTGACGAGAGAGAGCACGAGCTGGTGATTGGTCTCGATGAGGCCGGGCGAATCGATCATGTTGCTGCGCCCGATGGCATCCAGAATGTTGGGGATGGTAACGGCGCTCTGGACCAGTTTGCCGGGATCGGGGCGGACTTCGAACTCGGGGACCTTGCCGCCCTGGAGGACGACGCTGGAAACGCCGGTCTGGCGGTTGAGACGCGGCTTGAGCTCGTAATTGGCGAGCTCCCAAAGCTGAGACTGCGAGACCTGGTCGCTGGTCAGGCTGTAGCCCATGATGGGGAAGGCGGCGAAGGTGAGGCGGTTGGCGGTGATCCTGGCGGTGGAGGGGAGCGACGCTTGCGCCCGGGCCATCGCGGCGTTGACGAGCTCAAGCGTGCGGTACATATCGACCTTCCAAGAGAAGAAGAGATCGAGCTCGGCGGTGCCGCGGCTGGTGATGGACCAGAGGTGATCGAGGCCGGGGACGATATTGACGGCTTCCTCGATGGGCCGGGTGACAGTGACCAGCATCTGGTCGATGGGGAAGACGCCGTTATCGACGCCAATGACGATGCGCGGGAAATTGGTTTCCGGGAAGACCGCCACGGGAATGGTGTTGGCCAGGTAGATGCCGACGGCGACCAAGGTCAGGATGACGAAGACGATGGGCTTGCCGTGGCGGGCCGTCCAGTGCGGCGATTCGGGAGCGGACGGGCCGAAGCCCGTCCCACGATCGTTCATTTCTTTTTGGCCTCGTCTTTCTTTTGATCCTTGGAAGGCGGGGCCTCGGGGGGGTTGTCTTCGTCCTCGTCGGCTTCCTTGACGGTGGTATCGATGACCTTGACTTTGGCCTTGTCATCGACGCCGACGCCGCCCTGAATGACGACCTCTTCGCCGGGACGGCAGCCGTTGAGCACCTGCACCTTGTCGCCCTCGCGCACGCCGAGGCGGACGGCGCGGCGGTGGGCCGTGGAGTTGGAATCGATGACCAGGACCGCGGTGCCGCCTTCTTCTCCCGGGAGGATGGCGGCGACCGGAACGACGGTGGCGGCCTTGATGGCTTCGGCGACGATGACGGCATGGACGCCGGAGCCGGGTTTCAGCTTCTCGCCGGGATTGGGTGATTCGATCCAGACCTGGGCGGTGGTGGAGGCGGGATCGGACGCGGGGCTGACCACGGTGACCTTGCCTTCGACGGGCTCCGTGCCATCGACGAAGGAGAGGGTAGCGGGCATGCCGACTTTGACCTGCGAGGCTTGGGCGACGGGGACGTTGACGCGCGCCACGACGCGGGAGATATCCATGACGGTGAGCAGGGCGACGGTGGGGCTGGCCATGTCGCCTTCGAAGAGGGGACGGTCGGCGACGATGCCCGCCTTGGGCGAGAGGATGCGGGAGTAGCTGAGCTGGGTCTCGGTGGTGACGGCGTGCGATTTGGCGGCGGCCACCTGCGCCGAGGCGGACTTGACCTGCTCCTCCTTGCCGACGGCCTGGAGGGCGCGGAGATGCTCCTGCGCGGCGAGGTAGTCGCTATTGGCGCGGGCGTAGCTGACCTGGGCTTCTTCGACCTGGCGGCGGGCGAGGGCGCCTTGCTTGAGGAGATCGGAGCGGCTGTCGAGGACCTTTTTGGCGGCGTCAGCGGCCTCTTTGGCGGCTTCGACGTCGGTTTGCGCCTTGACCACGGCCTCAGGGACGTTGGCGCCCTGGGTCATGCGGAGGTTGCTCTCAGCGACCGCGACGGCGTCTTTGCTTTCGGCGGCCTCCGCGGTGAGGTCGCGGTTTTCGAGGACGGCAAGCAACTGGCCCTCTTTGACGTGATCGCCGCGATTGACGTAGAACTTCTGCACGGGCGCGGAGATCTTGGGCATGATGCTGGCCTGGTCTTTGGGCCAGAGCACGCCGTCTCCGGCGACGGTGCGGCGGATGGTGTCCTGGGTGACGGCGGTGACCTGGACGGGCGCCGGGGCTTCGGCTTCCTTCTCTTCCTTTTTGGCGCAGGAGGCGAGGAGGAGGAGCACGGACAGGCTGAAGCCTGTCCTACAACAACGCATGGGTGACATGGATTAAAAGACCCCCGTAAGAGTTTGGAGGGCGGCGAGCGCGAGACGGTAGCGGGAGAGGCCGTCGTCGTAGGCGTTGCGCGCGGCGATGAGGGTGGATTGCGCATCGACGACTTCCAGGACGGTGACCTCGCCCGCCTGGTAGCGCAGCAGGGTGAGTTTGAGGCTCTCTTCGGAAAGATCGAGGGAGTGTTTGAGGGAGGCGATCTGGAGCCGCGCGGACTGGGCTTCGAGGTAGAACGAGTTGAGGTTGGCGAGCAACTGGCGCTGGGTAAGGGAGAGATCGACCTTGGCCTGCTGGAGGCGGAACTCGGCCTGGCGCATCTTGCTGCGCACCGAACCCCAGTTCCAGACGGGCACGTTCAAATTGGCCACGACGCTGCTGCCGACCTGGCGGTTGCCGAACTCGTCGTGGATGGCGTAGCGGAGACCATCGAGGCCGAAGAAGTAGTCGACCGAGAGGGTGGGCAGCAAGCCGCTGCGGGCGGACTTGATGCCGTAGGACTCCTGGTTGACGTTGGCCTCAGCGGCGCGGATATCGGGATTGTTTTTCTGGGCGAGGCCTTCGGTGTCGGCGAAGGTGGGCAGGGCGGTCTCGCGATCGAGATCATCGACGACGGCGAAATCCTGGCGGAAATCGGGGAAGAGGAAGACGGCGAAGCCGACGCGGGCCTTATCGAGATTGAGCTGGGCGTCCTGGAGGTCGCGGAGGCGCTGGTCGGTCTGGATCATGGCCTTGACGACGTCGGAGTGCGCGGTTTCGCCGCCGGCCTCCTGCTTTTGGGTGATATCGAGGAACTGGCGGACCTCATCGAGGCTGCGGCGGGCGTTGGCGACTTTGCGCTGGGCGACGACCATGCCGTAGTAGTTTTGCACGACGGTGGCGTCGAGGCCGCGGCGGGCGATATCGACCTTGGCGCGGGCGACGGCCTCGGCGGCGATGGCCATCTGGTAATCGGCGCGCTTGCCGGGGGAGTAGATATCGGCGTGCACGTTGGCCATGTTGATGTATTCGTGCGGGCCGTTATTGGCGACGAAGATGCCGGTATCGGTGCCGTTGGGCTGGGTGTAGACGTAGCCATTCAGCCAGGTGACGGCGGGGAGGAGGGCGGCCTTGGTCTGGACGCGATCTTCGTGGGCGATGCGGGCGGCGAGGTCGGCAGAGAGGAGCTGCTGGGCGTTTTCGTGGGCGCGTTTGAGGGCGTCCTCGAGGGTGAGGGTGAGCGCCGGCGCGGGCGGGGTCTGGCCCCCGGCGACACCGGCCGCGGCGAGCGCGAGGCACAGGGTCGACAATATGCGCTGCATGGAGAAAGACCAGTATAGGGAGGAGGAGATGAACGGACGATGAACCCGGGAAACCCGGCTTTCGGTGGGTTTGGGATGGGTTTCTTGGTTTTCAATCAGATATTGGGTTCGTTTGGTATTCCGTACTTGTGCCGGCGGGGCGGGGGCGTTCGGGCGACGGCGATCGGCGACGTGATGTGAGACAGCGCGCAAAGGGTCCTCCTGGAGGGACGGTAACACGGAGGCGGCGGGGGGCGGGCCGTGGAATCGGATAAGTGGAGGGGAATCAGCGAAAAATAGTGGGAGGGGGGAAGTGAACGGCGCGGGGAGACGGGTCATGGTCGATACAAGATATTAAGGTCTATCAATCTGATATACTCGGGGCCGAATGATTCGCGCGGCGGTTTTCCTGGCATGCGTCCCGGTGTGGGCGCAAGGCGTGACGACAGAGACATTTGAAGTGGCGTCCATCAAGCCGGCGGCGGCGACGCCGGGACGCAGGCCGACTCCATTGGACGGCGGGCCGGGGACGAAGTCGCCGACGCGGCTGGCGGGGACGGCGACGATGAAGGAACTGCTGATGCGGGCGTACGGGGTGAAGGCGTACCAGATCAGCGGACCGGCGTGGATGGACACGGAGATGTACGAAATCGCGGCCAATGTTGGGGCCGGGGCGAGCAAGGAGCAGATGGCGGAGATGCTGCGAAATCTGCTGGCGGAGCGGTTCCGGCTGGCGGCGCGGCGCGAAACGAAGGAGGTGGGGATGTACGCGCTGCTGGTGGGGAAGAACGGGCCGAAATTGCAGGAGTCGGATGCGGCGGCAGCGGAGGAAGACGAGAAGGCCCGGGCGGCGGGCGGATTCCAACGGCCCAAGGTGACGATGGGGCCGGACGGGTTTCCGCAGATTCCAGCGGACGCCCGGATTCCGGGCAGCTTCACGTTGAGTCTATCGAGCGGGGAGTTTCTGCGGACGAAGGTGTTTGCGCGGCACCAGACGATGGATCAACTGGCGGGCACGATCGCGACGTATTTGAAAAGGCCGGTGGTGAACCAGACGGGATTGGCGGGCCGGTACGATTTCACGCTGGCGTTTGAATCGGATCCGATGGAAGGGGCGGGGGAGATGCGGCAGCGGGCGGCGCCGGAGAATCCGGGGCCGACGATTTTCGCGGCGGTGCAGGAGCAACTGGGGCTGAAGCTGGAGCAGAGGAAGGGGCCGGTGGAGATGGTGATGGTGGATCGGGTGGAGCGGGCGCCGACGGAGAATTGAAGGGGGGGCGCTGGGCGGGCGGGATGGGCCTTGGGAGGCCCTTCTGCGAAGAACCGCACTGAAAGGGAACACTGGAGCTTGCGTTAAGACACGTGCTGATCTAGACTCAACTGGACCGGAGTTTCAGACCTTCGAAGGCGAAACATTACTGCGGTCGTCAAAGCGCCAGCGTTTTCTTCGGTGCATGCCATCCGGCCTTCGAATGCCGCTCGCACCAACGGCTCCTGAAAAACAGCGAGGCAAACTGCCGGGACGCCGAGCGTTGGGCTTGATCACAGCCAGCATTCCAATTCCCGCGGGGGCGAGACGCGTGGACCACAGCGATGCGTCCCCGCGAGTGTTGCGCCCGTGAGAAGAGTCGCATGCTGTCATGCATGCGATAAGGAGACTTATCCATGTGTTCGCAAGGGGAAACATGGCCGGCCGCAATGCTGCTCAAGCAAACGGCCGAGCAGATTTCAAGCGAGGCAAGGACCGGGACCGGCTTTTTGTCCGGCCCGCGTATGCTGACGCTATGGGTGTTGCTCAGCTTACTACCCGGCGCCGCGCAACAAGTGCCAAGAAGCGAGGTAAAGATCCGCCCACAAGCGGTGACGGAGTCCTATGGGAAGCTGCCCATGAGCTTCGAGGCCAATCGCGGCCAAACCGATGCGCGTGTGAAGTTTCTGTCGCGCGGGCTCGGGTATACGCTGTTTCTGACCGGAGATGCCGCCGCCGTTTTTTCGCTGCATGGGCAGGAGGCGAACGCGGTGCTGCGAATGAAGCTGGGGGGCGCCAGTGCGCATGCCGGCGTGACCGGGGCCGCCCCGCTCCCCGGCAAGAGCAACTATTTCATCGGCAAGGACCCCCGCCAGTGGCGCACGAATGTACCCACCTATGCTGCGGTGAAATATACGGCCGTCTATCCCGGCATCGACCTCGTGTATCACGGCAATCAGCGGCTCCTGGAGTACGATTTCGTGGTGGCGCCGGGGACCGATCCGCGAGTGATCGATATCGGATTTCAGGGTGCCCGGAAGCTCAGCGTCAACGGCGATGGTGCGCTGGTGATCGGGGTAGGCGGAAGCGAGGTGATCGAGCACGCGCCCGTGGTGTACCAGGAGATCGGCGGAAAGCGACAGACGGTGGCGGGCCGGTATGTGCTGCGCGGAAAAGGCCGAGTGGGGTTTAGCGTGGCAGAGTATGACCGCAGCCAACCGCTGGTGATTGACCCGGTGCTGGTGTATTCCACCTACCTGGGCTCAGGTAACGCGGACGTGGAACTCACCGCCCTAGCAGTCGATGCTTCGGGCAATGCCTACGTCACGGGCAGCACAGGGTCCCCCGATTTCCCAGTCACGCCGGGAGCCTTCCAGACCACTTTAGGCAACTACTGGAGTGCCTTCGTGACCAAGCTGAACGCCACAGGCTCCGCGCTCGTTTACTCCACGTTTTTGGGTGGAGGTTATGGCAATGGCATAGCAGTCGATGCTTCGGGCAATGCCTACGTCACGGGCAGCACAGCGTCCCCCGATTTCCCAGTGACGCCGGGAGCCTTCCAGACGTCATGCGGCAGCGGTGGCTTTGTGACCAAGCTAAACGCCGCTGGCTCCGCGCTGATCTACTCGACCTGTCTGAAAGGCGTCTATGGTGGGTACATAGCGATCGATGACTCAGGCAGCGCCTATATCACGGGCGATATCGGTTATTCCGCAGACTTCGTAGCCACACCAGGCGCCTTCGCGACCACGTGCAGGTATAACAATGTCTTCGTGACGAAGCTAAACGCCGCCGGCTCCGCCCTCGCATATTCCGCCTGCCTCGGCGGAAATCTCGGAATGGTGTCCGGCGGGGGCATAGCTGTTGACGCTTCCCGCAATGCCTACGTCACGGGGGCCACATCGTCCACCGATTTCCCCGTTACACCGGGCGCTCTGCGAACGACTCTCGAGGGGGACTGGGATAGCTTTGTGACCAAGCTGAACGCCGCTGGCTCCGCTCTGATCTACTCGACCTTTCTAGGCGGAAACGGCAGCGAGTCCATTGCGCTCGATCCTTCCGGAAATGCCTATGTGACCGTAGGCACTGGAGACGGTTGTCCCTCCTTTTGTGGGGACTTGGTGACCAAGCTGAACGCCGCTGGAGCGGCTATCGTGTATTCGACGAACCTGGGCCCGAGCTGGGGCACAGGCATAGCTGTCGATGCTTCGGGCAGCGCCTATGTTACGGGTTACTCGTTCTCCGGTTTCCCGACCACTCCGGACGCCTTCCAGACTACCTTCGGCGGCGGCGAAATTGATGCCTTCGTGGCGAAACTGAACGCCGGAGGTTCAATCCTTTACTCGAGCTACCTGGGTGGAAGGGGACAGGATCATGGTAGCGGCATAGCGGTCGATGCTTCAGGCAATGCCTACGTGACGGGCATTACAGCGTCCCCCGATTTCCCAGTCACGCCAGGCGCCTTCGAGACCACTTTCGGGCCATTGCGGAATTGCTTTGTGAGTAAGCTGAGCCCCGGTGCTTCACCCGGGCCGGTATCCACGGCGAACCTGAACGGTCCTTCCGGCGACCATAGCTGGTACATGGGCCCCGTGACCGTGATGCTCATCGCCACCCCCGATAAGAGCCCTATTTCCGCCACCTACTACAGCATTGACAACGGCCCCTACCAGGGCTATGGCGGTCCGTTCTCGATTTCCGCCGACGGCGTTCACCTGCTTCTTTTCTACAGCGTCGACACCGCCGGCCGGCAGGAAACGCCTCGTGGCCAAGCGATCCGGATCGACGCCACCAAGCCCGTCAGCCGCGTCGGCGCGCTGCCCACCGCGGTAACGTCGCCCAACTTCAGCGTTCAATGGTCCGGAGCCGACGCGACCTCCGGGGTATGGAGCTATACCATTTACGTCTCCGACAACGGCGGGGCCTTCACTCCCTGGCTTTTGAACACCACGCTCACGCAGGCCTACTACTCGGGCTCGCTCCTGCACTCCTACGCCTTCTACAGCATCGCCACCGACGTGGCCGGTAATATGGAGAGCAAAACGGTGGTTGAGGCGACCACGTACGTGCCCCAAATATCGGGCGACGTCAATCACGACGGGCTTATCAACTGCGCCGATCTCGCCCTCGTAAAGGCCAGCTTCGGCAAGAGCGCTGGCCAAACCGGCTTCAACCCCGATGCCGACGTCAACAACGATGGCGTGGTGAATGTTCTTGACCTTGCCATCGTTTCCCAGAAACTCGCGCCCGGAACCAGGTGCCCGTAAGGCTGGCCCCTCGTCTCTGTAAGTTTGGCCACCTGAGGAACGTCAATTCAGTTGGCATTGCTCTACCCCCTCGCCTAGAATAAAAGGCGATTTGAAGAGGGGAGGGTCTCCTGTGAACCTTGACCGAAAGCTCCCTTTCCTTGCAGTCCAGGCTGCGGTTCTGGTTTCTGCACCTCTGCTCACGGCCGAACCAGTGATTTCACCCGGCTCGGTAACCGTATCCAACGGGGTTTTCTCCCTTCCGGTCAGTATTACGGGCGCCTCGGACGTGTACGCATTCCAGTTTGACCTGGCTTTTGACCCGTACATTTTGACTCTTCTGAGCATCTCCGAAGGTAGTTTTTTGCCGACGGGCGGCCCCACGACTTTCGTCCCGGGCACCATCGACAATACCGTCGGGACCGCCGCGAATACGGCCGATACTTTGACTGGTCCTGTCCCGGGCGCTACCGGCGATGGTGTACTTGCCGATTTCGAATTCGAGGCGACCGGCGCGGGGACCAGTCCCATCACATTGTCGAACGGGATCCTGCTCGATTCCAGCCTGAGCGGCATTCCATTTATGACCTCGCCCGGCAGCGTGACCGTTCCTGCCGTACCCGAACCGCCGGGTCTGACCTGGATCGGAGCTCTTGGCTTGGCCGGCCTGCTGTTGGTCCGCAGGCGCCGACTTGCTCCGGCCCGCTAATCCGACGGCACGCGCCGGCCCGCTAGTCCGCCGGCAGGCGCTCCGGCCTGGCGGGCTTGATGACGCCGTGGACTTGGCCTGTCAAGCGAGCCAGCGGGACTGAAGTCCCGCGCAGGCTGAAGCGCTGCCCCACGTGGCGCGGGGCGAACTATGTTGCGATAGACTACCTAACTATGCGCGCGAATTTCAAGATGAGACTATGCTTGTGGGCCTTAGCCGGCCTACCCCTGGTTGCGGCAAACGTCAAACCCGAGTCGGTGGGACTCTCCGAGGAACGGCTGGCGCGGGTTCACGATGCGATCCAACGGCACATCGACGCGCACGACTTCTCCGGCGCGGTGACACTGGTCGCGCGGAAGGGGCAGATCGCCTGGTTCGACGCGCAGGGGCTGATGGACGTCGAAGCGAACAAACCGATGCAGAAGGGCGCCACGTTTCGCGTCTTTTCCATGTCGAAGCCGGTGTGCGGCGCCGCGATCCTGATGCTGCTCGAGGAAGGCAAGGTGCGGCTCAACGATCCCGTCTCGAAATTCATACCGGAGTTCAAGGGATCGAAGGTCGCCATCGTGCAGGATCGGCCGGCGAATGCACCGGCGTCGGATCCGCCGAGGTATTACACCATCCCGGCCACGCGCGAAATCACGATTCAGGACCTGTTGACGCACGTGTCGGGACTGGCCAGCGGCGGACCGGCGAGCACACACGAATTGCCGGGCTTGATCGATATGGTGGGCAGCCGGACCCTCGCCGACATGATGCCGAAGTTCGCGGCTGCTCCGCTCGATTTTCAACCGGGGTCGCGCTGGACTTACAGCGCGCTCGCGGGATTCGACACGCTGGGGCGCGTGGTCGAAGTCGCATCCGGCATGAGCTTCGATCAGTTCCTGAAGCAGCGGATCTTCACGCCGCTGGGGATGAAGAGCACGGCCTTTCATCCGGGCGACGATCGCTGGCCGACCGTGGTGACCGCCTATCACCGCGGCGGCGGCTCGCTGACCAAGACGCAGGGTCCGAACCGGCTGCAGAGCAAGAGCTACTTCTCCGGCGCGGGCGGCCTGGTGTCGACGGCGGAGGAGTATGCCCAATTCGCGCTGATGCTCTGCGCCGGCGGCAAGTGGAACGGCAATCAACTACTCAGCCCAAAGACGGTGGAACTGATGTCCAGCGTGTTCGTGCCCGACACACTGCCGGGGCGCGCGCCGGGGCGAGGCTATGGACTCAGCGTGGAAGTGGTCAGCGACCCCGTGGCCGCGGGGCGCCGCGTTTCCAAAGGGAGTTTCGGGTGGGACGGCGCCTACGGCACCCACTTCTGGGTCGATCCGAAAGAGAAGTTGATCGGTGTGATGATGATTCAGACCGACAACCCGGACCGGCAGGCAGACCGGGACTTCGAAAACGCAGTGATGCAGGCCATCGTGGAGTAGCTTCACGTTCGCGATTTTTCGGCGCGCAGGCGGACGGCTTCCAGCAGGCTGCGGCGGACCATGCCGCTGCCGGGGTAGACCAAGGCCCAATATTGCGCCATTTTCCTGCGGGAGGCGGCGTCGCAGGCGGCGATGCGGGTTTCGGTAACGACTCGCGAGGAGTCATTTCCGACGGCTTGAATCAGGAAATTGGCCGCGACCCTGATGCTTCCCGGCTGGGACCATGTCCGAAAGCCGGCCGCGGTCAGACGGACCGCCGCGTTGTTCCAGGGCTGGCCGGCAAGACCGAAGACGAATTCGCGGGGCGTGTCGTCGAGCAGGAAGAAGCCGGAGCGCGGGCTTTTTACGGAATCGACGATGGGGGTGGGGGAGAGCCCGCCGCGGGCCGCGCTTCCGCCCATGGCTACGCTACGAATGCGTCCGAGGGTCTCCATGACGCCGAGGTCGGCCCAGGCAACGTGGTCCAGAGCGGCGCGAACGGCGTTTGGAGGCGCGTGGACGACGATTTCGTGACGCTCGTGAAAGTTGTAGTCCGGCATGAAGGCGTCGAGGCGGGTTGCCGGGGACGGCGTATCAAACGCACCAGCCGGCCAGTACAACCCGGCGCAGAACAGGCACGCGCCCACGAGTATGCCGGCCAGGGGACCGTGAAAGCGCCTGGAGAATCCGAGCCATCGCGGAGGGGCGAGGGCGGATACCATGCCGCCGAGGAAGGCTACGATGCCGGAATATACCAGAACCGAAGGCCACTGAAGAGCGCCGAAGCGGCTCATCAAGACGAGTCCAGAGGCGGCGACGACGGCCACCGCGGACGCGCGTACGAGTTGGGCGCGACTCATCGGAATAATGGACGACGATCCGGCGAAGTTTGTTCCTCGGCTGACGTGGGGCGGCGTCCCATTTTCGGACATCTGACACCGAAACCGATAACCGGGTGACCTCGCCATTGAATAGAATCAGTGTTTGGAGTGGGAAGGGAAATTGCAGTTAACGGCCTGAACACATGCGAGGCATGTTTGAAGACTTTCGGTACGCGGCGGGCGTTCTCCGCCGGACCCCGGCCCTGACAGCGGTCGCAGTGCTAACGCTGGCGCTCGGTATTGCCGCCACCACCACCGTATTTGGCTGGATCGACGGGATGGTTCTGCACCCGTTCCGCGGGGCCAGGGACGACGGACAGCTTGCCGTCCTGGAAAGCGCGCCCGCGAGCGGGATCGAGGACGACAACGTTTCGTATCAGGACTGCCGGGATTTCCAGGAGAGCATGCGAAGCATCTCCGCGCTGGTGCTGCACCAAACGGCTCCCGCCTCAATCGGCGACGGCGAGAACGCCTATTCCGCGTGGTTCGAACTGGTCTCCGGGAACTTTTTCGACGTGCTGGGCGTGAAACCGGTGCTGGGACGGACGTTCACGCGGGACGAATACGGCGACAGGGCGAAGGCGTTCACGGCGGTGATCAGCTACCGGCTGTGGAAGGATTATTTCGGCGGAGACGCGTCGGTACTGGGGCGCACGGTGCGCGTCAACCGGCACCTGGTCACGATCGTCGGCGTGGCGCCTGCGGAATTTCATGGCGTAATGCCGGGGATCGCGATGAACGGTTGGGTTCCGGCGCCGCTGGCCGGGGAACGCGAGCGCGATGCGCGGCACTTCAAGGCGCTGGTGAGGCTCAGGCCGGGTGTGAGCGTCTCAGAGGCAAGTGCCGAAGCAAGGACGGTTGCGGCGCGGCTGGCGCGCGCCTTTCCGAAGACGAATGAGGGGATGGGCGCCCGGATCGTGCCGATCTGGAAGGCGGTCTCTGGGGCGTCGGGAATTCTGGCGTGGCCGATGACTGTGCTGGGCGCGGCCTGCGGACTGGTGTTGCTGATTGCGTGTGCGAATGTCACGAATCTACTGCTGGCTCGTAGCACGGCGCGATACAGGGAGTTCGGCATCCGCGCCGCCCTGGGAGCGGGCCCGATGCGGTTGAGCCGGCAGTTGATTTGCGAAAGCCTGCTGCTGGCGGTTCTGGCGACGGTGGCTGGATTGCCGCTGGCGCTGTGGCTGCAGAATGTACTCATTTATTTCGTGCCGCCCACGGGATTGCCGGTGTACCTGGATGTGCGCCCTAGCGCGCGGGTGTTTCTGTTTGCCGCGCTGGCCTGCCTGGGTTCCGCGCTCATTTCCGGGCTTCCGCCCGCGTGGCAGTCGGTGCGGCGCAGCGTGGTGGAAGCGCTGAGGCAAGGGGGAAGGGGCGATACGCAGAGCGGGCATTCGCGGCGTATCTCCGGGCTGCTGGTGACAGCGGAAGTGGGGCTGGCGCTAGCCGCCCTGGTGACGCTCGGACTCTTTGTGAGGAGCCTGTACGGATTGCAGAGCACTCCGGCCGGTTTCGATCACCGCAACGTGACAGTGTGCCGCCTATTTCTGGTGACGAACAACTACACTCCCAGCGAGGAGAAGCAGTTCTCGCAGCGGCTCCGCGAGCGCCTGTTGGCCGCGCCGGGGGTGACAGGCGCGGCTTATTCCGACTCGATTCCGCTCGGCTTCGGGCTGGCGAAATGGACCGACGTGACGGTGGAAGGGTATGCGCCAAAGCGGGGCGAGAACCTGGACGTGCATCACGCCTCGGTATCTCCCGGGTACTTCGATCTGCTGAAGGTGCCGTTTCTCGCGGGACGCGATTTCAAGCCCGAGGACAACGAGAAGAGCCCGCGCGTGATGATCGTCAACGAGAGCTTCGCGCGGCGCTTTTTCGCGGGACGCGACCCGGTGGGGCACCGGGTGAAGGTCTACGGCAAGCCGTTCACGATTGTGGGAATGGTGAGAGACGGCAAGTACCTCAGCCTGTCGGAAGCGCCGCAACCGTACTTTTATATGTCGTTCGACCAGGTACACAATGGCAGCGGTGAAGGCGGCGTGGCGTTTTATGCCCGCAGCGGCGGGGATGCGCGGGGTTTCGTCCCGGTACTGCGACGCGAGATGTCGGCCATCGATCCGAACTCGGCCGGCCTGACGGCGATGCCGTTGACGGATTACATCTCGGCTGCGTGGTTCGGCGCTCGGATTGCGTCGGTGTTTCTGGGAGTGCTGGGAGCAATTTCCATGCTGCTGGCCGGCGTAGGACTGTACGGAGTGATGGCTTATTCGGTGAACCAGCGGACCCGGGAAATCGGCATTCGCATGGCGCTGGGGGCCGACCGCGAAGGCGTTCTGCGGATGGTGATGCAGCGCGGGCTGATGCTGGCGCTATCCGGGATCGCGGCGGGGCTCGCGATCGCACTGGCGGCGTCCACGGAGATCGCGCCTCTGCTGTATGGCGTCAGCCCGGCGGACCCTGTGAGCATAGCGGGGGCGGCCTTGTTCCTGCTGGCGGTGGCGGTGTTGGCGAGCCTGATCCCGGCGCTGCGCGCCACGCGGGTGGATCCGACGGTCGCGCTGCGGCAGGAGTAAAGGAGGGGCGGCCATCAGGCCACGCGAAGGACAACCAGCGTCATGTCGTCGTGCTGGGGAGCGTTTCCCGCGAACGCCTGGGCGGCGGCCAGAATTCGCTTCATTCCTTCCTGAGCCGGGAGTCCGTGGCACGCTTTGGCGAGCTCGATCAATTTCTCTTCGCCCCATTCTTCGTCGCGGGCGTTCATCGATTCGGAAACTCCGTCCGTAAAGAGTACGACCAGGTCGCCGGGTTCATGTGAGAACACGCCCCGCTCATACGGCTGTGGGAGAAGGCCAATCACCGGACCGCCGGTTTCCAGGCGCAGGACCTGGCACGTACCGCCGCTCCTGCGCAGGACCATGGGCGGGTTATGACCCGCGTTGACGTATGTCAAGCGGCGCGTCTCCGGATGGTACTCGGCGTAAAACAGCGTTGCAAAGCGATTCGGCGCCGATGCCTGGCAGACGAGGCTGTTGACGCGGCCCATCAGGTCCGCCGGGTCGTGGACGACGGGAGCCAGGGCGCGCAGCGAGGCTTCGAGGCTGGACATGAGGAGCGCGGCGCCCACACCTTTGCCGGATACGTCTCCAATGGCGATGCCGAGCCGGCCGCCGGGGAGCTCCAGGAAATCGTAGTAATCGCCGCCCACCTCCCGCGCGGGGAGGCACTGTCCGCAGTAGTCCAGGCCGGGCGCCGGGGGAAGCCGCTGGGGAAAGAGATGCTCCTGCACTTCGCGCGCGATCTCGAGCTCGCGGTTCAATCGCTCGCGCTGGGCCATCTCCCGCCCGATCGCGGTTGTCAGGCGGGCGACCTCCTGGGCCAGGGCGGTCTGGGCAGCCGACTCCATCCTGACGCCGTCCAAAGCGGCGGCCATGGCGCGTTTGGCGAACTCGTCGGTTTCGATTTCGTGCCACGCGATGAGATAGGGGGCGAGGCGCTCTTTGTCCCGGTTGTTGCGCAGCGCGCTGGCGACGAGGTGACGCAAGCGGCCGTCCGCCGGGGAGGAAATCTGTCCCAGAAACTGTTCGAGAATCGTGCCGCCGGAATCGAAAAGCAGGAGAAATGCCTTTCGAGCCTCGCGCGGGTCCTCCACGGCAAGGCGGCGGAGCCTCTGGTAGAGAAGTTCAGCCGGCTGCATACCTCTTGGAGCGCAGCTCGAACGCTTCTCTCCCGCCTTCCAGCAGCTCGATGATCTGTTCGCGGCATTCGTCGACGGTGCCATGCTTCTCGATGGCTCCGACCCGGCCATCGGAAGTCATTACGAGCACGAGCTCGGCTTCGGCCAGCACCGGGATATTGGCATTGTGCGTGATGAAAATCATCTGGCGGCGCTTCTTCATTCGCTGCACCGCGTTGACCACCGTCTCAAAGATGAAATGATTGTCAAGGTTGTCCTCCGGTTGATCAATAATCAACGGATTGTCCCTTCGCGCGAGAAGGATCGGGAGGAGGGCGGTACACTTCTGGCCGCGGGAAAGATCGGATGCATCCTTGAAGTGCGGCTGGCCCGCGGTAGCGACATTGAGCTCGATGGCGATGCGGTCTTCGATGGTAGTGATCTCGAGGGCCAGAGGGTCTACGGTCCCCCGAAAGGCGTCGAGTATTTTCCGCGAGCGCTCCGATCCGAAACGCGTGAGCTCGTCGAAGGAGTCGAGGTCATTGGTCTGAATCAGTTGCGCGAGCTGTTCCGGGCGCAACTGCATCAGGGTGGCGAGAATCTCGTTTTGATTGCGCACGCGCGCGCCCTTGAGGCCCTCCACCAGCATGTCCTGGTACGACATGTAGTCGGCATTGCGCATGACGCGAATTCGCACGCGCTCGCCGGCTTCGTGCTGAAGCTCGGACGCGATCCCGTCGCGCATCATCGAGATCTGATCGCGCATCAGAATGTGGTCGGCCTTGAGAGACTTCCGCTCTTCGTACAGCGCTTTCAGCTCGCTATGAAGCGCTACCCGCTGTTGCTCCAAGGCTTCGAGTTTAGCGACCTGCTGCTCGAGCGACGCGCGCACGCGAGCCTGCTCACTGGCCGCCTGGTTGAGGGCGGTGAGCTTCGCCAAGTCGCCGGCGTGACTGGTGTGGATCTCCGCGACGCTCTGGCGCGCCTGGGCCACCGTGCCCTGGGCGTCGCTAATTTTGGCCTGGATCGCGGCAAGGTGCTTTTCCACCGGCGCCATGGATGCCGCCAACAGCTTGTCATAACGCCGCATGGTGTCGGCATTGGCGGACTGCTCCTCGGTGAGGCGCGCGGCGAAGACGTGCTTCGCCTCTCTGCGCAGCCGCTCGAGTGTCTCGCCGAGTGTCTTCAGATCCCGGTCGGCGGAGTCCAGCTTCGCGATCTCGCGCTGATCGAGCTGCTGCTGGCGGGACAGTTGGACGAAATCCTCCGCGGACTCGCGATCCGATGGCGCGAGCGCGCCGAGCCCGGCGCGGACGTCGCCGAGCTCTTCGATCTGCTCGGTGAGGTCGTCGATGGTTCGCCGCGCCGTGCGGATACGATCGGCATTGGCCTCGAGCGCGCGTGCGCTCTCCGCAAGAGACATGTGGATGCTGCGCATCTGCTCGCTGCGAAGTTCGTCCAGCAGATTCCGCCGTTTGTGGCCGAGGGCCTCGTCGGCTATGGCCTCGATTTCGGTGCTGCTGTACGCGTCCAGAGGCAGAAACGTGCCGCGATCGAGATCTACCGTCTGGATCGGCCTACCGTCGGATGTGAGCAGTACCGGGTTCTGCTTGAGGGCGCGCTTGATGGTGTAGCGGTTCGATGCATCGGCGAGCGCGGTGATGGTGACCAGCGCCCCGCCGGCGAGATTTGCCTGAATCAGGTCGGCACACTGTTTCGGCGCGGCCGAGATGCCGCAGAGCGCAAAGCGCACGGCCTCGGCGAGCGTGGACTTGCCGCTTCCGCGCGCCCCGATGATGCAAGTCAGGCCTGGGGGAAAATTGATGCTCAGGCCAGGCAGAAACCCGCCGCTGATTTCGATTTTCTCTACCACCCACATATGATCAACCAACTGCCGGCCGGGAGCGTGCTCACCAATCCAAGGGCCCCGCGGTCTGCGTACCCGGCAGCATTCCCTAATGTACACCAGAGGCTGGTTGGTTCCAGGGCGGAAGCGGGCGCTGTTTCGCAGCTTCGCCCGACGCGAGTGGTCTGAATTTTACCGGAAGGAGTAGCTGACCAGGGCGCGCACATTAAACAAACCGTCATTCGTGGTGGGCGCGCCAGGCGTGCGTTCCCGGCGACCGCTACGTGCGGCGTCAGCTTCGGCATGAAGCGAAGCTTGTGGGATACCTGGAATTCCATGCGTGCATAGCGTAGCGAGGCTTTGTCCTGCGACTGACCAACGCACTCGGTCGGATTCTGCGGAGCGCCAGGAGGGAACGGCAGTACGCTATTGGGGCAGGTGAACGCGCCTTTCACCCAGCCGAGCTGCCCGTATCCGCGCCAGTTCACGGTCCATTGGCCGTGCTATACCAGGGGCCGCTCCACGCCGAAGGCTATGAGCCGCGGCGTGAGTCCCCACGCTTCAAACGGCGGCGGCGCGGCAATCACTGCCGTAAACTTGTCCGGCAATCCGATCCGCAGTACCGGCCGGATGAAGACGGGCGCCTGATTCAGATTTTCGGGAGCCTGGCCATTAAAGCCGATGCGGCTCTGTCCTGCATCGAGCACAGGAAGCCATCCCGTTTCCACTGCAACGCTGATCGATCCTGTGTGATAGCCCTCCGAAGGCTCAGGCGGCTGCAAGCCGTTCAGCAGCGTCACGGAAGTGAAGTATTTCAGTCCCCAGGCCTCGGGGCGATCGAAGCCGACGTGGTAGTTGCCGTGGAAGTTGCAGCCGGCGGTCGCTCCACCACCACCGGTTGCACCGGCGCTCCCAGCGGTTCCGCTGTTTGCACTGTTGCCGCCGTATTGGGCCATGGCATTAAAGACAAGCAGGCCGCTCATTCCAATCAGACTTACAAAGTATCTGGTAAATGGAAACATGACAGACCTCCAAACCATGCGCGATCGTCACTGCGCCAATTGAATATCGAACTCGATCCGGATTTCATCCTTTACCCGTATGGCGCCGCCGGCTACCTTTACGGGCTTGATGCCGAACTGGGATTGTTTGAGGAGCGCACTTCCGCGATAATGGCCGCCGCTCTCCCGCACGTCCACCTCGATCGGACGAGACTGGCCATGAATGACCACGTTCCCGCGCACGCGCCAAGCACCGTCACCCGCCGCTTCGGCGCCACTGGAAGTAAATACAATCTCGGGGAAATGCCCGGCGTCCAGGACCTCCGGGCCGATCATGGTGTTTTGAATCTCGCCACGGTCCTTCTCGGACGCGCCGGGGTCGCGGACCTTCAGCGATGCGGCCGCTACCCGCAATTCCACAGTATGGGCGGAAGTGTCCACGGCGCCGCTCTTGACAGGGGCCGCGATTTCGTGATCATGCCCGAACGCGCCAAATACACCGGCCTTGTAGACCCGAACCGTGATTTCAGATTTTGCGGCATCGACCTGCCTCTGTTCGGCGGATGCCGCGGCACAGAGGAAAGCGGCGATCGAAAGGACTGCTGCGCGCCTTCTCATATCAATCGATACTCCCGAAAAATATCGGTTTGTGGCGCCGCTATTCCCAGAGTAGCGGCTGAAGAGTGAAAACGGGAATAATCCACCATGTGAGCTACCAGTCCATTGGCGCGAGTGTTCTTGGAATAACCAGCCACAAGCTGTTTTTGATATTCGCCCTGAAAGAAGTTGAACCAACCCGGCCGGTCGCCGACGATTTCCAGATCGGCGTCGTTCATGGTGAGCTTACCGAAGCGGAGAATGCCACCGCGATGGTAGATGTAAGCCGCGGCGGGAAACGGCGGCTTGAGCACCGGCAGATGCCTACCGGAATCGAAGATTAGCATGAGGGTGTCGCCCGTCACAGAAACGCGGATAATTCGGCCATGGATATGGGGCGGAGGTGTGAGCGCGGCTGCCGATAGAATCAGATCATCGCCATCGGCCCGAACGCCCCGGCTCCTGCGCTTGATCGATGCACGCGAACTACCCTTACAAATGTTACAAGTGCGTTTTTCCGAGTCGAGTCTGGCGAGAGGGATCCCGAGCTCGGCAGCGTGAGAAATCCCTTCGATTGTGAAGTGCCGGGGACCCGCGGCGATGAAGATCAAGGTGAAAATTATTCGTCCGAAGCTTATCTTGCGGCGTTCGTCTTGATGGGGAACGCCGGCCGATGGAGGGGCGGCGGCATCTTCTTGAGTGCGTCCAGCGTCAATTCGATGGCCTTCTCCAACTGGGGGTCGTGTCCCTGGAGCACGAGGTCGGGGCGCTGCTCGACCACGTAATCGGGATCCACGCCGTGGTTTTCCACGACCCACTCGCCGCTGCCCTTGTCGTTGGGCTCCCACCAGGCAAAGCCCGGCGCGGTGACGCCGCCGCCGTCCAGAGTGGAGGGGAACCCGCCCATGCCGATCAGCCCGCCCCAGGTGCGTGTGCCGACGAGCGGCCCGATCTTCTCCTTCTTGAAGTAGTAGGGGAAGAGGTCACCTCCGGACCCGGCCTGCTCGTTGACGATCATGACCTTCGGCCCGAAGAACGCGGCCTGCGGCACAAATTCCTTGCCCTCCCGCGGCGAGAGGGCCAGCAAAGTCCGACGTCCCAGTTTCTCGGTGTAGAAGTCCGGCGACCAACCGCCGTGGTTGAAGCGCTCATCCACGATGAGGCCGTCCAGCCCCTGCTGTCCGTTGAAATACTTGTCGAACATGCGGACGCCTTCCACCGACGTGTCCGGCACATGCATGTAGCCGACGCGGCCGCCGGTGAGTTCGAACACCTTGCGACGGTTGCC
>Ga0335080_10000527_pt1 | contig 35190 bp, 31 predicted proteins | sample Lox_Sample_34_FD_206720 | JGI IMG/M metagenome (GOLD analysis project Ga0335080, IMG submission 206720) | Soil microbial communities from Loxahatchee National Wildlife Refuge, Florida, United States - Lox_Sample_3.4 | ecosystem: Environmental > Terrestrial > Soil > Wetlands | place: USA... | reverse complement strand
CCCACTTCATATGGTTTGTGGCGGGTTTTGACCGGGGACTTGGCTTCGTGTGTGGCTGCCGTCCGCGGGATTTGGGTATCCTTCGACCCTGAGCTGTTTGGCCCCTGAGCCGCCCCCAGGCTGACGACCAGTAAGACAATCGCCAGTCCATGAGCAAAACGTCGTTGCATTCAGTCACCTCGCATGATCAAAGTCTTCCGTACCTCCCAGAACCGGGTCATCGCCAACGATCTCGACATGCTAGCGGGCCGTGGAAGGCTGTGTCAATGGAGAATTGACTGTACAAACGTAACCAGCTAGTTATGCTTATCATACGTAACCTACTGTGTACGTTGAGGCAAAATCCACATGTTACTGTAATCATGTATACTTAAGTGTTTACTAATAAGTAAATAACCGAAGTTTAGTGCACCGGGAAATTATTACTGCGCTTTTGTTTTCAAGAACTTAGGATAAGAATCTGGTTTCTTTAGGGATTTCAAGCAGTTACGGGCGCCGAGCCAAGCCGGTGCTAATCCGTATCGGGTTGGCGCGCCTTGCATTTGGAAGGGTTTTCGGTAGATTGCGATTATGGGTCTTGCGCCCCCGGTTGTGCTAACCATCGCCGGCTTCGATCCGTCCTCAGGGGCTGGTGTCTCGGCCGACATCAAGACGATTGCCGCCCACGCTTGTTACGGGGTGGCCTGCATCACCGCTCTGACAGTGCAATCGACCAGCGGCGTGCGTCGGGTAGAGCCGGTTGACCCCCAACTTGTGTCCGAAACCCTGGAAGAGCTGGCGACTGACATGGATCTGGCTGCGGTTCATGTGGGCATGCTGGGGTCGGGGCAGGTCGCCGAGGCAGTTTGCCGGTTCCTGGAGCGGCACCGTCCGCTGAACCTCGTTCTGGATCCCATCCTTGCGAGCTCGTCGCAGGCGGAGTTGGTGGACGCCGCGGGAATCCGTCTGATGCGAGAGAAATTGTTACCCATGGCGACCGTGGTCACTCCCAACGTGGATGAGGCAGCCGCTCTGACAGGACTCGCGGTCACCAGCCCGGACGAAATGAGGGCTGCGGCCAGGAAACTGCACGAAATGGGAGCTGCCGCCGTGGTGGTGACGGGCGGACACCTGGAAAAGGCTATCGACCTGTTGAGTTTCACCAGCAAGGCTGGAGTCGAGCAGGAGCTATTCAAGTCGGCGCGGCTGCGGTCCAGTTCAACTCACGGAACAGGTTGCGCCTTCGCCACCTCGATGGCCTGCCATCTGGCCATGGGCAGGGGCTTGCCTGAGGCGGTTCTGCTGGCCAAAGCCTACGTTTCCGCGGCGATCAGCAATGCGCATCCCCTGGGACGTGGCACCGGCCCGGTCCATCACCTCTACCGCATGCATCAGCAGCGGCGCACGATCTCGGCCGATCCCGAGCCGGTGAACTAGGACTGTTGCTACGGAACAGAGGCAGAGAGGCGTTTCCAGTTTGAGGGGAGCTTACTTTTCTGTTGTCCCGGAGCGCTTCAGCAGAATGCCGGCGACGAAGGCGACAAGGGCGCCGAGCAGCCATTCCATCCGCCACAACTGGATGGCCTGAAAGTCAGCGAAGTTCTGCACCGAATAGATGATTCCAACCAGCATTGCGCCCAGGATGCAGCCCAATCCAACCAGAAAAGAGACCATTGCGGCGGTGGACAGGCCCAGCCGGTCCTTGACGCTCTGAAATTCGAGGACATGGAGGAACTGGAGATGCCGGGTCCAACTGGCCTCGGCGGGGAGATCGGCCTTGGAAAGGCGTTCCGCACCGCAAGAATGGCAGAACCGGGCCCCGGCCATGAACTCGGCATGGCAGTGGCCGCAGACCTCAACCAAGCCCGAAGTGGCGGTCTCAGGCACGATCGGTGGACGCCAGAACTCCTGTGGTGTGTTGTGAATCGCCCCGGCCATGCTGGGATACCTCTTTGCCCCTCCTGCCGCACGCTTGTGGCCAAAGGCCATCAAGCGTAAACCTCGCGTCAGCAATAGCTTCGCTCTTCAATCAGACAAAAGTTGAGAGCAAGATTTACTCCATTCCCGGCAAAGATTATCGTCTTCAGCGATTATCTGCCCAGAAGCCAGGCTTTTCAGTGGCAAAATCGCCCGGCCATTGCCAAGTATGATGCGCGGTCGCGAGCGGAACGATTGGGGGCGGGGGAGCGTATCCTGGAGAGGAGGCAAACTTATGTACTGCAACTACTGCGGAAAAGTGATTCAAGACGACGCGAATGTGTGCGCCTATTGCGGCACGCGGGTTGGGGGAGTGTTGGCCCGCAAGCGTCTGCTGCGTTCGCGCAGCAACCGCAAAATTGCAGGGGTATGCGCCGGTTTTGCGGAATATTTCGACCTCGATGTCACCCTGCTGCGGGTAGTCTGGCTGATTTCGGTTTTCCTGGGCGTGGGCCTGAGCCTGATCGCCTATGTAATCGCCTGGATCGTAGTGCCGGAGGAGCCATGGGCACTGCCAAGCACGGTGCCGGGCGGACAACCGGTGGCGAACGGAACGGCGGGAACCGGGACGAAGTAGATTCCACGAGGCCTCGCCGATCTCAAAGCGGCTGTGTTTAAATCGGTGCGGTGAAGTCAATTCGCAGCGGCGACGCAAATATTTCCTACGAATCGGTGGGCCAGGGCCCACCGATTGTTCTGCTGCATCCCTTTCCCGCCCATCACGAATTCTGGCAGCCGATAGCCCAGTCTCTGATCTCGAGATACCGGTTGATCCTCCCTGACATGCGGGGGCACGGCGAGTCCGACGCCGGCGAAGGTCCGGCAATGATGGCGAAGCACGCCGCGGACCTGGGGCGAATTCTGGATTCGGAGAACATTGGCCGGGCGCTGTTTGTGGGGGTCTCGATTGGCGGCTACGCTTTATTCGAATTCTGGCGGCGCTCCCGGGGGCGAGTGGCAGCTTTAGTTCTATGCAATACCAAAGGGCAAGCCGACACGGCCGAGGCGCGCTCGGCGCGGCTGCAGGCTGCCGCCGATGTGCTGGAGCGCGGAGCGGAGCAGTTTTTTCAGAGCATGCTCGCCAAGCTGATGGGAAAGACCACGCAGGCCACGCGGCCGGACCTGGTGGAGGGCGCGCTGAACATGATGCGCAAAATGTCGGCCGAGGACATTGCCCAGGTGCAGCAGGGAATGGCGGAGCGTCCGGATTCGCTGGAAACGCTGAAGACTATAAACGTACCCACGCTGATTCTGACCGGCGATGAAGATGTCCTGACCGGATTGGGAGAAGCGGAACAGATGCGGAGAGGGATCGCGGGCAGCGAGTTGCAGGTGATTTCGCGCGCGGGCCATTACTCACCGTGGGAGCGGCCGGAAGAAGTGCAGACCATCCTGCGGCAGTTCGCAGATCGGGTGCGGGACGGACTCTGATAGGGGCGCACGGCTGCTGCCTTTCGAAGCACGCCCGACGTGTGTGACCTCTGGATTTCACCGGGCGTCCGTGTTAGCTTCCCTTTAACGAACCCCTCGGGCCAAGCGACGGGTGTTCGTGTGTTCAAAATCCATGGCATTTCATCTTCTTCGAGGAGAAACGATATGAAACGGCAAGACTGGATGCTGAGAATTGTTATCGGTGCGGCGCTGTTTATCAGCGGAGTCGTGTCGGCGCAGGTCGCGCAAAACGTGGACCCGCGCCGTCACCCGAACCTGGCTGCGGCGCAGCGGTTCTGCGAACAGGCATTCGACAAGCTGTCTGCCGCGCAGCGAGCCAATGAGTTTGATATGAGCGGGCACGCCGCCCGGGCCAAGGACCTGCTGGAACAGGCTGGCCAGGAGATCAAAGCCGCCGCGGTCGCTGCCAACCACAGATAAGTCATGGTTTCAGCGTGATAGGCAAATGTCCCGCCCGGACTGGCGCTCGGGCGGGAGGTTTTGGTTTGCTACAATTCTCTGGCCATGATTGACACTTTCCTGGTTGCGGCAAAGACGGTCGCGCACGAGAAAGGCGACGGGCCGGCTGTTGCGCTGGCCGGAGCCGCGAGTCGGGTATTTCTTCTGACGCTGGAGATTACCAGCATCGTGGAGCAGGAGTCGCTCGACGTGAGCATTTTCGGTTCAGGCGACGGGACCTCATGGGAGCCGAAACCGCTGGCGACTTTTCCCCAGAAGTTCTATCGCGGACAGCATCCGCTGCTGCTGGATCTCACCAGCCAGGCAGAGATGAGGTTTCTGCGCGCGCACTGGGATGTTGCGCGCTGGGGCCGGGGCAGCGAAACTCCGATGTTCGAATTCGAGGTCAGCATCAAAGAGATCCCGCCCGATATTCTCAAGGAAGCCACGGTCGAGGCGCAGGCGTTGCTCTAGCGGTGCTGGTCCCCGCAGGGGGTACCGCCGTGTGCAGCCGGGAAACGAGCATCCGCTATATTGGATGCCATGAGTCCGGCCTCCATCCAGACCATTCGGCCTGCCCGGAACATTTGCGGCAGCCTGCGCCTGCCGGGAGACAAGTCAATTTCCCACCGCTACGCCATGCTTGCGGCTATCGCCGACGGCGAGACCAAGCTTACCAATTTCTCGACCGGCGCCGACTGTGCCAGCACGCTTGTCTGCCTGCGCGAGCTGGGAGTCGGGTGGGAAAGAAAGGAAAACTCGGTATCGATCCAAGGGCGGGGCTTAGCTCTGGAGGCGCCGGGCCGGCCGCTCGATTGCGGGAACTCAGGTTCCACCATGCGGATGCTGAGCGGGATTCTGGCGGGCCAGCCATTCACCAGCGAACTGGCGGGCGATGATTCTCTTTCGCGCCGTCCGATGGCGCGGGTGGCGGCGCCTCTTCGCATGATGGGAGCCCAAATCGACATGGGAACGAACGATCGTCCACCGCTGCGCATCACAGGTGGAAGATTAAAAGCCATCGATTACAAGATGCCTGTGGCGAGCGCCCAAGTAAAGTCGGCGGTGCTCTTTGCGGGGCTGTTCGCCACGGGCGAGACGCGGGTGGAAGAACCGGTCCACACGCGGGATCACGGGGAGATCGCGTTGCGGGCGTTCGGAGCGCAGGTGAACGTACACGGGAAAGGCGCGAGCATGGCGGGCGGGCAACGGCTGAGCGCGATCGAAGCGCAGGTTCCCGGCGATCTATCGAGCGCGGCATTTTTTCTCTGCGCTGCGGGCTTGTTTCCGGAGTCGGAGCTGATCATGAGCGGAGCGCTGATGAATCCGACGAGGGCACGCCTGCTCGACGTTCTGATTGCGATGGGTATGAAAATCAGCGTGACCCAGCTCGAGGAATTGCACGGGGAACTGGTGGGCACGGTACGCGCTCAAGGCGACGATCTTAAGGGAGCGGTTATCGCCGGCGCAGAGACAGCCGCACTGATCGACGAGATTCCGGTGCTGGCGGCGATTGCGCCTTGCAGCCGCGACGGCGTAGAAATCCGCGATGCGGCTGAGCTGCGGGTGAAGGAGTCAGACCGTATTGCGGCCATCGCCTCAAACTTGCGAAGGATGGGGGCCAAGGTGGAAGAGCGGCAGGATGGGCTGAAAATTCCGGGTGGCCAGACATTGCACGGCGCGGAAATCGATTCTCAAGGCGATCATCGGATCGCCATGGCGTTTGCGGTTGCGGCCTTGCGCGCGCACGGAGAAACCGCGATCATGGGCGCGGATGCGGCGGCGATCTCTTATCCTGGATTCTTCGCCACTCTGGAATCGGTCGCGCAGCGATGAGCTTTGCGATGCGGGAAGGGTTCGTAGTCGCGGCGCGAGGACCCTCCCCGAATGCGCGTTAAATGTGCTCGGTCTTACTGTCGTACTTCACCGTACCGTTGCTCTGATTGATCCGGTCGATGTCCGAGTTGGTGTAAGTGCGGGAGGCCTTGCCTCTGGAGCCTGCCGCCGACGCGGCATGCATGGGGGCAACGCCAGCCGAGACGAAATCAAAAGCAGGAGCTTCATGCCTGCGCGCGCCTTCACGCCCCGGATGCGAAACGACTTCCGGTGTCTCGGTGGGTCCATACCAGACCGGCTGAGAGTAAACGCCGACCGGCGGCGCGGCGATGAACTCGCTGGAAAGGGTGGAATTGGTGGCGCCCGCGACCAAGCCGAAGGTGGCATTGCCGGCGCCCTCGGCCGATGGCGAGACAGTCGACAAAGTCACCGAGGGTGTGACCACCAGAGGCACGTAAGGGGCGAGATAGACGCCGTAGGCGGGGGCCCAGTTGCCGGCAGTGCCGGCGATAATCGTCGCCTGGGCCGCGGCCAAACCGGAAAGGAAGAAAATCAAGCACAGAACCTTGGCAAAACGCATGCAATCCTCCACAGATCCGGTAAGATCATACACCCGAAAAGCCTTGCTGGGAGCGGCTTTTGTCAGGTTCCGAGGAAGCGGGCATAGAGACTTCTGGCCACGGCCGTATCGACCGTACCCTTGATGATGGCCCGACCGTCGGGAAATATGGTCATTTCAAAGGGCTCAGGCCAGAACTTCAGAACGAAGGAGTTGTAACGGACCGTCCCGTGCGGTTTGAGGCGCTCGCTCATTTGGGCAAGGTTCACCGGGCGGTGGTGTTCGTGAATCTGGACGGAGTTGCGTCCGCAAAGGGTGATGTGAGGCCGCCCCTCGCCGGCCAGGTGGGGAAATTGATGCCGACCGCAGGCGCGGCAGGTGGGATCAGGCGTGCCGGCGGACACTTCGCCGCGTTCGTTTCGCCAGAGGTCCAGCGAGAGCAGAGTCCGCCGAAGCTGCTCCCCGGCCCCTACCAGAATCTTGATGGCCTCCGTGGCTGCGATGGAGGCGGCGAGGTTGACCGCAGAATTGAGAATCCCGGCCGTGTCGCAAGTTTCGAGAGAGCCACGGGGAGGGTCGGGGAAGATGCAGGCCAGGCAGGCAGTTTGGCCGGGCAGGATGTTCATAGTGGCGGCATAGCTGCCGACGGCGGCAACGTAGATCCAGGGCAGGGAATTCTTCACCGCGAAATCGTTGACCAGGTAACGAGTTTCGAAATTGTCGGTTCCATCGAGAATCAGGTGGACGTCCCGCAGCAGGGACGGGGCATTGAGCGGAACCAAATCGGCGACCTGTGGTTCGACTACAACCTGAGAGTTGAAGGCGGCTATTCTTCGCGCGGCGGCGATCGCCTTGGGGAGAGACTCGGCGGCGTCACTCTCGTCAAAAAGCGTCTGGCGCTGCAGGTTACTGGCTTCGACGTAGTCGCGATCGACAATGCGCAGGAAGCCTAGGCCCGCGCGCGCCAGCAGGGAAGCCAGGGCAGAGCCGGTCGCTCCGCAACCGGCAATGACTACCCGCGCGGCCGCCAGTTTTCTTTGCCCCTGCGCTCCAATGCCCGGGAAGAGCACCTGGCGCGAATATCTCTCATCCGGTTCCAAAGGCGTCACCGTTTTCCGGCATCGAACCCATTATTATAGGTGCCAGCGAGGTTGGCAGTCTGAGGCGGGGCCAGGACTGGACCGCCGGGTACGACACGCAGAACTGCTGCAGTTCTTCTGGGTCGAGGAATCTATTTGCCATTGAGGAAAGCGACGCTTAAAGGCCTTACGGTCTTGGCGATGGCGGTCGGTTTTGTCGTTTCCGGGCAGGCAAGCTCTGCAAACGAGCGGCAGAACGGTCCCGGGCAGGATGCATCGTCGCTACCTCAGGCCCGGCCCACGGACAGCATGGCCCAGTACCAGGGCCTGATCGTATCCGAGATCCATTTTCCCGGCACACACTCGGACGAAGACCAGAAGCAGCTGCTGGAGGCGATTCCCCAGCGCATCGGCGCGCCGCTCGACCGTGAACTGGTGCGCGAAAGCCTGCGGAAACTGTACGCCACCGGCCGATTTGCGGATCTCCGAGCGGAAGTAGAGCGAACCAGCCAGGGAGTGTCACTGTCGTTCACCACGACGGCCAACTACTTTATCGGAGAGGTGAACGTGGAGGGCCTGGGCAGCCGGCCCAGCGCCAGCCAGGTAACGAACGCCTCCAAACTGCAACTGGGGGAGCTGTTCACGCGCGAGAAGATGGACCGGGCGTTGTCCGACATCAACCGCCTGATGCAGGAGAACGGTTTTTTTCAATCGAGCGTAACCGATGAGGAACACAGAGACCCGGACCAGCAATTGATTTCGGTTCTGTTCCGCATTCGTTCGGGGCCGCCGGCGAAAATCGGACGGGTGAACGTGACGGGGAATGCGGGATTCTCGCGGGGCCAGATTCAGGACATCGCGAAGATGCATGCCGGTAAAGTGGTTTCATTGCAGCAGACGAGCAATGCCCTGGACCGGCTGCGCAAGAAGTATCAGAAGCAAGGCCGGTTGCTGGCTCAGGTCTCGGTGGCTTCGCAAACGTACCGGCCGGAGGGCAATGTGGTGGATTACACGTTCGACATCGCACCCGGACCCAGGGTCAGCATCTCGGCGGTGGGATTCCGAGTCCGGCGAGGAGTGCTCAAGCGAAATGTGCCGGTGTTCGAGGAGAACGCGGCGGACGATGATCTGCTGAACGAGGGCCGAAGGAACCTGCTGAACTACCTGCAGGGCCGAGGCTACTTCGAGGCGAAAGTTACCCTGAAAAAGCAATCGGACAGCACGGGAAGCGAGTTGCGGATCATTTACGCGATCGACGCCGGCGCCCGGCACAGGCTGGCGAAATTGGAAATCCAGGGAAACAAATACTTCCTGACGGAGCAGTTACGCTCGCGCATGCAGGTGCAACCCGCCGGACGTTTCTTTCAAAACGGCCGGTACAGCCAGGCGCTCCTCGAGGGAGACGTGAGCGGACTGCAGACTTTGTACCAGTCGAACGGTTTCCAGCAGATCAAGATCAGCAGCAACGTGATCGACGACTACCAGGGCCGGGAAAATGAGATTGCGGTGCGCCTGGTGATCGACGAAGGTCCGCAGACACTAGTCGGGAAATTTCAGATGGAAGGGAACGAAACTTTCTCTCTCGATGAGCTGCGCACTGAAATCAATACTGCCGAGGGCCAGCCCTATTCGGAGTATTACATCGCGCAGGACCGGGATAATCTCCTGAACTATTACTACAACCGTGGCTTTCCCCACGCGACCTTTGAAGCCACGGCGAAGCCGGCGGAGAGTCCGCCGAACCGCATGGACGTCACTTTTGTTCTCCACGAAGGAGAGCGCGTCTTCGTGGGCAAGGTGCATGTCGCGGGACTGCACTATACCCATCCGATCGTGGTGCAGCGGGAATTGCAGGTCAATCCGGGCGATCCTCTCAGCCAGATTGACATGCTGCAGACCCAGCAGCACTTGTACGATCTGGGCATCTTTGCCCGGGTGGATACGGCGGTGGAGAATCCGGACGGAGCGGAGCCGCAGAAACGTATCCTCATCGACGCAAAAGAGGCAAAGCGGTATACGTTCAACTACGGCATCGGGCTGGAATTTCAGACCGGACAGCCGGCCGCGGTGGGCAGCAACCAGGCGCTGGGGGAAACCGGCGTCAGCCCGCGAGCTTCGCTGGGAGTGACCCGGTTGAACTTTCGCGGCCGCAACCACACCATCACCTTCAAGGCGGATGTCGGCAGCCTGCAGCAGCGCGGTCTGGTCAGCTACAACGCGCCGCGATGGTTCAACAGCCGCGACTGGCGGTTATCGCTCACGGCCTTCTACGACAATACGCTGGACGTCACCACCTTCACCTCGCAGCGCCTGGAGGGCTCGATACAGGCGGAACAGATCGTCAGCAAAGCCACGACCATGAATTATCGCTTCACCTACCGGCGAGTGAAAGCTTCCGACATTGAGATCAGCCCGGCCGAAATTCCGCTGCTGTCGTTGCCGGTGCGGGTGGGTGAGCCGGGATTCAGTTACATTCGCAACAAGCGCGACAACGATTTGGAGACGACCAAAGGCAGCTACACGACGGTGGATGCCGGAGTAGCCTCGAGCTATTTCGGCTCGGAGGCCGATTTCAGCCGGTTGCTGGCGCAAAATTCGACCTATCACGCGTTCGGCAAGAACCGGCCGCCGGAAAAAAAGTTCGTTTTTGCCCGGTCCCTGCGGCTGGGCCTGGAGAACAGCTTTGGAAACACGGTCATTCTGCCGCCCGGCCAGAGTTGCCCCGACCCCACCCAGACGGACTGCCCCAACGCCACCGTAATCCCGCTGGCTGAACGCTTTCTTTCGGGCGGCGGCAACTCTCATCGCGGTTTCGGGTTGAATCAGGCGGGCCCTCGGGATCCGATAACCGGATTCCCCCTAGGCGGTAGCGCGCTTTTCCTGAATAACGTGGAACTGCGATTTCCCCCCAGATCGCTGCCTTTTTTTCAGGACAACCTCAGTTTTGCGATTTTCGAGGACGCGGGAAATGTCTTTACGGATGGACGGGAAATGCTGAACAACCTGCTTCGCTGGCGGCAAAAGGATCCGGGGCTATGCCTGCAGGCGAGCACGGCGGCGCAGTGCGATTTCTCCTATGTATCGCATGCGATCGGCCTGGGAGTGCACTACAAGACACCGATCGGCCCGGTACGCTTCGATTTCGGGTACAATCTGAATCCACCGGCGTTCCCCAGTTGCCAGGCGGTACCACGTTCGAGCGATGCGGTGCCCGACAGGTATTGCACGCAGGTTGCTCCAACGCTTCCGTACTTCGTGCCGCAGCACGCGAGCCATTTCAACGTGTTTTTCAGTATTGGACAGACTTTCTGATGAAACGCATTCTGTGGATGGTTGCATGTACCGGAGTATGGACGAGCCTGGCCGCCGCTGCCGTGGCGGGGGACGTTGTCGACCGCATTGTGGCAGTGGTAAACGGCCAGATCATCCTGCAGAGCGACTGGCAGGACGCGATTCGCTACAAGGCTCTGCTCGAAAACCGTTCGACGTGGCAATTCTCCGCGGATGAGCGCAAAGAAGTTCTGGATCACACAATCGACCAGGAACTGCTGCGCGGGCAGATGCAATCCTCGGACTTCCAACATACGACCGAGGAGGAGATTTCCAGGCGCGTGCAGGAAATTCGCGCCCAGCATCCCGAGGCAAACACCGACGAGCGCTGGCAGGCGATCCTGGCGAGTTACGGATTGACCGAGGGGCAGCTGCGGGAACGCGCGGCCCTGGAAATCAACCTGATGCGGCTGGTTGACGCCCGCCTGCGTCCCGACGTGAAGGTCGACGCGAAAAGCGTAGAGGACTACTACCAGCAGGAACTTCTGCCGGAGCTGCGCAAGAACGGAGCGCATGAGGTTCCCCTGGCCGACGTCGGGCCGCAAATCCGGGAGCTGCTGACGCAGCAGCAAGTGAACCATTTGCTCGTGGCCTGGCTGCAGACGCTGCGCGACAGCAGCCAGATTCATCGAGACACCTCGGCGGGGAATGCCGAGGGCGAATTGCGATGATGCCCCCGGGACCCGGCGGGCCCCGCAAGCGCCGCTTCTGGCGATATGTGCTGATCGCGGCGGGGGGCGGCTGGCTCCTCCTGGGCTTTCTTTTCTGGTACACCTCAACCGATTCCTTCCAGGCCATGGTCCGCCGTCGGCTGGTGACGGAGCTGGAGCGCGTCACCGGCGGACGGGTCGAGGTTGGCAGCTTCCATACCACCCCATTTCGCTTTGAGGTCGACGTGCGCGACCTCACCATTCACGGGCGCGAGGGCGCCGGCGAAGTCCCCTACGCGCACGTGGACCGGCTGGTGGCGGAAGTGAAGTTGATTTCCATCCTCGGCGCCGAGTTCGGTTTTCAGTCGGTCATCTTCGAGCGCCCCGTCGTTCACATCATTCTCTATCCGGACGGAACGACTAATCAGCCCACGCCCAGAGTCAGCTCGGGCGAATCGCCTGTGGCCAAATTGTTTTCCTTCTCCATCAACCACCTCGAGGTGCGCACCGGCAAGGTCCTGTGGAACGATCAAGAAATCCCCCTGGAGTTCGAGGCTACGGATGTCACCGGGGATATGACGTACTTCCTCTTGCGGCGCCGCTACGAAGGAAGTCTCCGGTTGGGAAAGGTGGACACGCGAGCGAAAGATTACCGGCCGGTGGCGTGGATGGCGGAAGCCCGCTTCGGTCTGGGCCAGAACCGTCTCGAAATTCACTCTCTGAAAGCGTCAGCGGGGCGATCACAGCTCGAGGTGAGCGGACGAGTGGAGGATTTTCGTGATCCGAGAGTGAGCGTGACCTACAAGCTTACGGCCGATGTCGGCGAGGCCGCGGCGATCATCCGCCAGCCGGAGGTTCGCCGGGGCTTATGGGAAACAGAGGGAAAAGGCGAATGGAGTCTGCGGGAATTTTCGTCCACCGGCAAAATGACGATTCGAGACCTTGACTGGCGCGATGCGAACGGCGCCCTACGTGGGGTTGCGGGCAGCACCGACTATGCGATCACTTCGCAGCGCTTCATGTTGACACAGATCCAGGCGAAAGTGCTGGGAGGAACGGTCAGCGGAGATGCCGACATCACAGACTGGATGCGGCCTGCAGTGACGGCCAAAGGCTCGCGGAAACAGAAAGCTGAGCAGAAGGGAAGTGTCAACCTGCGGCTTAAAGAGATCTCGGCGCAGGAAGTGGCGCTGGCGTTGTCGTCGGCAGCGCGGCCTCTGCAGCGAATGCGGATCGCCGGCGCCATCACGGGTACGGTCGAGACCCGGTGGCGAGGCTCAACGCACAATGCCGACAGCCAGGTCGCGCTGGACGTGACCGCGCCTTCCAAGCTTGAGCCGGGCCAATTGCCGCTGAACGGGCACACCCATGCGACCTATCACGCCGCCAGCGGCGCACTCGATGTGTCCGATTTGTACGCCGCCACTCGGGCGACGGAGGCCCGGGCCTCGGGCACACTCTCCAACCGTGCCTCACTTCGCTGCTCGGTGAGCACCACCAGTCTCAGCGAATGGCAGCCCACCTTGGCGGCGCTCGGCTACCAGGACCGTATTCCGGTGACGCTGCGTGGACGCGCTTCGTTCAATGGGCTGGCAACCGGAAAGCTCTCCGACATCGCCTTTTCCGGCAGGCTGCAATCACAGGACTTCGATTGGATGATTCCCTCGCGTTCGTCCGCGCCGGCGAAGGAACTGCGCTGGGATTTTCTTGACGCCGAGGTCCAGCTCTCCCCGCATATGCTGGCCGCGAGAAACGGTGTGCTCCATCACGGAAAGACCACAGTCGATTTCAACTTCAACCTCAACCTGCAGGAGAGAAAGTATAGCGAGTCCAGCGCGTTCAATGCCGCCATGGATTTGCACGAGGCCGACATCAGCGAGGTCTTGGCGGTTGCTGGGTACGATCTTCCTGTCACCGGAACCGGCAATCTATTCGTTCAGGCTTCGGGAACGCTGGGGCTGCCTCACGGCGGGGGCCGGGTCGAAATTGCCGATGCCACCATCCGCGGGGAGGCTGTACAACGGTTCCAGTCGCGCTTCAGCTTCAGCGGACGCAAACTTACTCTGGAGGACATGCGGCTGGCGCACAACGATGCGCAGGTTACGGGGGACGGAACCTATAACTTTGAGACGCGGGCCTTCCGCTTCAACGTAAACGGCACGAACTTCGACCTGGCCTCGATGAAGAGGCTGCAGATTCCACCGCTGAGCGTCGGCGGGCGCCTTGATTTCGCTCTGCAAGGCTGGGGCACGCCCGAGCAGCCGACTTTCAATGCCAACCTGGGCGCGCGAGGGCTCACCCTCAACGGCGAACTGGTCGGCGACTACAAGTTGGATGCCGTGACCAGTGGAGCCGAGTTAGGCGTCACCGGACGTTCCCAGTTCAAGGAAACGCAGTTCGACATAGACGGCGACGTACTCTTGCGAGGAGATTGGGCCAGCAACATCAAGCTGCAATTTCGAGGGGTGGATCTGGATGCCATCCTCCGCGCCTATGCTCGCGACCGCTTTAGCGGCCACGCCGTTGCGACTGGAACTCTGGAGTTGCGCGGCCCGTTGCGCATACCCGGCAGTTTGGCCGTCACAGGCAATGTGAGCGACTTCCGGGCAGAGGTGCAGCAGGTCAAGGTTCAGAACCGCGGTCCGATTCACTTCACCATCGCCAATCAGGTTCTCGATATTCAGCAGCTGCGCCTGGCGGGTACGGATACCGATTTGACGGTGAGCGGCAGCGCTCAGCTGAACAACTCGCACGAGCTGAACCTGAAGGCCGCCGGCCGGGCCGGGCTGACCCTCATCCAAAGCTTTAACCCCGATTTCACCACCTCGGGCGTGGTTGCCCTGGACGTAGCGGTGACGGGGATTCTTGCCCGCCCGGCGATTCAAGGGCGCCTGCAGATCCTCGACGGGAACATCAGCTATCGAGATCTGCCCAGCGCCCTCAGTGAAATGAACGGCTCGCTCTTGTTCAACCAAGACCGGTTGGAGATCGAAAACCTCACGGCGCACGTCGGCGGAGGGCTGGTGACATTCGGAGGCTATGCCACCGCCTATAACCGGCAGCTGAATTTCGATCTGACCCTGCGGACCCAGGACCTGCGGCTGCGGTATCCCCCGGGCGTCAGCTCGACCACCAACGCCGACCTGCACTTTGCGGGATCGCCTTCCGCCGCCACGTTGTCGGGCAGCATTCTCGTCAATAAACTGGCGGTGACTCCCGGCTTCGACTTTGGCGCTTACCTGGAGCGCAGCGCGCAGGCATCGGCGCTGCCGCAGACGAATCCACTGCTCAACCGCATCCGGCTGGATGTTCACATCGTCACCGCTCCCGAGCTGCAGATGCAAACCGCGGTGGTGCGTCTCTCGGGTGACGCCGATCTGCACCTGCAGGGCACGGCTGCCAAACCGGTGCTGCTGGGCCGGGCTGACGTCATTGAAGGCGAGGTCTACTTCAATGGAACGAAGTACCGGATGGAGCGCGGTGATGTTCTGTTCACCAACCCCGTGACCACCACGCCGGTCCTTGATTTGCAGGCGTCCACAAGAGTTCGCGAGTATGACATTACGGTTAACCTGAACGGTGAGTTCGACAAACTGAACATGAAGTATCTATCGGACCCGCCCCTGCCCACGGCTGACATCATCAGCCTGCTGGCGCTGGGGCAGACGCAGCAGGAGTCGGCGCAATTGCAACAGTCCGGGCAGTCTTCGTTTGCCCAGCAGGCCAGCAGCGCGGCTTTGGCGGAAGCCTTGAACTCGGCGCTCAGCAATCGCTCGCGAAGCCTGTTTGGCATCAGTCACATCAAGATCGATCCCCAGGGTCTGAATACGGTTACCTCGCCTACGACAACCTCCCCTGCCGTAACCATCGAGCAGCAAGTAAAGGAGAATCTGACGCTGACCTATACCACCAGCGTCGCCCAGACCTCGCAACAGATCATCCAGGCCGAATACACTGTGAGCCGGAACGTCTCCATCGTTGCCATTCGCGACTACAACGGAGTGGTCAGCTTCGAAGTCAGGATCCGGCAGCGGAAGAAGTGAGGGCGAACCGGCGGTTGTGCGCTGAATTCGGGGAGGACAAGCGCGATCCGGACTCCGGCTTGCCGCCGGACGTTCTCTCCTCTAGAATCTGCCGATGGCGACGGGCCCTCTCACGGTCGAGCGCTTGGCTGGCGGAGCCGGCAAGGGGATTCTTTGCCTTCAGGGTCCGCTCACGATCGAAAACGTCACCCTGTTTCAGAGTGCGCTGCGGAGGGAAGAGCATGCCGACACCATCATTCTCGACCTCAGCGAAGTTCCCTACATCGATTCCTCGGGGCTGGGTTCGCTGGTCAGTGCCTATATCTCCCATCACAAAGCGGGTCGCCGGGTGGCGCTAAGCGGCGTGAACGAACGCGTGTTTAAGCTGTTCCGGATCATGAAGGTTGATTCGCTCTTTCCCATCTTCCCCACGCTGGATGATGCCGTGGCCGCGTTCAGCAATCCGGCGACGGCTTAGCGGCACTTTTCCGCACTGGCCGCCAGCAACCTGAGTTACACTACATCCTCGAAAAGCCGCACCCAGCTTGCCAATCACGAAGTATGGAGAACCAATGCCGAGACTGAATTCCGCAACTTGCCTGATTTTCACACTGGTAATTATCTTCGCCAACCTGTCCGCCCGGGCGCAGAACGCCAATGGCGTCGCGACGCTGAATGGTGGACGGACGGTGGTGTTCCTGAAAACTCCGCGCATCACCGCACACAGCGGCGAGCCTGGCAAGCTGGTCAAGATCTACAGCACCCTGGGCAAGGGAGATGACGTCTATAACGCGAATGCGGGGGTCGGCATCCTGGGTACCGACGCCGGGCAGCCCTGGCCGGAAAAAGTAGGGAACGGCTTCCGGCCGAGCGCGGACCACATCGTGACCCAAATTCGGGTGGCGGCATCCTACGTCAGCGGCACGAATACTTTGATTGTCAGCCTGCATCAGGATAACCACGGGGTGCCCGGGAAGACTCTGCACAGCTGGCATTTCGCCAACCTGCCGGACTTCGGCACGTGCTGCGCGCTGCAGACGGGAAAATCCAAGCAGGGCATTCCGGTGAAAAAGGGCAGGCTCTATTGGGTGGTGCTGCGAACCTCGCTCAAGACGCCCGACACCTACGACGTCTGGAACAACGACGCCAGCGGCCTGGAAGGAACCTTCGCCAACGACATCGGCGATGGCTGGGACCCGAGCTTCCAGCAGCTTGGAGGTTTCGGGGTTTTTGGCAAATAGCTACATCTGGGGAGCGGGATTGCGCATCGCCGACCAACCAGGCGGCGCGATCCCGGCCCGCTAGCGAACAATCAAGCCCGCGTAGCCCACGACCATTTCGCGATCGCCGGAGACGTCACCGGAAGTCGCGTACTTCACCAGTTCGGCCGAGGCGGCGCCGAGCCGTCTGGCGGCAGTCAGCATGACGATGGCTGGGCCGACTCCACACATGCTGACACCGCCCTGGGTGACGACCTGGTGAAGACCGAGGGGGTCGAAGGCGAGCATGCGGTCGATGGCTCTTCGATCCTTGACCCGGGTGATGCGATCACTCTCGTAGTGGTTCATATCACTGGAGGCGACGATGAGCACCGGTTCGGAGCGAGCTTGTATCGTGGCCGCCATGGCGATGCCCAGGGTCTCCAGAACATCGAATTGAGCGGTGCCCAGGGCGATGGGCACGAACTTGAGGTCGGGCCGCCGCGCTTGCAGAAAAGGCAGTTCGACCTCGATGGCGTGCTCGCCGGCGTGGGCAGCGGTGTCGTCGGTCAAGGGCGGGAATGACTGACGGAGACCCTCTGCCAGCGCAGAGTCGATGGGTACGGTTCCCAGCGGAGTCTCCCATGCGCCTCCGACCATGATTGACAATGGGGCTCCTGCCCCAGTGTGATTGGGGCAAAGCAGGATGCAGGTCTGGGGCACGGCGACGCGGGCAAAAACCGCGCCAGCCACCGATCCCGAGTATATATAGCCTGCGTGCGGGGCCACGCATCCCAGTGCGGGAAGAGCGTCAGCCGGGGGCGAGAGATAGGATTGCAGATCGCGGAGCAGATGCTCTCGCACCTTGGGATAAAAGCGACCCGCAACCGCGGGATGGCGAACGGTTTCCACGAGGAGAGTCGTTCCTGTAGGCGGTACGAGACGATTGTAACTCCGGCCAGTCCTCCCCAGTGCGGGGCGGGATCTTGGGAGTCTACGCGAGCGCCTGCGCGGCCGCGGTCAAGGCTTCCTGCAGGGCCTGGAGGTGGCGTTGTTCCGTCAAATAGCTGATCACCATCATGCGAAGCACGCTCTCGCCGTTGATTTTCGTCTCTGAAATCCAGCGCTGACCGGTGCCGGTGACTTCCTCCACGATAGCGGAATGGGCCGCGGCCAACGCTTCCGGGCCAAGCCGCCGGGCTTTGAAGCGGAAGACGACGATGGGCAAGACCTGAGGCGCGGCTTGCTCAAAGTGCTCTGAATTCGCGAGCCAGGAAACGAAGCTTCCCGCCAGGCGAAGCTGGCGGTCGATATGTTCCTCGTAGGCGCGGCGGCCGTGAACCCGCAAGGTCAGCCACAGCTTGAGCGAGTTCATGCGGCGCGTCCACTGGGTGCTGATGCGCGAGTTGTCTACATTGCGGGATTCCGCCGCCTGGGGCATATAGGGCGCGGCCACGGCAAAGGCGCGTTCCAGCATCTCAGGATGACGGGTCAAAATCACACCGGCCGCCAGCGGCATGGCCAGCCATTTATGAGGATCGATGGTGATCGAGTCGGCTTGTTCGATGCCGCCAACCAGACCTCGATGGCGGTCGGAAAAGATCACGGATCCACCGTAGGCGCCGTCGACGTGTAGCCAGAGATCGTGGCGGCGGCAAGTCTCAGCCAGGGCGACCAGGTCGTCTACGGCTCCGGAATTGGTGGTCCCGGCGGTGGCGACAACGCAGAATGGTTTGAGGCCGCCGGCGAGGTCGGCGGTAATCGTCTGTTCAAGGATCTGCGGATCCAGCTGCAGATTGCGGGTTAGCGGGACGCGGCGCAATGCTTTGCGCCCGATTCCCAGCAAGCCTGCCGATTTGTCTACTGAGTGATGAGCCTCGGTCGAGGCGTAGAGAACGGGGCGAACTCCCAGAGAGGAGATGCCATCCTCGATCACGCTGGGAAACTTCGCCGCCAGGGCCAAGGCGAGGCCGCTGAAATTCGCTTCGTTCCCTCCGGTGGTGAAGGTGCCGTTGAAGTCGCCGGACCAGCCCACGCGCTCTCCCACCCAACGCACGGTCTCATGCTCGATCTTCGAAGCGAGCTGGGAGCGCTTGGTGGTGGCGAGCTGTGGATTCAGGCCGGCGACGATCAGCTCGGCGAGGACTCCGATGTAGGTCGGCGTTGGATTCATGAGCCCGAAGTAGTTGGCACTGGGGACGTGAAAGCCTTTGTCGACGAGCTCTCCGAAGATATTGTCGAGAAGCGATTCGGCGTCCGCTCCGGCTTCCGGCAAAGGATTGGAAAGCGGGTCGAAGCTGCGCTGGCCGGCCGGAAGTTGAACGGCACGGTCGGGCAAGGAGGAAAAGAAGTTGTCGATGTGGTCGATGACGCGATACCCGAGACGGCGCCGGGTGGCGGAATCCAGATCGAAGCGCATGCGGATTTGATTCCGTGAAGCCGGAAAAGGACCCAGCTCTAAAGCTTCGAAGGCTGCAGCTGACTCTCGTTCTCGGTGACGTAGAGAGAAGAGCGGGTGAGGACGGCGTTGACGATACCCATGAAGTTTCTGGCGAACTCGACGATGCGGGCATCGTGATCGGCCGGCGAATAAGTCAACACTTCTTCCTTTTGCAGGAAGCGGGAAATGGCTAAGGCACAATCCTCGGCGTCACCCATGCGGAAGAACGATGAACCGGGGGCGTCCTGCTCAATGTGAACCGGGAAGTCGGAAGCAATCACGGGCTTACCCAGGGCGCGGGCGTCTTCGATAACAGTGCTCCAGCCCTCGAACTTGGAAGGCTGCAGCACAGCCTTGGAGGCGCGAATGAGGCAGACCTGGTCTACGCGGGGAATCATGCCCAGGATGTGGACTTGGGCCTCGATGCCGAGCTCCTTGATCTGTGCCTCGAGCTTGGGGAAGAACTCGGGATGGCGGTTGTCGTGGGTAGGACCGGTGCAGACCAGGTGCACGGTCAACCCTTCCTGCTTCAGTTTTGCGGCCGCGCGGAAGGCGGTGAGATGGTCTTTGTGAATCCAAAATTGATTGCAAAGAATGATGTACGACCTTGGCAGCTTGTATTTGGCCACGAACGGCGCCGGGTCCTGGAACCAGGAGGGCAAAGGAACCGTGGTGAAGTGCAGAATATGGGTCTGCGCCAGGGGCGCGCCATAGGCGCGGGTGGCGTCATCGAGGGCGCACTGGCTGCTGAACACCACGTGACGGTTCGGATCACGCAACAGTGCGGGGAAGTTCTTGTCCCGGGCGACCCGGGCGATGCGGGAAAAGAACTCCGGCAGGAAACAATGCTGAAGATCGGGTATCCAGGCGATGGCGTTGGGCAGCAACCGGGTGAAGGAAACGGAAACCGGAAATACGGTTTCCACGCGGGACCGGCGCGTCGCCCGGGCCAACTCCGGAGCCGCCTCGCGCCACAGGGCCGCGCCCAGGCTGGCATGCACCCGTTGCGCGAAGACTTCAAACCGGGTTCCGCCGAACATCTTGTCCAGGGTTGACTGGTAGACCACGACGTTGTCGGCAAGGGAAGCGACTTCCTCGAACAGCTCCGCGCTGCTGCGGCAGAAGAGAGTAATCCGCGGGCGCTCGGTCGCGGGCAGGTGGGACAGGGCGCGCACCAGATTGTGGGTATAGATGACCCCGCCACGCCAGCGATCGAGGGCGATCAGGCCGATATGAGGCTGGGAGCGGCTCACGGGATCACTCCTTCGTGGCGGAGCAGGTCACCCAAACCTTTTGACAGGTCTGTATGAGGGGACCACCCGATCATAGCCCGGAGCGCGGCGACGTCAGCCTGCAGGTGCTGCCGTTCGACCGGGCGCAGCTTGGCGGGATCGGTCTCTATGGTGATGGGCTTACCTGTAAGGCCGGCGATTCGTTCGACCACTTCCTGCATGGAAACAGAAAAACCAGTGCCGACATTGACAGTCGTGACGCCGGGCTTGGATTTTTGCACCATCTCGACGACGGCGCGGGCGGCATCGGCGACCGGAACCAGATCACGCTTGGGACTCACATTGCCCAGGCGCAGGACGTGAGGTCCGCCATTGCGAATCTGAGCGATGATCTCTGGCAGGATATGGGGGTTGGTCTCACGCGGCCCATAGAGGTTGAACAACCGGCCAACCACGAAATGACGTTCGGGGCTGACGCTTGCCTCCAACTGAATCAGTCTTTCGCCGATCCACTTGGTCAGGCCATAAATGTTGAAAGGGCTAACCGTGCCCGATTCCTGATGAGGTTTTTCGCTGGCCTGGTAGACGTCGGCGGTGCTGGCAAACCAGAAACGATTCACGCCAGCCTGGCGGCAGGCACTGAGCACACACTGCGTACCGTGCACATTGAGACTCACGGTCAGAGCGGGGTTCCGCATCGCAGCAGGGATGAAGTGCAGCGCGGCCAGATGGACAACGGCGGCGGGACGCTCGCGCTGAAAGGTTTGGGTGAGGGCCGCCTCGTCACGAATGTCCTGACAGAAAAACTGAAAGCCGGGATGGGAGGAAAACGGAGTCAGAAACTGCCACTTGCCGGTGCTGAGATTGTCTATTCCAATAGCTGGAATTTCCTGCCGCAGAAGGTGTTCGACAACATGGGACCCGAGAAACCCGGCTGCGCCGGTAACCACCCAAGGCTGAGAGTTCATTGGTATTCAGTCAGCGAGCGCAAATCCTCTTGAGGCTCCGAGGGAGGCCCCGTACGGTTAACAGTTGGATCATGTTGCAGCCACCCCTCTTCCCTCACAAGGGACATCCGCAGGTGGGGGAACTTCGGCGCTGAAGGAATGCGCTGCGCCGAGATTGTATCACTGGTCAGACCAGTGTGGTCAAGGGCAAACACCGTTCCGCGACGGTCGATCCATGTTTCTTGATCGACCACGCGTGCCCGAGTGAGAACGTGTGCTCTTATGACTGAAAGACAGGCGATACAACTTCGTAACCAGGGTTACTGGGAAGCAGTCGACTGCCCGGTTTTTGGAATCCGGAATTAACCAGAAAGGATAGTTGTGAAGAAAATTTCATCTTTTCCTGTGGAGAAAGATCGCAGATGACCGGAATTTAGACCGTGGCGAGCGTCGCAATCACGGGTGCACAGTAACAGGTTACTGTTGGGGGATTTCTTCCGTGCCATCCGATGCCGCCGGTCTTTCGGGTCGCAGCAGCGGGAACAGGATCACGTCGCGAATGGTATGGGAATCGGTCAAGAGCATGACGAGGCGGTCAACGCCTACGCCGACTCCGCCCGCCGGAGGCATTCCGTAAGACAGAGCGCGAATGTAATCCTCGTCCAGCTGGTGGGCTTCTTCGTCGCCGCGCTCGCGTTCCTTCAGTTGCTGTTCGAAACGGCGCCGCTGGTCCTCGGGATCGTTGAGTTCGCTGAAGCCATTGGAAATCTCCATCTGGCCGGCGTAGATTTCGAAGCGCTCGGTCCACTCCGGCTCGTCGGCCTTCTGCTTGGAAAGCGGAGAGACGGCCGTGGGAAATTCATAGATGATGGTCGGCTGGTTCAACTGCTCTTCGGCGACAGCCTCAAAGATGCTTGCAATCGCTGCACCCGTGGTACCGCCCTTGTCGAGTTCCCTCTGAACCAGCTCGAAGGCAACTTGTCTGGGCTCCTTTTTTCCGGCATGAAGCGAACTCTTTGCCTCCGTCGCGGATTGCAGCGATCTGATTGCCCTTTGCACCAGCATTTTGACGGAGTCCCGCGCTCCGAGGTCAGACATTGTGGGCTTTTCACCCGCCTCTTGCGGCCAGTACTCGATCACGGCTTCCCGCATGGTCAGGCGGCGCCAGTTGGATTCGGCCCAGTCAATTTCCTGCTCGCCCCACTTGGTCTTAGTACCGCCGGTGACGTCCTGTACCGCCTGCATGATGAGCCTCTGGGTCACGTCCATAATGCCGCGGTAATCGGTATAGGCCTGGTAAGCTTCGAGCATGGTGAACTCGGGATTCCAGCGCCAGCCCAGACCCTCGTTGCGGAAGTTGCGGTTGATTTCATAGACGCGATCGAAGCCCCCTACCACCAGGCGCTTCAGGTAGAGCTCGGGAGCGATCCGCAGATACAAGTCCATGTCCAAGGTGTTGTGGTGGGTGACAAAGGGTTTGGCAACGGCGCCCCCGGCGATGGGCTGCATCATCGGCGTCTCGACTTCGATAAAACCCTGCGAGTCGAGAAATCGCCGCATCGATTGCACCAGCTGGCTGCGCTTGAGAAAAACGTCACGCACTTCGGGATTCATCACCAGGTCGACATATCGCTGGCGGTAACGCAGCTCCACATCGGTGAGGCCGTGCCACTTTTCCGGCAGCGGCAGGAGATCCTTCGACAAGAAAGTGATCTCTTCCACGTGGACGGTAAGTTCACCCGTCCTCGTCCGAAAAAGATAGCCGCTGACGCCGATATGGTCGCCGAGATCGAGCAGTCTGTAGAGTTCAAAGCCCTGGTCGCCGACGGCATCTTTCTTGACGTATATCTGCAGTTTTTCACCGCCCTGCTGCAAGTGGGCGAACCCCGCTTTGCCCATGAGGCGGATGGCCATGATGCGGCCGGTCACGCGGACCTGAACGCGTGGATTCTCCAGTTGTTCGGCGGTGCTTTCCAGATACTCTGCGCGAACCGCGGGAATGGTATGAGTGAATGCATACCTGGTGGGATAGGCGCGCTGCCCGAGGGCTTCAATCTGTTTCAATTTGTCGAGACGAAGCTTGTAGATATTTTCGTCGAGTGCCAATGGGATTCCTTGCCGTTTAAGACAGCGATTATAAACAACCTGGCGACGGCGGCGGACGCAGGCTCGGGCTGATTGTCAAACCTGCGATCGCCCGCCCGAACTCCTTGCCGCCTGCGAAGGTCGGCGTTAGTATTGCTGTTCGAGGATTCGCCGGCAAATGCCGGCGGCAGCGCGAGGCTTCATGCCGCAAAATTACATTCCTATCTTTATGTTTGTCGCGGTGGTGGGAGTGCTGATCCCCATTACCCTGCTGGCCGCCAAGCTGGTTCGACCCGAGAACCCCAATCGCACCAAACTCATGCCCTATGAGTGCGGTGTTGATCCGGTGGGCGCCTCTCGCGGACGTTACACCGTCCGCTACTACATCGTGGCAATCCTGTTTGTGGTTTTCGACGTGGAAACCATCTTCCTGTTTCCCTGGGCGGTCAAATTCAAGGCGCTGGGTGTTTTCGGCCTGATGGAAATGCTGATTTTTCTGGGAATCCTGATCGTCGGGTACGTGTGGATCTGGAAAAAAGGCGCTCTGGAGTGGGTGTGAAGGAGGGAAAGGAGCATTCCCCGCTTTCGTGTAGCTTGCGACCTGTACTGGCGCTATGACAAGTGACGCTTCCGCCGGAGAAACCTTTACTGCCAGCCGCTGGACCAAGGGCAATATGCTGTTCCCGACGCGCATCGTGATCAATCCCCAACGGGTGAGCCGCGTCAAGCCGCGGCTTTTCGGCAGCAACGAAGAGAGCATTGGCATTCACCAGGTGGCCTCGGTGCATATCAAAACGGGAATCTTCTGGTCCGATATCGTGATTGAATCCACCGGGGGTACTGACCCGATCACCAGTCACGGACACCGCAAAGCGGATGCGCAACGCATCCGGGATTTGATCGAGGGATATCAGTCGGCCCGAAACTGACCGGCGGGCGGCCTCGTCGTTGACAGTGCCCTGGCAAGCTGGTATCACTTAACGTTCCTCCAAAGTACCTGCCGGGCCGGAGGTTTGTAGCGTCGCCGCGATGCCAGAGGAGACCAAATCGCCTACGCCGCCGAGCGGCGAGCCCAAGCCGCCGGCGGGTCAGCCGAACCCAGGAAGGGTGCAATCTTCCGCCGCGCAAAAGCCCCCATCGAACCCGCCGGACAAAGCCGCGGCGGGCGAAGTGCCCAAACATACAGCCCCCGCCAAGCCGGCCGGGCCTGCGCCCGTTCCCTGGGACTCGCCCATGGTTACGAAGCTGAGGCGACGCTACGGCTCGGGGGTCCGCGAAGCCAGCACTTATCTGGGAGAGAACTACCTGGTGCTTGAATCCTCGATCACGCTGGAAACTCTGCAGGTCCTTCGCGACGACGAGTTCGACTATTGCGTGGATATTACGGCGGTGCACTATCCCAGCCGCGAAAAACAGTTTGATCTGATCTGGATTCTCTATTCCTTTGCCCGTAACGAGCGCATCCGGGTGAAGACGGAGCTGGCGGACGGAGAGAGTTTTCCGAGCTCCACGGAAATCTGGCCGACGACGAACTGGCTGGAGCGCGAAGTGTTCGACATGTTCGGAATACGTTTCGACGGCCACCCTGATCTGAAGCGAATACTGCTTCCCGACGGCTGGAAAGGGTACCCGCTGCGCAAGGACTACGGCATCATTCAGCAGGACCAGGAGTGGGTGCAGATCAACCTGGGCATCGAGAGCGGGCAATAAGAATGAGCGACCAGATGACGAAGGATCCGGCGGCCTATCTCTCGCACCTGGAAGCGGGCGAACCGGACAAGACCTTCCTCGATTCGAACGAACTCATCATCAATATGGGGCCGCAGCATCCCGCCACGCATGGAGTGCTGCGCGTGATCCTGAAGCTGGACGGGGAAAAGGTTCTGGGCACCGAGTGCGTGATCGGCTATCTCCATCGCGGGGTGGAGAAGATCGCCGAGAATCGCACCTATACGATGTTCAACCCCTATGTCGACCGCATGGACTATGTGGCGGCGGTGTCCAACGGCCTGGGATATTGCGAGGCCATTGAGAAGCTGCTGAATATCCAGGCGCCGCCCCGGGCGAATTACATCCGGGTGATCCTGACGGAACTAAACCGGATCGCCAGCCACCAGCTGTGGCTGGGCACGCATGCCCTCGACATCGGCGCCATGACGCCGCTCTTCTATACGTTTCGCGACCGGGAAGAGATCCTCAAGATATTCGAGAAATATTGCGGCGCACGCCTGACCACGCACGCTTTTCGCATCGGGGGCTGCCAATACGAAACCTACGAGGGCTTTGAACAGGACGTCAAGAAGTATGTCGACTTCCTTCCCCCCAAGATCAACGAATATGAAGAGCTGCTGACGACCAACCGCATCTGGGTGGAGCGGACGAGGAGTGTGGGCAAGATTTCGGCTGCGGACTGTAAGGCTTTGGGTGTAACGGGGCCGGTGCTGCGCGCCAGCGGCGTGAAGTGGGATCTGCGCAAGGCGCAACCCTATGCGGCTTATTCCGAGTTCGACTTCGACATACCGACGGGACAGAATGGCGATACCTACGACCGGTACCTGGTGCGGATGGAAGAAATGCGGCAGTCTTTGCGCATCATCCGGCAGGCGGTCGAGCGTATTCCGGAAGGGCCCATCATGGCCAAGGTTGCCAAGGTGATGAAGCCGCCGGCCGGAGAAATCTACCACTCGATCGAGGCTCCCAAGGGAGAACTCGGATATTTCGTGGTCAGCGATGGTTCGACGCAGCCATACCGGGTGCGGGTCCGGCCCCCTTCGTTTGTGAACCTGCAGGCGCTGGACGTGATGGTGCGCGGGCAGCTGGTGGCAGACGTGATCGCCGTGATCGGCACGCTGGACATCGTGCTCGGCGAGGTGGACCGCTGATGCTTGACTACGTCACCTCGTATCTGGGCATGAACACCACCCCCGGCCAGGCAGGCAATGTGTTCTGGGCGCTGGTCTACATCTTTGTCGTGTTTGGCGGTGTTTCGGTGGCGGTTGTGGCCATGAACTGGCTGGAACGCAAGGCCCTTGCCCATTTTCAGATTCGCCTCGGCCCCATGCGCGTGGGCCCGCACGGACTGCTGCAGCCGATCGCAGACGCGATCAAGCTGTTGACGAAAGAGGATATTGTCCCGTCCGAGGCGGATGCCTTCGTCTTCTGGATCGCCCCGCTGATTATTCTCTGCGCTTCGTTCACCGTGTATATCGTGGTGCCGTTCGGGCCCACGCATGCGATCACCGACCTGAACATCGGCGTGCTGTTTATGCTGGGAGTGTCGTCCTTGAGCGTTTTGGGTGTGGTAATGGCGGGCTGGGCGTCGAATTCGCACTATCCCCTGCTGGGCTCGCTGCGTTCAAGCGCGCAAATGATCTCCTACGAAGTGGCCATGGGGATGGCGGTGGTGTCGGCCATTCTCATGACCAGCCTCAACCGCGAGGGCACGGGAACGTTGAGCATGATCGGCATCGTGCAAGCCCAGCAAACGCAGCATATCTGGTTTCTGTTCAAATTTTTTCCGCTGGGTTTTGTAGCGTTTGCCATATTCGCCATTGCCATGGTCGCGGAAACCAACCGCGCCCCATTCGATCTGCCGGAGGCAGAGTCGGAGCTGACGGCGGGCTTTCATACTGAATACAGCGGCCTGCGCTGGTCGCTGTTCATGCTGGGCGAATATGCGGCGATGATCGCGGTCTCGTCGATTGCCGTTACCTTATGGCTGGGAGGATGGCTGCGCCCGTTTCCCAACACCCTGACCGGCGATGCCTGGGACCTGGTGTTCTCGCTGGTTCCGGGCTTTCTGTTCCTGGGGTTGGCGGCGATAGCCTTTGCCGGCGTGATGCGCATGCCCAAGCATCCTTATTTTCGAATTCAGACGATGGGACTGGCGGGCTTTGGGGCGGTTCTGGGTGTCATCGGCCTGGTTCTGTTCGTGCCCGCGGTGCGCGACCGCATTCAGGACATCTTCTGGTTCACGGCCAAGGTGGCGGTCTTCATGTATCTCTACATCTGGTATCGCGCGACCTTCCCCCGTTACCGCTTCGATCAGCTGATGAGAGTGGGGTGGAAGGTGCTGTTGCCGATCGCCATCGGCGTGCTGATCCTGACCGCGGTGCTGGGAGTGGTGCTCTGATATGCAGCCGGTTGCGACAACCTTTTTCTTTTATTTTCTGTCGGGCCTGACGCTGATCAGCGGGGTGCTGGTCATCACGCGGAAGAATGCCGTGCATTCGGCCCTGGCGCTGATTTTTGGACTGCTGGCGCAGGCGGGGCTTTACCTGATGCTGTACGCTCCATTCGTCGCCGGCGTGCAGATCATTCTTTATGCCGGTGGAATCATGGTGCTCTTCCTGTTCGTGATCATGCTGGTCAACCTCGAGCGTTCCCAGCGGGAAGAGCAGTTCAACAAACAATGGCTGATCGGGGTTGTGGCCGCCGCGGCCCTGGGCGTTTTGTTCGTGATGGTCTACCTGAAGGGAAGAGAACTGTTTCCAGTTCGCATGGCCCTGCCGATCGAGAGCAATAACACGCAGCAGGTGGCGATGTTGCTGTACGGGCAATACATGTTTGCCTTCGAAATCGCGTCGTTGCTGTTGCTGGTGGCGATTATCGGCGCGGTGGTCATGGCGAAAAAGAGGATCTGAAATCGATATCCGGCGGCCTGCTGCGAGCCGGATGCGGGAAACTAACAGCCTATGGCACCGATAACCACGCTTCATTACCTGGTGGTCGCGGCCGCCCTGTTCGTTCTGGGCGTGGTCGGGGTGTTGACGCGCCGCAATGTGGTGATCGTGCTGATGTCGATCGAGCTGATTCTGAATGCCGTGAACCTGAACCTGGTAGCCTTCTCGCGAATGTGGGGGCTGCACGGGCAGATTTTTGCCATTTTCGTGATCACCGACGCGGCAGCCGAAGCCGCGGTTGGCCTGGGAATTCTGATTGCTTTCTTCCGCAACAAGGAAACAGTCAACATCGACGAAGTGGATTTGCTGAAGTGGTGATCGAGCGGGGCAGGTCGTTTGGTGAAGCTGGCCGGGAGCTGAGCGCAAGGAGCTGAATGTTCTTTCTTTCGCACATCTGGGTAGTGCCGCTGCTGCCGGCAGCGGGGGCGGCCATCATGTTTTTCTTCGGCCGCAAACTGCAGAAGCCGAGCGTGAGCGCGGTGTGCGTGGGCGCGGTGGCGGTGGCCTTCCTGTGGTCGTGCGCGGCGGTCTGGCAGTACACGAGTTACGCGCCGCAGAACCCCGGCCAGCCCTACCAGGTGATTGTCTATACGTGGCTTGGCAGCGGAGATGTTGAACCGGCCGCACAAGCGCAAGTCGCAAACTCGCTGACGTACCTCACTCGGGACGGCAGGCCGGCGGCTTTTCATGCGGACGCCGGTTTTCTGCTCGACCCGCTTTCCGGCATCTGGCTGCTGTTCGTGACCGGGGTAGGGATGCTGATCCACATCTACTCAACCGGCTACATGGCGCACGAAGGCGGCTACTACAGGTTTTTCGGCTACCTGAACCTGTTCATGTTTTCCATGCTCACCCTCATCCTGGGCAATAACTACGTGTTGATGTTCGTGGGTTGGGAAGGCGTGGGGCTGTGTTCGTACCTGCTGATCGGATTTTATTTCCACCGGCACTCGGCCAGCACTGCAGCCAACAAGGCTTTCATCGTCAACCGCATCGGCGATGCGGGATTCCTGCTGGGGATGTTCACCATCGCCTGGTATCTGGGGTCGCTGCGCTTCACCGAGGTCAATGCGCTGGCGCGCAGCGGACATTTTGCGATCGGGGATCCGATCATCACCGCGGCGACACTATTGCTGTTCGTGGGAGCGTGCGGGAAATCGGCGCAGCTGCCGCTCTACGTCTGGCTGCCGGATGCGATGGAGGGTCCGACGCCGGTTTCGGCGCTGATCCACGCGGCCACGATGGTGACCGCGGGAGTCTACATGGTGGCCCGGTCGAACGCGCTGTTCGTGCTGGCTCCGGCGTCGATGAAAACGGTGGCTATCGTGGGTGCGTTGACGGCGATTTTTGCGGCATCGATCGGCCTGGTGCAGAACGACATCAAGCGGGTGCTGGCCTACTCGACGGTATCGCAACTCGGCTACATGTTTCTGGCGCTCGGGGTAGGAGCCTTCGCCGCGGGCGTCTTTCATGTGTTCACGCACGCTTTCTTCAAGGCCCTGTTGTTCCTGGGCGCGGGTTCGGTGATCCACGCTATGAGCGGCGAGCAGGACATGCGCAACATGGGCGACCTCGGCCATCGTATTCCGGTCACTTACCGGACGATGTTCATCGCGACCCTGGCCATTGCCGGCATACCGCCCTTCGCAGGATTCTTTTCCAAGGATGAAATCCTCTGGCAGACGTGGACGGCGGAACACGGCGCTTACCTGTGGTTGTGGCTGATCGGGTACGCGACGGCCATGATGACGGCGTTTTACATGTTCCGGCTGATGTTCCTGACTTTCCACGGCAAGCCGCGCATGAGCCACGAGATCGAACACCACATCCATGAGTCGCCCAAATCGATGACGGTGCCGCTGATGATTCTGGCCCTGGGCGCTATCGGCGCGGGGTGGCTGGGATGGCCGCACAGCCTCGGCGGCTCGGATCGATTTGCGAAATTCCTGGAGCCGGTGTTCGCGCGGGAATCCGCCGTCCTGGCCGAGGAGGGCAAGACGGCGCAGCTGGCGGCCGGCGAGAAAGAAGAAGAGCACACCAGCTCCACCGAGTACCTGCTGATGTTTCTCTCGGTCGGCGCGGCGGTGGCGGGCTGGGGCCTGGCCTCGCGCGCCTACAGGAATGCGGACAAGGGTTACGCGGAGCCGATTGCGGCTGTCTCGCCTCCGGTCTACGACGCGCTTTACCACAAGTATTACGTCGACGAGGCCTACGACTACCTGTTCACCGGTCGCCGCAAAGTGCGCGAAGTGCGCCTGGGGGCAATGGGGCTGGGGGAAGCCTCGTCATGGTTCGATTCGCGGGTGATTGACGGCACGGTGAACGGCGCGGGCTGGATGACCCGGCTCGCGGGCACGCTCTCGTCGTGGTGGGACAAGTGGATCATTGACGGTGTGCTGGTAAATGGCCCGGCATTTCTGTCGCGCATCCTGTCGTATCCCATCCGCATGCTGCAATGGGGGCTGGTGCAGTGGTACGCGCTGGTCATGGTGGCCGGCTTGGTAGGATTTGTCGCCTATTACGCCTGGCGATAGCCGTGCAGGACTCGCGGGCGAGGCGCCCGCGCCACATGAACTGAAAAAATATGCAGAGCCACATTCTCTCGATCATCTTATTTACGCCGCTGGTGGGCGCGATACTGCTTCTCTTTGTGCCCAAGGAGAAGAAGGACAGCATCCGCTGGATTGCCAACATTTTTGCGCTGGGCGGATTTCTGGTCTCGCTGCCGCTCGTCCCGTGGTTCTGGGCCCAGCGTTTTCAGCCGGGCTTCAAGTTCATGGAGGGCGCGCCAAACAACTGGATTCCTTCCATCGGCGCGGGCTACGTGCTGGGCATCGACGGCATTTCGTTCCTGCTCATCATGCTGACCACGCTGCTCGGCTGGATCTCCATCCTTTCTTCGTGGACCGCAATCGAGAGCCGGGTCAAGGAATACTACGTCTGGTTTCTGGTGCTGCAGACCGGCATGCTCGGCGTCTTCATGTCGCTGGATTTCTTTCTCTTCTTCGTTTTCTGGGAAGCCATGCTGGTGCCGATGTATCTACTGATCGGCATCTGGGGGGGGCCGCGCAAGCTTTACGCGGCGATCAAGTTCTTTCTTTATACCCTGCTGGGCTCGGTGCTGATGCTGCTCTCGGTCCTGTTCCTGTACTTCTACAACTACCGCCTGACCGGGCACTATACCTTCAGCATTGAGGAGCTGTATGTGACGGCGCCCCGAATCTTCCACGATGCATCCTTCGGCCCCCATGCCGAAACCTATGCCATCCTGTTATTCCTCGCCTTCTTCCTGGCCTTTGCTATCAAAGTTCCGATGTTCCCCTTTCACACGTGGCTTCCGGATGCGCACGTCGAAGCGCCCACCGCCGGCTCGGTCATTCTGGCCGGCGTTCTGTTGAAGATGGGGACCTATGGCTTTATCCGCTTCGCGCTGCCTCTGTTTCCCGCCGTGGTCATGCAGCCGAAGGTACGCGGCTGGATGATTGCGCTGTCGATCATCGGAATTATCTACGGGGCGCTGGTTTCGCTGATGCAGAAAGACATGAAAAAACTGGTGGCCTATTCTTCCGTCAGCCACCTGGGCTTCTGCACCCTGGGAATCTTCGCTCTCTCCCCGCTGGGACTCAGCGGTTCTGTGCTGCAGCAGGTCAACCACGGTATCTCCACCGGAGCGCTGTTCCTGATCGTCGGCATTCTCTATGAGCGGAGGCATACGCGCGAGATTTCCGAATACGGCGGTATCTCGAACGTGATGCCGGTCTACGCCACCATTACCATGATCATGTTTCTCTCCTCGATGGGTTTGCCGCTGCTGAACGGCTTCGTCGGCGAATTCACCATTCTGCAGGGAACCTTCATGGAGAACTGGAAGTGGGCGGCGTGGGCGGTGCCGGGGGTGATCCTGGCGGCGGCATATCTGTTGTGGCTATATCAGCGGGTGTTCTTCGGCACCGTGACCAACCCCAAGAATGAAAAGCTGCACGACCTGACACCGCGCGAAGTGCTCACCTTCGCGCCGCTGCTGGTCATGGCTTTCTGGATCGGCCTATTTCCCAAGCCGTTTTTTGAGATCCTGCAGCAGCCGGTGAACCAGATCGTGGCTACGGTCCGGCCCGATTATCCGGGGCTGAATGCGCCGGTGAATGCGATGACGCAGCCGGCTGCACCGGAGGATACGACGCTGGTGGTAAACCCGGTTGCGCCGCCGCCGGCCAAGGAGAATAAATAGTGCCCGGCGCCCAATACTTCACGGGGACGGACTATCTGCTGTCGCTGCCGGTCATTCTGCTTACGATTTTCGCGCTGGGCATTCTGCTCATCGATCTGATGATTCCCCAGGAATGGAAGTGGACCAACGCCCTGACTGCGCTGGTGGGGATATTGTTCTCCACCGCCGGAGTGGTCAAGATTCAGCTGGCCCAGAATGCCATGGAACGAAGCGGCCGCCGGGTGGAATGGGCGTTCATGCATGCCATGGCGATGGACCACTTCGCCATTTATTTTTTCTATCTCTTTCTGGGGGGCGCGGCCCTGGCGATTCTGATGTCGGTGCGTTACCTGGAGATCGAGCACGAGCATCATGGCGAGTTCTACTCCCTGCTGCTGTTTTCCGTGGTCGGCATGATGTGCATGGCCGCGGGGTTTGACATCGTGCTGATCTTCATCGGGCTGGAGCTGATGGCGATTTCCACCTACGTGCTGGTGGGCTTCCTGCGCAACGATCGCCGTTCGAATGAAGCCGCGCTGAAGTATCTGCTGCTGGGGGCGTTTTCGTCGGGCATCTTCGCCTACGGGCTCTCGCTGCTTTATGGGTTGACGGGAAGCACGAACCTGCAGGAGATCAGCCAGGGATTGCAGCTGCTGCTGGTGCGCAACGCGAACCACCCCAATCCGGTGGCGGTCATTGCCCTGCTGACCACGGCGACCGGGCTGTTCTTTAAGATTGCGGCGATCCCTTTTCACCAGTGGGCGCCGGATGCCTACGAGGGCGCGCCGACCAGCGTCACCGGGTTCATGTCGGTTGCGGTGAAGGCGGCTGCCTGGGCCATGTTACTGCGAATCCTGGTTTGGGGGCTTTACCCGCTGCGAAGCGTGTATGTGCCGCTGCTGATTTTCGTTTCCATCATCACCATGACCGGGGCCAACCTGGCGGCGCTCACGCAGACGAATCTGAAGCGGCTGTTGGCTTACTCTTCGATTGCGCACGTCGGCTACATGCTGCTGGGGCTGGTGGCGCTGGCTTCGGTGAACTATCCGGCGCCGGCATTCTTCGACGGGTTCAAGGGAATCCTGCTTTACCTTCTGGTCTACACGTTCATGAACCTGGGAGCGTTTGCGGTGATCACCTCGCTGCGGCAGCGGGATGTGATCGGCGATGAGATCGACGACATCGCAGGCCTCTACTCGCGGGCGCCCACGGAAGCCGTGCTGATGCTGATCTTCCTGCTTTCACTCGCCGGGATTCCACCTCTCGCCGGGTTCTACGGGAAGTACTTCATCTTCCTGAGCCTGATCGAGAGTGGGCACTACGCCCTGGCCTCGCTGGCGGTGCTGTACGCCGTATTCGGTTTGTACTACTACATGAAGATCGCCAACGCCATGTTCATGCGCGAGGCGGTAGACAAGACGCGGCTGCCGATCAGCGCCGGAATGTGGGCCGCGCTGGCGGTTACCGGGGCGGCGACTGTGGTGATCGGAATCTTGCCGAACTGGTTCATTCAGGTCGTGACCTGGTCGCTGGGGATGAGTTGAGACGGCAACTGTGACGTTTTTGCCCCTCAGCCAAAGCAGCGCGAAGAGAGTAGATCGGCGGAGAAAATCCATCGTGACAACCCCGCATGCCCGATGAGCGCCCTCCGGGGAAAAAAAGCCTTCTGGTGCGAATGGCCAGCTATAGCCAGCTGGCGTTCGTTTTTCCCGCCGCGACGGTGGTGGGATGGCTGGTCGGCCTGGGGCTGGACCACTGGCTGCACACGACGTGGCTTTATCTGGCCGGATTGATTCTGGGAATCATCGCCGGCTTCGTGGAGTTGATACGGGTTGCGTCGTCATCGGAGTAGTGGCGCGGATGTTCAGTCCGCAGGCCGCGGGAAAGCGCTGGCAGGCGCATGAACGCTGAAATCGAAACCCGGCCTGAATCCTTCTACGCTGGCGCCATGGGACGCATTCCCCGTTTCATGCGGATTCTGGCGCCGATTTTTGGCGCCGGCGCGTGGCTGTGGTTCGGATGGCACATCGCGCTCGGGTTTGCCTGCGGGTGCGCCATCGCCTACCTCAATTTCCACTGGCTGGAGCGCGTGGTCAGCGCGCTGATGGACCGGGCGACGCAGAGCGGACGTCCGCAATCTTCCAGCGGCATCGTCTTCCGCTTTCTGCTCCGCTACCTTTTGATGGCCCTGGCGGCCTATGCTATATTCAGTGTTTCTCCCGCCAGTCTCTATGGGCTGTTCGCGGGCCTGTTCTTGCCCGTTGGGGGAATTGCCTGCGAGGCGGTGTATGAGGTTTACGTGGCCCTGACTCGCGGAATTTGAAGGTTCGATCGGCGAAGCCAAGAAGTTGACAGTTTATCTATGCACGAGCAACTCTGGTTTACGGCATTTCTAAACAGTTTTCTCGCCGGCCCGGTGACCGGGCTGTTGCGGGCGATGCATATCGAGCCGAAGTTTCCGCAGGCGCCGATTCCGAACTCCGCAGCCATGGAAGTTCTGGTTTTCGCTTTCCTGATCCTCATTTTCCTTCTGGCGCGCTCGCGGCTTTCGGTTGAGAATCCTGGAGCTCTGCAGCACATGTTCGAGGGGGCGCATGGTTTTGTCAGCGGCCAGAGCGAAGAAATCATCGGCCATCACAGCGAAGGCTTCACTCCGTTTCTGATGGCGCTCGGTTTTTTTATTTTGTTCTGCAACCTGATCGGCCTGATTCCCGGATTCGAGTCTCCGACGGCCACGCCGGTAGTGCCGCTGGGATGCGCCATCTGCGCCTTCTTTTACTATCAGAGTCAGGGGTTCAAACACGCCGGCATTGGCTATCTGAAACACTTCGCCGGACCGATGCTTCTGCTGGCGCCGCTCATGGTGCCGATTGAAATCATCAGTCACCTGGCGCGCGTGCTGTCGCTGACCATCCGTCTTTACGCCAATATGTTTGCCGGGGACATGGTGACACTGGTCTTCTTTTCGCTGGTGCCGATTGGCGTGCCGATCGTTTTCTTGGGGCTGCACATCGGAGTCTCGCTGCTGCAGACCTACATTTTCGTTCTGCTGACCACGGTATATCTGGCAGGCGCG
>Ga0335080_10000526_pt1 | contig 35193 bp, 32 predicted proteins | sample Lox_Sample_34_FD_206720 | JGI IMG/M metagenome (GOLD analysis project Ga0335080, IMG submission 206720) | Soil microbial communities from Loxahatchee National Wildlife Refuge, Florida, United States - Lox_Sample_3.4 | ecosystem: Environmental > Terrestrial > Soil > Wetlands | place: USA... | reverse complement strand
GCGCATTACGCCGTGCACGCCCAGGCGGCAGGCGGCGGAATTCAACTTCTCGACCCCGCCGCCTTCAGCGATTCACCTTGCGTTACGGCCTCGTCGATAATACACCCGATGCAGTGCGCGCCCGGCACCTCGGGACGAAACGCTTTCCGCAGCCCGGGCCTGTTTAGCGCGGATCTTTCATTGAGCCGGACGATCCCGATCCGCGAGACCATTCTGCTGGTGTTTCGGGCGGACGCTTTCAATTTCCTGAACCATCCGAATCTAGGCCAGCCGGACAATTATCTCGACAAGAATTTTGGAGTCGCGCCTTATGGCCGCCGCGAGCTCACCAACGGCTTTCCCGGACAGGTCCCGTTCGTCGAATCCCCGCGTTCCATCCAGATGATGGTGCGCCTCGAATTCTAAGGCCGCGCCGTTCAGTTCTGCACTGTCATTGTCAGCCCGCTCGGCGAGCGCACCCCGTTAACCTGCACCATCACCGGCAATTCGCCGTTCGGCAGGCCGGTGGGAAGCACCAGGTTGATCTGGTACACGCCCGCGAACTGCGTGATCCCGGCGAAATCCGCAGTTACGGGCACATTGTTCACCAGGACCGTGGTAGTCGACGCGTTGTAGAACTGCCCCGGCGGGGGCACGATTCCCTGCGGCAGTTGAGGCGTGGTGGGCCCCAGTCCCGTTGCGTAAAACGATAGCCGCTCACCCGGCACAGCGGGCCGGTAGGCCGGCCCCAAGGAGGTTGGGCCCGCGATCTTGCCGTCCGGAAATACACCCGCCGCACGCGTCGTCCCGTTCACAAAGTAAGTGAACAACGCCGGGGAGTAGGTCTGTAAACTGGTCGTGAAGACCGCACTGGCGGCGCCTCCCGCGGTTACCTTCACCGGAACCGGACCGGTGGCCGGATCCGCCGGGGACAGTACGTTCAGTTGCGTCGGGCTGATGTAGTAGACGTAGGCCGCTTTGCCGTCGATGTTTACCGAGACGCCGTCCAGCATGATGGGCAGTGCTCCATTGACGATCTCGTCACTGCGCCAGGTCCGCGTGGTGGATGCAAGATTGGCACCTCGTACGGTAACCCAGGATTGCGGGCCGATCCCGCTTACAAAGCTCGCCCCGTTCTGAACATCGGTAATCACCGGGACAGTTCCTGAGACCGACAGGTTCACATTTACGGTCGCGGGACTGTTCAGTGTGCCGGCGGGACCGGTAACCGTGATGGCACCCTGTAACTGGCCGGCGGTGGTCAGGCCCGAAGGGTCGATGGAGACCGTCACGGTCGAGCCGGAAGCGCTCGCCTTCAACCACGGCTGGTTGGAACTGACCTGGTAGGATCCGCCGCCCGTGAGGTTGACGGTGAGGGTCTGCGCCTGGGGCGCCTGTCCGCCCAACTGGTAACTGAAATTCAGCGGCCCGGGTGGAGAGACGCCAAGGGAAGGCGCGGCGGGTTGCATCGTGAGGGTCACGCTCACGTTCGCCGGGCTGCCGAGCGTACCTGGCGGACCGGTCACGGTGATCAAGCCCTGGTACTGCCCGGCGGTCGCGAAGCCGGTTGGGTCGACGGTCACGGTCACGGTCGAGCCGGAAGCGCTCACCTTGAGCCACGGCTGAGTGGAAACGACCTGATAGGATCCGCCGCCGGTAAGAGTAACCGAGAGCGTCTGCGCCTGCGGCGCCTGCCCTCCCAGTTGAGCGGTGAAATTGAGCGGCCCTGGTGGAGAGACACTGAGGTTGGCAGGTAAGGACTGCACCGCCAGGCTTACCACGGCGATATCGTTTCCGACCCCGGCGCCCCCATCGGCCGTGACATATGCCTGATAGTTTTGCGCGCTGAGGTTCGCAAGGTCGAGCGTGATGGTCACGGTCAGCGGAGTCATACCACTTGTGGAGGAGATGTTCAGCCATCCGCTGCCGGTCTTATAGGCCACGCTCATTGTGACGGGGACGCGTGTCGCCTGGTTAGGATTGTTCGGATCGATGCTGGTCACGTTCACCTGCGTGCTCAAAGCGCCAGGGTATTGGAAGGGGATGTTCTTCGGGGCCACCATCAGGGCAACCACCCCTATGGTGACATTGAAGGTAACAGAGATTGTGATGCTGGAGGTGCTGGAGGTCAGGGTGATTAACGCGACATAGTTGCCCGGCTTCAAATTGCCGAGCACGGCCGAAATATCGATACTCGAAACAGCCGGCAAAGTGAACGTGGCGGCAGCGTTTGCGACTCCGTTGAATGTTTGGCTTCCGGCCCGGAGACCCAGCCACGGGTACCCGCCCGTGGTACTGGCCTGAAGGTTCACGGTGGTCCCGTTGGGCGCGGCAATCTGAACAGTCACCGGACCTGGACTGTTCGAGGACAGCGTGACATTATCCTGGCTCACGCTCAGAAACTGACCCCACCCGCACGGCGCCGCGAAAAACACCAGCACCGCCGGAATCACCCAGTGTGCGAACTTGCCAGACAGCATGCCATCCAGATTACCCCGCCGGCCAAACCGCCGCCAACTGTTTTCGCACGAACTCCAGGTCTTTGCGGATCGCCCCCAGTTCGTCCTTGGCTGGATACTTCACTTCGATCGTCACTGGCCCAGTGAAGTGCAGCTTGGCCAGGGCCTCGAAGAACTTTCCCCAGTCCACCATCCCCTCACCCAATGGACACGGCGTCGCCTTCCAGGTGCCGCCGTCCTTCGCCCAATAAAAATCCCTTACCATGACCGCCTTCAACCGGGGCAGGGCCAGCCGCAGCGCCGTGCTCCATCCGCCCCCGCCGCCTTCTTCCGTCGCATAGCCCGGATCGAAATCGTACCCCACCCACCGCGGATCGATCCCGCGAAACATGGCGCTCAGCTCGAATAGGCTCGCCCCTACGTTGTCGCCCGCCATGTTGTGCACGGCCATCGCCACGTTGTAGGCCCGCCCGATCGACGCCAGGCCCAACATCTCCCGCTGCACTTCCGCCTGCCGCGCCTCGATATCCGGGGCGTTTCCGTAGTGCCAGTAGCCCGGACGGAACATCGGGACTCCCATGAACCCGGCGATGCTCAGGATCATCCGCCCGCTGGGATCGCCGCCGTTGGTCACCGCGGTCGTAAGTATCGGCACTTCCAGGCCGACGCCGCTGACCGCCTCGATCGCCCGCATCAGGTCCGAGCCAGCCTTGTCCGGCGGCACGTGCCCGCCCGGGATCACCGCCAGGTCGCAGCCGTCGAAGCCCAAATCGCGCAGGACCATGCCCAGGGAATCGTACTCGATCCTGATCAATTGCTGCGAATACAGACAGACCGCCGGGGCGGTGCGCGGCTTGGGCGCCCCACGTGGGCGCGGCACCCGCGGACCATCCGGCGGCGGCTGAACCGGCCCTTGCTGCTGTGCGGCGCCCACCGCGGCCGCGGCCATACCAGCCAGAATGTCGCGTCGGCTAATCGCCATCCACTGCCATTGTCGCCTACTTGCGCGTTTTCGGCGGCGCGGCCATCGCCTTCTTCAGCGCTGTCTCCCGATCGCCCTTCTGCCACTGCGCTTGAAGGTCCGCATCGGGAATCTCGGCGATGCGGCCCACCAGCAGGAAAGCCGGCAGCGCATAACGCAGCGTCTTCCAGCGCGCCATCTCGATCAGCGCCGGCAGGGCGCGCTCGCGTACCAGATCCAGCGCCCCGGGGTTTGGCTGGTTCGTCAGGATCAGCAGTGCCTCGGCCGACCGGAGTTTGTCGTTCAGCACCAGCGAATTGAGCATCTCAACAAACCAGGTCGGCGAGACCTTCAGCTCCAGCTCCGGACGCTTCTGCGCCAGGACAGCGATTGCCTTCAGCGACCGCACCGCGTTAGCTCGCACGCTTTCGTCCGCGTCCTGCAAGGCGTATTGAAGATCGTTCAGGGCCTGGTCCTTCTTTGGCGCGTACCCGATCACCGTAGCTGCCACGGCACGCTGCTCGGCTTCACTGCCGTTCCGCAGCACGTCGCGCAGCAGGTTCAGATTCTCCGCGGCGAAAGCGCGGAATCGCTCCTCGAAAAGCCGCGCCGCCGGGTCGTCCGTCCGGGCCTCGCCGCTGGTGTAGTCCTCGGCGGCCGAACCCCGGCTTGCGGCTCGCTCCACTGCGCCAAGAAACTCGCGGTAGTCCGCGACCAGGTCCTCCGGCAGCACCGCATTGCCCGATGGCGCGGTTCGGGTCTCGAAATGCGGCCCGCCCCGCTCCTCAATCCCGATGAAGACCGTGACATTCGAGCCCTCGCAGCAAAGCGCCTCCACCCGCGCCGCCACCACTCCCGGCACCGCCTCCAGCCTCTCCTCGAGGTCGCCCTTAGAGGGTGGCAGAGTCCCACCGGATTCCACGCCAGCCCCTTTCAACAGCCGGTCTGCCGACAGTCTCCGCAGCCCATAGAGATTGATGTCGCCGATTTTTGGCGGCTGAGCGGCGATGCACATCGCAGCCAGGCACAGCGCGGCTACGGACCGAATCACACTACTCTGACGCGCGCCACCGCTTCGCGTTTCACGTAGTCTATGCGCCTTAAACCCGCGCCTGCTGCTGGGCCAGCGGTCCGATTACCGGCAATACCACCGTCTTGCCCTGGTATGCCTGGACAAACAGGTAGACCCACGCCAGGAAAACCGCCAGCCGGACCAGCCAATACAGCGGCCAAATCGCCCAGAATCCTACCACACCGGCCACGATGCTTAATACGATACCCATGCCGATCCACAACACGATGCAACAGAGGTCGAAGAAAAGCGACTGAAAGGCGTGGAAGCGGACCGTCGGATTCCGGTTGTAGGGAGCGATCACCAGGAAGACGATATTGACGATGAAGATGTAAGCCAGAGCCGAGGCCACGTTGTCGGCCATCGGCGCAGATGCCTGCATGACCGGCGGCGGCAACGTACCTCCTCCTGCAGGAGCGGGCCCTGTCGGAGCCGCCGAACCCCCGGCGGCGGGCGCCGCCGCAACCGGGCTTCCGCACTTCGCACAGAATCGGCCTTCAACTGGAGCACCGCAAGTCGCACAAAAGGGCATTCTTGTTTTTTCTCCCTTTGTTGACTCTAATGTGCGGAAGGCCGGCGATCAAGACCAATTATGGTTGATGCCGTACCAGAATCACCGTCCGGGAGGACCGAGCAAAAACTGCGGCACGACCGCCCCCGCCGCCGCGCAAATCCACAGCGCCGCCACACCGGCTCCGAGGTAATCCGCCAGTAACCCGGCCAGCGCGCCGATGCCCGCGCCGACCACCGCAATCATGATGCGCTTCGCCACCTAATGCGTCGCGGCCCCGCCTGGCTCGCCCACAATGTACGACTTCTCATCCGGCTTCAGCAGCTTCAGCCGCTTGCGAATCTCCAGTTCCTGCTCCGCCGGGTTGTCTTTCAAACGGTTGACGTGCTCCTTTTTGCGCTCCACTTCCTGCGCCAGCACGGCGTTGCGCTTTTCCATTTGCTGGATCTGATTCTGCTTCTCCTGCCACGCATGCATGCCTTTCGGGTACGCAAAAAATGCATAAGTCACCACGATCAGAAATACGATGACATATGCAAATCGCGTTAGCGGAGCTTTCATCGCGAGAGGAGCCTGGAAGATAATAGTAACATCGCGAGCCGGCAGTACCTCGCACTTTTTTTCAAATGACCGACAAGATTGTTGTCCTGAGCACCTGCGCCGGCGAGGCCGATGCGGAGCGTATTGCCCGCGCGCTCGTCGAAGGCCAACTGGCAGCCTGTGTCAGTGTGGTTCCGGGGTTGCGCAGTTTCTACCGCTGGCAGGGTCGTCTCGAGAACAGCGGCGAGGTCCTGCTGCTGATCAAGACTTCCCGCGATCTTTTCCCGGCGCTCAAGGCAGGGCTGGAAAAAATCCATCCCTACGAGGTCCCCGAAATCCTCGCCCTGCCCATCGTCGAAGGCGCCGAGAATTACCTGGCCTGGATGAACTCCGCCCTGCGGTCCGAGGAATCGCGGACGTGACCGATTCCCCGCGCTCCGGGCCGGCTCTGATCTTCGATATGGATGGAGTGCTGGTGGACTCCAATGCCGCGCACAAGGAAGCATGGATCCGCTTCAATCGCCGCTATGGAGTCGAAACCACCGACGCCATGATCGAGCACATGTACGGCAGGCGCAATGACGAGATCGTGCGTGACTTTTTCGGCAGCGATCTTCCGTCGGAGGAGGTGGCCGCTCGTGGCAAGGCCAAGGAATCGTTTTATCGCGAAATGATCGCCGCTCATCTGGAGCAGATGCTCGTTCCAGGAGCCGCTCAGTTCCTCCACAGGTACCGCGATCTCCCGATGGCGGTCGCCAGCAATGCCGAGATTGAAAACATTGACTTTTTGCTCGATCGGGCCGGGCTGCGCCCCTACTTTCGTGTGGTCCTTTGCGGTAGCCAGGTAGCTCGTCCGAAACCCTATCCGGACATTTATCTCCTGGCGGCGCAACTACTTGGCGTTCAGCCCCAAAGCTGCGTGGTGTTCGAGGACTCGCCGTCGGGCGTGGCGGCAGCAACGGCTGCGAGTATGCCAGTAATCGGTCTCCGTACTACCTATGTCAACTTGCCTAGTACGTCCCTTACCATAGATAATTTCTTTAGCGGGGAATTGGAGTCATGGCTTCAAGCGCAGTTGCGTTCGGCCTGAGGGGTTGGCGCAGGGCGGCTCTCGGTGCCGTCTTGCTTCTGAGCCATTTCCCTGCACTCGCCCAGAAGCGCATCTCCCTCACCGAGCTCAACCGTCGCGATACCGCCGACTATTCGCCGGTCCATATCGGACAGCCCGTAATCGTCAGCGGCGTCATGTCCGCGCCCGCGTTCCATGTCCTCGACTACATGATGGTGGCCATCCAGGACGAGCACTACGGCGGGGTCATCAAGCTGCCGTCCGGCAATTCCGCGCTGGAAGCACTGCATCCCGGCGACGAGATCGAGGTACAGGGCAAGGTCGCGATGCAATACGGTCTTGCTGTAGTCGAGCCCGATTCCGTGGCGGTGCTGGGGCACCGGAAGCCCCCGGCGCCGATCCGCGTCTCACCCAAGGATTTGCAGGGGTTCGCCTACTCCGGGAGGCTGGTTGCTGTCGAAGGCTCTGTGCTGGACGATTTCTACAACGCCGGCGGCGCGGTGATCATGATGGGCAGTGCCAAACAGCCGCTCAGGGTCTTCATCCCACAGGTTCCCGGACACCAGAGACCGACTCTCAACCACATCTTTCGGGAAGATACTGTGCGCGCCACGGGCGTCGCCATTCAATACTGCCCCACACCGCCCTACAACAACGGCTGGCAACTGATGGTGGCCGAGAGCAGGGACGTAATTGCTATCGGCCGTCCCAGCTCTCTTTCCCTGCCGGCGGTTGGCGGCGCCGTCGCCGGACTTTTGCTGCTTGGCCTGTTCCTGTGGAGCCGGGAACGGCGCCTGCGCAGCCAGCGCAAGAAACTGCGCAAGACATACCAACTTGGCGAAGAGATTCTGGGCGCATCCTCCTCACTGACCATACTGCAGCGGATTTCCGAAGCCTTGCCCGGAATTCTCGGAGTTACCCGCGTACAACTCTACGTCCATAACCGCACCGGCAAGACCCTCGACGCCGTGGTCGACGAGCGGGGCTTGCCGGCATCCATTTCCCTTTCCTCGCCGCCGGGCGGCACGCCAGCCGGCGCCGTCGCCTGCTTCCACTACCGCACCCTGCTGGTCATCCCCGATATCGACCGCAGCCCATTCCCCATTGCCGGAGGCGCCGGCGAGCGCGCTCCCAAGAGTCTTCTGTTCGTGCCCATGATGGCGCAGAACGAAGTGGTGGGCGTCCTCGAATTGGACCAGGACGACAAGGTTCGCGATTTCAGCGCCGACGTCCAGGCGCTGGCGCAGCACCTCGGCAACCAGATCGGCGTGGCCATCCGGCTGCTTGACCAGCGCTCCGTTCAGGAGCAGCTTTTCCGCACCGAAAAGCTGGCCGCCATCGGACGCCTGATCTCCGGCGTCGTCAACGAGCTCCAGGTCCCGCTGGCCCACATCAAGGATCTCGCCCACAAGGCAATCGACAAGGTTCACAGCGGGTCGGTGGAGCGCGAAATTTCGGCCATCGCCAGCGAAGCGGCCAAAGCCTCCAACATGGTTTCCCGCCTGGTATCCTTTGCCGCCGCCGAACAACTGGAGGCCCGGTCGGTCGATATCAGCAGGCTGGTGGCCAACCTTGTGGAGTTTCGCGAAAGCGATCTGAAGGCCTCCGGCATCCGCGTGCGCAACCTGGTGTCGCCCGAGCCGATGCTCGTGCTGGGCTCTCACGGGCAACTCGAACAGGTCTTTCTCAACCTCCTGATCTACGCCGAGCAGGCGTTGGCGCGCGCCGAGCAGAAGACCATTACCGTGCGCACGAGCCTGCTCGCCAGGCGCGTGCTCGTCGAGATCTCGTTCACCGCGCCGGCCGAGTTGCGCAGCACCGAAGAAACCGCCGCCGTTCTTGGTGTCACCCGCGGCGTCATCGGCGGACACGGCGGCGAAGTCCGCCTCATCGACAAAGGCAACTCCGATCCCCGCTTCGAAATCGAGCTCCCCGCTTCCGTCCGCGAACGTTCTGCGCCGGCGGCTGCCGCCAGCACACCCTACGATTCCTCGCGCCGCATGACCGCTCTGGTGATCGAACCCGACGAAGCCGCGCAGCGGCAGGTCCTCGCGCTCCTCTCCGGCCGCGGCTTCCGCGTGGTTCCCGTCAACAACACCGATACTGCCCTGGACATGGCCCAGCGGATGAAATTCGATGCCGCCTTCTGCAGCCTGCATGCTCCCGGTCTCAACTGGGTGGAGCTTTCCGAGCGCATGCACTCGCGCGTCGGCGGTTTCATCCTGCTCTCCGACGGCTACGACGCCGAACTGACCAACGATTTCGAAGGCGACCGCCGCTTCGTCATTCCCAAACCGATTCAGGAAGACGAGCTCGACCGCATCCTGCACTTGATCGAGCCGAAAGGGGCGCAGGTGATTCCGTTCAAGACGGGGACGGCGTGAGCAAGCCGTCAGCCATCAACAATCAGCCTTCAGCCGCGGGTAGGGTTTTGCTGAAAGCTGATGGCTGAAAGCTGATGGCTGAAAGCTAGCAGCTACACGATCAGCATACAGTCCCCATACGAATAAAACCGATACTTCTCCATCACCGCGTGCCGGTACGCGGCCAAGGCCAGTTCCTTTCCCGCAAAGCCGCAGACCAGCAGCAGCAGGCTCGTACGCGGAAGATGAAAATTGGTCAGCATCGCTCCCGTCCGGAGGAAGGGCACCCCGGGGTACAAGAAGATGTCCGTCTCGCCTTCCAGCATCCCGCTCCGCGCCGCCGTTTCGATCGTCCGCACGCTGGTCGTACCCACCGCTACCACGCGCTGCGCGCGCGCGATCCTAGCCGCGCTCTCGTCGCCGATCGAGTACCGCTCGCTGTGCAATCGCACGCACTCCACTTGCTCCTCGTGCAGCGGCTGGAACGTGCCCAGGCCTACGTGCAGCGTCACCCGGGCTATCGAGGCGGAGTCGCAGCGCGCCAGGATTTCCGGCGTGAAGTGCAGCCCCGCCGTCGGCGCCGCAACCGACCCGCGTTCGCGCGCGAATACGGTCTGGTAGCGTTCGCGATCCGCCACCGTGTCTGCGCGCCTGATATAGGGGGGCAGCGGCACGTGTCCGATCCGCTCGAAAACAGCATAGAGATCGTCGGCCCCGTGAAATCGCACCGTGCGTTCCCCGAATTCGCCCCTCCCGATGATTTCACCCTCCAGCCCGTCGCCGAACGAGATTCTCTCGCCTGTGCGCATCTTCCGGCCGGGCCGCACCAGTGCCTGCCAATCCCGGCCGTCTTGGGAAACGCACTTCACCAGGAAGACTTCCACCCGCCCGCTCAGATGTTCGCGCCGTTTCGGATTGTGCTTCCCCACGGGCAGCGACCCTACTCCCGCCCGGTGCCCGTATAGCCGCGCTGGAAACACCCGCGAATCGTTCAACACCAGGCAATCGCCGGCCCGCAAGAGCTCCGGAAAGTCGCGGAACTGCCGGTCCTCCCACCGCCCGCCCTCCCGGTATACGACCAGCATGCGCGAGGCGGCGCGGTCCGCCAGCGCTTCCTGCGCTATTAACTCTTCCGGCAATTCATAGTCGAACTCCGCGAGCTGCATCCGCCTTCATTTTCCCCCACAGCCCCGTCCTCGCCCGCGAACAACTCCATCTGCTCCTCCTCCGCCCACAATTCCGGCCGGTATTCGATCACTCCACGCGCCAGCCCATACCGTTCCCTGATCCGCCTGACCCTTTCGGCGAGCGCATCCTTGTAGGCGCGGCCCAAGTGAATGCTGGCCTCGAAGGCCTTGCGGTAGCGCTCCGCGAGGTGCGGAAACTCGCGCTCTACAAACGGCAGAAACACCTTCTGCGCCGCCACAGGCAGGTATAGCGGTCCGCGCCCGAATGTCAGCGCACCGTGATCCCGCGCGGCCCGTGCCAAGCTGTCCAATGACCTCTCACTGTCGGTGATCCCCGGCATGATCGGATTAGGATTTACCCCCACGCAAACGCCTGCCGACCGCAGCTTCTGCACCGCCTGCAGCCGAAGTTCGGGGCGTGGCGCGCGCGGCTCCAGCAGCCGCGCCAGCTTCTCATCCGTCGTGGTCACCGTCAGGTGTACGTTGAGCACGTTGCGCTGTGCGATCTCGCTCAACAGGTCCAGATCCCGGGTGATGAGGTCGCTTTTGGTGATCAGCCCCAGGTGCCATCCGCGCTCTTTCGCAAAGACCTCAAGGATCTGGCGCGTGCGTCCGAAGCGCCGCTCTGCCGGTTGATAGGGATCGGTCGCCGTCCCAATCGCAATCCCATCGCCTTTGGGGGTCCGCGCCAGTTCGTGGCGCAACAATAGGGCGGGCGATTCCTTCACGTAAATCTTGTCCTCGAAGGCGTGTGCGTCCAGCTCCATGAACTCGTGCGCGTAGCGCGCGTAACAGTATTTGCAGCCGAATTCACACCCGCGGTACGGATTGATCGTCCAGCGGAAGGGCATATTCGGTTTGGTCCGGTTGAGCAGCGAGCGCGCGGGAATCTCGAAATACTCTACCGTGCGCTTGGCTTCGAGGAGCTCGCTCTCGGCAGCCATTCGCGCAATCCCAACGAGTGGCATAAGTGCATTTTCGCTTTTTATTCGCCACATTGCAACCGTAAATTTTACTGCAAGCGCGTGCCGGGCACTTTGGGAAGCGGCACCGCGTCAACGGCAACGGCGGCGACGCGCCTTGCAGTTGGGAGTTAAGATCAACTTCTGATCACGACTCCTCACAATTGCAGCCGCCGGGATTTCCTGGCGACTCTGGCTTGGGCGTCCGCGGGATTCGCCGCGACGCCCAAGCTACCCAACATCGTTTACGTCCTGGCCGACGACCTCGGCTGGGGCGACCTCGACTGCTACAACCCCGATTCCGCGATCCCCACCCCATACGCCAATCGGTTCGCCACCGAAGGTGTGCGCTTCACCGACATGCATTCCCCATCGTCGGTCTGCACCCCCACCCGATACGGCATCCTCACCGGCCGCTACTGCTGGAGGTCACGGCTGAAGCAGGGTGTTCTGCAAGGCTATTCTCCGAGCCTGATCGAACCCGGCCGTCTCACCGTGCCTGCCATGCTCCAAGAGCGCGGCTACTACACAGCCGGAGTCGGCAAATGGCACCTCGGGCTCGGCGACCGCGAAAGGACCGACTACACTCGGCCGCTCCATCCCGGGCCCGTGGACCGCGGCTTCGAATACTACTACGGCATCCCGTCCTCGCTCGACTTCGAGCCTTATCTTTACTTCGAAAACGACCGCGTCGTCGAGCAGCCGACCTCCACGACCAAAGGCGCAACCCAGCCGCCACGCGGCGTCTTCTGGCGCCCCGGCGCCATTGCCCCTCACTTCGAGTTCCCGCAGGTGCTTCCGACTCTGACCGCAAAGGCGGTGTCGATCATCCGGGAACGCGCATCCCACCCCGGCCCCCCGTTCTTCCTCTATTTCGCGATGCCCGCGCCGCACACACCCTGGGTCCCGATCCCGCCCTTCCTCGGCCGCTCGAAAGCCGGTCTCTACGGCGATTTCGTGGCCCAAGTGGACGACTCGTTCGGCCAGGTCCTGGCCGCGATCGACCAGGCGGGAATCGCATCGGACACCCTGATCATCTTTACCAGCGACAACGGCGCACACTGGACTCCCGAGGACAAAGCAGCGTGGCCGCATCGTGCCAACGCCAACTGGCGCGGCATGAAGGCGGACATCTGGGACGCGGGCCATCGAATTCCCTTCCTCGCCCGCTGGACCGGCCGCATCCGGCCAGGCACGGTCAGCAGCCAGCTCGGTTGCCTCACCGACCTGATGGCCACTGCCGCGGCTCTCACGCGATTCCATGTGCCCCATGATGCCGGCGAAGACAGCTACAACCTACTTCCGGCGCTCCTCGGCACTGCCCGCCGGCCCATCCGCCAGGCCGTCGTGCATCATTCCAACCAGGGCATGTTCTCGATCCGGGAGCGCAACTGGAAGCTGGAGCTAGGCCTAGGCTCGGGTGGGTTCAGCACTCCGGCCCATATCGATCCCGTCCCCGGCGGTCCCGAGGGCCAACTGTACGATCTGTCAAAGGATCCCGAGGAGACCGTGAATCTCTATCAGCAGCACCCCGAAATTGTCGCCCGCCTCACCGCTCTGCTCGAGCGTTACCGGCGCGAAGGCCGCAGCCGCCCGTAGGAAGCGGCATTATGCACAAATCTCACGCGTGTTCAGCCGAATCACTTCCATCCCCCTCTCCATCGCCATGCGCACCATTCCCGACGTTCCGCCCGGAAGGCCCGCCTCTCCCGCCTCCGTCAGGGCAACGAGCACGGTCCGGCGCGCATGATCTTCGTGCGCACGCCGCAACTGCCACTCATGATCTCGCAGCCATACGTCGCCCGAGACGGGGTCAAGAGTCTTGGCAGTATGCGTTCTGAGCAGGCGGTAAAAGCGATCGGTCCACGAGGCGTGAACGGAAGTGCCGACATATTGGGCCGCGGGCAGCGCGAGGCACACCTCCGACGGAATGCCCAACTCCTCGCAGACCTCGTGGAAAAGGATGTCGCCGCCGTCCGCCGCACCACCGATTCCCAGCACCGGTCCCTGGCTCTCGCCGACGATTCGCTGCATCACGCATCGGATGGCGAGGCGGGCCTTCTCCTCACATGCCGGGGGAAAGCGCGGCGGGGCTCGCTCCGCCTGATCCACCCGGTGTCCCGCGAACAGCACCACCGTATCGGTCATGTGCCCTGCAGCGCGGCATTAAGCCGCCGAGCCGAGACTCTATTCTTCCACAGCCAGTTCAGCCCACCCCGGCAGCGTCGCCGGCTTGTTGTTGAGGAACACAATGCGCCGCGTCTTCGGAAACGGCAGATTCGTGGCCAGCGCCCGGTTGTAAATCTGATACGCCTGCAGGACCTGCCGGTAATCCGGATTGGTGGTATCCAGCCATGCGCTTTTCGCCGTGAGCCCGCCGCCCCATCCCATCGACACGATACACCGGCCGCTCCCCCGCGCCTGGGTTAGCCGCTGTTCGAGCTCTTCCAGGCTCTTATCCAGTAATCCCAGGCCTGCCATGGACGCGTACTGCCGCTGTAGGGCGAGCAGTCCCGCGGCGTAGACGTTCACCGCCTCGAACACCTTTCCCCGGTCAAACCCCTCGGGCCATCGCACACTCCGACGCACCTCGGGCTGGAGAAAGAACTTCTTCTCGATCCAGTCGCCGCCGAAAGTCGTTCCCGGCGTCGCCATCTCAGCGAACACCGGCGTGCTTTCCTCGGGGCGATTACCGTCCACCGCGCCCCTCGGACTTTGCTTCCAGCCCAATACAAGCCCCGCACCCCGCGGTTGCAGGGTAGAGGTGCGCAGCAAGTAGATTTTGAAATCGCCAGCCGCCACCGTGGCCGAATCGCCAGCCGCGACGTAGCGCATCCGGTTCACGCCCGCGTTGCCGAGCGCCTGCTCTTCCACCGAATCCGCGGGCTTCCGCGGCGGCCTGTCACCGCGGGTGCGCCCCGCCACCTCCTGTAGCATACCGTCGCGCCAGTGCGCGAACACCATTCCCGTGCGCAGGGCGCCTTTCACCGCTGTGCCCGGCAGATAGGGCCCCGCGGCCCCGCTGGCAAAGGTCGGAATATGCAGGCTGTCGCCCATCGCGCGATTCCAGTAAGCCGAATACGCCGGGCTCTCGAACGGTATTCTCCGTCCCGCGAAGTTCTGTGCGAAGCCGCCCCAACTGGCGAAGTCCAGCTTGTCGGCCTTCTTGAGCTGCGCCAGGTATCCATCAAGCCGCGGACCTTTGGCCAGCAGCCGGAAGATGCGCCACTGGTCGAGCACATTCACATGATCTTTCCAAACCATGTAGTCGATGGGACTGAGCCTGCGGCCGTCCCCAACCAGCAGCGGCGTCAAACATGTCAGGCGATAGCGCATCAGCGCACCTCCGGCAGCGGCACGGAGAGCGCAAACCCCGCGCGAAACACTGGGTGCGCAAAGCCGTCGGGCGCCACATCCGCCGCCGCGCCGCACGGCACGCGCTCCGCATACACGACGCTGCCCTCCGCCACCATGCGGACCTGTTTCTTCAACTCGCCGCTGCCCGCCGGGCTCTCCACGCGGCCTCCGCGCGCCAGCACGACATAGTTTCCGCGCGCCCAATCAACCATGTCTTCCGCGGCAGGCGTGAATAGCGAAAGCAGCCAGTGCGCTTGAAGACCGGGGGGCTCAACGGGGGTCGGGGGCTGGGGGTCGGGGGCCGGGACCTCGGATTCCGGCTGCGCTTCGGGCTCGGCCAGAGGCTCGACGACGGACTCGGTCACCTGCGCTTCCACCACGGGCTCGCCTTCCCCGGCCCCCGGCCCCTGGCCCCCGGCCCCGGACTCTGTGACCTGCGCTTCCAATACGGGCTCGGCCTCCCCGACCCCTGACCCCTGACCCCCGACCCCCAATTCCGCGGCCGGCAGGTCGGAAACCTGCCCCACGATCAGTTCCGGTAACCGCGCCTCGACAAACTCCGGGCTTTCCGCGCGGCCCCACCCGCGCGACCGCTCGCCGCCGAAACCACTATCCGCCAGCAGCCGGAACGCCGCCTTCACCGGCTCCGTCCATCGGTCGCGTGCCGCCTCGTCCGCAAAGCTCGCCACCGTCCACAACCCCGAGCCCGCCCGGAACTCGATGCAGGCGACCCCGTGCCGTTCGCTCGCCCCGCTCAACCGGTCCACCGCCGCGCTCCATCTTACTCCCGTGCGAAACGGCCCGGGACGCCCCACTGGAACCAGGCACGCACTGCCGCCATCCACGGACCACTGGTCCTTGTCCAGCGCCTGTCCGGCCAGCATGGCCTGGACAACCTCGAGCGGCACAAAGCGCGCGCTTTTCCACCGTACCGCGGCCGACATCAGCGAAGGCGACATGGGCGGCCACAGAGTGCGGGGCGGCACCACGAACCGGATCTCGTCCAGGAACGGGAAACACGAGCTGAAACACACTACCGGAGCCGCCGCCCGCGCCGTCGCGTCCAGCCAACCCTCCAGCCCGCCCAGGCGCGCCATCGCCGCCGTGACCGCGCTGTACAGCGAGTCGCTGTGATAAATCACATCGACTTTGTTGCGTGCCCCGGAATCCGGGCCGATGCGCCACGGGCCCGCAGGGCGCAGCATGATCACCAGTCCCGGGTTCATTACTCTTCTTTCAGAAACGAAAATGCGGATTCGTTCACCGCGGTCTGGATTGCGGCCAGGCTCGCGCCCGCGGCGATCTCCTTCTCCGCCGCTCCGGTTGCGTAGTAATTCTTGCTCCGCCACACCAGCCGCAGGTTGGCGAAACTCACCCGCCCACTGCCGCGCGAGCCTCCGCCGCCGAGGGTATCGTCTTCCAGCAGCCGCAGTCCTTCGATCACCCGCAGGAACAGCGGGCCGTCTTCCTCACACAACACATCCATCACCAGGCGCGTCCTGAACCGCGCCCCAGCGGGAACGCGCTCCAGCGTGCGAGGATTGGCCAGAGAGGTAATGCGGTCGATCGCGTTCTCGCTCTTGACCTCTGTCAATTCATCGTCCAGGTTCTCGCGCATCTGTGGCGTGATGCTCTCCGGATCGAGCGGCGCGTCGAATACGCTGAGCCGGGCCGGCGTGGCTTGCGTCGTGTCCAGCGCCTCGCCCTGCACGCGCTCCATCCGCCCCGGATTCCGCCCGAACAGCAGGCAGATGTCGTCATCCGGCCGGTCGCTCTGGTGGATGCGCACTTCCTGTCCTTTGCGCCGCGAAAGGTACACCAGCTCCGAGGGCACGGCCAGCCCGCTCGACTGTTCCAACAGAGACCGGATTTTTCCCCGGAGCGAACTGCCCGGCACGTACGGCCGCCCGAACGCGTCCTTGACCACGGGATTGTCGCTCCCGCCGATCTCCAGTGAGCCCTTGCCGGCGCCCACGTGCAGGCCTGTCTGGCAGAGCATTTCGCCCTCGAGAATCAGCTTTCCGATCAGTTTCAACTCAGTTTGGGAGGTGTGTGCGCTCATGCTTTACTCGTTGTAGGCCACGATGGCCTCAAATAGATCCTTGAACCTTTCGTATCCCCGGATGTCGTTCTTCCGCGTCACCTGCAGCAGCAGCTTTTCCAGTTGATCCAGGCTGCGCAGCCCGTGCCGCGCGATCGTGTACGCCAATCGCGCGCGCAGCATTACGAACTCATGCTGCCGCTCGCCTTCGGGCGCCCGCACCGCCCGCCGCACCGCGCTGTACAGCCGGCGCAACTGGCTCTTGGTTCCGCTGTCCATGTCGCGCATGCGGCTGACGATGGCGTGGGCCTGGTTGTCCAGGTACAGGCTGTCACCGATGAGCTTTTCCAGCTCGATCTCCGGCGGACCTTCGAAGCGCCGGTCGCCGCGCTCTCCCCGGTCGCCGCGCTCCCCGCGCCTCTCGCCGCGGTCTCCGCCCGGACGGTCTCCCCGCGGTCCGCGATCTCCGCCCGGTCCGCGCCCGCCTCCGCCGCCCTCTCTCGGGGGACGGCTCTCCTTACGTTGTTCCTGCTCTTGTGCCATGTACGAAACCCCTGTCGCCGGGAAGGCCGCCAAGCCCGCCCCGCCTAAACCTCGGTCACCAACCTGGCCCACTCCAGCGCTACCAGTCCCGCCGGCCGCAGCTTCACTTCCGCCGACTTCTTGCCAGCCAGCTCGCTGATCAGGTGCGATCGCAGCTTCTGAAACTCGCGGTCCCGCGTGCCGCTCAGGATCCGGTTGAAGCGCCGCTGAAACCGCCACGTGCGCTGGAGCTCGACCCCTTCTCCGTAGGCATCGCGCCGGTAGAAGCTGCGCAACTGGTAAAGAAACTGTTTCGACATCCGGAAATCATGCACCAGCCGCGTCACCGTATCCTTAAGGTCCGCCGCGTCCGCCAGATGCCGCCACTCCAAAATACGTCCCAACAGGTAAATGCAATCCTTGTCCGCTGATTTCGCCAACTCCAGGTTGCGCCCGGCCTCCTCGTAGACCGCCGCCAGCGGAAAGTACGTCTCCGGCGCCAGCGCGATCGCCATCGATATCGTCTTACCTTCCGCGCCGGGATATTCCTTCAGATTCTCTTCGGTGAACCGGTGAAACAGGCGCTGCACCTCGCGCGCCAGCGCGATCAGCGCGTCCCACGATCCGTACACGGCGAAATCGTCGCCCCCCGAGTAAATGATGCTCACCTTGCGCCAGAATTCCGGCATGGAACAGAGCACTTCCAGTTCGCCCGCGAAAAACTGCTTGTATAGGACACTGAGCGGCACGTGCTCCTCGATCGAGTGCACGCGCCTGAGGCGCAGTCCGAAATTGTCCACATCGCCGCGCAGCACGCCCCAGATCGAGCGCCCCTGCGCCCTCCGCGCCAGCGTCTGCACCGGCGCCGACTGCTTGGCGTCGTCGCTCGGCGCGGTGTGCCTCGCCACCATGATTCCGTCCGGCGAGAGATTCGACGTCAGCGGCCAGGAATGCTTGCCTTCACCCGGAATCACCTTTCCGGGATTCTCCGGCGACCACCCGATCTTCGACGCCTCCCGCACCTTTGCTCCCAGTTCCTTGGCGAAGTATTGGTCCGCCAGGTTGGAGGAAATCCCCACATAAGGCTGGAACGCCCCCATGCCCGATTCTGCGAGCGGCGCGTCGCGCTTGCGCAACAAATCATCGTTGAGGCGCTTGCGGATTACGGCCCAATCTCCCAGGTTGTCAGTCACAGCCCAAGTCAGTCTTACGATCCCGGCACCGAGCTCATTCATCTGGCTCGCCGCGGCGTTCAGAAAATTCTCAGCGGCTTCGCGGAACTCTCCGGGCAGCACAATCAGGAACTGCCCGCCGCCGCTCGAACCCAGCAGAATCCGGGCCAACCCCAGCTCGGCCAGCAGCGCGCGCGGAAGCACCTCGCACAACAAGGAGATCCACTGCGACTTTCCGGCCACGAGTTCTTCGCCGGCGGAGCGCACCGGGCGACCTTCGGCGGGACCTGCCAGAAGGAACTCCTCGGTGCCCAGAATCTGACCTTGTAGCAGGATCTGTTCGGGCATTTGTTCCAGTCACGCGCGCATCGCACGCGTGAAGCCGTAAGAAAAACTCACTGTAGCACAGAATCCTGAGAAGAATGCGCAACTTGGGCGACTGTATAGATTGCCTTTATGCGAAAGCACTGGTCCGTGATTCTGGCCTGCGGAGCCGCAATTCTTTTAGCCTGGCCCGTCTCCGCCCAGGCGCCATCCACACACCCGCATACCGCGCCCGGCTCCACGGGGTCGCCTGCGAAACCCAAGTCTTCGGCTCAACCCAAGGTCAGCGATGCGCAGCTTGAAGCCACCATTCGGGCCAAGTTTGCCAAGTCGAAATCCGCCAACAAATTCAAAGTTCACGTGCAGGGCGGCGTGGCCACCATCGAAGGCAACACCGAGGTGGTCCAGCACAAGGCCGCCGCCACCCGCATGGCCAAGGTGGCCGGCGCCGTGGCTGTGAACAATAAGGTCGTGGTGAGCGATGCCGCCAAACAGAAAGCCGCCGGCAACCTGGAAGAGGGCCGCCGCCGCGTCCAGGTCAAACGCAGCGAGGCCCGCAGCCAACCTTAGACCTCGATCCGGTCTCCTCTGGTAAAATGAGGGTTCCCACCTTGGCGGTGTAGCTCAGCTGGCTAGAGCGAGGGTCTCATAATCCCTAGGTCGGGCGTTCGAGTCGCCCCGCCGCCACCAAACCCTCCACAACCAATCCGGGAACTCCCGTCGAAGAATTCGGCACTCGCCGCCACACGGTGCATAATCATAGCTAAATATCCGAAACATTCGCGCGAGATTCGGGGTCTGGAATCTCTAAATTATGGATTATAAGGTCTGTTTATTATGGAACAAAACTTGCGTAGTGCTCGCGGGGTGTTTCTGCTCCGGCGGAATGCCTGCCCGTCTTGGACGGAAAGGAGACGAAATGAAAAGCATACTTGGGGTGACGGTTCTAGCCTTATTATTCGTGGTAGCCGGCGTTGCGGATACTCTGACCTACAATCCGGCCACGATTTACGTGATCAATCCGGCCCTTACCGGGTTTTCCACCTTCGGAGACCAAATGGCAGGCATGGTGGTCACGGCCTATTTCGGGAGTACGTCCTTCTCTGCAACCTGGGCCGCAACCGGCAGTGGCGCTGGTGGGGCATCCGTGACCAATGAGTTCTCGCTCACCGAGAGCGGCGACACGTTTACGTCGCTCTGGACCCTGACCAACGACTCCTCGGCACGTCTCACCCGGCTCACCATCGCGGCTGCTCCGGGCAACGCGGTTTTCGATATCTGCCTGAGTCCCAGTCCAACTTGTGCTGCCGACAATTCCGAAGGAACTCCTGGGTCCGCTCGCGGTTGGACCTTCGATCGCCAGGGCGGGTATGCGGGTACGATTGACGTGACCTATTTCAACGAGGTGGAGTTGATCGGTAACTCGCCAGTTGGGGATCTGTGGGCCAATCTCGATCTCGCCTTCGCCGATGCCATAGCCCCAGGCGGTAATCTGACCTGGATCTCGGATACAGACTCGGCTCCATCCACCGGGTCGATCGCTCCCGTACCCGAGCCAATGTCCTTGATCCTGCTGGCCACCTGCGGAGCCTGGGCTCTCAGCCGGATTCGCCGCCGGGCCTAGCACGGTCTCGAAACGCCCCGGGTCACTCGGACCTGGTGCTGAAAAACGGGGGCGGACCCCTGCGCGCGGGCCATTGGCCCCCGTCGCCTTCCCGCTCCGCCCCCGATAGCTCTTCGCGTCAACCCCTCATATTTCTTCCGGTGCATCCGCAACACTGCCAGCCCAAGCAACGCCAACGCCACTCAAACCGCCGTGGCAGGTTCGGGAGCGCTGGTGGCAAGCACCACGTTATCCAACCACTGCGTATCGTTCGTAGAACCCGCTGTGAAAAATAGATGTTGCTCAGGGTGCTCAACATTGTCTGCATATCCGTGGAACGCAGCCGCCGATCCGTTGCGGGGGTTGATTGTCCATCCGGCCGCGCTTGACGGCACGCTGAAGGTGGCCCACGCGCCATTCGGCGTGCCGGAGAGTTGGTGCGCCAGCGTCAGTCCTCCGCCGGTCAGGATTTCGATCCCACCGGCGAAGGGGAGGTGCTCGTCAGGCTGGCCCGCTTCGAGACTGCCATCCGGCAAAGCGGCTTTGCGCCGCTACACCGTTCGCCGCCTGCGTAGCCTGTAGACCATCAACACAGCAGGCGCGAGCAGCCAGAGCGATGCGGGCTCAGGCACAGTCGAAGTCTGCGGCGTACCGAGAATGACGTCGAAGGCATAATGCAACTCGTACGATGGATCAGTCTGGTTCGTAGAGCCAGTGGCGTCCAAGCTGCCCGCCCCGGTCAATCCATCGGCGAGGGTCCCGATTCCATAGTTCTCGGCATAGGACAAATCGAAATACGCCGAGATGACGATCTGATAATCGCCGGATGCCAGAGTTCCGCCATCCAGCAGCGCGTCATAGCAGTTGCCGCTCACCGAGTTGGGATTCGCGCCTGCCGGGCAGTATGTGCCGAAGTAGGTCGAGCCCAGGAAGTTGCCACTGGCGTCGAACAGGCTCAGATATGGCGCGAATCCGCCCTCCGAGATCGCCGTTCCTTGTCCGTTGGTTCCACCGCCATAGCTGAACGTAATCGCCTCCATGCTGCTCGCCACGCTTACCGTAAACGTCGCAGCGAAACCGGTGAATTGGGCGAATTCCTGGTCAGTAAGTGAAGGGTCTAGCGCGACGCCTTGATGCGGACTGGCGATGTTCGCGTTATCTCGCAAATTTCCGACGAAGGACAGAATATCGGCACGCGCAACTCCCTGCCATGCGCCGGTAGACAGCATGAAAGCTGTTAGGGAAACCTTCCAAAGGCCTCGTCTCATACAAACCCCGTTTTCGCTTCTACGCTATTGGGTCAGATCCACCAGATATCCGATCAGCATCACCCGCTGATCACCGAACGTGTCCAGATTCCCCCCGCTCGTGTGGAACGTGAGTCTCGGAACCTGTCCGGCCTCCAGATACCAACGGAGCTGCTCGTTCTGTACATAGCTCCGCGGGGCGTTGACGGCCAAGTTGTCTCCGGGGTAGAGGAAGGGGTTGTACTGCAAGGTATACTGGCTCAGAAAATTAAACGCATTGTCCAGGACATAGAGCTTCACATCCTCCACGGTGGCCGTTGAATCCGGCACGAACCGCACCGAAACGTTGGTCACGGCGAGCCTCTTGTTGGCAGGCACGGCGGGAAAAGCGAAGTCGCAGAAATTCAAGCCACAAGGACTATTCACGCCCACAGAACCGTGGACGTAGGCCTGGTACTGCGAGCGCGCCGGCTCGTCGACGTTCTTCACAAGGGCGGCCCTGATCGTCTGCGCCACAGCCTTGGGAAGGTTGATGGAACTGCAAAGGGCGGCGATTGCCAACAACCCCGCACCGAAAACAAGAGAGTGCTTCACTCTGCGCACGAATTCCTCCTCGGGGCCGCGTGCCGAGACTACTCGGGGCGCCGGCCTTCTGATTTACGGATTTGTCACCCGGTCGGCAAGAGCTAGCAATTCCCGCGCCACACCCCTGGGACAAACCGCCACGGGGAGGCAAGTTCTTCACTTGTAAAGACATTGGGGATCCATGGAGTAGATGGAGAAGCAGACACCCGGCTGCCGTTTGATAGCAAAGATCCCAAAATTTCCGGAAACCGGACTCCGAATTTACCGCGCCATTCCCCCGAAGATCGCTTGCATCAGTCCCTCCACGTGCTGCGGCGACCCCGTGAACAACCCGCGGGGGACCTGCCGGTACTTCAGCATCTCCCGATACAGGCGGTCCTCCATCGTCGAGTTGATCCCCCACCCACCCAGGTATTGCAGCCGCAGATCGCCGTCGGTGTTCAAGTCCGCGCCGGCGCTCCACGCTCCCAGGTCCGCGTTCTGTCCCGCATACGTGGAGAGCAGATCGCTGATCGAAGTCACACCGATCTCGAACAGCGACTGCACCACCGGCTCGTAATCCGGCCTCTGTAGCCGCGCGATCACTTCGTCCACGTTGATGACCGGCTTTTCCAGGTGTCCCATGAACACCATGTCGTACCCCTGCCCGTTCACCGTATTTGCCCAGATCGTCGAATGCGGGAAGGCCGCGAAGAACGTCGCCAGCTCGCTCTTGATCGTCCGCAGATCGGTCTCGTACAGCGGTACGTACAGCGTGAACATGCCCCCTGGATTCAGATGCTGCTTGACCGACTCGAAATATTCCTTCGAGTAAATCGCGGCCGTGCCCTTGGCGAAGATATCCAGCGGATCGCTGGCGATGATGTCGAACTTCTCCGTCGTCGTGAGCAGGTAGTGCCGCGCATCGTCGAACACGACCCGCGTCTTGGGATTCCGGTACACCTCGTAATTCTGCTTGCCGAAAAATCGCGTCGAGGTCGGCGGGATCACCGGCTCGATCTCGCAGATCGTGATGTGCTCAATCCCCGGATAGCGCGTAAACGTCCCCGCGCTTACTCCCGCTCCGAACCCGATCCCCAGCACAGATTTCGGATTCGGATGCAGCACGGCGGGCAGGTGTCCCACCATGCGCTGCAGCTTCATGTCGTAGGTCTCGGTGGTGGCTTCCACGTGCCCGTTCACGTCGATTTCGATCGCGCCGTCGTTCCACCGTGTGATCGCCACCGAGGAGTTGCGCCCCTCTACCGTGTACAGCACTTCGCTCTTGCCCGTGTTGATCACCATCCGTCGCCCGTACGCGATCAGCTCGCCCGGCACCGCCTCCATGTTCGCCGCCAGCCACGCCGCCGCCACCAGCCCCGCCGCCAGCCCAGCGGCCAGCCCCGTCGATTTCGTCGCCCGCACCTGCGGCCACAGCATGATCAGGCCGCTCGCCGCCGCCGTCCACAGCATCACACGCTGCGACTGCAGTGTGCCAATCCAGGGAACCAGTGCCAGGCTCACCAACAGAGCTCCCGCGATGCAGCCCAGCGTGTTCGCCGCGTACACGCTGCCGACCACGCGCCCCGGATCCTCATCCGGCCGCGCCAGACACCCCACCGCCAGCGGAAAACTCGCGCCCCAGAGGATTGCCGGCGGCAGGATAGCCCACAGGCACCGCACCATGTCGAGCTGAAACGTGTGCCACGGGCTGATCGTCAGCAGCGGATTGATCGGCCAGTACGGCAGTGATTTTGCAATGATCCACGCCGTCCACGCGATTCCCGCCGTGAGCAGCATCTGACACCAGCCCAGGGCGAGCCGCGGCCGCACCGTCCGCACCAGCATCGATCCCACATAGCTGCCGATCGCCAGGCCGATCAGAAACACCGCCAGAATGATCGAAAAGATGTAGACCGTCAGCCCGAGCAGCATGCCCAGCAGTCGCGTCCACACCACCTCCGCGCCCAGCGCCGTTGCCCCCGAGAGCCCGATCGCCGCATACACCGCCCATGCCGGACCGCCTTCATCGGCCACAGCGGCGGGCGCGCTTTCCTCTACTTCGGGCGCTACCGCCTGCGCCGGCACGCGGGTCGAGAGCGCGAAACTGATCCCCGCCACGGCGAAGTTGATGGCCGCCGCCGCGAACGTCGCGGTCGTCATGTTGTACAGGCGCAGCAGGTAGAACCCCGCCAGCAGGCAGCCGAACACCGCCCCCGCCGTGTTGCCCCCGTACAGCAGGCCCCACCACGACACCCCGCCCGGCGTCGCCTTGAGCCACCGCACGATCGAGGGCAGCGATGCGCCCATCAGAATCGTCGGCGGCAGCAGGCACACCGCCGAGATGAACCCGCGCAGCAGCATGTTCGGCATGCCGTGCTCCGCCCCCGCCACGTACACGTAGTTGACCAGCGGCACCGCCAAATGCACCACGATCGCGCACAACCCGATCGCCGCTTCGATCATTGCGTACACCCGCAGCGGATGCCGCCCGCCCAGGTCCAGCCGCGGAAATGCCACGCTGCCAATGCACAAACCGCCCATGAATGCCGCCAACAGAAATCCCAGCGACACCGAAGTCGATCCGATCGACAGTTGCAGCAGTTGATACCAAGTGGTCTCGTAAATCAGCGCCGAGCATCCGCTGCCCGCGAACAGCAGGAGAACGATCGGCAGATAGCGCGCACCCGCGGGCGCGGCTTGGGTTTGCCCGGTCATAAAGTTCGTGAGAGCATATCTTATCCCGATTATGACCCGCCGTCAGGCTCTCCTCTCACTGTCCGCCGCTGCCCGGGCCGCCGCCTCGCCAGCCGGCCCGCCGGATGTCGCGCCGCGCATCGTCGAGCGCAACGATGCCGCCGCCGAAAATTACCTTCGCTCCCAGGTCACCGATCCCGCCAGCCCCTGGCTCGGGAGCGTCCCCGACGATTACCTGCTCCACCACGCCGGCTCCGCTGCCGGCCTCCTCGAGACCCTCGCCGCCTCCCTGCTCCATCCGCGCTCGAAGCACTACCAGGAGAACCTCCTGGTCGAGCGCATCCGCCTCGCCACCGGCTGGCTGGAGCGCCGCCAGAACGCCGAAGGCAACATCGATCTGCTCAGCACGAATTTCAATTCCTCTCCCGATACCGGCTTCGTCGTCCACAACGTTGCTACCGCCGCCGCCATCGCCAAACTGTACGCCAACGACACCGTCCTGCGCCTCCTCCGCCCTTTCCTGGTGAAGGCCGGCGCGGGGATGGCCTCGGGCGGCATCCACACGCCGAACCACCGATGGGTCGTCTCTTCCGCTCTCGCCCAGGTCAACGACCTCTTCCCCAACCCCCGCTACGAGCAGCGCATCAACCAGTGGCTCGCCGAAGGAATCGATATCGACGACGACGGCCAGTACATCGAACGCAGCACCGTCACCTACAACACCGTCTGCGACCGCGCCTTCACCGTGATGGCCGCGAAACTCAAGCGTCCCGACCTGCTCGATCCGGTCCGCCGCAACCTCCGCGCCATGTTTTACCTGCTTCACCCCGATGGCGAGGTGGTCACCGAAGTCTCGCGCCGCCAGGATCAGTTCGTCCGCGGCACCATGGCCGGCTACTGGTTCCCGCTCCAATACCTCGCGGCCCGCGATTCCGATGGCCAGTTCTCGGCGCTCGCGCAGCAGCTAGCCCCCGAGTACGCGCGCCTCTCCGCGCTACTCGAGTATCCGGAGTTGTCCGCCACGCTGCCCGCCCCCGCACCGCTTCCGGAGAATTACGAGAAATCCTTCCCGCTGGTCGGCCTCGCCCGCATCCGCCGCGGTCCGCTTGACGCCACCATGGTTCTCTCCGGCAGCAGCCGCTTCTTCAGCACCCGCCGCGGTCCGGCCGTGATCAACGCCGTCCGCTTCGCCACTTCGTTCTTCGGCAAGGGCCAGTTTGTCCCCGCCGCCGCCTCCCATGAAAACGGCGCGTACGTCTTCCGCCAGTCGCTGGACGCGCCCTACTACCAGCCGCTGCTACCGCCCCAAAAGGTGACTTACAAAAACTGGAGCGCGCTCCGTGAAGCCCGCCGCAAGACCCAGATCTGCCGTCTCGATCAATCGGCTGCGGTTGCCGAGCATTCCTCGGGCTTCGAGCTCCGCATCCAATCCGCGGGTACCGATGGCGTGCCCCTTGCCGTCGAGATCAACCTGCGCGAAGGTGGTCAGCTCTCGGGCTGCCGTCCCGCGCCGCACGCCGATGGCGCCTGGCTCCTGGAAAAGGATCACGCCGTCTACCGCATCGGCGGCGCCGAGCTGCGCTTCGGTCCCGGCGCCGCTCCGCATCTGGAAACCCAGCTCCGCGGCGCCGAGCCGCGCCTTCCCGGCGTCAGTGTCTATATCACCGGCTACACCCCGTTCGATCACACCATCCGGTTCGAGTTCCAAGGGTAAGATCGCACGATGGAGATCTTGCACTGCGCGATCATTGTACCCGAAGACGGGGAATCGCTTCTCGCCGGGGCGTTGGCCGGGATTGGAAGAGGCGAGCCCTCAGGCCCCGGATACCAAACTCTCCGCCACTGTCCGCTCCGCATCGGCCACCGTTGCATACCTGGTAAACACGCCCTCGATCTTGCACATCCGAAAGAGGTCCCAGATGCGGTCGTTGACCCCGGCCAGCAGCAGGCGCTTGCACCCCTGTTCGAAGGACACGTATAACCCGATCAGCACTCCCAGCCCGCTCGAGTCGACATACCGCAACCGGCTCATATCGATTACCAGGGCAGAAGGAGAATGCTCGCGCACCACGTCGCGGAAGCGGAACGCGGTTTCCGCATTCAACACGCCTACAAGCACGATCACCTTCTCGCCGGGGCGGGAACCTTCGATGACACTGATTTGCAGCCTGTCGTCTGCCATAGCATCTGGGAGTCTATCACCCCGCGCGCTCCTCCGGAAGCGACTGTGCGTGCCAACTCTGCCTCCTCCGGTACAATTGCCAGAGCTGCCGCGCTGCCTGTTCGGTCCCCTCCTCGCGATTCCCCTGCCGATCCATGCCCAAACGCTCAACATGTCCCGCGATCTGCTCGCCAACGGCATCGCCGCCGCCGCTTCCGATTCCCTCCCTCTCTTCGAAGCCGCGGTCTCCTATGCCGGCCAGAACGGGCCTGGACCAGGTCAACCTGGTGATTCCGCGATCCCTGGCCGGCGCCGGAGAGGTGCCGGTCGTGCTCACCGTCGACGGCCAGACCGCTAGCGCCGTCACGGTGAACTTGAAGTAGGCCGGGCCCTTCGACTACCGTTTCACCAGCGCTTCGATCGCCTCGAGCTCCTTGCCCGCGTCGCTCCACTTCCCCTGCGCGGCGAGGTCGCGGTATCTTCGCAGATGCTCCCTCACCTGCTCCAGCCGCGGATCGCTCCCTGGTGCCTGTGGAGGGGCTGCTGCTGCCGCCGGTGCCGGCGCAGTGGCTCGCGTGATCAGCTCCTGCGCGCCGCCGGACAGTTGCCCCAGTGCCTGCTCGTACGTGTCCGCATAGATCAGCCGGCTCCCCACCGCCAGGACTACCTTTTTCAACTGGGGCATCTTGCCCTCGGTCGCCTGAATGTAGATCGGGTCCACATACAGGAAGGTGTCGCCGATTGGCAGTACCAGCATTTGGCCCCTCAACACCTGCGAGCCCTGCTGGTTCCACAGCGAGAGATCCTTCGAAATCACCTGGTCCTGGTTGATCCGCGCGCCCACCTGCATCGGGCCGAAAATCAGCTCCTGCTTGGAAAGCAGCAGCACCACCATGTCGCCTAAAGCCTGGCCGTCGCACCGCGCAGCCATCAGGCCGATCAGGTTGTCCTTGCCGCGCGGCGTGAACGGCAGCATCAGCAGAAATTCAGCCTGGTTCTGGTCCGGCAGCGTCGCCACGACGTAGGTCGGCGACATGCTTTCGGTGCCGCCGGCTTGCGCCGTGGCGTGGCGCGCCACGTCCCACAGGTCTTCCTTGTTATAGAACGACTGCGGGTCCAGCATGTGATAGGTGCGATAGATCTCCGCCTGCACGCGGAACAGCGTCTCCGGGTAGCGCGCGTGCCGCCTGAGGTCCGCCGGCATGGCCGATTCCGGCCGGAAAAGGTCGGGGAACAGGCTCTGGTATGCCGCAATGATCGGATCGTCCGGCGCGAACACGTAGAGATGGGTCTCGCCATCGTACGCGTCGATGGTAGCCTTCACCGCGTTGCGCATGTAGTTCACGCGCCCCAGGTCCGGAATATCGATGCTGCGCGAGTAGGGGTGCTGCTCGCTGGTCGTATAGCCGTCGATCATCCACACCAGGCGTCCGTCGTCGGTGATCACCAGGTAGGGGTCGTGGTCCCAGCTCAGGAACCCGGCCAGCTCGTTGAGCCGGTCGAGCACGCGGCGCAAGATCATCATCCGGCTGTTGTCCCTCAGGTAGCTCGTCAGCAGTATGTTCGGCTCGCCTTCGCGAATCGCCGCCGCCAGCCGCATGGAAAAGCCGGAGATCGGAATTCCGCCCTTGCCCTCGTAGCGGCTGGAAACATTGGTTTCGCCGCTCGGATAATTGAACTCTTCCTGCGCCGTGTGTACGAAGACGGGTTCGTGAAGGAGTTCTCCGTAATAAAGCTCCGGCCGGGTCAGCTTCAGCGACTTCGTCTTCACCTCGGGCGGGGCATTCTCGATGAGCAGAACCGGCAGCCCGTCGCTGGTAATCTGGCTCACCGGCGCCATCACCATACCGTATCCGTGCGTGTAGATAAAAGCCGGGTTGATCCAGTTGGCGCGTGCCGCCGGAAGCTGCCGCAGGTCCAGTTCGCGCGGCGTCAGCAGCACCTGCCGGTACTGCCCGTCGATCGTGTAGCGGTCCACGTCCACGTCGGCGAACACATAGTACGGACGCAGAGCCTGAATCTGCGTGACGGTGTCGTGAAACGCCCGCGTGTCCCACAAGCGCACATTGTCCAGGAGAGGCTTGTGGGCCGCCACGTCCACCGGTGCGTCTACACGTGCTTTGAACTCCACCTCGCGCACCCGCTGCTCGATGCCGAACGCGCTCCGCGTGGCGTGAATGTGGGTATCGATGTAGGGCTTCTGCAGCGAAATTTCATTCGGGCGCACGTAAAGGCTGCTTACCAGGCGCGGCGCGGCGAAATCCAGCACGAGCGCCAGCGCCATCGATGCCGCAAGCTTCCACCGGCCCATCCACACGAACGCGCTTGCCGCCAAGCAGGCCGCAATCAGCAGCCATTGCAGCGGCAGCCCGATGTTCAGATCGACATAATCGATCCCCACCAGGAAGGTGCCGTGCTCGTTGTACACCATTTCGTAGCGGCCCAGGAAGAAACGCAGGGCCAGTGCCAGCAGTACCGCGACGGCGGCGCCGCGCAGGAACTTGGATTCGAGCCCACCCTCCAGGTGGAAGAAATTCGGGTCCAGGTCGCGCGCCTCGCGAAGCTGCGGCAGTTTCTCGCGCAATTGCCACGCGCGCGCCATCACCCAGTACACCAGGATGCTGACGATCGCCAGCGCCAGCGCGTAGCTGCGCAGCATCAAGTAGAACGGCAGATCGAACAGGTAGAATGCGAGCGGCCTTCCGAATACCGAATCGTGCCAGGCCGTCGCCGCCGCGGGCAGGCCTCGCGAGCCGGCGAAGCGCACTACTGTCCACGTCTCGATCGATCCTGCCGCGATCAGCCACGCCAGCACGAGGAGCAGCAGCGTGGTCACGCGCGCGTACAGCCTGTGCGATCCCAGTCCGGTCCCCGCAAATTTCAAAGCGCGAGCGTGCGAGACCCAAAGCACCACGAAAGCGGCCAGCGTGGCCGCGGCCACCGGCGCAATGCTGTAATACAGCATGCTCAGCCACGTGCGGAACTGACCCAGCTCTTTCCACCATTCGATCTCGATTGCGTACCCCGCGATCCAGCGTGCGCTGAGCAGCAGCGCCAGGAGCACGGCAATCAACGTGAGCGTTGCCACCGGCGGACGCCGGACGTACGGCAATTCCTGCATGGGCATCTCATGAGCGTAGCACCAGGCGTCCAGAGTTTACAGGCGCTTAACGCTACGGGCGCGAATTCGCATCGTCGATGCATGTAGTATGAGCCGCCTCGCAGTTGGATTTCTTCTCACGGCCGCCTGCTTCGCGCAACCTAACCCCCAGCAGGCTCTCTCGTTAAATAACCAGGGCAACCAGGTATCGGAAAAAAGCGATTACCTGGGAGCCGCCCGTCTTTTCCGCGAATCGGTCGCAATCTGGAAGTCGCTAGGTCCCGAATTCGACGCCCATCGCGCCGGAACGCTCATGAATCTCGGTACGGTACTCTGTGGAGCCGGACGCCGCGTGGAAGCCGCGGAGACATTCGAAGAGGCTCTCGTGCTGCACCGCCGCACACTTGGTCCTCGCCATTACCGCACGTTCACCAACCTGAACCTGCTTGCCGCGAACTATCTCATGCTCGGCCAACTCGAAAAGGGCGAAGCCGCTTTGGACGATGCCCTGCCGATTGGACGCGCCGAGTTCCCCAATGACATCCAGACCGCGCGCAGCCTGGAGGTTCTGACGGGTGTTCTGGACCGCCGCGGCAAGGTCGCGGAAGCCATCGCGCCCGCCGAGGAGGCGCTCGCCCTCGCCCTCCGCCTCGAAGGCGAGGACAGCCTGGAATCCGCTCTCGCGTACTCGAATGCTGCCGAGGCCCATCGCTCGAACGGTCATTATGAGCGCGCTCTCCCGCTCTATCGGAAGGCTCACGCCATTTACGAAATGCACCTCGGTCCCCATCACCCCCGCGTGGCCTCGATCACCAGCCAGGAGGGCCTGATGTGGATGTACGAGGGAAAGTACTCGACCGCGGAGCAATGCCTGCAGGGCGCAATCTCCACTCTCAGGCAGTACTGCCAGGATTGCGTAGTCGAGCTCGCCGTGGCGGAGAACAATCTCGGCCTCCTGCGTTTGAAACAGAAACGCTACCGCGAAGCCGGCGACATCCTGTCCGACGCCCTCGCCCTCCGCGAGCGGTTCTCGCCCCAACCCACGCCCGATCTCGCCGGTTCCATGCAGGCGCTGGCCGTCGCCCGCAAGATGGAGCACCGCGACGCCGATGCCGCAGCGCTCAATCAGCGCGCCGCCGCCATCCTCTCCTTCAAATAGCCGTACTGGTGGGGCGGACGACCGAATGCGATCGTCCGCGTCACGTGCTCCACACTGCTACACTGATTCCTGAATGGCTTACAGCCACCTCCTCCTCGAGGTCGATGACCTCGGCGTGGCGTTGATCACTGTCAATCGGCCGCAGAAGTTGAACGCCCTTTCGCGCGACGTAATCCGCGAGCTGGGCCTGGTCTTCGACCGCATCGCGGGCGATACTGAGATCCGCGCGGCCATCCTGACCGGCACGGGCGAAAAGGCATTCGTGGCGGGCGCCGATATCAATGAGTTGGCCGCTCTGTCGGCTGTAGAAGCCCACGAATTCACCCTGAGCGGCCAAGCCATCTTCCGGCGCCTCGAGACCTGCGGCAAGCCCTCGGTGGCCGCCGTGAACGGATTTGCGCTCGGCGGCGGACTCGAATTGGCCATGGCCTGCACGGTCCGGTTCGCGACCGAGAACGCGAAACTGGGTCAGCCGGAAGTCAAGCTGGGCATCATACCCGGATACGGCGGCACCCAGCGTCTGCCGCGCCTCGTGGGACGCGGACGCGCGCTCGAGCTGCTACTTGATGGAGAGCCCATCACGGCGGCAGAAGCTCTGCAAATCGGTCTCGTGAACGCCGTAGTGCCGCAACCGGACCTTCTCGCGTACAGCCGCGCCTGGCTGGCGAAAGTCCTGGCTAACGGACCGCTCGCGGTTCGTCTCGCCATCGAAGCCGTGGATGCAGGCTTGAACTGCGGTCTGGAGGAGGGGCTGAAATTCGAAGCTGCCGCCTTCGCGCTGAGCACGGCAACTGAAGACCGGCTGGAAGGTACGCGGGCGTTCCTGGAAAAACGGGCCGCGGTTTTCAAAGGAAAATGAGATATGTCGAGAGTGTTTGAAGGCCAACTGACTGCCGCGGGTCTGCGATTCGCGATCGTGGTGAGCCGATTCAACAGTTTCATCACCGAGCGCCTGCTGGCCGGAGCATCCGATGCGCTGATACGCGCGGGCGCGAACCCGGACCTGATCGACGTCATCAAGGTCCCGGGCTCGTGGGAGGTCCCTCTGGTGGCCGGCGAAGTGGCGCGGCAGCACCGGTACGACGCGATTATCTGCCTGGCGGCGGTGATTCGCGGCGAGACGCCCCATTTTGACTACGTCGCGGCCGAAGCGGCCAAGGGCGTCGCGCACGTCGCCGCCGAGACCGGGGTGCCGGTTGCCTTCGGCGTGCTCACTACCAACACCCTGGAACAGGCAATCGACCGTGCCGGCGCCAAAGGCGGCAACAAGGGTTTTGACGCCGCTATGACGGCGATCGAAATGGCCAATCTGCTGCGCACCCTGCGGCAGGCGACCTAAGATGGCTTCCCGGCGCAGAGCGCGGCAGCGTGCGCTGCAGATTCTCTTTCTCTGGGACGCGCGGCGCCCAACCGCGGACGATGCGATACACCAGTACTACGACACGCTCTACTCCGAAGAAAAACCGGAGCGCGATTCCTTCGTCGACGACCTGGTAACTGGGACCATCCAGCACATTCAGGAGGTTGACGACAGGATTACCCGCCACGCCGAACACTGGCGCATGGAGCGCATGCCCGCCGTGGATCGCAATATTCTCCGCCTCGCCGTGTACGAAATGACCCGCGGGGGCACACCGGCGCCCGTCACCATCGACGAAGCCCTGGAGTTGGCACGCCGTTTCTCCAACGAGGAGTCGGTCCAGTTTGTGAACGGGGTCCTGGACGCGGTTCGCCGCGAAATGGCCACCGCGTAGCCAACCGTTGTCATCCCGCGTCGAAGAGGTTAGGTACGGTATACTCGGCTTAGATAGGACGGTTTTCCCAATGGCTCAGAGGAGACGCTCCCTTTTTGTCTTACCCGCGATCGTTCTCGCGTGCTCGATTGTAGGCGGGTTCTATGGGCCAAAGATCGAGGTGGCTTCAGCGGCCACCCCGGTGGAGGACCTCGATAAGGATGTCGGCGGGTTCGTCAAGGCATTGCGCCTTGTGGAACAGAATTTTGCCGAACGCCCGAGCGAAGACAAGACCGTCTACAAAGGGGCCATCCCGGGCATGCTCCGGACTCTCGACCCGCACTCCAGCTTTTTCGATCCGCGCGAGTACCAGTTGATGCGCGAGGACCAGAAGGGACACTACTACGGGGTGGGCATGCAGGTCGGCCCGCAGCCTGACGGCAAGACCGCGGTGAAAGTGCCGTTCCCCGGATTCCCGGCGTACAAAGTTGGTCTGCGCCCCGGCGACGTCATCGTCGCGGTGAACGACAAGTCCACCGAAGGCCTCAACACCACCGAAATCGCCGACCTGCTCAAAGGGCCGCGCGGCACTACCGTGAAAATCGTAATTTCGCGCCAGGGCGTGCCTGACTACATGACCTTTTCTGTGGTGCGCGACGAGATTGAGCGCAAGAGCGTCCAGGACGCGTTCTGGATCAAACCCGGCATCGCGTACGTAAAGATTTTAAGCTTCACCGAAACCACCAGCCGGGAGCTTGAAGAGAACCTGAAGCGGCTGGGGGAGAACAACTTCAAGGGCCTGGTGCTCGACCTCCGCGAGAACCCGGGCGGCCTGCTGAACGAGGGCGTGGCCGTCGCCGATCACTTTCTGCCCAAGAATTCCCTGATCGTCACTCATCGCGGCCGCTCCGCGCCGGAGAAAGCTTACGTGGCCCGTAACGGCAACCACGGCCGCGAGTATCCCATGGTCGTTCTGGTGAACCGCTACTCCGCGTCCGCGGCCGAGATTGTCTCCGGCGCTTTGCAGGATCACGACCGCGCGCTTATCATGGGCGAGACCACGTTCGGCAAAGGGCTCGTGCAGACGGTCTATCCGCTAAGCGAGGGCACCGGCCTGGCGCTTACCTGGGCGCATTTCTATACGCCCAGCGGACGCCTGATCCAGCGCGACTACGCCAACCGAAGTTTCTACGACTACTACATGCACCGCGACGAGAACGCGCGCAACCCGGTGGACGTCAAGATGACCGACGGCGGCCGCACGGTCTACGGCGGCGGCGGAATCACGCCCGACGAAAAATACGAGCCCGCGAAACTGGATCGCCTACAGGCGGAGCTCTTCCGTTTCGGCCTCTTCGATTTCACGCGTTCCTACTTCGGCTTACATCCTACCAACCTGCCCAAGGGCTGGATGCCCGACAGCGAGATTCTGTCGCAGCTCGAGGACTACATGCAGCGCCGCGCCGTCGAGAAGGGTGGCGCATCGTTTAGCGCAGCCGACTTCGTCAAGGACCGCGACTGGATCCGCCGCTACCTGGCCAAGGAGATGTACACCACGGCGTTCAACGTCGACGAAAGCGACGCCATGTTTGCGCGCACCGATCCGGAAGTCGCGAAGGCGGTGGACGACATGCCGAAGGCATCGGCGCTTCTGGAGAGCGCAAAGAAGATCGTGGTTCAGCGTATGAAGGGGCAGCAATAGACGCCCCCGCTGCTACCATCAAGACTTGAATCCTACAGCGCAGATCATTGTTCTGGATGCAGGCGGGCAGTATTGTCACCTGATCTCCCGCAAGGTGCGCGATCTTGGTGTCTATGCGGAAGTTCGCGCCAGCGAAACTCCGGCCGCGGAGCTGGCATCGGCGTGCGGTATCATCATCTCCGGCGGTCCAAGCAGCGTCTACGACCCCGACAGCCCGACCGTCGATCCAGAGATCTTCGCCTTGGGCAAGCCGGTCCTCGGAATCTGCTACGGCCAGCAGTTGATGGCACACCTCCTCGGCGGCAACGTGCGCAAGGGCGATAAGGGCGAGTACGGGCTGGCCACGCTCGAACTCGCCGATTGCCCGGACGCCATGTTCGCCGGGCTCGGCGGCGCGCAGCAGGTCTGGATGAGCCATCGCGACGTGGTCGACCGTCTTCCGGAAGGCTTCCATGCCGCCGGGCGGACCAGCACCTGCGATGTGGCGGCGATCGCCGATCCGAAGCGTGGCTTCTATGCGGTGCAGTTCCATCTCGAAGTGGTCCACACCCCGCGCGGCAAAGAGTACCTGGCCAACTTCGTGTTCCGCGTCTGCGGTTGCGTGCCGGATTGGGACCCCCGGCACCGTGTGCCCCTGCTGGAGAAAGAGATCCGCGAGACCGCCGGCGATCGCAACGAATACTTCTTCTTCAGCGGCGGCGTGGAATC
>Ga0335080_10000525_pt1 | contig 35215 bp, 25 predicted proteins | sample Lox_Sample_34_FD_206720 | JGI IMG/M metagenome (GOLD analysis project Ga0335080, IMG submission 206720) | Soil microbial communities from Loxahatchee National Wildlife Refuge, Florida, United States - Lox_Sample_3.4 | ecosystem: Environmental > Terrestrial > Soil > Wetlands | place: USA... | reverse complement strand
GCCGAAAATGGAGAGCTTCGCGCGCTCTTTGATCTTAATGACTTTGGTTACGCGGAAGTCCTGCGTGATTATCGGATCGCCGAATTGATAGTCCGATGGCAGGGCCAGGGGGCTGATGGCGCCTCCAGTCGCATTCTTGGTGCCAGCGTATTGGGTATTGAACGTATTTACGGCATTCGTGAGGTCCGTTTTGCTGCACCCGGCATTCAGGCAATTGTACGGGAGACCCGGGAGAGGTTCGCTACTGCCGGATTGGACCGTGCCTGGGAGATAGAGATTCGATACGTTCGCCGTCCCTGGCGTGCGGCTGATGTACGAGGAATTCAAGCTGACGTTGATGCCCCAGTGCAGCTCCACTGTTCCGGCTACGTTCAGATTGTGGTGGGGCAGGTATTGCCCATAGCCCGCCATCCAGTTGGTGTTATCCCAAACTGTTTCGCTGAAGGCTTTTTGCAGGGCATAAGAGGCCGTGAACTGATAATGATTCTGGAACCGCTTGTTGAGCTTGACCAGCAGCCCGTTATAGACAGCGCGTCCCTGATCGGTCCAAATCGTGATGGTTCCGGTGGAGCACTCGATTCCGGGCACGTACACCTCGTTGGCCGCGCACTTGCGGATCACAGGCGTCTGAACGTAGTTGACATAGCGGTTGAAGAGATTCATGTCGATCTCGCCGAGGCTGACATTTTCACCCTGGCGCCGGGCCCAGTCAGCGGACAATACCATTCCGTGGCCGAGATCGCGCTGGATGCCCAGGGAGGTCTGGTAGCTCCTGGCAATGGGAAAGTGAGTCGGGTAAATCTCGACGCCCTGTTTGGCAACATCGATGCCGCTTACCGAGAACGGACCGCTACGCTGCGGGTTGCTGGGAGCGAGCTGGGCTTGGATAGCCGGCAACTCCTGGTTCACGATGTTATCGAACTGGGCGATGGTCATGTTGGTGAGGTGCCCGATGGGTAGTGAGGCTCCGACTGGAATCGGCGCTCCGGCGGCACTGAAGTCGAGTATTCCAGGGTAGATGTTGGTGAACGCGCTCCCAGCGAGCGTACTCCGGCCGTTACCGACGGGGCCGATGACCGGCGCCTCACGGAGCTTATAATAGCCCGGTGTGCTGTCCCAGTAGATGCCGCCTCCGCCGCGGATGACAGTCTTATTGTCGTGAAACGGATTCCAGGCGAAACCTATTGCCGGTTGAAACTGCTTGGTGTTATTGACCGTCGGACCCAGGTTATCCGGGCCGGACCCTAGAATGGGAGCCAGATATTGAGGCTTGGACAGGTTCGAATTGTAAAAACCGGTTTGCGCGTTCCAGGCCAGGCCGTAGTTCACGGTGAACCGCGGCGAGATTCTCCAGGAATCCTGGAAATATGCGCGGTATTGATCGTAGTAGCGCTGCGAGTCGTAGCCGTAGGGCGCGGGTGTGGAAACGGCACCTACTCCGACGCCGCTGAAGATGCTGGAGGGTTGAGTCAGGACGGGCAGGTTCACGGCGTCGGCATCCGTCTTGAGGACCGAGGGAAGCGTCGGGAAATAGGCGGCGATGCCGGCTGCACCGAGCGAAGGAGTGAGGACGCTTCGCACGTAGGTCGGCGAGAACGCGCCGATGCACAGCGGCGTACAGAAGCCCCAGAGGCCCGCCGATTTCGTAGGATTGAGGTCGCCGCCGAACTTCAGGCGGTGCGAGCCCTTCTGCCAAACCAGGCTCTCGATAAATTCGAAGCGCCGCGTGTTTCGGCCTTGCGGCGCATTGAAATTTGGACCTACCGCCGGCATGTTAGATCCGACGAAGGTGAAAATGTTAGGCAGAGTGCCGGCCACGCACGGCGCAGAGCAATCCGAAGCGACCGCCTGATAGTTGTGGTTGTTCCAATAGTTGTATTGGAAGCGAAAATCGTTGACAAGAGTTGCCGTCAGGCTGCTGGTGAGTCCGATGATGCTCTGGTCCGCCCAGTTGGTGTTTCGCGCCCAATTCGACGGATCCCCGAATTCCAGGGATTGCCCAAACCCGGAATTTCCATCGTGCGAGTAGCGGACAAAGAGACTATGCTTGTCGGAAAGACGGTCGTCCACGCGGAAGCTGATTTGCTTGCCTACGTACGGACTGCCATATGTGCCGGTGAGCGGCGCGAACGCGGGATCGGTGCTCTGGATGGTCAGGGCCTGCACCTGATTCATGTACTCGTAGTTGAAGAAGAAGAACAGTTTGTCCTTCTTCAAGGGCCCGCCCAACGCGGCGCCGGGGTTGCGGCGGGCGAAGAATGGATTCGGATTGACCGGATTGCGCTGCAGCGCCGGGTAGGCCGCCAGGTTGTGATCGCGGAAGTAATAATAGGCGCTGCCGTGCCAGTCGTTGGTGCCCGTGCGGGTTACGACATTGATGGCGCCGCCCGCTGCGATACCGGTAGCGAGGTCGAAGTTGACGGACGATAATTGAAACTCCTGCACCATTTCCTGCGAGAAGTTCATGGACGAGATACCGCCGCCAGTATCGATGTTGTCCGAGACATTGCCGCCGTCGATGGCGAAGAGCGTTCGATTCCCGGCGCCGAGAACGCTCACGGTGAATAACGTGTTAAATTGGGCGACCGATCCCGAGGCGATGGTTACACCGGGCTCGAGCTTGGCGAGCTGCATGTAGCTGCGGCCGTTGAGCGGCAGATCCTCGATACTGGCGCGCTGGATCACGCCCTGGATGGAGTGGCTGTCGTAGTTAACTTGCGCGGTAGCAGCCTCGACGGTGACCACGTCTTTCGTCGTGCCTACGCGCATTGGGAGGTCTACCGTGGTGCTGCTGCCGGCTTCCGCGGTCGCGCTTCGCTGCAAAATGCGGAAACCCGGATGCTCGCACCGGACCTCATACTCGCCTGCCGGCAGCGCGGGAGCGCTGAAGAAGCCCTCCCCGCTTGCTAGCGCCGTGCGCACAACATCCGTCGCTTTGTTGGTAATCGTGATTTTGGCGAAAGGAACCACCGCGCCGGATTCGTCCGTGACGGTTCCGGAAATAATCCCGGTGGGAACTTGCGCGAAGAGCGCAGAGACGAGCGCCGATGTTGCCCAAATCCGTAACATCGACCTGGATGTTCGCGACATAACTGGTGGCCCCCTTACGTAGCCTTCTCAAGCTCACACGGCGGACACAACTCGGCTTCTTTCGAGCCCGGGACCCCTCCGAGGCCATTCTGGCAGTGAGCCGCCGCTCCTTGAGCGACCGACCGTTCGGTGGAAACTTATAGCAGAGTCGGCGACCGGTGTCAATGAAAATTCTTGGCCGGAGGGTCTGCCGCACGCAACTCTCGAGGCGTTCCTGGAGATGCATTTTCAGTCGGTTGGAGTTGACACACTCAGGCTACGCATCGTACCGTCGGTTTAAGACCTCAAACTGGAGGATGCTTTACTTGCCAGGTGCACTTTGCAGAGACTGATCAAACTCAGAGAGCCGATACCGGCGTCCGGCAAAGGAAAACGCGCGAGCCATGTTTATCGGATTGCGGCCGAGATCATGTGCCAGAAGGGATACGAAGGCACATCGATGAACGACATCGCCGAGGCCGCGGGGCTGACCAAAGCCGGGATCTACCACTACATTCGAGGGAAAGAGGAACTGCTGTTCGAGATCATGACCTATGCCATGGACAACCTCGACCAGCGTGTCATCGCGCCCGCGCAAGAGATCGCCGATCCGGAGGAACGGTTGCGGGCAATCGTCGAAGGCCACACCAGGAGTCTGTTGGAAGGTGTGGGTGCGATCACAACCGTTTTGGAAGAGATGCCGGCACTGACCGCAGCACACCGCCGCATCATCAAGGGACGGAAGCGCGCATATTTTGACGTCATCCGGCAAACATTGCAGGAGCTGGAATCCGAAGGGAAACTTCGGAACATCGACCTGACGACTGCTACCTTCAGCCTCCTGGGAATGATCCTCTGGATCTCCCGGTGGTACCGCCGGGGCGGCAAGCTTTCGGCGGACCGGGTTTCGCAGGACTACGTAGAGATTGCCATGAACGGTGTGCTCAAAAGCGCCCGGGGCAACTCGAAACGATAGAATAGAAGCCATCCAGGTCAAGCCTGCCCCACCCGCACCTGTTTCCCCAGCCAATAGGTTTCGCGCAGCTCCCGCTTGAGGATCTTCCCGGTTCCGGTCTTAGGCAGAGGCTGTGTCGTGAACTGCACGATCCGCGGCAGCTTGAATCCGGCAAGCCTGCCGGCGAGAAACGCCATCAGCTCTTCCCGGTCCATGTGGAGGCCGTTCTTTACGACCACGACCGCCGCCGGGACTTCGCCCCACTTCTGGTCGGGAGCGGCAACCACCGCGCATTCCATTACGGCGGGATGTGCGCAGATGGCCTTTTCCACTTCGATGGAAGAGATATTCTCGCCGCCGCTGACGATGATGTCCTTTTTCCGGTCGACGATGTGGATGTAGCTCTCGTGGTCCCAGACCGCCATGTCCCCGGTGTGCAGCCAATCGCCGCTCATGACCGCCTCGGTGGCCTTGGGCTCCCTGAAATATCCATCCATCACGTTATCGCCGCGGATGACCACTTCGCCGACGGATTCCATGTCTCTGGGAACATCGTTCATGCGCAGGTCGACCACGCGGATCTCACAACCGGGCAGGCCCCAGCCTGCCATGGCCATGTGGCGAATGCGGTCGTCTTCACTGGCATATTGGACGGTACACTTGGTCCGCGCGGAAGTTGCCACCGGACAGGTCTCGGTTAGGCCATAGCCCGCGATGATCCTGCACCGGAACACAGCCTCCATTTGTGCGATCAGTTCTGGAGCAGCCGCCGCGCCTCCGATGTGGATCTCCTGCATGGTGGAGGTATCGAACTGGCCCAGCGCAGAACAGTTCAAGAGTGCGTTTGCCATGGTGGGCACGAGCGACATCGCGGTGGCGCTCTCCTCCTGGATCAATCGCAGCACGTGGGCCGGATCGAAGCGCCGGACCATCACCTGTTTCAGGCCATTCATCACGGCGGTCTGCGGCCGTCCCCACCCATTGGCGTGAAATAGCGGGATCGTATGGAGCTCCACGGCGTTGTCGTCGTGGTTGAACGTGCCCCCTACGGCAAGCGCATGCAGGTACAGCGTGCGATGTGAGAGCATCACGCCCTTGGGTGTGCCCGTGCTGCCGCTGGTATAGAAGAGCTCCGCAATTTCGTCTTCATCGAAGGAGCGCAGGTCCGGGCGGTCGATGCGTCCGCGGGAAAGCAGTTCGTCGTATGTAAAATCAGCTTCGGGGCATGGGCCGTCGATGGATATCCAGCGGCGGACCGTTGGGCAGGCTGCCCGAAGCTGCTGCGCGCTGGCGGCGAAATCATTTTCGAAGACGAGAATGGCAGGCTCGGCGTGATTCAGGATCGCCGTGAGTTCAGAAGGCTGAAGGCGAACATTCAAGGGCATGGCGATCGCCCGTATCGAGGGTGCGCCGTAATAGCCTTCCAGGAGCTGGTTGTTGTTGAAGCTGAGAAATGCCACCCGGTCGCCCTGCCGCGCGCCTTCCGCCAGGAGCCCGGAGGCGAGACGCTCGCATCGCTCGCCGAACTGGTCGTACGTATAGCGCTGGGAACCGGAAACCACTCCAACCTTCTTGCCGTACAGGTCCACACCGCGATAGAGGCAGCGAATCGGAGTCAGCGGAAGCTTCATGGCATTCCCTCAGAGCAGAGTGTCAGCGCTACAGGCTACACCACGTAGCGTTGGGCTTGCAACAGGCGCGATGCCATGCGTCTCCTCAGTACGACCGCATTCACCGGTTCATATTCCGAGAGCTCGCGCGAAAGCCGCAAGTCCGCAGGGCTCGATGTGGCCGACAGCACGTTGCGCGCCGATATTTCGATGCGGCCCATGGCGTCGCGCAGCAGCACCGCCGCGATATCCGCGGCGTGGCTCGAGCCGCCATTGCCTGCCAGTTTCCGCGCGCGCAGCAGCGCCGATTCCATCACGTATGCCTCGATGATGATATCGGCGATGTGCATCAGGATCTCCTGCTGCTGATCGAGGGCGTCGGGATAGGCCTGACGTGCGGCTCTGAGACACAGGAGCGCAATCCTTTTGGCGTTGGCGACGAGCCGGTCGTCCTGGTTCTCGCCGTCAGCCTGCTCTTCGACGTTTTGAAGAACCGATTCCGCGGCTTCCAGGAGAGCCAGGCGGCCGCGGCCGGCACGCTTCAGCAACATACCGGGAATCAGCAGACGGTTGATTTCGTTGGTGCCCTCGAAGATCCGGTTGATACGTGAGTCGCGGTATGCGCGCTCGACCGCATAATCCTGGTGGAATCCGAAGCCACCGTGGATCTGGACGCCCTCGTCGACCACGTAGTCCAGCATTTCCGAGGCGAATACCTTGACGATCGAGCATTCGGGTGCGAACTCCTCGACCGCCTGGAGCAAGGTCTGCGACGCGCCCGGTTTCTCCCAGGAAAAATCGCGCAGCCTGCTCTCGACCAGCCCGACCGACCGCCAGACAATCGACTCGGCGGCATAGATGCGGATCGCCATCTCGGCGAGTTTGTACTGGATGGCGCCGAACTCAGCGATCGCCGAGCCGAATGCCTTTCGCTCCCTGGCGTAAGCGAGGCACGTGGCAAGCACTCGCTTGGCGCCGCCGATGGTCGCCGGTCCGATCTTGAGGCGGCCGATGTTCAGAATGTTGAAGGCAATGATGTGCCCGCGCCCGATCTCGCCGAGCACATTTTCCACCGGCACCGGCACATTATCGAAGTACAGTGCCGTAGTGGAGCTTCCCTTGATGCCCATCTTGCGTTCTTCGGCCCCGCTCTTGACGCCGAAGCCGCGCTCCACCAGGAAAGCGGTGAATTTCTCGCCGCCGACTTTGGCGAACACCGTGAACAGGTCGGCCGCGCCGCCATTGGTGATCCACATCTTCTGGCCGTTCAGAATGTAATGCGCGCCGTCGGCGGACAGATCGGCGCGAGTGCGGGCGGCAAGCGCGTCGCTGCCGGCATGAGGTTCGGTCAGCGCGTATGCGGCCAGCAATTCCGCGCTCGCCAGTTTGGGCAGGTACTTGGCTTTCTGCTGCTCGTTACCGAAGAACAGAACCGGCAGTGTACCGATTCCGACGTGGGCGCCCAGCCATCCGGAAAACGACGCGTCTCCCGAGAAGTGTTCCGCCGCCACCATCATGGCGGTGAGGCCGAGTTCCATGCCGCCGAATTTCTCCGGGATCACGATGGCTGTGAGACCTAGCGCCGCGGCTTTTTGCACAAGGCCGCGCGCGACGCCCGGCTCGTGGTGCTGGATGGCCTCGAGGTTCGGCTCGACCTCGTTCGACCAGAACTCGCTCACGGTGCGGGCGATCGCAAGGTGCTCCTGGTTCAGATCTCCGGCGGTAAAGATCTCGGACGGAGCGCGTTTCCCGATGAGAAACGCTCCGCCGCTGGTGATGGGCAGCAACGCAGTCGCGGTGGCCATGATGTCTTAAACTCCCGCTGCCGCCTGTTTCTGGCGGTCGAACGCTGCGAAGGAACTGCCGCTTTCGGCAAGGCGGCAAAGCAAGGGCGCGGGTTGCCAGAGGTCGTCGCCATGGCGCCGGCGGAACTCCTCGATGCGTGCCAGCACCGGCTTCAGCCCCACCGTGTCGGCGTAAAACATCGGGCCGCCACGCCAGGAAGGAAATCCGTACCCGTTGAGGTAGACGACGTCGATATCGGCCGCGCGCAGGGCGATGCCTTCGCCAAGCAGGTGCGCGCCTTCATTCGCGAGCGCGAGGACGCAGCGATCGACAATCTCCTCGCGCGCGATGACGCGGCGCTCGATGCCCGCCGCGCGCGCGGTCTGTTCGATGAGTGCCGCGGTTTCGGGATCGGGAGAGGGCTGCCGGTTTTCGTCGTACTTCGACCATCCACGTCCGGTCTTCTGACCGAAGCGGCCCATCTCGCACAACTGGTCCGACACGAGGGGCACGCGCACGCCCGGTTTTTCGAGATGCTTGAATTCCTTTCTCACGCGCCAGCCGACGTCGAGCCCCGCGAGATCGCTCATGGCAAGCGGACCCATGGCCATGCCGAAGTCGTAGAGTGCGCCGTTGACGTCCTCAACAGAAGCACCTTCCTCCACCAGAAACTGCGCTTCGCGGAGGTAGGGAGTCAGCATGCGGTTTCCGATGAAGCCCCGCGCATTTCCGGCGAGCACGCCGATTTTGTTCATTCGCCTGGCCAGCGCCATCGAGGTGGCGAGAACAGCGGGGCTGGTGGCGCGCCCGCGCACGATTTCCAGCAGGCGCATGACATTCGCGGGGCTGAAGTAATGGTGGCCGACCACCAGCTCGGGGCGTTGCGTGACGGAAGCGATTTCGTCAATGCTCAGATAAGAGGTGTTCGAAGCGAAAACGCAGCCCGGTTTGGCGATGCGATCGATCTCCGCGAAGACCTGCTTCTTGAGCGCCATTCCTTCGAAGACCGCCTCGGCAATGATGTCCGCCTCCGCAAAACCATCGTAGGTAAGCTGCGGCGTGATCAGCGAGAGGCGGCGTTCCATTTCGGCCTGGGACAGTTTGCCCTTCTTCACGCTGCTGGAATAGTTCTTGCGAATGGTGGCCATGCCGCGATCGAGCGCTTCCTGAGCGGCCTCTTTCACGATCACCGGAATTCCGGCGTTGGCATAGTTCATGGTGATGCCGCCGCCCATGGTTCCCGCGCCGATCACGGCGGCCCGGCGGATCTCGTACACCGGTGTCTCCTGCGTCACGCCGGGGATTTTGGAGACGGCGCGCTCGGCAAAGAAGGCGTGAATGAGAGCCTTGGATTGCGTGGAGTAGAGACATTGATCGAAGAGCTGGGCCTCGCGCGCGCACCCATCGTCGAACGCAAGCTGCGTGGCGGCTTCCACCGCCTCGATCGCGGCGAGAGGCGCGGTCTGGCCGCGCCGAATCTTGGCGGCTTGCTGGCGTGCCTTCTCAAAAATTGCCGGGTCCGCGCCGTGAAGCTTTTCCTCGCGCTCGCGGGACTTCGGGCACGCGCGGGCGGCGGCGTCACGCGCGAACTCGATCGCGGCGGGAAGAAGGTCGCCGTCGATCACGGCGTCGGCGATTCCGAGATTGTGCGCCTCGCGCGCACCGATGGGCTCGCCTAAAGCGCACATTTCCACCGCCTTCGCCACACCTGCGAGACGGGGCAAGCGCTGTGTCCCTCCGGCCCCGGGGATGATGCCCAACTTGACTTCCGGCTGACCGACCTGGGCCGATGCGGCAAGCACGCGATAGTGGCCCGCCATGGCGACCTCGAGTCCGCCGCCGAACGCCGTCCCGTGAATTGCCATGACGATGGGCTTTGCGCAGTCCTCGATCTCGCGCAGCATCGGCAGAAGGCTGCGCCGCGGTTTTTCCCCGCTCACTACCTTTCCGAACTCACGAATGTCGGCGCCGGCAATGAAAGTGCGGCCGGCGCCGATCACCACAATGGCGCCGACCGCTGGATCATTCGCTGCACTTTCGATGGCCGACCGGATGCCCTCGGGAACGCCGGGGCTGAGCGCGTTCACTGGTGGATTGGAAATCGTGATGATCGCCACGCCATTGTGGGTGCTGTACAGGACAAGGTCGCTCATGGACGCCCGCTAGTCTACCGACCGGCAGGTAAGTCTGTCAACCTGAGCTATACTGGTTTGCTCGTTCCATCACCGTGAGTACTCTGACGCTAGTGAGGCACGGCCAGGCTCACCCGTTCCAGCGGGAAAGCGCCGCTTTGACGCGCACCGGCGAAGCACAGGCCGCGAAGCTAGCCGACTTTTGGCTGCGCAGCGGAGTCCGGTTCGATGAAGTGCATTGCGGCACGCTCGCGCGGCAGGTACGAACCGAAGAAGTGGTCGCCGAGGGTTTTCGGACGGCGGATGAGCCTTGGCCCGCGGCCACTCGCGATCGGGCGTGGAACGAATACGATGCTACGGGTGTCATGCAGCATCTCGTTGCAGGCGATACCCGCCTGAGCGCGCTCGCCGAGGCATACGAGCAGGCGCGGGGATCGCCGGACGAGAACCGCGCCTTCCAGCGCATGTTTGAGGCCGCGATGACCTGTTGGCTGGAGGGCGCCGCCGAGATCGATGGGGTTGAGTCGTGGCCGGCATTCCGAAGCCGCGTCTCCGGCGCGATTCAGCGGCTGATGGCGGGTCCAGCCAGCCGCCGGATTGCGGTTTTCACTTCGGGCGGCCCGATCGGTTTTGCGGTGCACCACGCGGTTCAGGCGCCTGCCAGGAATTTTCTCGACATGAACTGGCGGGTTCGAAACAGTTCAATCACGAACTTTCTGTTCGACCGGAGCCGCCTCACGCTGGACAGCTTCAATTCCATTCCACATCTCGACGAGGCTTCCCTGTGGACCTACCGTTGAAGTGACGTCCTGGAGGTGTTGACGATGATGATGTCCAGTCCGGTTCTCAAGGAGAAAGTTGCGGTGGTGACCGGTGCGAGCCGGGGCATCGGCCGCGCGATCGCCGAAGCCTTCGCGCGCGAAGGCGCCGCCGTGGTCATCTGCGGACGAAAGCAGGAAGCGCTCGATCGCGTGGCCGCAGACATGGCCGGCAGCCCCGGTAGAGTCTACCCGTTGGCGTGCCACGTCGGGCGCGCCGAGCAGATTCAGAACCTGGTCGATACCGCTCACCGCGAGTTCGGAAGAATCGACATCCTGGTGAACAATGCGGCCACTAATATCGCGCAGGAGCCGGTACTGCAAATCGATGGAGCCAAGTTCGACAAGATGATCGAGATCAACCTGAAAAGCGCGTTTCGACTGACGCAGGCCATCGCGCCGGGAATGTGCAGCCGCGGCTCGGGATCGATCATCAACATCGCCTCGATCTCAGGCCTTCGCCCGCAATACCAGGGAATGCTGTACAGCATGACCAAGGCAGCGCTCATCATGATGACGCAATCGTATGCGATCGAACTCGGGCCCTGCGGCGTGCGGGTGAATGCCATCGCACCCGGGATGGTGCAAACCGTGCTGAGCGAGTATTACTGGAAGGACGACGCCCGCCGCGAAAAACTCCTGGAGGAGCAGCCGATCAAGCATCTCGGCCAGCCGGAGGAGATCGCAGAGATGGCGGTGCTTCTGGCCAGCGATCGCGGGTCATACATTACGGGTCAGACGATGGTCGTCGACGGCGGACGGTTGCTGCCTTAGCAACGTGACGATTCAGACATTCCGTTCGGGCTGATTGCGGGCGCAGGGGCCGCATGGAACTACCCGTGCCCACAAAATCGGTATGAAGACTGTGTCTGGTATTTTTCAGTCCCCGGAGAGTGCCACTGTCGCACTGGGCGGATTGACGGCCGCCGGGTTATCGCAAGAGCAGGTCAATCTGCTGTGTCCGGGGCCACAGGAGAGCAAGATCCATTCGGTTCCGACCTCGGAAACCGAGCAGCAGGGAATGGGAGGCGCGATCGGAGGCGTATTAGGCGGCGCGCTGGGCCTGGCGGGCGGATTCGAGTTGGGAATCGGCGCCACGGCCCTAATCCCGGGAGTCGGACCGGTTCTTGCATTCGGCATCGCGGGCGCCGCCCTGCTTGGCGCCGGGGGAGCGATCGCGGGCGCCGCGGCCGGCGCGGCTGCCGAAGAAAGAACCACCGAGGGCGTGCCCGAGGACGAGATTTTCTTTTACGAAGACGCCCTGCGGCAGGGACGATCGGTGGTGCTCGTGCTTGCCGCCAACGAGGTGGAAGAGAGGCGCGCACGCCGGGTGATGAGGAAGGCTGGAGCCGAGAGCATCGATGCGGCACGGGAAAGATGGTGGTTGGGGCTTCGCGACGCGGAAAAGGAGCACTATCAGGTTTCGGGAGACGATTTCGAAAAGAATCAGGAGGCGTATCGAGCCGGCTTCGAGTCTGCCCAACGCCGCCAGTGCCGCGGCAAATCGTTCGAGGAGCAGGCCGACTGCTTGAAATGGTGGTATCCGGAAATATGGGATTCCGAGCCTTTCCGGAAAGGCTACGAGCGTGGAAAAGAGTATAGCCTGCAACAGCAGCCTCACGCGACGCCGAGCAGGTAATTGAACCGGTACCCTACCGTTTGTTCAACTCGTATTTCGCAATCGCTTCCTGATGCACTTCGTCCGGCCCATCGGCAAAGCGCAGCGTCCGTGAGTTAGCCCACGCGGCGGCCCACTCGAAATCCTGTGAGATGCCGGCGGCGCCGTGCGCCTGAATGGCGCGGTCGAGCACCCGAAGCGTGACATTCGGCGCCACCACTTTGATCATCGCGATCTCGGCGCGCGCGGCCTTGTTGCCCACCGTGTCCATCATGTATGCCGCCTTCAATACCAGGAGCCTCGCCTGTTCGATCTCCATGCGCGAGTCGGCGATATCCGCGCGGATCGTGCCTTGCTCGGCGAGCGTCTTTCCGAACGCCACGCGCGATTGCACGCGGCGGCACATTCCTTCCAGGGCGCGCTCGGCGACCCCGATCAGCCGCATGCAGTGATGAATGCGGCCGGGGCCGAGGCGCCCCTGCGCGATCTCGAATCCGCGGCCTTCTCCGAGCAGCAGGTTGGCCGCGGGCACGCGCACGTTTTCAAAGAGCATCTCGGCGTGCCCGTGAGGCGCGTGATCGTAACCGAACACGGTGAGCATGCGCTTCACGGTCACGCCGGGCGCGTCCATGGGAACCACGATCATGGACTGCTGCTTGTGCCTGGGGGCTGCCGGATCGGTCTTGCCCATGAAGATCGCGACCTTGCATCGCGGGTCGCCTGCGCCGGAAATCCACCACTTGCGCCCGTTCAAAATGTAGTCATCGCCTTCGCGCCGGATGGAGGCTTCGATGTTGGTGGCATCCGACGAGGCCACCTGCGGCTCCGTCATGGCGTAGCAGGAGCGGATCTCGCCGGCCAGCAGCGGCCTGAGCCATCGCTCCTTCAATTCGGGCGAGCCGTAGCGCTCCAGCACCTCCATGTTGCCTGTGTCCGGAGCGGAACAATTGAACACTTCGGGCGCCATGGCGGAGCGTCCCATGATTTCGCAAAGCGGCGCGTATTCCAGGTTGGTGAGGCCCGCGCCGTGTTCGCTCGCGGGCAGGAACAGGTTCCAGAGTCCTGCAGCGCGGGCCTTGGGTTTAAGCTCCTCGATGACGGGCACCGGCTGCCACCGGTTGGGCCCGAGGGTGTGCTGGTGATAGCGCGCTTCGTTGGGAAAGATGTGTTCCTCCATGAAACCGCTCAATCGCTTTTGCAGGTCTTTGACCCTGGCGGAGTATTCGAAGTCCATTCCGGTTCCTGCTAACTGTATCGCTCAGCAAGCCGTTCCGCCATCCTGCCCAGCGCCGCTGCGCGCGCTCCGAAATCGCGGAAGCGATCGTCCTGCGTCTGGCCGAGATGAAACCGGCTGTAGATCTGTTGGATAATCACCGCCAGCTTGAACACGCCGAGCACTTCGTAGTAGCCGATGTGGGTCACGTCGCGCCCGGTCCGCTGTGCATAGCGTTCCACCAATTGATCCCTGGTGAACCAGCCGGGGCGCGCGGTCAGCGCCGGAATCCCCGCCGTGCGGACTTCGGGAGCGATTGCCCAAACCCAGTAGCACAGGGTCAGGCCGAGATCGGAGAGCGGATCGCCGACCGTGGCCATCTCCCAATCGAGGACGGCCTCGACGCGATCGGGAGAGCCAGCGGCCAGCATGACGTTGTCCAGCTTGTAGTCGTTGTGAATCAGGGACGGCGCGAGCGGCAGCGGGATTTGGCCGGCGAGCCATCGGACCACGGCATCCAGCTCCGATACCTCTTCCGTCTTGGCACGCTCCCAGCGGTCCGCCCACCCGCGCACCTGGCGTTCGACGTAGCCTTCGGGCTTTCCCAGTTCGCGAAGGCCAGGCGCCGAGATGCCGATTCGGTGCAGGTCCACCAGCGAATCGAGGAAGGCCTCGCTGATCATACGCGGATAATCTGCGATCGATGCGTAGGCCGCCGGGAGTTCCTCGCGCAGAATCGCGCCCCGCCGCCGTTCCATGATGAAGAACGGCGCCCCGAGCACGGCGGGATCCTCGCAAACCAGGTGCGGCCGTGGAGCTTGCGGATAGTGAGGATGCACAGCGCGCAGGACGTGGTACTCGCGAACCATGTCGTGGGCCTTGGGCGCGACGGGCCCCAGCGGAGGACGACGCAGCACGTACTCGCGCGCGCCGGTGCGCAACAGGTACGTCAGGTTGGAATGCCCGTTGGGAAACTGCTCCAGCTCGACACCGTGCTCCGCACCATCGAGTTTGCCACGCAGATACTCCGCCAGCGCATCGGTGGCGATCTTCTCGCCGGCCCGCATTGCGATGGTCTCGGAGCGTGCCGCCATGCCTTCCTCAAAAGTACATCCGCACCAGCCACTCGGCTGCAAGCGCGGGCTTCGACTGGTTCTCGATCTCCACCGTGACTCCCCAGGCGATCTCGATGCCACCCTCGACGTCGCGGACCGAGTTGGGCGTCACGTGCGCCCGGATCCGCGATCCGGCCGCGACCGGAGCCGGAAATCGCAGGCGGTTGAAACCGTAATTGACGCGCAGTTTCGCGTTCACCCGCAGGTCCACGGTCTCCGTAACCATGCGGCTGAGGAGGGCTACCGTGAGAAAACCGTGGGCCACGGCGCCGCCGAAGGGAGATTCGCGGCGCGCGCGTTCGGCATCGACGTGAATCCACTGGCGGTCGCCAGTCAACTCGGCGAATTGATCCACCAGAGCCTGGTTGACCTCCAGCCAGCCGCTGACGCCGGCTTCCTTTCCAATCGACTGCCGGATGTCTTCAATCTGCATACGCCGCCGAAACCGGCTGAACCGCCCGCTTCCGCATGTCCGCCGCGATGGTGCGCGACCCGCAATACAGGACGAAGGCCAGAAGCAGCGAGAGCAGAGGGATCACAAACATCGCCTGCTGCAATCCGACCGCTTTGAACGCTTCGGTGAGTCCAGCGGCGCCGGCTGCGTCCGCCGCCCGGCGAGCCATCCAGTCGCTGAGCTTTCCGGTGAGCAGCGGGCCGAACGAAGCGCCGCAGAGATACATGGCCAGAAAGTAAATCGCCATCGCGGTGCCGCGCATGGCAGGCGCCACGATGTCCTGAATGGCGGAGTACACCAGGCCGTAGTACGCGTTCAACGTTCCGTAGGCCAAGGCGATCAGAGTGATGGCTGTAAGAACTTCGCCGGCTCCGATGCCGAGGTAGCCGATAGGGGCCCCGATCGCGGAAATTGCCGCCGCGCTCAGAAGCCGGCCATTCTCCCGACGGTGGATGACGCGATCGCCCAGCCGGCCTGCCAGCAGCCCTCCCGCGACCCCTCCCACCGCGAAAACGATTCCCGTGGCAATTCCCGAACGCGCCAGGGTGAGCCCGTGAATCCGGCTCAGAAAAGCCGGCAGAAACGTGCCTATGGCGTACATGTTGAAATTCAGGAGGGCTCCCGAGGCGATGATCCACCACATGGTCGGAATTCTCAAGATGGCTGCCATGGAGGATCTGGCGATGGGTTCGTGGTGCGTCTCCGCGGCGCCACGCACGGGTTCCGCAAGGCGCATCAGGAGAGGGAGCAGGATCACGGCGGGTACAGCGGCCAGCACCATGGCGGCGCGCCATCCGAAAGCCTGCGCCACCGGGCCGCTGAAGAAGTAACTGAGCGCGCCTCCGACCGGCACGCCAAGCATGAAGAGCGCCAGGGGCCGGGAACGGCCTCCAGCCGGAAACAGATCGCCGATCCAGCTTGTGGCGGCGGGCGCGACAACCGCCTCGCCTACCGCGAATCCGAGCCGCGAAAACAACAGCATGGTGTAGTTGGCGGCCATCGCGGCCACGCCGGTCAGCGCAGTCCAAACGAGCATGCCGGACGCCAGCAGCTTCTTGCGGCTCCGCGAATCCGCGGCGCGGCCCAGCGGCAGGCCCACGATGGCATACAGCCAGATAAAGGCCGAGCCGATCAGCCCGACCTGCGAATCGCTCAACCCGAACTCTTTGCGGATGGGTTCGGTGAGAGCACCGATCACGTGCCGGTCATAGAAGTTCAACACGTTGACGGCTACCAGCACGGCCAGGGAGCTGTACGCGGCCCTCCTGTTCATGGGGCACTATCCTACCACACGCCCGGTGGCTCGCAAGGGCCGCGTGTGTGCGCCCTCTTACGCTAATCTCGATGAACATCTTCCACGCGAACTTCGTCTACCTGCCCTGAAACTCCGGCGCGCGTTTCTCCAGAAAGTGCGCAACGCCCTCTTCGAAGTCCTCGCATTGCAGGCTGGCCCGCATCTCCTCGGTCGCCGTGTCCAACGCCTGGCCCAGCGTCTGGAACATGGCCTCGTACACCTGGCGTTTGATCACGCGCATGGAGCGCGGGCTGACCTGGTCGGCGAGCATGTTGGCGTACGCATGGACCTCCTCCAGCAGCTTTTCCGCAGGGTACACCTGGTTCACCAGCCCCATTTTCAGCGCTTCCTGCGCGCCGAACATGCGCGCCGAAAGAAGAATGTCCATGGCGTGGGCATGGCCGATTACTTTCGGGAGGAGCCAGGCGAGGCCGTATTCGGCGATCAAGCCGCGGCGGGCGAATGCGGTGCCGAACCTCGCTTCTTCACTCGCGAATCGCAGATCGCAGAAGGTGGCAATCACCAGCCCGAGACCCACGGCGGGACCATTGATCGCTGCAATCACGGGCTTGGGGATGGCGGGGAAGTAAGAATACTGGCGTTGAAAGTCGGCGCGGGTCGCGTCTCCGTTGGGCGGATTTTCGGCAGCGGGCGTGTCCGGCAGCGGATGGACCCGGCGCTCGACCACATCCTGCAACAGGCTCATGTCGGCTCCGGCGCAGAAGCCCCGGCCCGCTCCGGTGAGCACGATTGCGCGAACCCCGTCGTCGGCCGCGGCCTCCCGCATGGCCTGGCGGACTTCCTGCTCCATATTGCGGGTCCAGGCGTTCAGTTTGTCCGGGCGATTCAGCGTGATGGTAGCGACCCGGCCGCTTGCCGAATACAAAATCTCATTCATGCCGAACGATTATAAACCGTCCAACCGGCCGGGCGGTCTTGGAGTAAAGGGCTACCGCAAGAACTTCAGCAGCTCTTTGTAGAAGACATCCGGCACTTCCAAATGCGGCACGTGGCCGGCGTTGGGGATAATCACCAGCTCGGCGCCGGGAATAGTGTCGGCGATGTGTTTGGCCAGCCTGGGAAAGTCCTGGCCGTCTTTTTCGCCCCCAATCACCAACGTCTTGACTTTGATCTTGGGCCAGTCGTCGACTACGGGGTCGAGGTAGGTGATCTGCTGGTAGATGGAACGCACCATCGCCAGCCGGGGCCAATCGCCGCTGAGCGTGGGCGCGTAGAGGATGCGCACGTACTGCTCGTATTCCGGTTTCCACGCACCCGGGGACGGGAAATAGCGGCGGATGTTCGCGTAGAATGCCTGCCATCGTTGATCGTTGGTCTGGGCCATCGTGGCCTTGTAGGCTTCATCCGCGCTGCGCCAGAGGCGTTCGTACCGGGGATCGGTGAGGCCGATGGGATCGTAGATTACAGCGCGTTCGGTGATATCGGGAAACGACGCGGCAAACCGGGCAGACAACATGCCACCCATCGAGTGGCCCACGATGGTGACCCGGGCGATTCCCAGCGACTGTAGAAGACGGCGGCTGTTGAGCGCCATGTCGTGAAAGTTGTAAGGGATGATCGGCTTCGACGAGCGGCCGAAACCGATCTGGTCCGGCACCACGACACGGAAGCCCTGCTTGCGCAAGACGTCGATTGGGCCGGCGAAGTAGAAGCCCCCGAAGTTCATGCCGTGAAACAGCATCACCGTGCGCCCGTTGGGCTGGCCGGCAGGCGGGATGTCCATGTACGCCATCCGCACGTCCTGGCCGTACATGGTCAGGGGCAGGTACGCAACGGGATACGGATATTCAATTCCCTCGTACGTGATGCTGCCCGGCTTTATGTCCGTTGGAGCTTTGGGCAGCGTTTCAGTCTGCGCGTAGACCGCGTGGGCGAGGCACAACACACAAACAGCTCGCACCTCAGATACCTCCGTGCAGCCATCATACGCGAAAAAGAGCGACCGAACGGCCGGTCTACGGTTCCGTACGCGCCGCAGCAGACGACGGCGCCGGTGCGCCAACCGCTTTCTGCCGGCGCTTGAGAAAGCCGGTTACCCACCAGCCAATCCCCGTCAGAAGAACCGCGAGCATCAGCCAGCGCACCATGGACGCCGCCAGCGCGAGATTCCACTCCGGCAGCTCGATCCGATACTGGCTCAGGCGATCGGCGCGCTCCAGCATCCAGTGCCATCCCGTGTGCGCCACCAGCGCCGAAGCGATGATCGTCCCCATGCGCTCGGCTACCACTACGCGGAAGAAGAACTCCAGGACGGGAACCAACACCAAAAGCACTAGAAGCTGGCCCAACTCCACTCCGATATTGAACGAGAGCAGAGAGGCGAGCAAATGCGAGCCCGCGAACTGCAGACTCTGGCGCAGGGCGAACGAGAATCCGAATCCGTGGACCAGGCCGAAGCCAAAGCTCATCATCCATCGCCGCCGGACCGTGCTGCCGCCCACGATGTTTTCGAGCGCCATATACACGATCGAGATCGCGATCAGGGTTTCGATCAGAGGCGGAAACCACAGAACGTCGGGCCCGAGGTTGTAGGCCGAGGCAATCAGCGTGATCGAGTGCGCGGCGGTGAACGAGGTCACCACCGGGATCAGCGCGCGAAATCGCCGGAAGGGGATCACCAGACAAAACAGAAAGAGCAGGTGGTCGGTGCCGTCCAGTATATGGAAGAATCCCAGCCGGATGAATCGCAGCGCGGCCTGGTGCCAGCGCGGGTCGAGCCGCACCAGGCCGGGATCGCCGGTGAATTCGAACGCGCGGACGGCGCCGCCGGGCGTTACGAAGCGGATCACCGTTACGACTCGAATGCCGAGGCGCGCCAGCGCGGAGTGAATGGAGAAGCGCGAGGCTTCGCTGCGGATGGGGTACTCGAACCAGACATCCAGCAGCGTCTGGTTCCAAGCCACGTTGACGTTTCCGGGCAGCGGCGGAGCCGCGAGGTTTGCGACTGCGGTCTCGTAGGAAACGAAGGAACGGTCCGATTCCAGCGAGACGCGCGCGGCAACAACGCGCGGCCTTTTCGGCAGGGGCGCCTCGTCCTCGTAGAGCTGAATGAAGTCCGCTAGCCACAGCAGGGCCACGTCGGGGAGCATGGGGGCGGCGCGGTCCAGATCGAGATAGCCGTTTTCGCGCTGCGGAAAAATCACGTCGCGCATGGATTTCAGCGGGACTCGAACGACCACGTTGAGATGCCCGGCCTGGGGCTTGACGAAGAGCTGCGCGGTCACGTCGTTAGGGATGTCGTGAGCGGCCAGGGCGAAGGGAAGCACGAAAAACAGTGCTGCGAGGCGGACACGGGAAAGGTCGTGTATAATCGCTTCCATTCGTGAAGAGTAGCTTACCTCGGAAAGGGGAGGGATGAGAAGTATGAATCGGAATCGTCGTGTGGGTGCGATGTTCGTTGCGCTCCTCCTCGCGCTAGGAATTGGCTCGATTGTGCTGGACCATATCGCCAGAGTGAAGGCCGCGGGAGTGATGGCGCCGCGATTCGAGGTCGATCCCATGTGGCCGAAGCCGCTGCCCAACCACTGGCTGCTGGGCAACGTGATCGGCGTCGGCGTGGACTCCAACGACCACATCTGGATCGTTCACCGTCAGGCATCGCTGGAGGCCATGGAGAACTATGCGGCGGCCAATCCGCCGGGCCCGAAACGGCGCGCGGGCGTCGTGGAGTCGGAATGCTGCGCACCGGCGCCGCCGGTTTTGGAGTTCGATGAGGCAGGAAACCTGCTCGCCTCCTGGGGCGGACCCGGCGAAGGCTACGACTGGCCGGAAACCAACCACGGAATCTTTATCGACTACAAGGGCAACGTATGGATCGGCGGCAACGGACGTCCTGCTCCCGGCAGCGCTCCTGCCGGCGCCGCGGGACGAGGCGCCGGACGTGCGGGAGCGGGCGGAGCGGCCCCCGAAGGCCAGCCCGCGCCGGGCTACTTCAATGACAATATGATCCTGAAGTTTACGCAGTCGGGCAAGTTTCTGATGCAGATCGGAAAGCCCGGGGCCAGCAAGGGAAGCAACGACGTCGAGAACGTTAAGGGCGCCGCCAAGATGTATGTCGATCCGAAGACGGATGAGTTGTACGTCGCGGACGGGTACGGCAACCACCGTGTAATCGTCTTCGATGCCGAGACCGGAAAGTACAAGCGCCATTGGGGCGCCTACGGCAACAAACCAGACGACAAACCGCTGGGCCGCTACGAGCCGTCCGATCCGCCGGCACAGCAGTTTCGGAATCCGGTGCACTGCGCGGAGTTGTCGCACGATGGACTCCTGTATGTGTGCGATCGCCCCAACGACCGCATCCAGGTGTTCAAACCGGATGGCACATTTGTAAAGGAAGTCTTCGTCGCGAAGAACACTCTGGGCGACGGCTCGGTATGGGACATCGCATTCTCCAAGGATCCGCAGCAGAAATATATCTACCTAGCCGACGGCTCCAACGAGAAGGTCTATATCATCCAGCGCGACACAATGGAGATCCTTACCAGCTTCGGCGATGGCGGCCGGCAGCCGGGCGAGTTCTATGCGGTGCACAGCATCGCCACCGATTCCAAGGGCAACATTTTTACCACCGAGACCTATCGCGGCCAGCGTATCCAGAAATTCCTTTTCAAAGGACTGGCTGCGGTGACCAAGAAGGACCAGGGTGTGGTGTGGCCGAAGTCAACGAAGAACTGAGGCGGGCAGCGAGCTTGTTTACCTACTGGTCGGTAGGCTATTGACTTCGCTCAGGGAAGCGCCTAGACTCGGCTTAAGACGGTCCGGCTGCTTGGAGAAAAGGAGCAGACCATGAGGGATGCATTCTGTATTGGGGCTCTTCTGCTGCTGCCCGGCATGGCCATGGCTGCGGATTCGGGCGCGGCGCCAGTCACTTTTGCCAAAGATATAGCCCCCATTTTTCAGGAGAAGTGCCAGGACTGCCACCGTAAAGGGACCGCGGCGCCGATGCCGCTGGTCACCTACGAGGAAACTCGGCCGTGGGCGAAAGCGATCCGGCAGCGGGTGATCACGCGCAACATGCCGCCGTGGCACCTGGATAAGACGGTCGGCATCCACGAATTCCAGAACGATCGCTCGCTCTCCGACGCGCAGATCGCGACCATCGTGCGTTGGGTGGATTCCGGCGCACCGATGGGCGACCCGAAAGACATGCCGCCAGCCAAGAGATTTCCCGAGGACGAGGGATGGCTGTTGGCAAAAACGTACGGGCAACCGGACCTGGTGCTCAAGTCCGAGCCGTACACCATGCCGGCGCACGGCCAGGACGTGTGGTTCAAGCCTCTCACCGATGTTCCGCTGACGGAGGCGCGCTGGGTGCGGGCCGTAGAAATGCGTCCGGGGAGCACGGCCGGCCGCAAGATGATGCATCACGTGCTGGCGCGGCTGATCCAGGACGAGACGGGCGGGCCGGCCAACCCGGGCGCGGCGGACAACGCCGCTGGCGGGATGGCCAACGCGGGTCTGCTGATGGAGTGGGCGATCGGCAAGAATTTCGATATCTACCGTCCGAACTGCGGCAAGCTGCTTCTTCCCGGCTCGCACATCTGGTGGGAACTGCACCTTCACGCCGTCGGCGAGGAGATCCGCGATCATGCCGAACTGGCCGTCTATCTTTATCCCAAAGGCGAGACGCCCAAGTACCGAACTTACCTGACGCTGTTCAGCGCCACTTCGAACTTCGGCTCGGGTATCGATATTCCGCCGAATTCGATCTCCGAGAGCCAGGGATATCACTTGCTGCGCCAGCCGGCGCGACTGGAAAATTTCCAGCCGCACATGCACCTGAGGGGCAAGGCGATGTCCATGGAGGCCATCCTGCCCGATGGCACGACCCAGATGCTGAGCTTCGTGGATCACTTCAACTTCAACTGGATGAATAATTACATCTATGCGGAGGACGCGGCTCCGGTGCTGCCGAAGGGGACGCTGATCCATGTCACCGCCTGGCACGACAACACGCGCACGAACCCGAATAATCCCGACCCGGATCAGTGGGTGGGTTTTGGCGATCGCACCGTGGACGAGATGGCGCATGCCTGGGTCAACGTGACCTACATCAGCGACGCGGACTACGCCGCATGGCTGGCCGCGCACAGGCCGAGGCGCCCCGCAATCGCCGGGACGCAGCAATAATCCCACATGCCTCCTCGCCGCGTCGTATCGGCACATCGATGGATGACAATCGTGTTGGCGAGCTGCGCCCTGCTCGGGGCGCAGGCGCTGCCCTTCGAGCCGCCTCACGAGTTCGGACAGAGCATCACCGGCGCGTTTGAAGGCTGGTTCCCGAACGCTGACGGCAGCTTCAACCTTCTGCTCGGATACTACAACCGCAATCTGAAACAGGAAATGGAAATCCCGATCGGCCCGGATAACCGGATCGAGCCCGGCGGGCCGGACCAGGGTCAGCCGACGCATTTTCTCCCAGGGCGGCAGTGGGGAGTCTTTACGATTCGCGTGCCGAAGGATTTCGGCGACAAAAAGCTGACGTGGACGCTCACGATCAACGGCAAGACGACCGCGATTCCCCTGAGCCTGAATTCGCTCTGGGAGGTCGAACCGTTCCGCGAGGCCAGCGGGAATGCTCCGCCATTCATCGGATTCTCGGCAAGCGGGCCATGGATACAAGGTCCCGCGGGCAAAGCCAAATCTTTGACGGCTGCGCTGGCGGAAGCGGCTGATCTGACCGTGTGGGTTGCCGACGATGCGACTGCTCCGCTGGCCGGAGCCCGTCCGAGAACGCCCGCGGTCGCACTGTCCTGGAGCAAATTCCGCGGCCCGGGAACAGTCACCTTCGAGAACGCGCGGCCGCCGGTGGAGAAGGCCGATTTCGACGCGCCGCCCTCGACCAAGTTCACGGGGAAGGCGACCACCTCCGCCACCTTCAGCGAGCCGGGCGAGTATATTCTCCGCGTGGTGGCCAACGACTGGTCCGGCGACGGCGGCCGAGGCTTCCAGTGTTGCTGGTCGAACGCCGAGGTGAGAGTTTCGGTGAAACCGGCGCGCGGAGAATCCCACTGAAGGGGCCGACTCGAATATGTTCCGACAGACACTCTTACCTGCGCTCATTTGCGTAATCGCGGCTCATGCCGCCGCACCCGACGGGGAGGCGCTCTACAAGCAGCGCTGCGGCACGTGCCACGATGGCAAGCCGCAGCCACGCATGCCTCCGCGCCAGGAGCTGAGCGGACGCACGCCGGAAGCGATTTACCAGGCGATGTTCGGCGGTGCGATGGCTGTACAGTCAGCCGGCTTGAGCGCCGACGAGGGTCGCGCCATCGCACGCTTCGTCACCGGAAAGGAGTTTGGCAAAGTTGCGGCCACCGGCTCCGGCAAATGCTCGGCGACCCCTGGCTCGCTCTCTATGAGCGACAGCGACTGGAACGGATGGAGCGCCGATCTGGCCAATACCCGTTATCAACCGAAGCCGGGACTCAGTGCCGCCGAGGTTCCGGGCTTGAAGCTCAAGTGGGCCTTCGCATTCCAGGGTGACACTTCGCGCTCCGCGCAGCCTGCCGTGGTCGGAGGGCGCATATTCACCGGCAGTGCGAGCGGTGCAATCGCGTCGCTCGATGCCGCGACCGGTTGCATCTACTGGCGGTACGACGCCGAGGCCACCGTGCGCACCGCCGTCGCGATAGGGAAGGCTGGCGCCAAGACGATCGCCTATTTCGGCGACGTGCACTCCAATGTCTACGGCCTCGACGCCGCAAGCGGACAGTTGCTCTGGAAGGTGAAGGTCGAAGATCACCCTTCATCGCGGATCACCGGTGCGCCGGCGTTCTACGACGGCCGGCTGTACGTCCCGGTTTCGTCGATCGAAGAGGCTTCCGCCATGTCGCCGGCGTACGAGTGCTGCAAGTTCCGCGGCAGCATCGTCGCGCTGGACGGCGTCACAGGCAAACAGATCTGGAAGACGTACTCCGTGCCGGACCCAGCCAAGCCGATCAAGAAGAGCGCGACGGGAACGCAGCTCTGGGGACCCGCGGGCGCGGCGATCTGGTCGGCGCCCACGATCGACGTGAAGAAGAAGGTGATCTACGCCGGCACCGGAAATTCCTATACCGACGTGGAGACTCATACCACCGACGCGATCCTGGCGTTCGATCTGGCGACCGGCAGCCTTCTGTGGTCGAGCCAGGTGACGCCCAAGGACAACTTCACCATGGGCTGCATGCGCGGCACCAACTGTCCTGAGGAGAAGGGCCCGGATTTCGATTTCGGGTCGTCGCCGATCCTGCGCGAACTCCCCGGCGGGAAGCGCGTGCTGGTATGCGGGCAGAAATCGGGCGTCGTGTGGGGACTCGATCCCGACCAGCGCGGAAAGGTTCTCTGGCAGACTCGCGTGGGTCAGGGCAGCGCGTTGGGCGGAATCGAGTGGGGTCCCACCGCCGACCTGGAGAACGCCTACGTGGCGGTTTCGGATGTAATCGCGCCGGGCGGCCATCCGGGTGGGCTGCACGCGGTCAGGCTCTCCACCGGGGAGAAGATCTGGACGGCGCCTCCGGCGGAGCTGCATTGCACGGCCGGCGCCAAAGGCTGCAACAGCGCGCAGTCCGCCGCGATCTCATCCATACCGGGAGTAATTTTTTCCGGTTCGGTGGACGGCCATCTGCGGGCATATTCCGCCAAGAGCGGCGAGATCGTCTGGGACTTCGATACCGCGCGCGACTTCGATACCGTGAACGGTGTGGCCGGGAAGGGCGGCTCGCTCGATTCCGCCGGTCCCGTGGTTGCCAATGGAATGGTGTTCACCAACTCCGGCTATGGGATGTGGCAGGGGTTGCCGGGAAATGTGCTGCTTGCTTTCGGGAAGTAGTGGAGGAGGACGCATGCGTCTGCTCATATTCGGATTGACTTGTATTGGGCTCGCCGCAGGGGCCAGCTTCGACAAAGACGTGCTGCCCGTGCTGCAGAAGAACTGCCAGAGCTGCCATCGCCCCGGAGAGGTGGCGCCGATGTCGTTCATGACCTACCAGGAAACCCGCCCGTGGGCGAAGGCCATCAAAGCGGCGGTGCTCTCGAAGAAAATGCCGCCCTGGTTCGCGGACTCCAGGTACGGCCACTTTCAGAACGAGCGGCGGCTCAGCGACACAGAGGTCAGCGCTCTGGTCAACTGGGCCGATGGCGGCGCTCCCGAGGGCGATGCCAAAGACAAGCCCGCGCCAGTCGAGTTCATGCAAGGCTGGAACATCAAGCCGGACGCGGTGATCCAAATGCCGAACGCATTCGACGTTCCGGCGTCCGGAATTCTGGAATACCAGTACGTCGTCGTCCCCACGCATTTCGAGAAAGATATGTGGGTTACAGCGGCGGAAGTTCGACCAGGCAACCGGAGCGTGATGCATCACGTGATCATCTACGTGCGGCCGCCGGGCTCGAACTATCTGAAGGACGCGCAGCCGGGGGTTCCCTTTGTCCCGGTGCACTGGGAGCGCGACGCCAACGGTGCGGCCGTGCGCCGGATCCCGCCGCCCGCTGCCCCGCAGCCCAATGCCCAGCCGGCCGCGCCAGCCGCCAATATCGGCCAGCGGCCAGTCGACCCCATGGCCGGAGTGGAGCTGCTGACCGCCTATGCCCCCGGCCTTCAGGAGCAGCGTTTCGATTTGCCCGTTGCCGATGCCGCCAAGTTCGTGCCGGCGGGATCGGATCTCATCTTCCAGTTGCACTACACGACCAACGGCAAAGCGGCCAGCGACCAGACCAAGGTCGGGCTGGTGTTCGCGGCGAGCCCGCCGAAGTACCGGTATCTGACCAGCAATGCGACCCAGCGGAACTTCGAGATTCCGCCCAACGATCCGAATTACGAATCGCGCTCGGCGGTGATCGTCAATTCGCCGGCGCAGTTGGTCTGGCTGATGCCTCACATGCATCTTCGCGGGAAGGATTTTCTCTTCCAGGCGGTGTATCCGACCGGTGAGACCGAGACCCTGCTGAGCGTCCCCAAGTACAATTTCAACTGGCAACTGGGTTACGAGGAAGCCAAGCCCCTCCCGTTGCCGAAAGGCACGAGAATCGAATGCACGGCACATCACGACAACTCGGCCAATAATCCCGCGAACCCCAATCCGAACATTTCGGTCCGCTGGGGCGATCAATCGTGGGAAGAGATGATGATGGGATTCTTTTCGGTAGTCGTGGATGCCGGTGTGAAACCGCAGGATGTGATCGTGCGGACCCAGCCGGCTTCCCGCCCGGCACTGTAAAACATATGACGAAAACCACGTCGCGCCTTCTGCTTTTCGGCCTGGTGCTGCGGCTCCAGGCCGCTATCACCGAGCCGGTCCGCGTCGAGCAGGGTCTGCTCTCCGGCGTTGCCGGCGCCGCATCCGAAGTCCGCGTATTCAAGGGAGTGCCCTTCGCGGAAGCCCCGCTGGCGGACCTCCGATGGCGGGCGCCGAAGCCAGCCCAGAAATGGACCGGCGTTCGCAACGCCTCCGAATTCTCCGCGATCTGCATGCAGCGGCGGCCGAATGCGGCCGGCATCGGCTCCGAGCCGCGGCCGATGAGCGAAGATTGCCTGTACCTGAACATCTACACCGCTGCCAAGTCCGCGAACGACCGGCTCCCCGTGATGGTCTGGATCCACGGCGGCGCGCTCACTGCCGGCGCCGGGTCGATCTACGACGGCGAACAACTGGCCAGGAAGGGCGTGGTGGTGGTGACGATCAACTACCGCCTGGGCGTCTTCGGATTCTACGCGCACCCTGAGCTGACGAAGGAATCCGATCGCCGCGCGTCAAGCAATTACGGCCTGCTCGACCAGATCGCTGCGCTGCAATGGGTGCAGAAGAACATCGGGGGATTCGGCGGCGATCCCCAGCGCGTCACCATCTTCGGCGAATCCGCCGGATCGTGGAGCACCAACCTGCTGGCGGCCAGTCCGCTGGCGCGCGGCCTGTTCCACCGCGTCATCGGCGAAAGCGGCGGGCAGTTCGAACCCATGAAGAGCCTGGCGCAAGCCGAAGAGACGGGAGCGAAACTCGGGACGCTCGCCAGCCTGCGGGCCAAGCCCGCCGACGCGCTCCAGTCTGAACTGGGAGCCTCGTTCGTCGGACCCAACGGCGGTTACTCAGGACCCTTGGTAGACGGCTGGTCCTTGCCGGAGGATGTTTACACCATCTACGCCAAAGGCAAGCAGGCGGACGTCCCGCTGCTGATCGGGTCGAATGCCGACGAGGGCACGATGTTTACGCCCGCTGCGACGAACCTGCAATCGATGAAGGACCAGGCGCGGCAGCGGTTCGGTCCCGCGGCGGACGCGTACCTGAAACTCTACCCGGCGGAATCCGACGGCGAGGCCTGGCGGGCGTCGGCTGCCAGCATGCGCGACCAGGTATTCGGCTGGGAGATGCGCACCTGGGCGCGGATGCAGACCAAGACCGGCAAGTCGAAAGTCTATCTGTACTTCTTCAGCCATGTGCCGCCAGGTCCGATGGCCGCACGCATGGGCGCGTTCCACAGCGCGGAAATCGCTTACGTCTTTCACAACACGCACCGGCCTGGCCGGGCATGGGAAGAGTCGGACCACCAGCTTGCCGAAATCATGTCCTCGTACTGGGTGAATTTCGCAACTACCGGGGACCCGAACGGCAAGGGACTGCCGGCGTGGCCGGCCTTCGATCCGGCCAAGGATCTCGTCATGGGCTTCGGCGACAAGGTCGAGGCAGTTCCGCTGCCGCACAAGCCCGAGCTGGATTTCTGGGAGAGCTACGTCGAGAACAGAAGGAAGTCGCCCGATCGCCAGGGAGCGCAATAGTTCCGAACTCACTTGTTCGGCGTGGTCACCTTCCCGGTAGGGAATGAATCGGGGTCCGGCGCGCCGGTTCCGGTCGAACCGAGGAACAGCTTGCGGCCGTCGGGGAACGTCACGTTGCGCGCGTTCGCCCGCTTTTCGGAATGATCGCGTGCCTGGTAGCCATCCACCACCACGTCGGTTCCCACCGGAAACGTGTTCTTGTTGGCTCCGCGGCGGAGAAGGGTATTGGGGCTGCCGCCCTCGACCATCCACACTTCCTTGGTGCCGTCATCCTTCGTGATTTCCACGTGAATCCAGGTATGGGGGTTGACCCACTCGATTTTCACGATCTTCCCCTTCAGCAGGATCGGGGCATTGGCGTCGAATTCGGACCCGAAGGCGTGATGCGCCGCCATGGGCCGCACCAGCGCCAGCACGATGAATACCGCAAGGGATGCCAAAAGTTTCATTCGCATGAATTACCTCCAAGTGGGCCGGTCATTTCGCGGCCTTGGCCGCTGCTTGTTCATTGTCTCGCAATCGCGCACCTTTCAGAATGTCGGTAAGCGCATAGTTGGCTTCGTGGCACGCGTACTCGTAAATCTTTCCATTGGTGGCAGGCCAGGCGTACTCGCCGGTCCAGGGCCTGGCCCAGGTCGCCGGGTCTTCGATCGTGAACCGGTACAGTAGGGTTCGATCATCGATCCGGCTGAAGCGTTCGATCACGTGCAGGTCCTCGGTCGATCCGCGGAAGCGCGTCTTGGCCGTGAAGTTCGTGGTATCGACCACCAGCGTGTCCCCTTCCCAGTGGCCGACGGAATCGCCCATCCAGAGCCGGGTGCTCTTCGGCAGGTGCTGGGCATTCATACGGACGACCCGCGCGTCGTGCACCATCTCCGTCAAAATCATCACCGCGTTTGGCGTCTGGACGATTTGATGGAGGTTGTTGTAGAAGTAGTCCGGCAGCGCCGGCGGCCCCGAGGTGGAACCGAATCCCAGCAGGCAGCGCTCACCCAGCGGCCTGCGCTCGGGATCGTCGTACGCGCCGGGAGCTTTTTCCAAACCTGGATCGTTGGCATTCTCCTGCGTGTCCGAAGTGGGCCTTGCGCGGGCTGCCGCCATGCGCTGCAACGCCGCGGGGATCATCGGAGGCACCCGGCCATCCGGCGGATCGACGACGATCGAGGAGCGAATCTCGCCGTTCACCACGTTGAAAGCCGAACCGGGATCGAGCCAGCCGGAGTTGTAGCCGCCGACGTTGCCGGCGGGACCGACCGATCCATCGCCGCCCTTCGGTGGGGCGGGCCGGTCGCCCGCGATCGCCTTGTCTCCCTGCTCTCTTTGCAGGGCCGCCGCGATTTCACGCTTGCGTGCCTCCTCCTTGGAGTACACTGCCGGGGCGCCTGACGGCCGGTCCACAGGCGTCAGTGTGGCGAGGTCGTAGGTACCCTGCAAGTCGGGATGGCCGTCGGCCAGGCGATGTGGACTGTAGGCCTTGGCCGGAGCTTTCTGGCTTTGCGCCGCGGCCGGTTCAGGTATCGAGAGGAGCAGGGCCGCCATCGCCGGCACACCCGCAAACAAGAGGTTCCGCATCGCCGTGCCTCCTTGTCACCGAGTCAGCGGAGTCTTACGCCACTGGCCGTACATCAGTTCCTCCACGAACTCCACGCACTTGAAGTCCAGGAGCTGAGCATTCTTCTCCTGGCGGCGGTAGAGAGGCATGCTGATCTTCCACGGGCGCGTGAACACGTTGGGATCTTCGATGGTCGCCTCGTAGGAGATCACATCCGGACTGATGCGCGTGTATCGCTCCACCACGTGCAATGCGTCGCTGTGAAAATTCCCCGCGCGGTCGAACCAGGATTGGTCGTTGAAACCGGTCACATCGACAACCAGGGACTCGCCCTCCCAGTGACCGAAGGACTGGCCCATCCAGGAATCGACGGGAGCCGGCCCCGGGTCTTTGAGGTAGATATTGCGCACCGCGCCGGCATACTGGTAGGCGATGAAGATCTGGCTCGCGCTTTGAAGAATCTGAAACGGCTGGGGGATGTACGTCGCGCGCGGAACTCCGGGCAGGTAGCACTTGATCTCCGGGTCGCGAGTCAGCCAGTTTTCCTGATTCTCCTGTTTCTTCTTCAGGGCTTCCGGCTTGTACGGGATTTCGCCTCCCACCACCACACCCAGGCTGGGGGGCACCGAGCCTACCGCTCCGAGCGCCAACACCTGTGCCGCCGGCACCGGACCGTAGGGCCCAGGCCGCAGCGCCATTGCAGGCCGCGCATTGTGGCCCTCGAGATCGTAGTTCGCTTCGTTAAGCACCTGCCAGATGCCGTTGAGATCGGGTTTGCCGCCTTCGGCACGCGGCGCGCGATACGTCGAGGTCTGGCCAGCCAGCGACGCCGCGGCGCACGCCAGGAGCATGCCCGCGACGACAATCCTCATCGCCTTTCGAATGATGATCTGCATCAGCCCAGCATCCTTTTTGCTCATCATACCGGATTCTCCTTCCGGGAGCACCATATTTCTTGACCGGACGGACGGTAGGGAACCGCACCGCACGGTCTAATGCTTTTTGGGCGAAGCAGGCCGCCCGAACTTCGCGGCATCAATTGGGACATTGATCTGCACCTCGCTCAATTGAATCGCGTCTCGCCCGTCCATCCACGCGAAGACCCTCCGGAACGGCATCTTGATTCCGCCCACATCGCGATAGTCGGCGTAGTCCACTTGCGTGGGCACCCGGCCGATCGGCGACTTGCCGTAGCGCACCACGCGCAGCAGCAGGCCCGATTCCTGATCGAAGTACAAGGTTGCCAGGACGCCCCGCGGTCCCGTCCCTTGCACCACGTTGACCAGGCGATCCTGGCCGATCGCCGCCATGCTCGCTTCCTTCGAGGTTTGGCTCGAAGGTCCCGGAAGGTCGCTGATGGTCACCGGCATGCTCACGCGCAGATTGGTGAGCACCTGCTTGATCTGCCCGGGAAAAGCAAGCTCCGCATCCAGCTTGGCCCCGTCCAACTCGCCGCCCATCAACTGGTACTCGCCGAGCACGGTGAGCGGCGTCACCAGCCAGCCCTCGCTGCCGTTGTAGGATCTCACGCTGATGCCGCGGTCCGGACTTTCCGGAAAATCGATCAGCGTCGCGTGCTGATCCGGGAATTTCGCAAAAATCTCAACTCTGCCCCCGCCGCCGAAGCCGCCGAAGCCTACGCTCTTACCCTTCGCCGCGTAGCTCTTGATGCCTGCCAGACGCTCGGCTCCGCCGATCGCCTGCAGATATTTGTCGATGATCGCATCCGGCGAAGGCTGGCCGGGCATTTGCGTGAGGACATCGTCCATCTCCTGCGTCGCGGGGCCATACATGAACTCCAGCGACGGCGTCGTCGACGGACGATCGCGCCCGTGATGGCAGCTCCAGCAGGTGACCATCTGCCGTCCCTGGAAATTATCGCGATTGATGGCGGTCATCATCTTCACCATGCTGCGCGCCATCACCTTTTTCGGCGTGTCGGCGGCCCAATCCACCTTCTCCGTGCCGGCGCCGGTATGGCAATCCGAGCAGTCAAAACCCAGCGCCGCGCACATGATCCCCATCGTTCCCATGAAGTCATCGATCGGAATCCCGTTAAGTACCTGCACATTCTTGAAGACCGCGTCCGACGTGTTCTTTGCAGCCTGCGGTGCGGCCAGGGCGCCGTTGCCAAGCCACCAGACCGCCATCATAACGGCAATCGCCAGGACCCCCGCTCCCGACCAACCGTCCGGTTTGTTTTTTGCCATAGGCGATATTATACAGAAGTCTGGAACAATCCCCGCCAAGGTGTATAATCCCGCCCATGGCCCTCGAAGACCGCCGCCGATTACTGAAGTTCCTGGCTGGTAGCCCGCTGCTCGCCTCCGTACCGGCTGAGGCGTGGCAGGAGGCCGCGGTTCTCGAAAACCCCAAGGACGCCCTTAATGTAATGGAGTTCGAGTCCGCGGCGCGCAAGGCTCTCCCTCCTGCCCACTACGGTTACATGGCCACCGGCGTCGACGACGATTTCACCCTGCGCGCCAATCACGAAGCGTACCGCCGCATCCAGCTCCGGCCGCGGCGCCTGGTGGACATCCGTGAGGCCAGCATGCGCACCACTCTATTTGGCACGGATTGGGAAAGCCCGATCTTCATTTGTCCGTGCGGCTACCACAGGGCCTTCCACCCGGAGGGGGAAGTGGCCACCGCACGCGCCGCACGCGCCCGCAAGAGCCTGATGCTCCTTTCTACCGTCACCACAACTCCGGTGGAAGACGTCAACCGCGAGTACGGCGGGGCTGTCTGGTATCAGCTCTACGCGACTTCGAGCTGGGCGATCACCGAAAAGCTGGTGAAGCGCGCCGAGGCCGCCGGCTGCCCGGTGCTCGTCTGGACGATCGATCTGATGGCCGGGCGCAACACCGAGACGCAGACGCGCCTCCGCCGTCTGGATACCCGGGACTGCACCTCCTGCCACGGTCCAGGCGGGCCGGGAGGGGCGGGCCTGCGACGTTACCCGATGTTTGCGGGACTCGACGTGACCGGTGTCGGACTAGCCGCGCCCGCTCTGACGTGGGATACGGTGGAGCGCTTGAAGAAGCTGACCACCATGAAGGTGGTGCTGAAGGGCATCGAGACTCGCGAAGACGCCGAGCTGGCCTGCCAGCACGGCGCCGATGGCATCATCGTCTCGAATCACGGAGGCCGTGCCGAAGAGAGCGGACGCGCAACCATCGAGTGCCTGCCGGAAGTTGTGGAGGCGGCCCGCGGCCGCGTGCCCGTGATGATCGATGGCGGCATTCGCCGCGGTTCGGATGCGTTCAAGGCGTTGGCACTGGGCGCGAAGGCCGTCGGCATCGGCAGGCCCTACCTATGGGGCCTGGCGGCGTTCGGCCAGCCGGGAATCGAACGGGTGATCGAGATCCTGCGGACCGAGCTGAGCCTGGTGATGCGCCAGTGCGGGACGAGAAGCATACAGGAGATCACGCGCGCTTCGGTGACCGGCTGAGGATCAGAAGGTGAACTTCAGCGCCGCCTGCATCAGCCGCGGAGAAGCGGCTTTCACCACCTGGCCGAACAGGGCGCTGTCGATGTCGCCGTTTACCGCGACGGGTCCAAAGAACTGCGCGTGGTTGAAGGTGTTGAAGGTCTCCAGGCGCAACTCCAGCGCCCGGCTCTCGGTGAACTTCACGAGCCGGCGCAGCGCGAGGTCGAAGTTGATCGCGCCAGGGCCATAGAAGAAACGGCGCGATGCCGTGCCGGGAGTTCCCAGAGCATTCGGGCTGAACAGCGACGTATTGAAATACGCCAACCCATTCCGCGGATCGTGATTCAGTTGCAGGGGCCCCGGTGCGAAATCCGGACGGTCCAGGCTCCGGTTGTTCACGCCGTTGGGCAGGCTGACTTGCAGCGAACGATCGCCATCGCTGGAGATGGTGACCGGGAAACCGGTGCTGGCGCGGATGATTCCGGAAATCGACCAGCCTCGAGTCAGGGCTCTGGCGCGGTCGGACAGGCGCTCGAGCGGGAGTTGATAGTCGAACGTCGTTACAACGCTATGCCTGAGGTCCCAGGCGGAAAGTGCGCGCGTAAGGCGGAAATTGAACGGGTCGATGGGATCAGCCAGGCTCGAGGCCTGATCGATCGACTTGCTGAAGGTATAGGCCAGCATCAGGGCGAGGCGGTTGCCGGAGTGTCGAAGGCCGGCCTGGAACGAATTGTAGTTCGAGTTGCCGGTGCTGGAGTCATAGTCGTCGTTGGCGAAGTCAGGACCGAGGGGTCCGCGTGTGCCTTGAAGCAAGCTGCCGCCCGCGGTGACGTACGCCGTATCCTCGCCGAATGGCCCGCACGTGGGAGTTCCCGGAGCGATGGCGGCCGGGTGGCTCAGTGCCAGACAAAGCGCGGGATTCCCGGGATTCGCGGAGTAAACCACCAGCAGATGATGCGCCTGGGAGCGGACATAGCTCAAGCTCAAGACCGAGTTTGAACCCAGCTGCCGCTCGATCGAAAGAAAGTAGTTTTCGCTATATGGATACTTGTTCCACGGCGGCGGCGCCGTCATCCCGGCTAGAGGCAGGTACGGCGAATAATCGATAGACGCGTTGGGATGCTGCGCGGATGCGTTCAGGGGAGGAATGGTGATCGGAAACGGATTGACGTGGACGGTGCCGTCAGCCGAGCTGATAAACGGGGTGGCGAACAACGGCCGGCCGGAACTCGTGTAACTCAGGCCGTAAGGGGGCTGCGGTTCGTCGATGCCGATCGTGTTGCCTTGGATGACCGAATAGAAGATGCCATAACCTGCGCGGATGCTGGTCTTGCCCGGTCCGCCCACCAGGCGGCCCAGCAAGCCGTTCGTCCAACTCGGAGACCAGGCGGCACCCAGGCGCGGCGAGAAGCGGTTACTTTGCGGCACCAGCGTGTTGGGGATTCCGGGGTCCGTCGGGTATACCAGGCTGACCGGAGCTGTCGGGTAAACCTTGGACTGCTCCCCCGGATTGAACGTCGGGATCTGGTTGTATTTCTCGGACCAATACTGCATGAGGTCCCAACGGACCCCAAAGTTCAGCGTAAGATTGGGTCGAGCCCGCCAGCTATCCTGCACGAAGCCGTCGGCATATTTATGGCGGCCGTAGTACGCTCGTGAGTCCGCCTGATTGTAATTGCTGGCCACTCCGATCAGGAAGTCGGCGAAGTCGGAGCCGGTTTCGGATCCGGAGAATAGAAACGAGCCGTTGAAGGTCGCGTTGGGATTGACATTGACCTGTTCCAGGCTGACCTGAAAGCCGGCCTTGATGTTATGTTCGCCCAGGATGCGAGAAAGATGATCGCTCCAGGAAAAGGTATTGTTGGCCTGAGTCAGATTGGTGATCGGGGTGCCGATCACGAACGAGTTGAACCTTACGTTTTCGATGCCTTCGATCTGCGGCGCCAACACCGTAATGCCGGGCGTTCCCGGCCCTGTGACGAACCCCTGAGACGCCAGGCTTGGCCCGACTCCGCCGGACGGCTGGCCGACATTGTTTGAATTTCGCATGTAGCTGAGACGAAGCTCGTTCACCGTGGCCGGGCCGAAGGCTTTCGTGCTGCCGAGGCTGATCAATTGGGACCTGCCGAGATCGAGCGCCGCAAAGCCCGGCACCGAGGCGCCTCCCTGCCCAGTCGGATACGGATTGTTCAGATGATAGTCATCGAAGTAGTAGTAGGCGGAAACCGATCCCAATCGCTCGCTGTTTCCGTCAATGCGAAAGCTCGATTTGTCGTCGCGCAGGATCTTCCCTTCAGACGCCGTCGAAAACGTCGCGTCGCCAACGTTCGGGACGGGAATGTACGGAAGAAGGTTCTTCGCCGGCTGGGACCAGGCGCGTTGCGGGATCACGGC
>Ga0335080_10000524_pt1 | contig 35274 bp, 46 predicted proteins | sample Lox_Sample_34_FD_206720 | JGI IMG/M metagenome (GOLD analysis project Ga0335080, IMG submission 206720) | Soil microbial communities from Loxahatchee National Wildlife Refuge, Florida, United States - Lox_Sample_3.4 | ecosystem: Environmental > Terrestrial > Soil > Wetlands | place: USA... | reverse complement strand
GGGATGGTGCTGGCGAAGACGGGATCGATTACGCCGCACACCAAGTTCAAGGCGGAAGTGTACATATTGACGAAGGAAGAGGGCGGGCGGCATACGCCGTTCTTCAAGGGATACCGGCCGCAGTTTTATTTGCGGACGACGGATGTGACGGGGGTGGCGGAGCTGCCCACGGGGACGGAGATGGTGATGCCGGGAGACAACGTGAGCCTGGTGATCGAGCTGATCACGCCGGTGGCGATGGAGAAGGGGTTGCGGTTCGCGATTCGCGAAGGCGGGCACACGGTGGGCGCGGGCACCATCTCGGAGATTGTGCAGTAGCGGTTTTCGGGGGCGGCCGCCCTCGGCCGCCAGACTTTTCGCGGGCGAGGGCGCCCGCGCCACATAGATCTTTCCTTCTGGAAAGCCGGGAGGGTGAGGAACCAAGGTGATAGGAAACGAGAAAATTCGCATTCGGCTGAAGGCGTACGACTACCGCGTGCTGGACCAGTCCACGAAGGAGATCGTGGATACAGCCAAGCGCACCATGGCCACGATCGCGGGGCCGATTCCGCTGCCGACCATGAAGAACAAGTACTGCGTCTTGCGCTCGCCGCACGTGGATAAGAAATCGCGCGAGCAGTTCGAGATCCGCACCCACAAGCGGCTGCTGGACATACTGGATCCGACGCCGCAGACGGTGGATGCGCTGATGAAGCTGGATCTGCCGGCGGGCGTGGATGTCGAGATCAAGGCCTTCGGCAAGGATCACAAGTAGCGACGAGCGGATTTTATGGCAAAGATAGCGGGAATCTTAGGCAAGAAAGTCGGGATGACGCAGCTGTTCGACGACAAGGGCGACGTGCATCCGGCGACGGTGCTGCAGGCTGGGCCCTGCGTGGTGACCCAGCACAAGACGCAATCCAGAGATGGCTACGATTCGGCGCAAATCGGGCTGGTGGAGTTCGTGAAGGAGACGCGGCTGAGCAAGCCGATGAAGGGCCATCTGGGGAAGCACAACCTGCCGCCGGTGAAGTTCATCCGCGAAGTTCCGCTGGAAGCGGAGGCGGGGTCGGCGGCGGAGGGCGACGGCATCAAGGCGGGATTGCGGGTGCTGGTCGACATCTTCGACGGGGAGAAGTTTGTCGACATCGCCGGGGTGAGCAAAGGCCGCGGTTTCCAGGGGGTGGTGAAGCGCCACCACTTCGGAGGCGGGCCGAAGTCGCACGGTTCGATGTTCCAGATCACGGGTTCGATCGGCTCGTCGGCGTTTCCGTCGCGCGTGTTCAAGGGAATGCGGATGTCGGGACACATGGGGCATGAACGGGTGACGGTGCGCAACCTGCGGGTGCTGGGTGTCGACAAGGACGACAATCTGCTGGTGGTGGAAGGCTGCGTGCCCGGGCCCAACGGTGGATATCTGGTGATCACCAAGGCGAAGAAGCCGCCGAGAGAGCGGCGCGGATTCGCCGGGGCGGCGACGGTCGATCCGTTGAAGGCGGCCAAGAGGGCAGCGAAGAAGGGTTAGTGGATGGCGGGCGAGGGCGCCCGCGGCACACGACCACACGAGAAAAGCCATGGCGACGATTGATATTCACGATTTGAACGGCAAGAAAGTCGGCACGCTGGAGCTGGCCGACGAGGTCTTCGGGGCGGTGAACGAGGATCTGCTGTGGGAAGCGGTGAAGCACTACCGCGCCGGGCAGCGCGCGGGAACGCACGCCACCAAGAACCGCTGGCGGGTTTCCGGCTCGGGCAAGAAACTGTGGAAGCAGAAGGGCACGGGGCGGGCGCGAATCGGCTCGATCCGTTCGCCTTTGTGGCGGCATGGAGGCACGGTGCACGGACCGCAGCCGCGTTCCTATGATTACACCTTCCCGCGGAAGAAGCTGCTGGGAGCGTTGTGTTCGGCGCTGGCGGCCAAGCTGGCCGATGGCAAGCTGGTGGTGGTCAACGCCTTTGACGTGAAAGAAGTGAAGACGAAGGCATTCCGCGAGAGTCTGGACAAGCTCAAGATTGACGGCACGGCGGTGCTGGTGGAAGTGGCCAAGCACGGGAACCGCAACCTGCAACTGAGTTCGCGCAATCTGGAGGGGGTGGAGCTGGTTGCGGGGAATGAGGTGCATCCTTATCATTTGCTGCGCTACGATCGCGCGGTATTTTCCCAGCCCGCCATCGAGCGCCTGCAGGTGTCGTTGAAGAAGTCGCTGTCCAAGCGGGAGCGGCGGGCGAAGGAAGGCGAAGGAGAAGCTCCGAAGAAGACCTCGCGTCCGCCCCGCCGGCGCACGCGGCATGAAAAAGCGGCGGAGGTGGCCTGATGAAGTCTGCATACCAGATCATTCGCCGTCCGGTGATTACGGAAAAAGGGCTGGCGATCAAAGAGAATCAGGGAACCCTGGTGTTTCAGGTAGCTCCCAAGGCGACCAAGACGGAGATCCGGGAAGCGGTGCAGAGCATTTTCAAGGTGAAGGTGCACTCGGTGCGCACCGCGATGTATCCAGGTAAGGAGCGGCGGCGCGGCAAGTTTGCCGGTTACCGACCGGACTGGAAGAAGGCGTACGTGCGGCTGAAGTCGGGGGAGAAGATGCCGGAGTACGCGCAGAATCTTTAGTAATGAAAACCGCTAAAGGGTCGCGCTCGACCGCGCGGCAGGGAGGCCCTTCAGCAGCGCGATTGGGCGGGTGATTGGCCAATCGCTTCGTGGAAAATACAGATTCAGCTGTCAGGCGCCAGGAAAACGGCGGTGGTTGCCGGGCAACGCTGAGAGCTGATGGCGAAGAGCTGAGAGCTTTTTATGGCGATCAAAACTTACAGACCGACGACGCAGACGCTGCGTTTCCGCACCACGCTGGTTCACGACGAGCTGACGACCAGCAAGCCGCACAAGCCGCTGACCGAGCCGAAACGGCGAACGGGGGGAAGGCGGAACTCGGGGGACATCACGGTATGGTTCCGGGGCGGAGGAAACAAGCGCAAGCTGCGCATTGTGGATTTCAAGCGGGACAAGACGGGCATTCCGGCGACGGTCGCGTCAATCGAATACGATCCCAACCGCTCGGCGCGGATCGCGCTGCTGAGCTATGCGGACGGGGAGAAGCGCTACATCCTGCAGCCCGACGGGTTGAAAGTGGGGCAGAAGGTGGTGAGCGGGCCGGAGGCCGACATTCTGGTGGGCAATGCCCTGCCGCTGCGGAATATTCCTCCGGGCACGACGATTCACAACCTGGAGCTGAAGCCAGGCAAAGGGGCGCAGATGGTGCGCTCGGCGGGGGGCGCGGCGCAGCTGGTGGCGAAGGAAGGCGATTATGCGCTGGTCAAGCTGCCCTCGGGAGAGACGCGCAAGGTGGCGCAGGATTGCATGGCAACGATCGGGCAGGTGGGCAACGTGGATCACGAGAATGTGACCATCGGCAAGGCCGGGCGGACGCGGTGGATGGGCAAGCGCCCGCACAATCGCGGAGTTTCCATGAACCCGGTGGACCATCCCCACGGCGGCGGCGAGGGCAAGACCTCAGGCGGGCGGCATCCGGTGACGCCGTGGGGGCAGCCAACGCGGGGCTACAAGACGCGGAACAACAAGCGTACCGACGCGTTCATTGTGAGCCGGAGGGGCAAGTAGTTCGTTTCTGATCGGTGGAAATGCCAAGAGCCAGGAGCTGAAAGCTGATTTATGGCGCGTTCAACCAAGAAAGGGCCGTTCGTCGATGGCTACCTGCAGTCGCGGGTGGAGGCGATGAATTCGCGTAACGAGAAGAAAGTGCTGCGGACGTGGTCGCGGCGCTCGACGATCATTCCCGAGTTTGTGGGCCACACCATCGCCGTGCACAACGGAAAGAAATTCATTCCCGTGTACGTGACCGAAAACATGGTGGGACACAAGCTGGGCGAGTTCAGCTTTACCCGGCAGTTCAAGGGGCACTCGATGAAGGCGGCGACGGAAGCCGCAGCCAGGCCGGCAGGAGTGCCGGGCGGACCGGGCGCGCCTGTGCCGAGCGCGGGAGCAGCCCCGGCGCCTGCGGCTCCGGCAGCGCCGAAGGCGTAGGACGAAGTTTGGTTGGTCAGGGAGTGGATGGGATAAGACTATGGAATTTCGAGCTCAAGCCCGGTTTATGCGGGTTTCGCCGCAAAAGGCGCGCCTGGTGTTGAACCTGATCAAGGGCCGGCGCGTGGAAGAGGCGCTGCAGACGCTGATGTTTACCAAGAAGCGGGTGGCGCCGACGGTGGAGAAGCTGCTGCGCTCGGCGCTGGAGAACGCCAACTATCTGAGCTCGGAAAAGGGCATCGACGTCGATGTGGACAACCTGTACGTGAAGCGGGCGGTGGCCAACGACGGGCCGCGCATGAAGCGCATCCGTCCGGCGCCGATGGGGCGGGCGTTTCGCTACGTGCGCCGCATCGCGCACCTGGAGATCGAACTGGCGGAGCGCGGGAAGAACGGGCAGGCCTTAGCCACGGTGGTGGGCGAGGAGCCGGCTGCGGGGAAAGCGCCGGCGAAGAAAGCGGCGGGCAAGAAGAAATCCGCGGGAAAGAAGAAGGTCGCGGCCCGGAAATAGCCGGCGGCAGGGCAGGAGAAACAATGGGACAAAAAGTACATCCGTATGGTTTTCGTCTCGGCTACACCAAGCCATGGAAGTCGCGCTGGTTTGTGGAGCGGGACTACGACAAGCTGCTGCTCGAAGACGTGAAGCTCAAAGACGAGCTGAAAGAGAAGCTGAAGTCGGCGGGCGTGAGCTCGATTGAGATCGAGCGGCCGGGCAACAAGCTGCGGGTGATCATCAAGACGGCGCGGCCGGGGATCATCATCGGACGCAAAGGGGCGGAGATCGACAAGCTCAAGCAGGAGGTGCAGAAGCGCACCTCGCGCGAGGTTTATGTCGACATCCAGGAGGTACACAAGCCGGAGCTGGATGCGCAGCTGGTGTCGGAATCAATCGCACTGCAGCTCGAGAAGCGGGTGGGCTTCCGGCGGGCGATGCGCAAGGCGGTGGATTCGGCGCTGCGCTTCGGCTGCAAGGGGATCAAGGTGCGGGTGAGCGGGCGGCTGAACGGGAACGAGATCGCGCGCTCGGAGTGGTATCTGCAGGGGCGGCTGCCGCTGCACACGTTGCGGGCGGATATCGAGTACGGTTTTTCCGAGGCGCGCACCACCTACGGCGTGATCGGGGTGAAGTGCTGGATTTACCGGGGCGAGATTCTGGCCCAGAAGAAGCGGGAAGGGCAAGGGGCGTCGCCTGCGGGCGCGTTCTAGTGAGGCGTGGGTAATTGGGTAATTTGTAATTGGGCAATTGGACAGACGGTTGAGAGCCGAGAGCTGATTTTATGTTGATGCCGAAAAAAGTGAAGTATCGCAAGCAGCAGCGGGGGCGCATGACGGGCAAGGCCTGGCGCGGGAGCGAGCTGGCGTTCGGGGATTACGGGCTGAAGGTGCTGGAGCCGGGGTGGATCACCGACCGGCAGATCGAAGCGGCCCGGGTGGCGATGACGCGTTTCGTCAAGCGCGGAGGCAAGATTCAGATCCGCCTGTTCCCGGACAAGCCGGTGACCAAGAAGCCGGCGGAAACCCGTATGGGAAAGGGCAAGGGCGCGCCCGATCACTGGGTGGCGGTGGTGCGGCCGGGGAAGATACTGTTCGAGATGGAGGGCGTGAGCCCGCAGGATGCGTCGGAGGCGATGCGGCTGGCGTCGCACAAGCTGCCGCTGCGCACGCGGTTCGTGAAGCGCGAATCGGCGGCCCATTAGAAACCGGTAGGGAAATATGAAATCGGAAAAAATTCGCAACTTGACCGATGAGGAGCTGGGGCACCAGGAGCGCGAGCTCAACGACCAGCTCTTCAAGCTGAAGTTCCAGCTCAATATGGGGCAAACGGAGAGCCTGAAGAAGATTCGCGGCATGCGCCGGGACATTGCGCGGGTGAAGACCATCGCCCGCGAACGCCAGCTTGCCGGCAATGGCAAGACGGAGAAGAAATAATGCCGGAGACCAAGCAGCAGCAGACGGAGCGCGAACCAGCGGGAAGGCGCAAGGAGGTGGTTGGAGAAGTGGTCTCCAACCGCATGCAGAAGACGATCGTGGTGCGGGTGCTGCGCAAGAAATCGCACGGTTTTTATGGCCGCGTCATCTCCAAGGCGAAGAAGTTCTACGCCCACGACGAGAAGAACGACGCTCGCGTGGGGGATTTCGTGCGGCTGGAAGAGACGCGGCCGCTGTCGAAGCTGAAACGCTGGGAGCTGAAGCAGGTGATCCGGCGGGCGGCGCTGGCGCCGGAAGCGACCGCGGGAGAAGGGCGCCCGTAAGCGCGGCGGCGAAGGAGGCTGAGTATGACGGTGATGATGAGGAGCATGCTGGAGGTGGCGGATAACTCCGGCGCCCGCAAGCTGCAGATGATCCTTCCGCTGGGCGGGCACACGGGATTGCGAGCGGGCCTCGGGGACGTGGTGACAGCCAGCGTCAAGGAAGCCTCACCCGACGGCCAGGTGCAGAAGGGCAAGGTGGTGAAGGCGGTGATTGTGCGCACGCGCAAGGAGCACCGGCGGCGCGACGGGACCTATATTCGCTTCGATCAGAACGCGGCGGTGCTGATCAACGAGGCGGGAGAGCCGGTGGGCACGCGCGTTTTCGGGCCGGTGGCGCGGGAATTGCGGGAAAAGAAGTTTTTGAAGATCGTGAGCCTTGCGCCCGAAGTTCTGTAGAAATTTGTAATACCCAATTAGCGAATGGGGTTTAGATGCGGACAGCGACAACACAACACAAGCGGGTGGACATCCGGCGGAACGACACGGTGAGAGTGATCACCGGCCGGGACAAGGGAAAAGAAGGCCGGGTACTGCGGGTGTTCCCCGGAGACGGCAAGGTACTGGTGGAGCACGTGATGGTGGTGAAGAAGCATGTGCGACCGAATCCGCAGCGCAACGTCAAGGGGGGAATCGCGGAGCAGGAGAGCCGGATTTCCCTGTCGAACGTGCAGCTGGTGTGTTCGACCTGCGGTCCAGTGCGCATTGGCCACGAAAAGCATGGAGACCGCAAAGTCCGGGTGTGCCGGAAGTGCGGAGCGCAACTGGATAAGTAGAAGCGTTTCCGAGAAGGCGAAACCACGATGGCGAAAGAGAAAAAAGAGAAGAAGGGCGCGGCCCAGGAAGAGCAGCGGCCTCCCGAGGCGGCGCGGCACAGCGCCAAAGAGACACCGCGTCTGAAGGAGCGGTTCAAGAAAGAGATCGCGCAGGCGCTGATGAAGGAGTTTGACGTCAAGAACCCCATGGCGGTGCCGCATCTCGACAAGATCGTGGTGAACATGGGCGTGGGCGAAGCCACGCAGAACGCCAAGGTGCTGGACCCGGCGGTGAACGAGCTGAGCCAGATCACGGGGCAGAAGCCGGTGGTGACGCGGGCCAAGAAGTCGATTGCGGCGTTCAAAGTGCGAGCCGGGCAGCCGATCGGGACCATGGTCACGCTGCGGGGCGACCGCATGTACGAGTTCTTCGACCGGCTGGTGAACGTGGTGCTGCCGCGCGTACGGGACTTCCGGGGGGTGTCGACCAAGTCGTTCGATGGACGGGGGAACTACACGCTGGGCCTGCACGACCAGCTGATCTTTCCGGAAATCGACTACGCCAAGGTGGACAAGATGAAGGGGATGAATGTCACCATCGTGACCACGGCCCCAAGCGACGACCAGGCGCGGGCGCTGTTGCGGCATCTGGGCATGCCGTTCCGGGCGTAAACCGGCGGAAACAGAAAACTAGAAGCAAAGACAGAGAGCAGCGAGGAGCCAATTTGGCAACCACAGCAAAACGAGTGAAAGACGCAAAGAAGGCCAAGTTTTCCACGCGCCGGCACAACCGCTGCAAGATTTGCGGGCGGCCACGGGCGTATCTGCGCAAGTTCGGCATCTGCCGGCTGTGTTTTCGCGGGCTGGCGTTGCGCGGGGAGATTCCCGGGGTTTCGAAGTCGTCGTGGTAGGGGTTGAAAATCCCCGGCCTCGATTCGCAGAAGGCGCGAATTTGGGGCGGGGCACCCGCGAGAGCGCGGGTATGGAGAAGCAACGATGAGGTTGACCGATCCGGTCGCAGACATGTTGGCGCGCATTCGCAATGCGATCAGCGCGCGGCACCAGAAGGTGGATATACCCGCTTCCAAGCTGAAGCTGGAGATTGCGCGCATCCTCAAAGAGGAGGGTTACATTTCCAACTTCAAGGCCACGGAAGAGGAAGGGCACAAGATCCTTCGCATCTACCTGAAGTACAGCAATAACAATGAGGCGGCGATCTCGAACGTGGCGCGGGTTTCGCGGCCGGGTTGCCGGGTTTATGTGCGGCGGACGGAGATTCCGCGAGTGCTCGGCGGGCTGGGGATCAACATCCTGACCACGCCGCGTGGAGTGATGACGGGACGGCAGGCGCGCAAGGAGGGTCTGGGCGGCGAACTACTGTGCGAGGTGTGGTAAGAGGCTTCCGGCCGGGGGTTGAGGGCTGAGGAAGGCCAGAGGCGGGGAACAAACCGCGAAGAGCAGAGATTATGTCACGAATTGGAAAAAAGCCGATTGCGATTCCCCAGGGAGTCACGGTGAAGATCGAGGGCAATGTGGTGGCGGTGCAGGGGCCGAAGGGCAAGCTGGAGACGCCCCTGCCATCCGGCATTCGCATGGAACAACAGGATGGGCATCTGGTGGCGCTGCGAGAGGACGATTCCCAGGCGGCGATTCACGGGCTGGCGCGCGCCCTGGTGAACAACGCCGTGGAAGGGGTCACCAAAGGGTGGGCGCGGGAACTGGAGATCGTGGGAATCGGGTACCGGGCGGAGCTGAAGGGCAAGGGCACGGTGGTGTTCAGCCTGGGCTATTCTCATCCCATCGAGTATCCGTTGCCGTCCGGGGTTGAGGTGGCGGTGGATCCCAAGCAGACGAAGCTGACGGTCAGCGGGATCGACCGGCAGAAGGTGGGCCAGGTGGCGGCGGAGATGCGCGGCCTGCGGCCGCCGGATCCGTACAAGAATAAAGGCGTCCGCTATGCGGGCGAACGGCTGAAGAAGAAAGTCGGCAAGACGGGAGCGAAGTAGAGCCATGCTGACAAAGACAGCGAAAAACACAAAGCGGCGCTTCGTGCACGAACGCATACGCAAGAAGATACTGGGGACTTCGGAGCGGCCGCGGCTGAATGTATACCGCTCGTTGAATCACATATACGTGCAGGTGATCGACGATCTCAACGGGGCCACGCTGGTGGCGGCTCATTCCGCCGAAGGCAAGAAGGGCGAGCGGCGCACGGGCGGGAACCTGGCGGCAGCGAAGGCGGTAGGCAAGGCGATCGCGGAGCGCGCGAAGGCCAAAGGCATCAGCAAGGTGGTGTTTGACCGCGGCGGCTACATCTATCACGGGCGGGTAAAGGCGCTGGCGGATGCCGCCCGCGAGGCAGGACTGAAATTCTAGGAATTGGGTAATTTGTAGTTTTGCGATCGGGCGGGTCTGGGCAAGCAGGCAATGGAGGCTTTCAGATTGCTGGTTACAAATTACCACTTGCGAAATTCAAAGAGAGTGTGAATGCCAATCGTCATCAAGAAACTCGATGCAGGTACGTATCAGCTGAAGGATCAGGTGGTGGCCATCAACCGGGTGACAAAGGTGGTGAAGGGAGGCAAGAACCTTTCTTTCGCGGCCCTGGTGGTGGTGGGTGATCCGAGCGCGGCGGTGGTGGGGTACGGTTCGGGCAAGGCCAAGGAAGTTCCGCAGGCGATCCGCAAGGGGATCGAGTCGGCCAAGAAGAACCTGGTGAGAATCAATCTCACGCAGACGACGATTCCCCATACGGTGCTGGGGCGGTACGGATCGGGGATGGTTCTGCTGAAGCCGGCGCCGGAGGGAACCGGGGTAATTGCCGGGGGAGCGGTGCGGGCGGTGATGACCTCGGCGGGCATTCAGAACGTGCTGACCAAGTCGATTGGGACGACCAACCCGCACAACGTGATCAAAGCCACCTTCGATGCCTTGACCAAGCTGAAGAACAAGCAGGATGTGGCGACGCTGCGGGGCAAAGCCGCAGAGGAGTTGTGATGGCGAAAAAGACGAGCGCGGCAGGGGGCAAGATTCAGCTGAAGTGGGTGCGGTCCGCGATTTGCGCCCCGGTTAAGCAGAAAAGAGTGGTGAAGGGGCTGGGATTCACCCGGCTGAACCAGGTGATTGAGCGTCCGGACACGGCCGCGATCCGGGGAATGGTGGCCAAGGTACCGCATCTAGTGGAGATTGTGCAGTAGGGCTAGCGGATCGCAGAGAGCACTATCATGAACTTATCTACAATTCGAGCACCGAAGAAGGCGTCGGCGAACAAGAAGCGAGTGGGCCGGGGCATGGGATCCGGCATGGGCAAGACGTCGACCCGCGGGCACAAGGGCCAGCGTTCGCGCAGCGGTTCGCGCATGATGCGCGGTTTTGAAGGCGGGCAGATGCCGTTGCACCGGCGCATGCCGAAACGCGGATTCAGCAACATCTTCCGCAAGGAATTCAACATCGTGAATCTGGAGCGGCTGGCGGCGCTGGGGGAGACCACGATTACGCCCGAGGTGTTGCGCAAGGCGGGGGTGATCCGGACGGAGCATCCGGTGAAGGTTCTGGGCGATGGAGAGCTCAGCGTGGCGCTGACGGTCCGGGCTCACAAGTTTTCCAAGTCAGCGCAGGAGAAGATCACCAAGGCGGGCGGCAAGTTCGAGGTCTTGCAGTAATGTGGGAGAAATTCGCCAACATATTTCGCATTCCTGATCTGCGCAAGCGGATACTGTTTACGCTGGGACTGCTGGCGGTGTATCGGCTGGGCGGACACATTCCCACGCCGGGAGTGAATGCCGACAAGCTGCAGCAGTTTTTCGAACAGAATCGTGGCAGCTTTCTAGGCTTTGTCGACCTGTTTTCGGGCGGGCAGCTGCGACGGCTGACGATCTTCGCCCTGGGCATCATGCCTTACATCACGGCGTCGATCATCCTGCAATTGCTGACGGTGGTTTATGAGCCGCTGGCCAAGCTGCAGAAGGAAGGCGAACTGGGGCGCAAGAAAATTACCCAGTGGACGCGCTACCTGACGGTCATATTGAGTTCGGTGCAGTCGTTTGGCATCGCCATCAGCCTGGAGAAGTCGGGCGACTTCGTGATCAATCCGGGGTGGGGATTCCGGCTGATGACGGTGTTGACCCTGACGACGGGCAGCGCCTTCATCATGTGGCTGGGCGAGCAGATCACGGAGCGGGGCGTGGGCAACGGCATGTCGTTGCTGATTTTTGCCGGGATCGTGGTGGGCCTGCCGCGCGGCGTGGCCGATTTGCTCGACAAAGTGCACACCGACGCCTGGGGGGCATTCACGGCGCCGGCGATGATCCTGCTGATCGGGGTGATGATCCTGGTGGTGGCGTTCATCGTATATGTGGAGCGCAGCGAGCGGCGCATTCCGGTGCAGTACGCGAAGCGGGTGATCGGGCGCAAAGTAATGGGAGGCCAGTCGACGCACCTGCCGCTGCGGGTGAACGCGGGCGGGGTGATGCCGGTGATCTTTGCCTCGTCGATCCTGACGATGCCGCAGACGCTGGGCTACGGCCTGCGCAACAACCGGTATTTCGGGGACCTTATCCGCTGGCTGGGCTGGGGCGAGCCGCTGTACACGTTCCTGTACGCGGTAGGGATCATCTTCTTTGCGTATTTCTATGTTTCGATCGTGTTCAATCCCAATGAAGTGGCCGACAACATGAGGAAGTACGGCGGATTCATTCCCGGGATCCGGCCGGGGAAGCGCACCGCCGACCACATCAACGAGATCCTGACCCGAATTACCCTGGTGGGGGCGCTTTACCTGATCATTATTTCTTTTATTCCCGAGTGGATGATCACGGGGATACACCTGAACCACCTGTGGGGGCCGGTAGGAGCTTTCTTCGAGCGTCTGCCCACGTGGATGACCAACGGTTTGGGGGTGACGTTCTATTTCGGAGGAACATCGCTGCTGATCGTGGTGGGCGTGGCCATGGACACGGTCACGCAGATCGAAGCCCAACTGATCATGCGTCATTACGACGGATTCACGCCGAGAAGCGGGCGGATTCGCGGGCGGCGGACCTGGGCCTGATTGCCGGAGGGGGAGTTTGATTCCGGCATCGGGCGGCGGAAGTGGCAGGACATCCGGGTTGTTCCGGATGAATTGGGAGGAGAGAAACGGGGCCGTCTGAATGGCGGAGGACAACGCACGCAACATTGGGCCGATCATCCTGCTCGGACCGCCAGGAGCAGGGAAAGGGACGCAGGCCAAGCGAATTACGGAGCGCTACGGGGTTCCGCAGATCTCCACCGGAGACATTCTCCGGGAGCAGGTGCGGGGGGGGACGGAACTAGGCCAGATGGCGAAAGACATCATGGCCCGGGGCGAACTGGTGCCGGACGAACTGCTCTACGACATGGTAGCGCAGAGGCTGCGGCAGACGGATTGCGAGCGGGGCTTCATTCTGGACGGGTTTCCGCGGACGGCTGCGCAGGCAGGATGGCTGGACGCTTTCCTGGAGCATGAGTTCTTTGACAACTTGCAACGCGGGCGCTGCTGGCCGATTGTGATCCTGATGGACGTGGATTACCATGAGTTGTTGCTCCGGCTGGCCGGGCGCAGGACTTGTCCCACCTGTGGACGGATCTATAACGTCCATTTACAGCCGCCGCGCGTCGACGAACTGTGCGACGTCGATGGCAGCGGGCTGGCAATCCGCAACGATGACCGGGAAGAAGTGGTACGGGAGCGATTGCAGGCCTACGAGTCGCAGACGCGGCCGGTGGCGGAGTATTACCAGCATAAGGGGCGGCTGGTGGTGGTCGACGGAAACCTGGGAGTCGACCAGGTGTGGGAGCAGATTTTTCACGAGATCGAGATGCACGCAGAGGCGGCCGTGCGCAATCCGTAAGAATGGCGATTGTCTGCAAAACGACGGCGGAAATCGAAAAGATGCGGCGGAGCGGGCGCATCGTCCGCGAAGTGCTGGACCATGTGAGACAGGTGGTCAGGCCGGGCGCGAGCACGATGGATCTGGAGCGGGCAGCGGAAAGCAAGATCAAGGAATTGGGCGCGAAGCCGGCGTTCAAGGGATACTACGATTATCCTTGCGTGCTGTGCACCTCGGTCAACGAAGAGATCGTTCACGGCATTCCTTCGGAAAAGAGAGTGTTGCAGGCGGGCGACATCGTTTCCATCGATTGCGGAGTGGTGCTGGACGGCTACTATGGCGATGCCGCCATCACCGTGCCGGTGGATGGATCGGTGCCGGAGGAAGTGCGGAAGCTGCTCGAAGTGACGGAGGCGTCGCTCTACAAGGGGATCGAACAGGCAAGAGTGGGTAACGCAGTCGGGGACGTGGGAGCCGCGGTGCAGGAGTATGTGGAAGCGAACGGCTTCAGCGTGGTGCGCGAGTTCGTGGGACACGGCATTGGAACCCGGCTGCACGAGGAGCCGCAAGTGCCGAATTTTGGAGCGCGAGGACACGGAACCCGCCTGCGCGAGGGCATGGTGCTGGCCATCGAGCCGATGGTGAACTGCGGCAAGCCGGGAACCCGGGTGCTGGAAGATAAGTGGACGGCGGTGACGGCGGACGGCAGTTGCAGCGCGCATTTCGAGCACTGCGTGGCGGTGACGAAAGACGGACCGGTGATATTGACGCAGTAGCGGGCGGGCGAACAAGAACGCAAGGAGTGCATGAGCAAAGAAGACGCGATTGAAGTGATGGCGACGGTGCTGGAGCCGCTGCCCAATGCCATGTTCCGGGTCGAACTGGAGAACAAGCATCAGGTACTGGCGCATGTATCGGGGAAAATGCGGAAAAATTTCATCCGGATATTGCCGGGAGACAAGGTAGCGGTGGAGCTTTCGCCCTATGACCTGAATCGCGGACGAATCGTTTATCGCTACAAGTAGGGTTTGGGAAAGCTGAGAAAACTGTCATGAAAGTGCGAGCATCCGTAAAGAAAATCTGCGACAAATGCAAGATCATCCATCGCAAAGGGGTGGTGCGGGTGATCTGCGAGAATTCCAAGCACAAGCAGCGCCAAGGATAGGGATAAGGACAAGGAACCGATATGGCACGCATAGCAGGTATCGATCTGCCGCGCAACAAGCACATCAACATTGCGCTGACCTACATTTACGGGATTGGGAACCCGCGCTCCGCGCGCATTCTCGACCAGGCGAAGGTCGATCCCATGAAGAAGGTGCAGGATCTGGGGGAGGACGAAGTGAACCGGATCCGGCAGGTGATCGAATCCGAGGGTATGGTGGAAGGCGATCTGCGCAAAGACGTGCAGATGAACATCAAGCGGCTGATCGAAATCGGATCGTACCGCGGATACCGGCACCGCAGAAACCTGCCGGTGCGGGGACAACGCACGCACACCAACGCGCGAACCCGGAAGGGGCCGCGCAAGGGCACGGTAGCGCAGAAGAAGAAATCGACGGCAAAAACGTAAAAGGGTGTGGTGGTGGTTGGCGTTGCGCTAACGGACCAACGTCGAACGACGAACGAAGGACGGGCAAATTATGGCAAAACCAGCAGCAGCGGCGGGAGGCGGGGCAGCGCCGGAGAAGAAGGGCAAGAAGAAGACCTTCAAGAAAAAAGAGCGCAAACATGTGTCGCACGGAGTTGCGCACATCCAAGCATCGTTCAACAACACGATTGTGACCATCTCCGATCCCGCGGGCAATGTGCTGTCGTGGAAGAGTTCGGGTTCGCTAGGTTTTCGCGGATCGCGCAAGGGGACACCCTTTGCCGCACAGCAGGCGGCGATGAACGCGGCCAACATGGCGCGCGATCACGGAGTGCGCAGCGTGGAAGTGCGTGTAAGCGGGCCGGGTTCAGGGCGCGAGTCGGCCATTCGAGCGCTGGCGGCCGCAGGAATTGAAGTGCGCAACATTAAGGATTCGACGCCTATTCCGCACAACGGCTGCCGTCCGCCGAAGCGGCGCAGGGTGTAGGAAGCAACGAGCGATTCTGGTCCGGGAAGAAGGGTGAAGCCAAACCTGTAAACCGGTCATCTATAAGGAGGAACAATTGGCACGTTATACTGATCCCGTCTGTCGACTCTGCCGCCGCGAGGGCATGAAGCTATTCCTGAAGGGCACGAAGTGCTTCAGCGACAAGTGTCCCATCGAAAAGAGGAATTTCGCCCCGGGGCAACACGGCAAAGACCGAAAAGCCAAGATCGTCGGATATGGCCTGCAGCTGCGCGAGAAGCAGAAGACCAAGCGCATTTATTTCACCCAGGAGACGCAGTTCCGGAACTACTTCGAGAAGGCTGCGCGCGCCAAGGGCGTAACCGGCGAAAAGCTGCTGCAACAGCTGGAGCGCCGGCTCGACAATGTGGTGTACCGGCTGGGTTTTGCGGTGGCGCGGCGGCAAGCCCGGCAGTTGGTGCGTCACGGGCACATCCAGGTAGATGGGCGCAAGGTTAATATTCCATCGTACGAAGTGAGCGTGGGCGAGGAAGTGGCGGTTCGGGAGGGCAGCCGCAAGCTGCCAATCCTGGAGCTGGCCAAGGATTTCGCCAGCCATCAGAACGCTCCGACGTGGCTGGAAATCGACCGCGACAATTACAAGGGCAAGGTGCTGGCACTGCCCAAGCGGGAAGACATCAACCTGCCAGTGAATGAGCAGTTGATTGTGGAACTCTATAGCAAGTAATGTCGTTAGTCGTTCGTCGCCAGTCGTTGACGATAAATTTGGAACGAACGACCGGAGACGAATGGCGATTTTTCTGGTCCATATTTCGAGCCAGATCAGCCTTCACAAGGCGCTTGACTGGAACCTGGGCCGTTCCGGAATGCCTTGGTTGAGCCACATGGCCGAGAGGAGAAACACATGCTTTGGAAAGGCTTTCAAAAACCGAAACGTCTCGCGGTCGACACTTCGACGCTGACCGACAAGTACGGCATCTTCTGGGCGCAGCCGTTCGAACGAGGTTTTGGCACCACCATCGGGAATGCGCTGCGACGGGTGCTGCTGTCTTCGATCGAAGGGGCGGCGATTACGGCGTCCAGGATTGAAGGAGTGCTGCACGAATTTCAATCGATACCCGGGGTGGTGGAAGACGCGACCGATATCATCCTGAACCTGAAGCAGATTCCGTTCAAACTGAGCGGGGATGCGCCCAAGGCGATCTACCTGCGGGCGGACCAGCCGGGGGTGGTGACTTCGGGGATGATCGAAGCGGATGCCGACGTGGAAGTGCTGGACAAGGATGTGTACATCGCGACGGTCAGCGAGGGCGGCAAGCTGGACATGGAGATGCGGCTGAAGCGGGGCCGGGGCTACGTTTCGGCGGACAAGAACTTCGAGGAAGATCTGGGGATCGGGTTTATACCCATCGATTCGGTGCACTCACCGGTGCGCAAGTGCAATTACACGGTGGAGGCGGCGAGACTTGGGCAGATCACGGATTACGACAAGCTGACACTCGAGGTGTGGACGAACGGCTCGATCACGCCGGCCGATTCGATTGGGCTGGCGGCGAAACTGCTGAAAGACCACATGAACATCTTCATCAACTTTGAAGAGGACATCGAGACGGCGACGTCGGCGGAAGAGCATAAGCCCGAGATCAAGAACGAGAACCTGAACCGTTCGGTCGAGGAGCTGGAACTTTCGGTGCGCAGCTACAACTGCCTGAAGAACGCGAATATTCAGACGATCGGGGAGCTGGTGCAGAAGACGGAAGCGGAGATGCTCAAGACCAAGAATTTCGGCCGCAAGTCGCTGAACGAGATCAAGGAGATCCTGTCGACGATGGGGCTGAGCCTGGGGATGAAGATCGACGAGCACGGCAACGCAGTGCCCGGTCCGACCTCCAACCAGATTCTGCCGGCGTCGGCGTACGGGAACGACCCTGATTTGTGAGAGGCGGCGCCCGGGGATTTCCCAGCGCCGGTGTGAAAGCGAGAGGTTCTTATGCGACATAGAGTAGCGGGATGGAAACTGGGACGGAACACCGCGCACCGGCGATCGCTGCTGCGCAACCTGGTGACGTCGCTGATTCTGGAAGAGCGAATCGAGACCACCGTTCCCAAAGCTAAAGCGCTGCGTCCCCAGGTGGAGAAGATGATTACGCTGGGCAAGCGGGGAGACCTGGCGGCGCGGAGGCAGGCGCACGCTTACCTGATGACGGGAGCGGCGGTTGACAAGCTGTTCGAGACCATCGGACCGCGGTTTGGGGACCGTAATGGCGGCTACCTTCGCATAGTCCGGACGGGCTGGCAGAAAGGCGACGGCGCCGACAAGGCCTTCGTCGAACTGCTGGGCAGCGAGAAACTGCGGGAGGAAAAGCGGCAGAAACGGGCCGAAACCCGCGCCAAACGGGCGGCGGAGGCCAAGAAGGCGATGGAAGAAGCCGAACCCGCAGCAGAGGGCGGCGGCGAAGAGAAGAAGTAGTTGCAGGCCCAGGGCCTGACCAATGCACCCCATTCCGGGGTGCATTTCTTTTTTTGGGGGCTTTCCGGCTCGCTCTTCGGCCGTACATGTCCTACCGCGGAGGCACGTCGGTAATCTAGCCGACTCTCAGCTTCGGGCTAAACTTTCCATAGGATGGAGTTCTCTCGGACACAAATCGCCATAGCCGCGGGCGCGGGGATACTCCTGCTGATGGTCTTCTTCGGCTATCTGATCTGGCTGAACGATCAGGGACCGGTGCTATCGCGATCGGAGGACCGTGATCCGCTGTCGGGAATTCCCAACTCGATTTCCATGAACCCGCTGCGGGACCGGACATCGGAGCGAGTCGCGAGCAAGTACCTGGATGCCATGCGGGACGGGCACTGCCAGGAACAACTGGCGGAGTGGGAAAAGGATTACCGCAAGAAATACGCCAAATTCATTTGCGATTCGGAGACGCAGCATCCGCTGCTGTCGTGGAAGCTGGTCGAGTGGGAAGACGCCCCTCCTTTGCGAATTCTGCACTATCGCGGCAAGCGCAAGACAACGGCCCAGCAGGGGACGTACAAAGAATTGATTTCCGTGACCCTTGAGGATAAGGGCGGCGAATGGGAAGTGACCAAGTACGACGCGATGTACTGAGTCATCCCCGAGCGGCGGGCAGGGGTTTAGGCCTTCTCGTCAGGAAATAGGCGATAAGAATCTGCGCGACCAGAGCTGCCCAGGTGTCGAGCACGACATCACGAAAAACACCGGTTCGCGAGGGAATGAAACTCTGGTGCCACTCGTCCAGACTGGCGACCGAGGCGGCCATGAGCAAGGCGATTGCAGACCAGCGCATGGCCCAGGGCGGAGCGGAAGGCACGTGCAGCGTGGTCTTCCAGGCGCGAAACAGCAGCGCGCTCAAAGCGAAATAGCCGACAAAATGGCCGAGCTTGCGGATGTAGTGATGCCACACCTGGAAGCTGGCCAGGTCAAGACTGAAAAGATAGTGGAGCAAGGGGTAGAGGATGCGGCTGGTGCGCTCGGCGGAGAGCCATTCGGTGGATTCGACGGCGATGATGCCGATCCAAAGGCCGGCGGCAATCCAGGCTTTGATGAGTTCGTTGCGATCGGCAGTCAAGAGCAAACGACTCCGGCAGGATCAACGAGCACTCCCAGTAAGGTCATGATGTCAGTTATTCAACCGCGTAGTTGGGCGCTTCCCGGGTAATCATGACGTCGTGGACGTGGCTCTCGCGAAGGCCAGCCACGCTGATACGGACAAAGCGCGCTTTCTGCAGCAATTCGGGGACGCTGGCACAACCGCAGTATCCCATGCCCGACTTCAATCCGCCGACCATCTGATGGACGATCATGGCGACCGAACCGCGATAAGGCACCCTGCCTTCGATTCCTTCGGGCACAAGCTTGGCCAGGCGATTGGATTCTTCGCCCAAGGCCGGCATCGCGGTGGAGGCGTCGCCGTCGCTGTTCTGGAAGTAGCGCTCACTCGACCCGGCAGCCATGGCGCCCAGGGAGCCCATGCCCCGGTAGGACTTGAAGGTGCGGCCCTGATAGAGAATGAGTTCGCCGGGACTCTCATCGGTTCCCGCGAAGAGCGACCCGATCATGACGGCGGAAGCTCCGGCCGCCAGAGCCTTGGTGATGTCGCCCGAATACTTGATGCCGCCATCGGCGATGACGGGGATGTTGGCGTCTTTGGTAGCGCGGTAGGCCTCGGCGATGGCAGTAATCTGGGGAACACCGGCGCCGGTGACCACGCGAGTGGTGCAGATGGAGCCGGGACCGATGCCGACTTTCACGGCGTCCGCGCCGGCGCGAGCCAGTTCGCAGGCGCCATCGAAGGTGCCGACGTTGCCGGCGATGAGATCGACCTCGGGAAGCCTGGACTTTACGGCTTTGACCGCTTCCAGCACACGGGTGGAATGGCCGTGGGCGCTGTCGATGGCGAGCAGATCAACTTTCGACTTGACCAGTTCCTGGGCTCGCTCGAGGAAGTCTCCGGTGGCCCCGATGGCGGCCGCCACCCGCAGCCGCCCGTGGGAGTCCTTGGCGGCGTTGGGATATTTGAGTTTTTTCTGAATGTCCTTGACGGTGATCAGGCCTTTCAGGTTGTAGTTGTCGTCGACCACCAGCAGTTTTTCCACGCGATGCTCGTGGAGAATTTTCTCGGCTTCTTCGAGGGTGGTTCCCACCGGCACGGTAATCAGGTTTTGCTTGGTCATAACCTTGCTGATGGGGATGTCGAAGCGGGTCTCGAAGCGAAGATCGCGATTGGTGAGAATGCCGACCAGTTTGCCGTTCTTGGTGATGGGGACGCCGGAAATCTTGTAGCGGCGCATGACTTCGAGAGCGTCGGAGACCTTGGCATCGGGCGACATGGTCACGGGATCGACGATCATGCCGCTTTCCGAGCGTTTTACCTTGTCGACCTCGTTGGCCTGATGTTCGATTCCCAGGTTGCGGTGAATGATGCCGATGCCGCCCTGCTGCGCCAGCCCGATGGCCATGTGGGATTCGGTCACCGTGTCCATGGCCGCGCTGACGATAGGGATGTTCAAACGGACGTTGCGGGTAAGCTGTGTCTGCGTGTTTACCAGGGCGGGAACTACGTCACTGCGGGCCGGCAAAAGCAACACATCGTCGAAGGTGAGGGCCTCGGGAACGGGAAAATGAATCATAAAGTTGTTGGACCGCGAATCGCCGGTTACTTCATTTTAGATATGGACGTGGCTTCAGGCAAATAGCGGGAGGGATGCACCGGGCTTGACCGGCTGGGGTAGAATAGCTCACCTCCCTCCTCCGAGGTTGCCTTATGAAATTCCGCAGCGCGCTCCCGGGATACTACTGGAACCGGCTATTGAATCGTTTCACTGTCGCGATGGCTCTGCTGTTTCTTCCAGCCTTTGTTCTAGCCCAGCAGGTTACGGTTGACATCACGCCGGGGCACGCGACCAACACATTCAGCCCGCTGCGAGCGCTGGGCGCGGGCATCGATCGCGATCCGCTGAACTCGGTGAAGACACTGTTCGATCCATCGCATGTGCAGACCATGCTCAGCGCGGGCTGGGGACCGATCAGTTACCGCCTGAACACCGAACTGAGCATCCAGGCGTGGCACTGGAATCCGCATGGAACCTGGAGCGATGCTTCGGGCCGGGGATATTTCGTGGGCGACCCGGGGGGCACGAGCGAAAATCGGCGCTCGTTCGGCTACAACCTGCCGCATCGCGGCACGACTTACAACTACGGCACGTTTGGCGGCTACTCCCGGCTCGACGATGGCGACGCCAGCACGTACTGGAAGAGCAATCCCTACCTTGACCGGAGCTATACCGGAGATGACAACTCGCTGCACCCGGGGTGGATCATCGTGGATCTGGGCGGCAAGATGAAGGTCAACGCGATCAAGCTGGCGTGGAGCCATCCCTACGCCACGAAATACAAGGTGCAGTACTGGACCGGTGAGGCCGCCATCGACGATCCGGGAAACGGGGAGTGGAAGACGTTTCCCAAGGGCGAGGTCAAGAACGGGAAAGGCGGCACGGTCACACTCAAGCTGGCGAGCGGGATGGTCGGCGCGGAATTCGTGCGGGTGCTGATGACGGCATCGTCGGGGACGTGCGACACGCATGGCTCGGGCGATCCACGCAACTGCGTGGGCTTCGCGGTGGGCGAGGTGTATCTGGGATATTTCGATCAAGGGAATCAATTTGTGGATCTGATGAGCCACCGGGCGGACGAAGGGCAGACGGCCACCTATGGGTCGTCGGTCGATCCGTGGCATGAGCGTGCGGACATCGCCGAGGACGATGGCGAGCAGCCCGGCTTCGATGTGGTGTTCAAGAGCGCGCTGACGCGCGGGCTGCCGATGACCATTCCGGTGGCCATGCTCTATGACAATCCCGAGAACGCGGCGAATGAAATCGCGTTTCTCGAGAGCCGCGGCTATGCCATCAATTATGTGGAACTGGGAGAGGAGCCCGACGGGCAGTTCGTACTGCCGGAAGACGACGCGGCCCTGTACGGGCAATGGGCGGATGCGATTCACAAGGTCGACCCGAAGATCAAGCTGGCCGGACCGGTGTTCGAAGGCACGAATTACGACATACCGGTATGGCCGGACGCGAAAGGGAATGTTTCCTGGTTCAACCGCTTCCTGAATTACCTGGGGAGCCACGACCACCTGGGCGATCTGGACGTGATGACGTTTGAGCACTATCCGTTTAATCCGTGCCACATCAGCTGGAAGGATCTGTACCGCGAACCGCGGCTGCTGCGAAACATCATGCAGGTGTGGCGGGAGGATGGGCTTCCCGAGAGCGTACCCATGCAGATTACGGAGTCGAATCTCGCCTATGACACGGCCACCGACTACATGAACATTTTCGGCGCTCTGTGGCTGGCGGATTACGCGGGATCGTTCCTCACGGCCGGCGGGCAGGCGTTGTACTACTACCAGTGGGAGGCTTTGCCCATGTACCGCGGCTGCGGGGGCTGGGGCACGTTCGGGATGTTTGTGGTGGATGGAAAGTACAACGTCGAGGAGTACAGTTCGCAGTACTTCTCGGCACAGATTCTGACGCAGGAGTGGGCGCAGCCGGTGGACGCGAGCCACGATGTGTATCCCGCTTCCAGCGATGTCAAGGACGGCGTGGGCAACAAGCTGGTGACAGCCTATGCGGCGCTGCGTCCGGATGGGCGGTGGTCGTTATTGCTGGTGAACAAGGACCAGAACAACCCGCACACAGTCCAGGTGAAGTTCCATGACGCGGCTGCGGGGGAAAACCATTACTTTTCCGGCAAGGTGAAGCAGATCAGCTTCGGGTCGGATGACTATGTATGGCATGCCATGGGGAAGGATGGATATGCCGATCCCGATGGGCCGGCGGAGCGATCCGATCAGCCCGGCGGGAAAGGAACCGAGTACACATTACCGGCGGCGTCGGTGACGGTGCTGAGGGGGGCGGTAAGGTGAAGTATACGTGTAGCCCGTAAGTTGCGGAACGCACAAATACGCTTTGACAAACTATTGACACTTCCGAGGCAACTCAGCGCGGACAGTAGCTACTCTGATCGACGCCGCACGCGCGACGCGGGAACTGACGACCGCTGCTTCACGGCTGCGACGCACTTGGGATCTGTTTCGGAGGAACGAACGTGACGAGAAACATGGGAGTATTTGCAACCGCCGCATTGGCAATCGTGGCTTTCGCACTCGCACCCAGCAGCGCCCTGGCGCACAGTTATAGCGGCGCGTGGCGATTGACGTGGAATATTTCTTTCGGCCATCCCGGCCGACACAGCTATTGCCTGGCGCTGACCGACGATGGCAGCTTCGGCTTCCCACACAGCGGCCCGGCAACGGTGACGGGCGACTATGTGGTGACCGATTCCCAGGGCTTTTTCCAAGTGATCAACCACGAACTCGTGGCAACTTTCGACGTACCGGGCGGAGAAGAGGTCGGCGACATCGTCTTTGTGGGTCCGGCCAGCAATGGCCACATTGGCGATGGTTTCGCCGAATATGATGCCAGCGGGGCCTTTACCGACTCGGGCCCGCTGAAGTTCAGCAAGAAGGACAGTTGCGAAGACGGCGATTAAGCGAGGACCGTAATCCGTCGTGGTCGGGCGGCAGCTACCGACATAGTGGGCGCCTCCGGACCATCTCCTCGGCTACGTTGCTCGCGTGAGCGTATACAAGTCCCATCATTCTGGATAAGGCGGAAATTTCTTTGGCGTAACTGGCAGCGGTGACGACCTCTCTTGACGACCTCTCTTGCGGAAACGGGTCCCCGGGGGCGAAACAGCGCCAACCATGCGAACTGTATAGCGCGAATCGTTGGCGGGGGCGAGGTGAAAAAGCATTTCATCGGGGCGGGCTGAGCGGTTTGTCTTTTGGTTTCGGGCGGCGTATATTGATGTTTGGAAACTGTTGTGTGAGTACTTGATTTTGGCGAGACACACCAGTGGGCGCAAGCCCACTTTTTAGTTTCAGGGGTTTGCGCGGACGGGGCGGGCAGTCCATAAGTTGCTGGTTACATGGGATTTGATGCAGAGCGCGTGCGCGAGATCGCGGAGCGCGTGGGGGCCTCCGCCGGTCTTGAGGTGGTGGAGGTGGAACTGCGCGGGGCGGGAAATTCCCGCATGCTGCGGATTTTCATCGACAAACCCGGGGGCGTAACTCACGGAGATTGCGCGAACCTCAGTCGGGAACTGAGCACGATTCTGGATGTTGAGGACGCGGTTCCGGGCGGCTCGTATGTGCTGGAGGTTTCCTCGCCAGGGCTGGACCGGAAGTTATCGCGGCCCGTCGAGTTCGAGCGCTTCACCGGCAGCCGGGTGAAGCTGACGACGCGGGAGCCGATCGATGGCAACCGGCACTTTGAAGGCCGGCTGGAAAGTTTCCGCGAAGGGCGGCTGACGCTGGAGTTGGGCGAGACGAAGAAAAAGAAAGCGCCGGAGGAAAAGCGGCGCAAGCTGGAAATCGAGCTGAAGAACGTGGAGAAGGCGAATCTGGTTCCGGAGCTGTGGTAGGCGGAGCGGGCGGATTCCGATTATCAGCGCTGAAATTTAAGTTATGGCAAGCGAGCTCTACAACACCATTGACGCACTGAGCCGGGAGAAGGGCATCGACCCGCAGATCGTAGTCAACGCGGTCGAAGACGCCATTGTGGCGGCCACGCGCAAGTACTACAAGTCGCAGGAAAACCTGCGCGCCGAGTTAGACCGGGAGACGGGAAAGATCCGCGCCTTTGCGGTGAAGACGGTGGTGGAGAACCCGGAGCAGGTGGAAGACCCGGCGTTGCAGGTGACGGTGGAGGACGCGCGCAAGCTGAATCCGGAGGCGCAGGTCGGCGGGGAGCTGCAGATTCCGAAAGCGACGGAGGGGATTCTGGGAAGAATCGCCGCGCAGGTGGCGAAGCAGGTGATTTTCCAGAAGGTGCGGGAAGCGGAGCGGGACACGGTCTACAACGAGTACATCGGCCGGGTCGGGGAGATCGTGAACGCGACGGTGAAGCGGGTAGAAGGGCCGGATGTGATTTTTGATCTGGGCAAGGCGGAATCGCACATGCCGCGCAAGGAGCAGTCGCGGCTGGAGTCGTTCGCCATCGGCGAGCGGGTGCGAGTGGTGATTGCGCGGGTGGAGAAGGCTTCCAAGGGCCCGGCGGTGGTGGTGTCGCGGGCCGCGCCCAGCCTGGTACAGCACCTGTTTCAGACGGAAGTGCCGGAAATTTACGATGGCACGGTGGTGATCCGCGCCATTGCGCGGGAAGCCGGGGAGCGGACCAAGATCGCAGTCATGTCGAAGGACAAGGACGTGGATGCGGTGGGGGCGTGCGTCGGCATGAAGGGGATGCGGGTGCAGTCGATCATCCGGGAGCTGCGGGGCGAGAAGATCGACATCATCGAATACCACGAAGATCCGGTGACCTTCGCGGAGAAGGCGCTGCAGCCGGCGAAGGTGAGCCGGGTTACGGTGCTGGATGCGAGTGAAAAGCATCTGGAGGTGGTGGTCGATGACAGCCAGCTGTCGCTGGCGATCGGGAAGAAGGGGCAGAATGTGCGCCTGGCGGCGAAGCTTCTGGGATGGAAGATCGACATCAAGAGCGAGGAAGAGAAACGCCAGGAAGTGGAGCAGCAGATGTCGGCGCTGGTGACGCCGGTTGCGACTCCGTTGAGCAGTGTTGCCGGGCTGGGCGAGGGCCTGATCGAGAAGTTGAGCGCGGCGGGGATTACCACGGTGGAAGCGCTGGCGGACATGACGCCGGAGCAACTGGAAGCGATCGAAGGCATTGGGCCGAAGACGGTGGAAAAAATCAGCGTGGCGGTCAATAATTACTTTTCCAGCCTTGAGGGCGGCGCAGCGGCCGCGGTCGAGAGCGAGCTTCCTTCCGAGGGAGAACTTCCTACCGAGGGTTTGGAGGAAGAAGCTGCCGGGGAAGGGACTGCGGTGGAGGAACAGAGCGCGGCGGCGGCCGAGGAGCCAGCGCAGGAGACCGCCAGCCAGGATGAGACCGCAGAGATGCCGGCTGCGGAAGCCGCCGAGGGAGAGGAACAAGCGGCGGAGGAGCAAGATGTCTCCGAAAGAAACCAGTGAAGTGGAAGGGCGCAAAGAGCGACACCGTGAGGTTGATATGAAGACTTAGCGGGCAGTCCGGAGGGCGAAGAGCACGGATGAGCAAGATTCGAATTAACGATCTGGCCAGGGAGCTGGAAGTCAAAAGCAAAGCGATTCTCGACGTGCTGACGGAAGTGGGTGTCACGGAGAAGAAGACGCACTCCAGTTCCCTGGAAGAGCATGAAGCGGAGAAAGTGCGGGCGCACTTTCGTTCGGCCAGCGAGGCGTCCACCGCGGCGAAGGCGGGACGCACGAGCCGGCCGAGCAGTGACGAGATCAAGACCAAGATCGACCTTTCCCATATTTCCCGGCCGGGAGATGTGCTCAGCGCGATTCGCAAGCAACAGACACCAGCGCCGGCGGCGCCGCCGAGTTTGGCGGCGACGACTCCCGCGGTTGAACATAAGCCGGTGAGACCGGCAGCAGCAGCCCCGACGCCAACGATTCCGACACCGCCCGCGCCACCGGCGCCGAAGATGGTGGTGCCAACCCCGGTCGTGAGGCCCACGTTTACGGTGCCGGCTCCGCCGACGCCGCCAGTGGGCGCCACGCCACCAGCGCCGCGACCCGCGGCGCCCACGGCAACGACGCCGGCACCGGCAGCACCGGTGGCGGTGCCAGGTCCGGCTGCTCCGACGGTAAGGCCTTCCGTGCCCATCGCTGCGCGCCCGCAAGCTGCGCCGCCGCGCGTGATCGTTCCTCAGACCGGGCCGCGTCCGGTATATAAGGCGCCAGCGAGGCCGGTAGCGCCGACGGCCCAGGCGGGAGCGCCGCCGCGTCCCGCGCCGGGGCGGCCGGTGCCAGGGCAACCGATTTTTCAGCGTCCGCGGCCGGCGATAACGCCGACGACGCGTCCTCCGCTGCGCCCGGGAGAACGGCGGCCCATGCACCCGACGCGACAGTCGCCCACGGGGGCGCGTCCGATCGGAGTAGGACCGGGATTGCCACCGCCGGGGACGACGCGTCCTGGGAGCCGGCCGGGCGGGCCAGCGCGCAGGCCGGGACAACGATACGTGCCGCGCGGGGTGAAGGAAGGCCCGATGAAGGGCTTCGTGCCGCCGCCGCGAGTGGCGGTGTCGAACGAGCCACAGCCGATCACGCGCAGCATCACCATCACGGAAGGGATCAGCGTCAAGGATCTGGCGGAGAAGCTAACGGTAAGGGCGAAGGATCTGATAGCGCGCCTGCTGGCGCGAGGCGTGTTTGCGACGATCAACCAGACGCTGGATGCGGAGCTGGCCAGCGAGATGGCACGGTTCTTCGGAGCCGACACCAACGTCATCACATTCGAAGAGCAGGCAGCCAAGGATGTTGCCGAGGCGTCGCCGGGCGAAGAAGGCGGAGGGGCGGAAGGGGTGCCACGTCCGCCAGTGGTCACCATCATGGGCCACGTGGATCACGGGAAAACCACATTACTCGACTCGATCCGTTCCACGAGCGTGGCCGAAGGCGAGGCTGGCGGCATCACGCAGCATATTGGCGCGTACAAAGTGACGATTCAGGACAAGGATTCGCCAGCGTACGGGCGTCAGATCGTCTTTCTCGACACGCCAGGTCACGAGGCGTTTACGCGAATGCGCTCACGTGGGGCGAAGGCCACGGATATCGTGGTGCTGGTGGTGGCGGCGGACGATGGGGTCATGCCGCAGACGCTGGAGGCCATCGATCACGCTCACGCGGCGGAGGTTCCGATCATCGTGGCGGTGAACAAGATTGACAAGCCCGATGCCATGCCGGACCGGGTCAAGAAGCAGCTAGCCGATCGCGGGCTGATGCCCGAAGACTGGGGCGGGACCACGGTTTTCGTGGACGTTTCCGCCAAGCAGAAGACGAACCTGAACCTGCTGATGGAAATGATCTGTCTGGTGGCGGACTTGCAGGAGCTGAAGGCGAATCCGGAGCGGCCGGCGAACGGCGTGGTGCTGGAGGCGAAGTTGGACCGCGGGCGCGGGCCGGTAGCGACGGTTCTGGTGCAGGACGGGACGCTGCACACGGGCGACAACTTCGTGGTGGGCAATGTGTACGGCAAGGTACGCGCCATGTTTGACGACCGCAGCAATCAACTGGAGGAAGCGCCGCCCTCCACCCCGGTGGAGATTCTGGGAATGGAAGGATTGCCGCAGGCGGGCGACCAGTTCGTGGTGGTGGTGGATCGCGACAAGGCGCGGGGAATTTCCGAGTATCGCGAGCAAAAGGCCCGCGAAGCCACGCTGGCCAAGAGTTCGCGCGTGTCCCTGGAAGGGCTCGCGGAGCAGATCAAGACGGCCGGCACCAAGGAGCTGAACATCATCCTGAAGGCCGACGTGGGCGGGTCGGTGGAAGTGTTGAGCGACCTGCTGTCGAAACTCTCCAATGACAAGGTGCGGCTGAGGGTACTGCGGACGGGGGTGGGGGCGATTACCGAGAGCGACGTGCTGCTGGCCTCCGCGTCGAACGCCATCATCATCGGGTTCAATGTGCGTCCGGAGCGGAAGGCGCAGGAACTGGCGGACCAGGAGAAGGTTGACATCCGGCTGCACTCCATCATTTATGAGCTGCAGGACGAGATCAAGCGGGCCATGAGCGGGCTGCTGGAGCCGACCGTGAAAGAGACCTACCAGGGGCGGGCGGAGGTGCTGGAGACGTTCCGTATTCCCAAGGTGGGGACGGTGGCGGGCTGCCGGGTGGTGGATGGCCTCATCAAGCGCGACTCGGAAGTACGTCTTCTGCGCGACAACGTGGTGGTATTCAAAGGCAAGATCGGATCTCTTCGCCGCTTCAAGGACGATGCCAGCGAAGTGCGCAATGGCATGGAGTGCGGCATCGCCATCTCCAACTACGGGGATGTGAAGATAGGGGATGTGATTGAAGCCTTCGTGACGGAGCGCATCGCGGCGGAAGTGATCGTGTAGAGGCGGTGGGCGCAGGAAAGCGGGATGCCGCATTCGTAACGTCCCAGGTGACTTGTCCCGGTCGTCCCTAGATCGTCCGAGAGAGCTTTAGATGGTTGCCGTCTCGCCAATGATGTGCAGTCCCGCAGCATCCACCAAAGCGCAAAAATCGCGGTCGCGGGCGAGCAACAGAACGCCACGATCCATACAGGCCTGAGCAATAAGAGCGTCCCCGAGCCGGGCCCGGTGTTGCCTGGATAAGAGATTGAGCCCGGATTCTGGCAACGGACGGGAGCGTTGCGCGCAAAAGTCTTGCGGCGCATACACTACAATTTCTTCGGGGAAAATTTTTCCAATGGCCACAGCCTTGACCAACGATCTACGGGTATTCACCGCGGAGTAGGGCGCCCGACGCTTCCGACGCATGATCGCTTATCTCACGATCGAGTTTCGTATTGAGGCCGCGCAATCGCTGAAAGACAAGAGACAGGTGGTGCGAAGCCTGAAAGACCGGCTGCGGGCTCACTTCAACGTAGCCGTGGCGGAACTGGACTCTTCAGGATTGTGGAACCGGGCGACGCTGGGGGTGGTGAGCGTTTCCGATTCCCGCGACTATCTCGATGGCCTGATGAAGAATGTGGAGCGGCAGGCGGCGCGGATTGCCAACAACGGTGGCGCGGAGATCACCGACACCTACCTGGAATTTCTCTGAGCGGGCCCGAGTGAGCCTTGCCGGGATCCCCGGGCGAGCGGCAAACTTTGGTACTTCAAGAGTTTGCAGCGGCGTCCCCGAACGGGGGATTTTCTGATATTCTCATTCGTTTTACTCCGAGGTAAGAGCGGTGGAAAAGCGCGGTCGTAAGTATCACCGGGAACGGCTGGGAGAGGCGTTGCGGGAGGAGATTGAGACGATCGTCGAAGGCGAGCTGGGCGATCCCCGCATCGGGCTGGTGCATGTAAGCGAGGTGATTCTGGCGGACGATTCGCGATCGGCACGGATTCTGGTGACGGTGGAGGGAGATGAGGGGGAAGCGGGGCGGACGCTCGAGGGACTGCTGGCAGCGGTGGGCTTCATCCGCCATGAAATCTCTGAACGGCTGCAGTTGCGGCGGCCGCCCGAGCTGTTCTTCCAACTGGATACCGGCCGGAAGTTCGAAGCGAGGGTCGACGAATTACTGAATCGTGTGAAACGGAGGAGCGGGAAGCCGGCATGCTGAGGGAAGTACTGAAACACATCGAGCAGCGTAACCGCTTTGTCCTGACCTCTCATGCGCGGCCGGACGGAGACGCAGTGGGCTCGGCGCTGGCGTGCTCCGAGATATTGCGGGCGATGGGCAAACAGGCGGATGTGGTGCTGCATGATGGAGTGCCGCGAATCTACCAGCCGTTGCCATTCGCTGACTCGGTGGTGCGGGCGCAGCGAGTCAATGGAAATTATGAGGCTGCCATCATCCTGGAATGCGACAGCATTCAGCGCACGCGGCTGGAGGGGCTGGAAGAGCAATTTCTGATCAGTATCGATCACCACGCCAGCGGACGTCCTTTTGCGGACGTGAACTGGATCGACCCCAAAGCGGTGGCGACGGCGGAGATGGTCTACCGGCTGGCGCGGGAGGCGGGGGTGGCGATGTCGCCGGAGATCGCGACCTGTCTGTATACGGCGGTGCTGACCGATACCGGGTCGTTCATGTTTGAAGGGACTAACGAGCATACGTTTGCGCTGGCGCGGGAGCTGGTGCTGGCGGGCGCCGATCCAGCGCACTGCGCACGCAACGTGTATTTCGGCCACTCCACGGCGAAGATGCGATTGCTGGGAGCGGCCCTGTCGAATCTGCAACGCGAAGGCCCGCTGGCATGGATCTGGGTGACGGTGGAACAAATGAAGCAAGCCGGGGCGCGAGAGGAAGACTGCGAGGGGATCGTGAACTACGCGCTCTCCATCCATGACGTGGGGGTAGCGGCGTTCTTCCGGGAACTGCCCGATGGCCGGGTTCGCGTCAGCCTGCGCAGCAAAGGGCAGCTCAATGTTGCGGCTGTGGCGGAAGGGTTCGGCGGGGGTGGGCATCAGTGCGCGAGCGGCTGCTCGGTCGACGGCCCGTTAAACGCTGCCGTAGCCAAGGTTATCGGCAAGTTGCGGACCCAGCCCTCCGTACAATAGATGGCTATGGAGATTTCCCTTGCGCAGCAGCTGGCGTCATTCCTCGGGGCGCTGATGATCCTGGCCGGGTACGTCGGACACCAAATGAAGTGGATGGATTCCCGCAAGGCCCCGTATAACATCCTGAATGCCGTGGGCTCGGCGATCCTTGCTTACGTTGCCTTCCATCCGTTTCAAGTGGGGTTTGTGGTCATGGAAATCACGTGGGCGATCGTCAGCGTGTATGCTCTGTGGAAACCGCGCCGGGAGAGCTAGGAATCCGTGATGCTGCAAGAGACCGCGGGCGTAGGGAACCGGGCTTGAGCCGCCGGCCGACCGCCTCCACTGATTGGCTGCTGCTGGTGGGATTCAGCGGCTTTTTGTTCTTCTTCGGGCTCGCGTATTTTGGCCTGGTCGGAGCGGATGAACCCCGCTACGCGCAGGTGGCGCGGGAAATGCTGGCCCGGCACGACTGGATCACGCCCACTCTTGGCGGATCCCCCTGGCTCGAAAAACCACCGCTCTACTACTGGCAGGCGATGTGCGCCTATCGGCTGTTCGGAGTCAGCGACTGGGCTGCGCGGCTGCCTTCGCCGCTCGATGCGACGGTGATGGTGCTGGCGGTGTACTTTTTTCTCTTCCGCTTCGGCGGAGCCGCCAAACTTGACGGCGCGTTAATGACGGCCTCGGCCGCGGGCGTAATCGGGTTTTCGCGGGCGGCATCGACCGATATGCCCCTGGCCGCATCGTTTACTCTCGCGTTGCTGGCCTGGTATGCCTGGCATGAGAGTGGAAGCAGAGCCGCGCTGGGGATCTTTTATGCGTCTTCGGGGCTGGGCATGCTGGCCAAGGGTCCGGTTGCGCCGTTACTGGCAGGTGTGATCATTGTGATCTTCGCGCTGGCGAGGGGAGACTGGAGCCTGGTTTGGCGCACGCTTGTGACTCCCATGGTGTTGCTGTTCGCGGCGATCGTTGTACCCTGGTATGCGGCAGTACAGGTAAGGAACCCGGATTTTTTTCGCGTCTTTATTCTTGAGCACAATCTCGGGCGCTTTGGCAGCAACCTCTATCACCACAAGGAGCCTTTCTGGTATTACGTTCCGGTCGTTCTCGCCGCCCTGATTCCGTGGGTTGCGGCGGCGATCGCAGCCCTAGGTGAGGCTATGCGGACATGGCGGGCCGAGGGGCGTCAGGGTCTTCAGGGGGAAAACGCGCTGAACGTATTCCTGCTGATCTGGTTCGTGGTACCCGTCGTGTTCTTCTCCGTATCCCAGTCGAAGCTGCCAGGTTACATTTTGCCGGCGTTGCCGGCGGGGACGCTGTTGCTCGCCGACTATGTTCACCGCCGCGCGGAACAGGGAGAACGCCCAGGTTGGATCTTGATTGTGGCCCATTCGATTGTGGCTGCGGCTCCGCTGGTTCCGGCGCTGCTGATCCAATCCATTCTGCAGCGGCATCGGCTGGCGTGGGGGGCGGGGGCGGCGATCTCCTCCGGCTTGGCAGTGACACTGGGAATTGGAATCGCGGTCACACTGCGCAGGGCGAGCTGGGGAGTCCTGCGCTTCGTGACGCTGGCGCCCGTGGTATTGACGGTGACGGCGCTATTGCGCCTGGGAGCACCGACGCTGGATGCTTCGCTCTCCGCGCGGCCGGTGGCAATCGAGATCAGCCGCATGGAACGGAAGCCGCTACCACTGGCGGTGTTTCACGTGTCGCGGGAAAGCGAGTTTGGGCTCGCGTTTTATCGTAACCAGAGGATCGAGCGCTACGAACTGGGGCAGATACCATCCGGCGAACATCTGGTGGTGGCAGCGGCAGGATCGCAGACAGCGGTTGCGACGCTGGTCAACGGGCGCCGGGTATCTTACCTGGGAAGTTTCGCCGCGCAAGGCCTCGACTATTACTGGGTTGCGGGAAAAAGCAATTAGCGCAAGCGGGGGGCTAATGGCGGAAGTGGCGGACGCCGGTGAAGATCATGGCCAGGCCGTTGCGGTCGGCCGCGTCGATAACTTCCTGATCGCGAACCGATCCGCCGGGCTGGATGATGGCGGTGGCGCCGGCTTTGGCGATCTCCTCGACGCCATCGGGAAAGGGAAAGAAGGCATCGGAAGCGGCGACGGTTCCTTTCAGCGGCAGAACCGCCTTCATGGCGGCGACCTTGCAGGCATCGACGCGGCTCATCTGGCCGGCGCCGACTCCTACGGTCTGGCCTTCCCGGGCAAAGAGGATGGCGTTCGACTTGACGTGCTTGCAGACCTTCCAGGCGAATAACAAGGCACGAAGCTCCGCGGGCGATGGCGGTCTGCGGGTGACGACCTTGAGATCGCTTTCAGCGAGCGGGCGCGTGTCGGCATCCTGCAGCAGGATTCCACCGGATATGTTTTTCAATACCTGTTTTGGAGGCATGCCGGTGACCTGCAGTAAACGGAGATTCTTCTTTGCGGCAAACTTCTCTACGGCGGCGGGATCGAAAGATGGAGCCGCGATTACCTCGAGAAAGAGTTTGGCCATTTCCGGCGCGGCCTCGCCATCCAGAGGCCGGTTAACAGCGATGACACCACCGAACGCGGAGACGGGATCACAGGCCAGCGCCTTGCTGTAGGCTTCGGCCAGCGTGCTGCCGGTCGCGGTACCGCAGGGATTGGTGTGTTTGATGATGGCGCAGGCCGGCTCGCCGAACTCCTGGGCCAACTCCCAGGCTGCCTGCAGATCGACGATGTTGTTATAGGAAAGCTCTTTGCCCTGAATCTGCCGTCCGTTGGCGATTCCCTGGCCGGAGCCGTCGGAGTACATGGCCGCTTTCTGGTGAGGGTTCTCTCCGTAGCGCAGGTCCATTGCTTTGCTGAAAGAGAGGCGCAGATTCTGCGGGAAGGAGGGCTGGGAGTGGAGGAGGAATCCTCCGTTTGCACTCAGGCGCTCCAGGGTGGAAGCAATGGCGGAGTCATAGGCAGCGGTTGTGGCGAAGGCCTTCTGGGCCAACTGCCAGCGGGTGGCGGGAGATAGTTCGCCCGACCCAGCCAATTCAGCGGCGATGGCGTCATAGTCGTCCGGGGAAGTGACCACGGCCACATCGTGGAAGTTCTTGGCGGCGGAGCGGATCATGGAAGGCCCACCGATATCGATGTTCTCGATCAGTTCGTCAAAATGCACGCCGGGCTTGGCCGCGGTTTTCTCAAAGGCGTAGAGGTTGACCACTACCATGTCGATGGCGGGGATGCCATGTTCGGCGACAGCGCTTCGATGTGCCGGATCCTGGCGGCGATGGAGGATGCCGCCATGCACTTTGGGGTGTAAGGTCTTTACCCGGCCGTCGAGCATTTCGGGAAAGCCGGTCAATTCTGAGATGTCTTTGACGGGGATGCCGGACTCGCGCAGCAGGCGGGCGGTGCCTCCGGTCGAAACCAACTCCACGCCCAAGCCGGAAAGCTTGCGGGCGAATTCGACCAGACCGCTTTTATCGGTGACGCTGAGGATTGCGCGCTGAATCTTGGACATTTGGGTTTGGAGTCCTGGAAGACTCCGCTAATGAAATTCTATCAGCGAGACAGGGTTGGTGAGACGAGGTCACGCCGGTAAGGCGATTGAGGAGGCGGTGAAGGAAGTTTGGGGAAAGCGGAGCGAAGACTGCAGCTTAGACTTTGGCCTTAGCCTTGAGCCGAACTTTGCCACCTTCCATCTCGACGCTATATTCGACCGATTGGCAGCCGTGTTCTTTGCGGATCTGATCGGTCTTTTTCTGGACGAAGGAGGAGAAGCTCTCAAAGTTGCCGCTCACGGACTCTCCCGCTTTCTGCTTGGCGGCTGTGAGCGCCTGGTAAAGCTTTTCGACCTGAGCTCTTTCGGCGCGGGTATCGGAGCACTGGACGGTGAGCGGCCGATCGTCGGGGGCAACAGCAGGCGCGGCTGCGGCCGCGGCACCGGCGTGGGAGAGACCGTAGACCGGATGGTGGTGAGTTTCGTGTTCCTCGGGGCGGACGCCCTGCACCGAGAGCAGAGCATCCTGGGGACGACGATATCCTTCCTCGCGGATGCGCCCCTTCTTCCGCCACAAATCGCTGTAAATAGCATAGCGTTGGGCCAATTCGTTGTAGCGGAAGCGTTGCGAGAAGCTGAGGCGGCCGCTGTCGCTGAATTTGCGCAGCATGCTCAGGACTTTCCACTCGATGTCAGTGGGCGGCTTCTTGGAGGGATTGTTGAAGTAGACTTCGTACTCAATCTTGAGACGGCGCAGCTGAGATTCCAGCAGGGTCATTTCTTCGTCGACGGTCACCGAGGGTTCTCCAACTCACAGTGTAGGAGGGGAGAAGCGAGGAGGCGAGGTTCCCATCGGTCACCATAGGGATGGCACCAAAGTTACCCGGGCGAACTCGGCTGAGGGTTTGTTTCGAAGCACTTGGAATGGCGGGAGGGGAACGGGAGGGTTACTTTCCCAGACTCGCCGCCATCTTCTTGACCATGGCGAGGACGAGTTTGCGATCGCTGTCATTGAGGTTCACGGCGTAACGCCGAATCTGACTGAGGAAGCGGACTTCGTCGTCGGAAAGCTGAGGCAATCCCTTGGTGCCGTTGCTATGTCCGGACTCGGCGAAAAATTGGGAGAGGGGCAATTCCATGGCGCCGGCGATTTTGGCGAGGGTATCGAGGGAGGGGACGGTATGGCCATTCTCCACACGCGAGAGATAGCAGCGCAGTAACCCGGTGCGTTTCTCGATATCCCCTTGCGACATGCCTTTCTGCAGGCGGT
>Ga0335080_10000523_pt1 | contig 35323 bp, 34 predicted proteins | sample Lox_Sample_34_FD_206720 | JGI IMG/M metagenome (GOLD analysis project Ga0335080, IMG submission 206720) | Soil microbial communities from Loxahatchee National Wildlife Refuge, Florida, United States - Lox_Sample_3.4 | ecosystem: Environmental > Terrestrial > Soil > Wetlands | place: USA... | reverse complement strand
TTGCCATGCAGAAGGTCGTGGGTTCGAGTCCCATCATCCGCTCTCTCTCGACGCCTCGACGTTCAGTTCCAGAAACGCGGAGGTCTGTTCCTCGTGGCGGGGGGCTGGATCTCCTCAACCCGATCCAGTCGACCCCCGGCGTGCAGGCATCGTTCCGGCACGCAATCGCCGACCTGAAGCACTACGTCGGCTGAACCACGTTGACGGTGAGGCCGCGGACGAGTGCCTGTCGCGGCCTCACCGTTCGTCGACGTCGGCGATCCGAGACTCGCTCACCGGGCCACGGTGTCGTCTTCGTCCGCGGCGTCGGTCCGTCGTCTAGCCGTGCACGGGCATCAGCGCTGCGTCCAGCGCGGCGTCGTCGGCGGTGAAGTCGCGGGCCAGATGGGGCGTCGGGTTGGCGAGATGCCATCCGACGGAGGCCGCCACCGCCTCGGTCGGGTCGATGCTCGTCCAGCCGAGCAGGTGGCGCGCCTTCGACGAGTCGAGCAGCAGGTGCTGGGGCGTCGCGGCCGAGAGCCGGAGATCCCACGGCAACAGATGCTCCGGCACGGTCACGAGCTCTGCGGGACTGTCTGCCGCGTCCAGGATCGCCTTCGCCCACTGCTCGATCGTCCAGGTCCGCGCCTCGGCCACGTGCACGACCTCGCCGGTCAGCTCCGACTCGGCTGCGAGCACGATCGCGGCGGCGGCGTCCTCCACCGAGCACCGCGAGCAGATCCAGGTCCCGCTCCCGAAGGGGATGCGGTCGCGGCCGGCGAGGACGCGCGCGAGCACGAAGCCCTCCCAGACCCACGGGTCGCGCCGGCCGTAGACCATCGGCAGGCGGACGACGAACGCGCCGGAGGCGAGGTACGGCTTCTCGACGTGGATCTTGTCGTAGGTGTCGTTGTCGATCCCGTCCCGGACGATCGGGCTGCCCTGGTACGGATACGGCGTCGGGCGTAGGGCCGAGTCTTCGGTGAGCGGGATCGGGTCGCTCGCCTGGAACGTCAGGTAGGAGCCGAACGCGCGGTACACGTCCATGCTCGAGACGACCACCGACCGCACGCCCTTGGGCGTCGCGGCGATCGCGATCTCGGCGTCGTCGCGCGTGTAGGCGCAGGTGTCGATCAGGACGTCGGGCTCCGCCTCGTCGATCGCGGCGGCGAGCTGGGTCGAGTCGTGCCGCTCGACGTGGACGTCGCGAACGTCGCCGCGGTGTGCGTCGACGGTCCCCTTGTGCAACACGCACACGTCGTGACCGTTCGTCCGAAGCTGGTCGACGACTGCAGGCCCGATGAACCGGGTGCCACCCAGGACGGCAACGCGCATGGCGCACACCACCTCTCACGTGTCGATGACGACTGTGGGGCCATGATCGGTCAGGCTCCCGCGGCCGACTTCTCGGCGCTTGCTCGATGCGCGCGGCGCGGTGCGGGGCGCAAGCCGGAAGAAGCCGCGGCCTGGACGCGCTCCTATGGTCGATGCCGACCCTGCTCCGAAGAGAGGAACGGCATGTGCTTCTTCAGCCTGCACAACGAATGCCCGCCCGTGAACTACGCCACCGCCGAAGCCATGAAGGTGACGGACGGCCTGGTGGCGGGCGAGCGGGCGACCGCGGACACCCTTCGCGCCCTCGCGGACTGCATCGGCGCGATGGCCTGCATCGTGGACGCCGGCGGCGGAACGGTCGCCGGGTTCGGCGAGCTGATCGCGAGCTCCGGCCCTCCGGACCTCGAAGAGCTCGCGTCGAGGGCCGCCGAGGTCCGGGAGAGCTACACCGCGTGCTTCACGACGCTCGACGGGACGGAGGAGCGGATCGGCTCCGCGGTGCGACGGTACCGGGAGCTCCAGGCGTATGCTGCCGGCGCGCTCGCCGACGGGCGGGGCGTCCGCTTCGAGGAGTCGCTGCTCGAGCAGGGCACGGGAGGCTTCGACGCGCTCGTCGAGCGGCGGATCGAGTACCTCCGCGAGCTCAAGGTGCGCGTGCAGGTGCTCAGGAGCCTGCAGGTGGAGGGCGAGGAGCTGCTCGCGAAGAACGACTACGCGGGGTTCTTCGTCTGGTTCATGCAGCCGATCCGGGACCTGAGCATCGCCGTGCAGGACCTGTACTCCGAGGCGCTGCGCGGGGCGCTCGCCTCTCATCGTGCCGTCTATCAGACCTGCCGCATGGTCGGCGAGGAGCTGCCGGAGATCGACGCGGCGGAGCTCGTCGCGGCGGGCGTCGGCTTCAACGGCGGCTCGTCCGGGCCGTGCGACGACTGCTGACGGGAGGGAGAGCCATGGCAGTGACAACCGACACAGTTCCGATCGAGGAGACCCACAAGCGGATCGTCCGGCGCTGGGTGAAGGAGGTCTTCAACGAGCACAAGCTCGACTCGGTCGAGAAGCTGAAGGTCCCGGAGTACATCGACTGGGATCCCTACCCCGGCCAGCGGGAGTACCTCAGCGGCTTCAAGTCCGTGCTGACGGCGTTCTTCGCCGCGTTCCCCGACTTCCACTACGACGTCGAGCACGAGCTCGCGGAGGGCGACATGCTCGTCTGCCTCGGGCGTTGGAGCGGGACGAACACCGGCACGTTCATGGGTCTTCCCCCGACGAACCGCGCCCTGACCGGGCGCCGGATCGACGTCGTCCGCTTCTCGGGCGACAAGATGTCGGAGCGCTGGGGGACGGGCCCGGAGCTGCAGATGCTCCAGCTGATGGGCGTCCTCGAGCCGGCCGCGCCGCTCGAGGACAGCCGTCCGAAGGCCGTGTGCCTCCGCTTCATCGACGAGGTGCTGGCCGGCCACGACGCCGCGTCGCTCGAGCTGCTGATCGGCTCGGAAGGCGTCCTGCGGACGAGGGACGCGATCGGCCTCCTCGTGCTCGCCAGTGCGTTCTCCGAGATCACGCTGACGGTCGACGAGGCGGTCGCCGAGGGCGAGCACGTGACGGCGGTCGTGACGTTCAGCGGCACGCACACCGGGCCGCTGCTCGGCTACGTGCCGACGGGCGACCGCGTGACCGCGCGTCAGGCGCTGAACCTCCGCGTCGTGGACGGCCGGGTCGTCGACGCCACCGTCGACCTCGGGATCGGAGAGCTCGTGGGTCAGATCGCGAGAAAGAGGGAGGCGGATCATGCCCGTCACGCTGGGTGAGAACAAGACGATCGCCCGACGGTTCCTCGAGGAGGTGTTCAACGAGCGCAACTTCGCGGCGGTCGACGAGCTCGTGAGCGACTCCTCCACCGACGAGGCCGAGCAGTCCCTCGTCATGTATCTCGTGCTGCAGGGATTCCCCGACTTCCGCGTCAACATCGAGCGGATGGTGGCCGAGGACGACAAGGTGGCGGTGCTCTCCACGTTCGGCGGCACGCACACGCGGCCGTTCATGGGGATCAAGCCGACCGGCAAGGGCGTGCTCGGACGGAAGATCGACATCTTCACGATCCGCGGCGGGAAGATCGTCAACATCCTCTACAACATCGACGTCTTCCAGTCGCTGATGATCCCGCTGGGTGCGTTCCCGAAGGAAGCGATGTTCGCCGGCCCGGGCTCGACGCTTCCGAGTGCAGGGAAAGACTGAGATGAGCGAGTTCGCACACATCGAAGACAGGTGGAACGTCAAGGACATCCAGTACGCGTTCCTGACGCCGCTGGAGCAGGCGCTCCAGCAGCTGCGCAACAAGGGCGCCGTCGCGTCGTGCGACAACAACATCTTCCACCAGCACGACGTCGAGTATCTCGACCAGCTCTACGTCAAGGACTACATCGACTACGACGTCTTCCCCGGCCAGCCGCCCGGGCTCGACGGCTTCAAGGAGTCCTTCAAGTGGTACCTCGAGGCCTTCCCCGATCTCCACACCGTGGTCGACAACATGGTCGCCGAGGGCGACATGGTGGTCGTGTTCGGCTTCTTCGAGGGAACGCAGGTCGGCCCGTTCCTCGGCGTGCCGGCGAGCGGTCGCACGGTCGTGTCCCGACGCTGCGAGGCGATGCGCTTCAACACCGATGCGCGCTGCACCGAGCGATGGGGCGTCGGCGCCGAGCTGCGCTTCCTCCAGGCGATGAAGGTGATCCCGACGCTGTCGGCGTCGAAGTCGCGCCTCGCGAAGACGGAGTCGCTCTCGCGCGTCTTCGCCGAGGAGTTCTTCGGCAACCTCAACCCGGCTGCGATCGCCGAGCTCGTCGACCAGCGCGCGCGTGCAGACTCCAAGAGCATGCTCGCGCTGTTCCAGCTCGCGTCGAGCATGCACGACATGCAGGCGAAGGTCTCGGAGCACGGCACGGCGAGCGCACGCTCGGCCGCGTTCGACATCGAGATCCGCGGGACGCACGCCGGTCGCGGCTTCGGGAAGCCGACGGACAAGGCTGCAACGGCCACGCTGCAGCTGTCCGCGCGCGTCGTGGACGGTCAGATCGTCGACCTGTGGGCCGACGTCGACTTCGGCGCCAAGGGCGCCGCGGCGTCCCGGAAAGCGGCGGGCTGACCGGGGCGCGGCCCCGGCGGACGTGACGACGAGAGCGATCGAGCGGGCCCGGGCCGGTGACGCCGTTCCGGGCCCGCCGGAGCCCCGCCTCGACGCCGCGGAGATCCAGGCCCACGTTCTCGCCGGGTTCGCCGCACCGCTCCAGACGGCGCTGTTCGTCGAGCTCGTCGACGCCGGGCGCGCGCGCCGCTGGCTTCGCCGGATCGCCGCCCGCGTGACGCCGCTGTCGGCGGCCCCGCCGGGCCGGCCCGTGCGCACGGGTGTCTGCGCGGCGTTCACCTTCGAGGGCCTGCGGAAGCTCGCCGGCGACGCCGACGCGTTCCGCGAGGCCGCGTTCAAGGAAGGTCTCCACGCGCGGTCGGGGCTGCTCGGGGACCCGCTGGACGAGCGGGCGCCCGGGCATCCGCGCAACTGGGTCGTCGGGGGCCCCGGCCGCGTCCCGGACGTCTTCCTGCTCGTCGGCGCGGGCCGGCGGGCGGAGCTCGCCGAGGCCGTCGCCCGGCTCGAGCCCGCGCCCGGCGACGGCGTCCGCGTCCTGGTCGCGCAGGAGGCGGCCGTCCTGCACGGCTCGCTCGGCCGGCACGAGCACTTCGGGTTCCGCGACCCGGTGTCGCAGCCGCGGCTGCGCGGTCTCGAGCGGCCGGCTCCGGGCCACGACCGCCCGGGCCGGCGCCTCGTCTGGCCCGGCGAGTTCGTCTTCGGCCAGCCGGGGCAGAACGCGATGGACCTCGAGCTGCCCGGCCCCGTCGCGTCGGCCGGTCCGGAGTGGGGCCGCGACGGCTCGTTTCTCGTCGTGCGGCGCCTCCGGCAGGACGTCGCCGCGTTCCGCCGCTTCCTCGCCGCCGCCGCGACCGAGCTGGCCGTCTCCCCGGACCTGCTCGCGGCGAAGTGCTTCGGCCGCTGGCCGAGCGGCGCGCCGCTCGTCCTCGCGCCCGGCGGCGACGACCCGGCCCTCGGCCGGGACGACGACCGCAACAACGAGTTCGGCTTTGCCGGCGACCCGCTGGGGCTCGTCTGCCCGCACGCGGCCCACGTCCGCAAGGCGTATCTCCGGGACCATCCGACCTCCGACCTCGCGGCCGCGGCGGTCGAGACGCACCGGCTCCTGCGCCGCAGCGTCCCCTTCGGCCCGGCCTATCCGCTTGCCGGCGAGCGCGGCCTGCTCTTTCTCGCGTACCAGACGTCGATCGAGCGCCAGTTCGAGTTCGTCACCCGCGCGTGGCTCAACAACCCGCTCCTGCGCGACGAGGGCGAGGGTCACGACCCGATCGCCGGCCAGAACGGGCGGTACCCGCACCGCCGGCGTCGCTTCGCCGTGCCGGTCACAGACGCGCGCGGAGGGCTGCGCCGGGTTGTTCTCCAGCTCGACGAGGAGTGGGTCGTGCCGACCGGCGGCGGCTACTTCTTCGCGCCGTCGCTCACTGCGCTTCGTCTGCTCGCCGGCTGATCAGCCGCCGGTCCGCGTGGCGAAGACGATCGTCTGGCCGAACGCGTCGACCGGGCGCACGTCCTCGAATCCCGCCTCGCCGAGCCAGCGCGCGTACTCGCCGAACGTGAACGTGTCGCCGTGCGGCGACGACACGAGCATCGACAGCGCCTGGACGAGCGTGAACAGCGTTCCGCTGCGCTCCTCGTTCGGGAGCATGTCGGCGATGACGATCGTGGCGCCCGGACGGAGCGCGGACGCGAGCGCCGTGAACAGCCTCCGGCTCGCGTCGGCGCCGACGCAGTGACAGACCTGGCCGAGCACCGCCGCGTCGAAGCGCGCGCTGCCGAAGTCGTGCTCGAAGATGTCCGCCTCCGCGAACTCGAACCGGTCCGCGACGCCGAAGACCGAGGCGTTGCGGCGTGCGTGATCGATCACGCCCGGCAGGTCGACGGCGACGACGTGGAGCTCCGGGTTCGCCTGCGCCGCCGCGATTCCCCAGGCGCCCGACCCGGCGGCGACGTCGAGGAGCCGCGGGGCGCCGTCCGGGTGAAGCTCGTGCAGCAGGCCGCCGACGTGCGTGGCGAGCGGGTAGTTCCAAGGGAAGAGCAGATCGACCTGCGCCTCCCAGTAGGCAGCCTCGCCGGCCCGTCCGTCGAGCGAGACCGTCGGGCGGCCGGTGCGAACGGACTCCGTCAGGCCGCGCCACTGGTCGGTCAGCTCGCGTGCCGCGAACTGGAGGTACCCGCCGAGGTAGGTCGGCGCGCCCTCGACGAGGAAGGCGGCCGCATCGGGGGCCAGCGTGTAGCGCTGCTCGTCGCCGCTGCCCTCGCGCTCGACGAGGTGCAGGGCCGTCAGCGCGTTGAGGATCATGTCGAGCCCGCGGGCGGATGCTCCCGTGCCCTCGAGTAGGGCGGAACGGGTGGCGGCGCCGCCCGCGATCAGCGCCGGCACGCGCAGGTCGAGCGCAGTCGCGACGATCTGGAGCGGCTGCCACCCCGCCAGCATCGCGAGCAGGCGCTCCGGCGAGGCGAACGGAGGCGGACCTTCGAGGCCCGGGTCGAGGGCGCGGCGGTCGATGTCCTCCCGTGCGCGCTCGCCGCCGGCGATGTCGCTCGTCTGGATGCTCATCGTGTCCTCCTCAGTTCTCGTGCAGGACGAGGATGTTGTCGTCGGGATCGACGAGGAGCGCCTGGACGGCGCCCCATTCCTGCTCGGTCGGCGCCTCGAGGAAACGCACGCCGCGCGCGACGAGCTCGGCGTGCGTCGTCGCGACGTCGTCCGTGCCGAGGACGATTCCGCAGAATCCGCCCACCTTCGAGGTGCTGCCGTCGGGGGCGTCGCTCTGGACGATCGCGAGCCCGAGATGGCTGCCCGGCGGGGCGACGACGAGGAACCTGCGGCCCGCCTCCTCCTCCAGGCCGTCGATGCGCTTCTCCATGCCGAGCGCGCCGACGTAGAAGTCGAGCGCGCGCTCCTGGTCTGTCACGAACACGCTGGCGAGCTGGATGTTGTCGACGGCCATCGTGACCTCCTACGCGTGGTGGACCCAGACGTTCGGCTCCTCGTAGCGCCCGGTGTCGCGCTCGCGGTCGATCCACAGGGGCCCGAGCGCGCCGGCGACGTCGTAGGACCCGGTCGAGGCGAAGCGCAGCCCCGACCAGCTCTCCCATTGCCCGACGGTGCCGGTGATGACGAGCGAGCGCGGCGCCGCGCACAGCAGCGTCCCGCCGACGCGGACGTGGGCGCGCAGCCACGGGTCGAAGGGCAGCCCGTTCGAGTCCGTCCAGCGCATGTACTCCTCGATCGGCGTTCGCGGGAACAGGCTCTTTCGCGTCGGACGCGCGGGAACGACGACGTCGCGCAGACCGCGCCGGGCGGCGACGTCGCGCAGCGAGCGCAGGACGACCCGGCTCAGTCCGCGCCCGCGCTGACCGGGGGCGACGACGACGGCGAGGGCACAGAGCGTCGTGGGGCGGCGCGGCGGGCTCAGCAGCGCGTGCTTGAGGACGGCGTCGACCCCGTCGGGAAGTCCGGCCGTCGTCCCGTCCCACTCGATCGGAATCGCGTGACTCTTCGCCACGACGTCGCCCGAGCCGGTGTCGACGAGCGCGATCTGGAACTCGGGCCGGGTGGTGTTGAGCGAACCCCAGTACCGGCGCACGGACTTCCCGTTACGCATGAACGGCGGCCATTCTCCGTCGAGCGCGTCGAGGCTCGGGGCGAGCTCTGCGCGCTCGTCGAGGGACACGGCGAGAAGACCCGGTGTCTCCATCCACGTCGATTGTCCGAGCGGGGCCGTTGCGGCACTTCTCGGTGCTTGCTGATCAGCGCGCGAGGCAGCGTGCGACCCACGCCGACATCACGTCGTGCGCGAGCCGCTGCATCTCGGCTTCGTGCCGCTCCACGTCGGCGATCAGCTCCGGCAGCGCAGCGACCCCGCCCACGCGTGCGAGGCTGTCGCGGTACTCGGACACCTCGGCCCAGCGACGGACGAGCGCGGCGTCCGCCTCGAGGTGGAACTGGATCCCGTAGGCGGTCGTCCCGACCCGGAACGCCTGGTTCGGATACGCCTCCGAGCTCGCGAGCAGCGTCGCTCCGGCCGGGAGCTCGAACGTGTCCGAGTGCCAGTGCAGCGCCGGGAACGACGCGGGGAGCCGCCCGAGCAGCGGGTCGCCGTCGGCGTCCCCGTGACGGAAGACGGGCCGGACGCCGATCTCGGGGAGCGGGCCGCCGACGACGGCCGCGCCGAGGCTCGCCGCCAGGAGCTGGGCGCCGAGACAGACGCCGAGGACGGGCGTTCCGGCCCGAACGGCGTCGCCGATGAACCGCCGCTCCTCGTCGATCCAGGGGAGCAGCCCGCCGTCGTTGACGCCCATCGGGCCGCCCATGGCGACGACGCCGTCGAACCGCGCCGGGTCGAGCGGCCACGGCGCCTCCGCGGCGTCGACGGTCTCGACCGCGACGCCCTGCTCGCGGAGCGCGTCGGCGTACGCCGCGGCGGGCTCGCAGTCCACGTGCTGGAGGACGACGACGGTCACTCGGATTGCACCTCGCCGCTCGGGTCGAGGAGGCCGTGCGCGACGAACACCTCCGCGGTCGCCGGGTCGGCGAAGACGTCGTGCGCGCCGAAGAGCCGCAGCGTGCTGCTCGTCGCCTCGCGGATCCCCGCCGCCACGACGGCCGGCGGGTGCGTCTCCCCGACGGCCTCGCGCGCCTCGGCCTCGGTCAGGCCGACGGACTCCACCATCCGGAGCAGCGCCGGGTAGTCCGGCTCGAGGAACGCGAAGACGAACTCCGCGAGCAGCGGGCCGACGAGCCGCTTCTCACGCGGGCTCAGCTCCGGCCAGACTCGGCGGAAGACGTCGCTGAAGAACGCATGGTGGCGACCCTCGTCCTGCGCGTGGTCGGCGACGAGCTCGCGCACCGCGCCGACGACGCGCCGGTCGCTCGGGATCCCGGAGAGGATCGACGAGATCAGCGTCTCGGAGACGATCGTGAAGAACAGCTTCGGCAGCCCGGCGATCTCGCGGGGCGCTTCCGCCTCGATCGCGCGGAGCCGTGCGAGGAACTGCGGCTCCACCGGCAGGACGGGACGCGTGCCGGTCACCGCGGCGAGCTGGCGCTGGAGGTCGTCCGAGAAGAGCGCATGCCACGACTCGTCGGCGCAGATCTTGTAGGCGTCCTCGATCATCCGCTCGGGGAGCGGGAATCCGATCCGCCGGCGGCTGATCAGCTGCGCGACCGGGTTGACGGCGCTCTGCTCGAGATCGGCGGTGAAGTCGAGGTAGACGTTGAGCCGCTGGAGCAGGAGCTCGCGGGCAGCCGCGTCGCCGCGCGCCTTGACGAGCGGATGGTCCAGCACCGGGACGAGCTCCGGGGGGAAAAAGAGCTTTCCGCTCCGGGCGTCCTCCTCGAGCACGCGGCGAGGCGCGTTGCGGACGCTCGCGCGACTCTCCCAGAGGCGGAACTTCGTCTGGTAGACGAAGCCGTTCTTGTCGACGCGGATCACGCTCGACCACCCTAGGGTCGCGCTCCCGCGAGCGGTTTCTCCGCTCTTGCTCACTTGGAAAGACGGGCGGCGACACGGTGATACAGTCGCGCGCCTCACGGTTCGAGCACGCGAGAGGAGCCCGCAAATGAGCGCAACCGGAATCGTGTCCGCAGGCGACGTGACGCGGAGCGTCGCCGTCGAGGCGATCGAGTCGCGCGGCATCGACGTCGACGAGCTCGTCCGCAAGCTCGTCGACAACGCCGCGGCCGAGTTCACGACGTACTACTACTACACGATCCTCCGCATGTATCTCGCGGGGCACGAGGACTACAAGGCGGTGTGCGAGGACGCGAGGCTCGAGGACCGCGCGCACTTCGAGCTGATCGCTCCGCGCATCTACGAGCTCGGCGGGACGCTTCCGTACGACATCCGCGGCTTCGCCGACCGGGCCGGGTGTCCCGATGCGTTCCTGCCCGGCTCCGAGGACGGCACGCGCGACGCAGGTGCGCGCGACAACGTCGTGAAGGAGGCGACGCCGATCGCGATCCTTGAGGTGCTGCTCGAGGCGGAGCGCTGCGCGATCCGGAGCTGGTCCGAGATCTGCGACCTGACGTTCGCGAAGGATCCGCGGACGTACGACATGGCGGCGCGCATCCTCAACGAGGAGATCGAGCACGAGGCGTGGTTCATCGAGCTGCTGTCGGCGGCGCGCGGGGACGCGGCGCGGCCGTCCGGGCACTTCTCGCGCGGCACCCCCGGTGCAGCGCCGTATTCGAGGAACACGCCGTTCGGCTCCGGCTAGGGTGGCGCGGGACCGGTACCTCGTGATCGTGGATCTTCCGCACGAGGGCCGGCACACGATCACCGCCCGCGCGGACGAGACTGTCCTCGCTGCCGCGCGCCGTCACGGCCTGCGGCTGCCGAGCCGCTGCGAGTGCGGATGGGACCTCGCCTGCGCCGCCCGTGTGCTCGAGGGCGAGCTCGACCACAGCCGCGCGCGCCGCTACTTCCCGGAGGACGCGGCGGCGGGCTTCGCGCTCATCTGCGTCGCCGTGCCGCGCTCGGATCTAGTCATCCGCACGCATCAGAGCGCCGCGATGAGGCATCATCGGGAGGTGCACGGTCTGCCGGCTCCGGCCTCGACGACCGCGCGCGCGTGGTGATGCAGGAGTTCGAGGGAAAGCTGGAGACCGCCGGCGGGCCCGGGGCCTGGACGACGATCACGCTGCCCAGGCGCGTTGCGAGCATGCTCGGGCCGGGGTCCAGCGTCGCCGTTCGCGGCACGATCGCCGGCCACCCGTTCCGCTCGAATGCGATGCCGCGGGGCGACGGGACGTCGTACCTCGTCGTCAGCAAAGCGATGCGTTCTGCCGCCGGCGTCGCCGCCGGGGACCGTGTCACCGTCGCGCTCGAGCGCGACGACCGGCCGCGCGAGCTCGAGCTCGACACGACGTTCGCGGCTGCGTTGCGGCGCTCACGACGCGCGACCACCGGCTGGGAGGCCTTGCCGCCCTCCGCGCGCAAGCAGTACGCGAGCTGGATCGCCGACGCGAAGACCGATGCGACGCGCGAGCGGCGCATCGCCAAGTCGATCGAGCTGATCGGCGAGGGGAAGCGGCTGAGGGGTTAGATGCGCAACGAGCGAGAAGATCCGCGCACGAGCCGTTCCCTACCGTCGGAGACGGGCGCCGGCCGCAGCCGGCCCCGAGGACGCGAATGACCGCCGTCAGCGTCAATCCGGAAGCTCGCACGGCCTGGCCGCAGCGGCTGCACGCCGACATGATCGAGGACGTCGTCGGCGTCATGCGCGAGCGCCTGAACGAGCCGTGGACGCTCGACGAGCTGTCGCGGCTCGCGCATCTCAGCCCATATCACTTCAACCGCACGTTCGCGCGCATCACCGGGGTGCCGCCCTTCAAGTTCCTCGCGGCGCTGCGGATGGCGGAGGCGAAGCGCCTGCTGCTCACGACCGACCTCAGCGTCACCGTGATCTGCCTCGAGGTCGGCTACCGGAGCCTCGGCACGTTCACCACGCACTTCAGCGAGATGGTCGGCGTCCCACCACGCGGATTCCGCAGGCTCGTCGAGCTGTTCGCGGGGGCGTCGTTCGAGGAGCTCGCGACGCTCGCGTGCGGCCTGCCCGCAGAGCCGAAGGCGCTGCACGTGCCGCTCGAGATCCACGGCGCACAGGGCTGGGCCGCCGGCCCGATCTTCGTGGGCGCGTTCGCGAGCCCGCTCCCGCGAGGGAGGCCCGCCGCGTGCCGCCTCGTCGACGCGCCCGGCGACTGGAGCCTGCCCATCTCCGGACCCGGCGCCTTCCGGATCTTCGCGGCGGCGCTCGAGCACGCGGTCGATCCGCTCGAGGTTCTCCTGCCCCCGCCCGAGAACATGCTGGTCGCGCAGGCGGACGTGCCGGCGGTCAAGCCCGACATGTCGCCCGTGCGGCTCCAGCTCCGCTCCTCCCGGCCGCTCGATCCGCCGATCGTGACGGCCTTCCCCTACGCGCTCTGGCGGCTCGTCGACGAGCACGAGCACGGCGACGCCGACGATCGCCGCCGGAGAGCAAGCGCGGATAACACGGACGGCAAGCGCAGAGAAGCACCGCTTCTGAACGTCCTCTAGCTTCGAGACACGTTCGGGCCCGAGGACGCGGGACGCGCGAGACGCGTGGCGCCGAGTCGGTCCGCATCGAAGTGATCAGGAGGAGGTCGGATACATGGCGATCGACTTGTGCAACAAGGCCATCGGCCGAGACGCTGCGCGATCGAGCGGACGCGGCGGCACGTCCGTCGCCGACGGCGACCTCGTCGCCCTCGACGGCCTGTGGCCGGAGCAGCGCGACGCGCTCGAGCTCGGCTACCGGTCGACGATCGGCCACACGGACCCGCGCTCCATCGCCGGCGATCCCGCAGCCTGGTCGAGCGACTTCGGCTACGCGCTCGACCGTGCTGCGATTCGGATCGACACACGCACGAACGAGGAGCTGCGCGAGGCGGCGCTCCTCCATCAGGACCCGGCGATGCGCGAGCAGGCGCTGTTCGAGTACGCGGACCGTGACGAGCCCGATGCGATCGAGCTGCTCGCGGAGGCGGCGACGCGCGACTCCGACCGCCAGGTGCGCTGGGACGCGCTCTGGGCGCTGGAGAAGCTCGGCGGCGTGCAGGCGGTTCGCGCGCTCGAGGGCTTCCAGGCCGACGACGACCCGGAGATCGCCGAGTGGTCGCGGCTGTTCGCGAGCGAGATCCGGACGAGCGATCCGGCCTTCGACACGCGCTCGTGCGCGCACACCGAGGGGAGGACGTTCGACGAGACGATCTTCCTGCTCATCCACTGCGACCTGTACGTGCGGCTCGATCCGACGAACCGTCTCTGGGGCAAGCTGTCGCTCGCTCCGCAGGGTCTCGCACGCGTCTACGGCCAGGCGCACGCCTGCCCGAACGTCGCCACGCGCGAGCAGCAGCTCGTGATCGCGAAGACGATCACCGGCCTGCACGCGGACGGGTCGCCGCACGTCGACAACTACCTGTTCCGCGGGTTCACCGACCGCTCTCGCGCCGACCGCGGGAACTTCTACTTCGAGTCGAGCGTCCGGCGGCCGTTCTTCCACTCCGGCCACGCCGACGACCCCTCGCAGGGGGTGCACGAGGCGGTGATCGGGTTCTCGCGGCAGGGCACGTGGTACCTCGAGGACAAGTTCCAGGTCCGCGACGCGCCGGCGATCCGCTACGTCCGCGGGCGCTTCCAGGGCTGGGGCTACGTCAACCTCGACCGCGTCGCCGGGAAGCCGATCGACGAGGTGCTCACGCCGGGGAACGCGATCCTCTCGACGCTGCACGACCCCGTCGCCGGCCCGAAGACCAACGCCTTCATCCTCGGGACGTTCAAGGGCAAGCTGAACGACTGGGACGGCGACGGCCGGATCGACCTCAACTCGCGCGACGTGTACTCGACCGTCGACGGCGAGATCGACATGGACATGGACGGCGTGCCGGATGTGCCCGGCGCGACGTGCTGCGACTGGACGAGTCCGCTCGCCTGAGGCGCGGGTGGAGAACAGGAAGGAGTGACACATGGCCAGCGCCGTCAAGCCGGAGCGGAGAGTCAAATACGGTCCGGAGATCGACCTCGATGGTGTGCCGAATCTGTTCAGCCCCCAGACGGTGACGCCCTTCACGCCGCCGCCGACGGGGATCGACAACCTCGGGATCACGTCGGTCGACACGTTCAAGGTGCCCGGTGTCGGCGAGTTCACCGTCGAGTTCGAGGGCCACGTGCGCGTCGTGCGCTCCGGGCCGACGACCGAGGACTGGTCGACGACCGAGGTCTACACGAACCTGATCGAGATGCACATGCACGGCGACTCGCCCGAGCTCGGGCCGATCGACGTCACGCTCAACCCCGAGTGCCTGTCGACGGGCATGATCCGCACCCCGTTCGACGCAGAGGCGGAGCAGCAGCCGGAGAAGGCCTGCCGCATGGCGGTGGGCGCGGTCTTCGCGCTGCCGAAGCTCGGCCTCACGCTCTTCAACAAGGAGCCGGTGCTGCTCACGATCGACCACGTCCGGTCGATCCCGCCCGCCGGCAACCCGGGGATGGGCCGGATCTACCAGATGCTGCCGCTCTACGACGTCGCGAACGCCGACGCGGAGCCGGTGGCGTACCTGACGAGCCTCAGCTTCCGCATGGGGACGTACCTGGAGAAGGACGCGGAGCCCACCAGCTGAGGATCTCGGGCCGCCCGGCGCGACTCGCCGCGCCGGGCGGCCGCCCGCCGCCCGAAGGAGGCGCACGATGGCCGCAGTGAAGACCGCCGCACCGCAGAACGGGTCGGCGCCCGCCGGCGTCCGCGAGGTCGCGGGCCCCGACGTCCTCCGCCCGCTCCACCAGCCCGGCGCCTGGCCGGTCGTCCGCGACCGGTGGGAACGACTCGTCACCGTCGCGGAGATCCCCGCCCCGTCCGACCGCGTGCTCGCCGCGCTCGTCGATCCGGACGCGGTCGGGAACTGGCTCGCCGCGTGTCGCGGCTCGTTCGACGCCGTCGGCACGGAGGTGACGCTCGACTTCGAGGACGGCGAGTTCTTCCTCTGCCGTCCGCTCTACGCGGACGAGGCGGCGGACGATCCGCGCGCGTGGGAGCTGCGCTACGTCTGGCGCTGGCTCGGGATCGGACAGCAGGCGCAGGTGACGTGGCGCCTCGAGCCGACGGAGGCCGGCACGCACGTGAGCGTGACCGAGGAGGCGTTCAATCCGCCCGCCGACTGGCAGACGTGGAACGGGGGCGGCTGGCCGGGGATCCTCAACCAGCTCGCGGCCTATCTGCGGACCGGGACGTCGTGGCGCTGGCCGTGGCGCCGGATGGGGCCGTACGTCCAGATCGAGCTCCCGCTCGGGCCGTTCGAGGCGTGGAACGCGCTCACGTCGCCGGCGGCGCTCCAGTTCTGGCTCCAGCGCAGCCACGGCGAGCTCGCACCCGGGGGGACGCTGCGGCTCGTCATGGGCGACGCGAGCGGCGCCGTCGAGATGGGCGTGCGCGAGATCGCGGAGCCGGGACAGCGCTTCCCGTCCTTTCTCCCGTCCGTGGCGTTCGCGCTCCGCCGGCCCAGCTGGAACGCGGAGGTCGGCGGCTACCTCTGGATCGAGCCCGCCGGCCTCGGCAGGAGCCTGCTCCAGGTGTTCCACCAGGACTGGGAGAACCTGCCGGCGGAGCTGCAGCTGTCGGAGCGGAAGATCGTCACCGGCTTCTGGACCGGAGCGATGGTGCGAGCGGCGACGCTCTTCGCACCGCGTCCCGGCGCCGGCGCGGGGCACAGCTGGTCGTGAAGGCGACGACGGAGTACAACGAGCTCCGCGTCGCGGTCGAGCCGCCGTACGAGGCGGTCGAGCTCGAGCTGAACGTGCCGGTGCCGGTCGAGGACGTGTGGCACGCGATCGCCGACCCGCCGCAGGTCCGCCGCTGGCTCGGCACCCTCTGGGGCGAGCTCGTGCCGGGCCGGGCGGTCCGGCTCGACTTCGGGGACGGCGACTTCTTCGCGCTGCGCGTGCTGCGGGCCGAGCCGCCGTCCCTGCTCGAGTACACGTGGCGGTTCCTCGGGATCGCGCCCGAGAACACGATCACGTGGTCGCTGGGTCGGACCGACGATCCGTTCGCGACCGTCGTCCACCTGCGGGACTGGGAGCGCGAGCGCACGCGGGAGGCGTCGCTCGCGCTCTCGACGGGCTGGGCCGACTTCCTCGCCCGCCTGACCCGCCACCTCGCCACCGGCGAGTGGTCGCGCTACGCGTGGCGGGAGGAGGTCGACGCGACGATCGAGCTGCCCGTCGACGGCGTCCACGCGCGGACGCTCCTCGAGGAGACGGCGCACTGCCACTGGCTCCCGGTCGGCGCGGGCGGCGCCGTCCCCGGCGCGGTGTTCGCGGTGGAGGACGACGACCCGCTCGACGTGGTGAGGAACACGCGTCTCGACGACGACTCGCTCGAGCTCCGGCTCGCGCGGCGCGGCTGGGAGGCGGACACGCGCTGCGTCGTGGCGCTGACCGCGCGGCGGAGCGACGTCCTCCTCGCCGTCCATCACGACGGGTTCCGCGACACGCCGCTCGACCCGTCCGCGCAGAGGCTGCTCCGGACGAGGATCGCGCGCACCTGGATCGGCTCGCTGAAGCGGGCGCGGGCCGCCGTCACCGCATCGCGACACGTTGCGCTTCCTTGACAGTGGTGGTCCGCTTTGCAAAGTTCCAGGGTGTCCGATCAGGGGGGCGTCGGATGCCGCCTTCTCAGGCCTGCGGCGCGAAAGGCCACTGGGGCGAATGACGGGCGCGCGCCAGAAGCGCGTGGCGGTCATCGACGAGCACGAGATCTTCCGGCTCGGGCTGGCGGCCGCCCTCGAGGCGGAGCCACAGCTCTCCGTCGTCCACGTCGGGGCCACGGGTCCCTGCCCGGTCGAGGCCGACGTCGCCGTCGTCTGCATCCGCGCGGCGGAAAGCCAGCGGTTCCACTGCCCGCTCGTCGTCTGCGCGGCCGAGCCGTTCGACCGGTCGAGGATCGCCTCGCAGAGTCGCATCGCCGCCGTGCTGTCGCGCGCGACGCTGACGGGCGAGCAGCTCGTCGCCACCGTGCGCGCCGTCGCCGCGGGACTCCAGGTCGGGTCGAACGGCGCGCCGCACATCACCGGGGGCGCGCAGCTGCCACGTCTCGACGCGCGCCGGCGTCACATCCTCCGGCTGCTCGCGGCCGGCGCCGACACCGCGACGATCTCGAACGAGCTGTCGTACTCGGTGCGCACGATCAAGTCGCTGATCCAGGACATCGAGCGCGAGCTGGCTGCGACGAACCGCGCGCAGGCGGTCGCGGAGGGGATCCGGCAGGGAATCATCTGAGGCGGCGCTGCCCGATCGGGCAGGCTCCGCCCGTTCGGGCAGCGGACGTGCCCGACCGGCCGCCGGAACAAGCGACCTTCGGCGGTCCCTCCGGACATATCGCAGCGGCAGCGCCCGTGCTCGAATGATCGCATGGCACTGGGTGCGCCGTCCGCCCGGATGGAGGGGGCCTTCGCGCGCGGAACACGGCGACGTGCGATCGCGCACGTCCTCCGTATCCCGGAGCGCGCGACGACCTTCGAGGCGCGCGGGTTCGCGGAGACGCCGGCGCCCGTCCGCGTCGCGCTCGAGCTCCACGGCCTCTGCTTTGCCGACGGGTTCAACAGCGCGGTCCGCGAGGCGGACGGCGACGCGCTCGAGGCGGCGCTCGAGGCGTTCCCGCGGGAGGAGCGCGGCTTCGCCTACGAGGGAGCGGCGATGGGCGTCGCGCTGCTCGACCTGCTCACGCCCTGGAGCGCGCGGCGCTTCGCGGCGTTTCTGCGCCGCGAGTCGACGGCGCGCCACGTGTACATGGCGCACGTCGGCGCCGGCTGGGCGCTCGCGCGCCTCCGCCGGCGGCCGTGGGGCGGGCTGCCGCTCGACCCGCTTCTGCGCTGGCTCGCCCTGGACGGGTACGGGTTCCACCAGGCGTTCTTCCGGCCGGGCCGGTACGTGCGCTCGCACCTAGAGCCGGCGGGACTGCCCGCCGGCGGGGCGCGGATCTTCGACCAGGGCGTCGGGCGTGCTCTCTGGTTCGTCGAGGGAGCCGACCCGGACCGGATCGCGCGGACGATCGAAAGCTTCCCGGCCGGCCGCCGGCCCGACCTCTGGAGCGGGGCCGGGCTCGCGGCGACGTATGCGGGCGCCGTCACGCCCGCAGAGCTCGAACGGCTCCGCGCGCTCGCGGAGCCGTTCGAGCTGCAGCTCGCGCAGGGCGCCGCGTTCGCGGCGGCGGCCCGCCTGCACGCGGGCAACGTCGTCCCGCACACGGAGGAGGCGACCCGGGTGCTGTGCGGCCTCGACGTCGAGGCGGTTGCGGCCGTGACCGACCGCGCGCGTGCCCAGGCGGCCGGCGACACGGCCGCCGACTACGAACGCTGGCGGACGGCGATCCGCTCGGCGCTGCGGAGAGTCCCCGTGCCCGGATGAGGCCGGGGCTGCAGCGGCAGGCCGCGCGAGCGGCGGCGGTGCTCGTCATCGCGGTGTGCGGCTGGCTGACGCAGCTCCCCTCGTACAGCTCGGCCGAGCTATCCCGGCTCGCCGCGCAGTTCGCGTTCGAGCCGCGCACGCTCGTGCCGGCGGAGCGGCCGAGGCAGACGATCCGCGCCGTCGAGCCCGGCCTCCGCGACATCGCCGGCTGGATCTCGTCGGTCGGCGCCGCCGTCTCCCTCTCGGATCTCGACGACGACGGCCTCCCGAACGACGTCTGCCTCGTCGATCCGCGCTCGAACACCGTCACCGTCGAGCCGGCGCCGGGCACCGGAGACCGCTACGCGCGGTTCGCGCTGACGCCGCGCCCGCTGCCGTACGACGCGCGGACGACGGCGCCGATGGGCTGTCTCCCGGGCGACTTCAACGAGGACGGCAGGCTCGACCTCCTCGTCTACTACTGGGGCCGCACGCCGGTGCTGTTCCTCCGGCGGCCGGACACGCCGCTCGGCCCGCACGGATTCGTCCGCCGCGAGCTCGTGCCGGGAGGCGGCCGCTGGTACACGGACACGGTCACCGCGGCCGACGTCGACGGCGACGGGCACCTCGACCTCGTCGTCGGCAACTACTTCCCGGACGGCGCGCGGGTGCTCGACGTCCACGCGCGGCACGACCCCGCGATGCAGATGCAGAACTCGATGTCGCGGGCGTACAACGGCGGAACCGACCGCATCCTGCTCGGCCGCGGGAACGGGACGTTCGTCGAGGCGCGCGGGGCGCTGTCGAAGAAGGTCGCCGACGGCTGGACACTCGCGATCGGCGCCGCCGACCTCGACGGCGACCTCCGTCCGGAGCTCTACTTCGCCAACGACTTCGGGCCCGATCATCTCCTGCGGAACGACTCGACGCCGGGCCACGTCCGCTTCACGGTCGACACGGGGAGCCGCGGCTTCACGACACCCGCGTCGAAGGTGCTCGGCCACGACTCCTTCAAGGGGATGGGCGTCGACGTCGGCGACCTCAACGGGGACGGCCGGCTCGACCTGTTCGTCAGCAACATCACCAGCCCGTACGCGCTCGAGGAGAGCAACTTCGCGTGGATCGCGACCGGCTCCGCGTCCGCACTCGCCCACGGCACCGCGAGCTTCACGGACGAGAGCGAGCCGCTCGGCGTCTCGCGCAGCGGCTGGGCGTGGGACGCGAAGATCGGCGACTTCAGCAACGCCGGCACGAACGAGATCGTCCAGGCGACCGGGTTCCTCGCCGGAAGCGTCAACCGGTGGCCCCAGCTCCAGGAGCTGGCGATGGCGAACGACACGCTGATCCATCACCCGAGCGTGTGGCCGCGCTTCGTCGCCGGCGACGACCTCAGCGGCCACCAGCATCTCGCGTTCTTCGCGCCGGGACCGGGTGGACGCTTCGTCGACCTGTCGACGCGGATCGGCCTCGGCGCCCGGCTGACGAGCCGCGGCATCGCCACCGCCGACGTGAACGGCGACGGCCGGCTCGACGTCGCGGTCGCGCGGCAGTGGGCGCCGTCGACGCTGTTCATGAACGTCTCGCACGGCGTCGGCGGCTACCTCGGGCTGCGCCTGCTGCTCCCGCCCGGCGGCGTCTCCGCGCCGACGCGCACGCTCGCGGGACATCCCGGCGGGCTGCTCGCGCGGCCCGCGGTCGGGGCCGAGGCGACGGTCCGCCTGCCGGACGGGCGCGTGCTCGTCCAGCAGGTGGACGGGGGAAACGGCCACGCGAGCGTGCGTGCGCCGGAGCTCCTGTTCGGGCTCGGACGGGACGGGACGCGGCGTGTCCGCGTCGACGTCGCGTGGCGCGACGGCTTCGGCGTCGTGCGGCGGGCGGCGCTGTCGCTGCGGCCGGGCTGGCACACGATCCTGCTGGAGCAGGCGCGGCCGTGACCCCGCTCGAACGACGCAACGCGGCGCTCCGCCGCTTCGCCCTGTCGATCACGGCGTTCACGATCCTCGGCGCGTTCTGGCTCGGGTTCGAGGACTCGTGGGCGCAGCCTGTCGTCGCGCTCGTCACGGCATACGTGCTGGAGCTCGCGCTCGAGACGCTCGAGGCCGCGACCGTCGGGCGGCCCGCGCGCTACCGCGGCGGACGGAGCGCGTTCTTCCACTTCATGCTCCCGCCGCACATCACGGCGCTGTCGATCGCGCTGCTCGTCTACCCGAACGCGCGCCTGATGCCGATCGTCTTCGCGACAGCCGTCGCCGTCGGCTCGAAGTTCATCGTTCGCGCGCCGGTCGGCGGAAGCTGGCGCCACTTCCTCAACCCGTCCAACGTCGGCATCTCCGTCACGCTGCTCGCCTTCCCGTGGGTCGGCATCTCGCCGCCGTACCAGTTCTCGGAGAACATCGGTGGGATCTGGGACTGGATCGTGCCCGCGGCGGTGCTCGCAGCCGGCACCATGCTGAACGCGAAGCTGACCCAGAAGGGTCCGCTGATCAGCGGGTGGCTCGCCGGCTTCGCGCTCCAGGCCGTCGCGCGCAGCGCCGTCTTCGGCACGCCGCTCGTCGCGGCGCTGCTGCCGATGACGGGCTTCGTCTTCGTCATCTACACGAACTACATGATCACCGACCCGGGGACGACGCCGGTGGCGCGGCGGCCGCAGGCCCTGTTCGGGTTCATGGTCGCGGCCGTCTACGGGGCGCTCGTGTCGGTGCACATCGCGTTCGGCCTGTTCTTCGCGCTCACGATCGTCACAATCGGCCGCGGCGCCGGCCTTTACCTCGCGGCCTACCGGGCGCGCGAGCGCGTGGGCGAGGCGCCGGCGATCGCCGTCGGCCAGGCTCGATGACCGCGCTCGCGATCGTCGGGATGGCCTGCCGCTATCCGGACGCGGCATCGCCGGACGAGCTCTGGGAGAACGTGCTCGCGCAGCGGCGCGCGTTCCGCCGCCTGCCCGCCGAGCGCCTGCGCGGAGACGACTACTTCTCGGCGGACCGCGCGGCGCCCGACCGCACGTACTCGTTGCAGGCCGCGGTGCTCGACGGCTGGGACTTCGACCGCGTGCGCTTCCGGATCTCGGGACGCGCGTTTCGCGCGACCGACCTCGCCCACTGGCTCGCGCTCGAGGTTGCGACGGAGGCGCTCGCGAGCGCCGGCCACCCGGACGGCGCGGGGCTCGACCGCGACCGGACGGCCGTCATCGTCGGGAACACGCTGACGGGGGAGTTCTCGCGCGCGCACGCGCTCCGCCTGCGCTGGCCGTACGTGCGCCGCGTCGTGCGCGCGGCGCTCGAGGGCGAAGGCGTGCACGAGGACGAGCAGCATCGTGTGCTCGCGCGGCTCGAGCGCGAGTTCAAGCGGCCGTTCGCCGAGGTGGACGAGGAGACGCTTGCCGGCGGCCTCTCGAACACGATCGCCGGCCGGATCTGCAACGCGTTCGACCTGAAGGGCGGCGGCTACACCGTCGACGGAGCGTGCGCGTCGTCGCTGCTCGCGATCGCGACCGCCGGCGCGGCGCTCGAGCGCGGGGACGCCGACGTCGCGATCGCGGGCGGGGTGGACCTCAGCCTCGATCCCTTCGAGCTCGTCGGCTTCGCGAAGGCGACGGCGCTCGCGCCCGACGAGATGCGCGTCTACGACCGCCGCTCGCAGGGGTTCTGGCCCGGCGAAGGTTGCGGCTTCGTCGTCCTACGGCGCCTCGAGGACGCGCTTGCGGACGGCGTGGACGCGCCGGTGGCGATCCGCGGCTGGGGCATCTCGTCCGACGGCGCGGGCGGCATCACCCGGCCCGAGCTCTCCGGGCAGCGGCTCGCGCTCGCGCGCGCATACGGGCACGCGGGCTTCGACATCGGCTCGGTCGAGCTGTTCGAGGGTCACGGCACCGGCACCGCGGTCGGCGACGCGGTCGAGCTCGCCGCCCTCGCGCAGGCGAGATCGGAGGCGGGCGCGGCGTCGCGTGCCGCGGTCGGCTCGATCAAGGCGAACATCGGCCACACGAAGGCCGCGGCCGGCGTCGCGGGACTGATCAAGGCGGCGCTCGGGCTGCGGGAGGAGGTGATCCCGCCGGCGACGGCCTGCGGCGACCCGCACGAGGAGCTGTGCCGCGACGACGCCACGCTCCGGGTCGCGACCGAGGCGGAGCCGTGGCCGGCGGATCGCCCGCGCCGCGCCGCGGTCAGCGCGATGGGGTTCGGCGGCGTCAACAGCCACGTCGTGCTCGAGCGGGTCGCGCCCGCGGGCCTGCGGCGGCCGGGCGCGCGGGCACGGCGCCTGTCCGCGTCGGCGCAGGACGCCGAGCTCTTCCTCTTCGCCGGCCGCCGCACGGAGGTGGCGGCGTCGATCGCCGCGCTCGCCGCGGTGGCGGAGACGCTCAGCCTCGCGGAGCTCGGCGACGCCGCGGCGGCGGTGCACGCGCAGCTTCCGGCGGCGCGCGGCGGCGTCCGCGCGGCGGCGGTCGCCTCGAGCCCGGCCGAGCTCGCCCTCGTGCTCGCGTCGCTCGAGCGCGCGCTCGCGGGCGCGCGCGAGCCGCTCGTCGACGCGGGCGGCGGCGCGTTCCTGGGTGTCGGTACGCCGGCGCGCGTCGGGCTCCTCTTCTCCGGCCAGGGAGTCGCCGCGACGACCGGCGGCGCGCTCGCCCGCCGCTTCGCATGCGTCCGCGCCGCGCTGGCCGACGTCTCGCCGCCGCCCGCCGGCGGCGACCCGCTGGAGACCGCGTTCGCGCAGCCGGCGATCGTCGGCGCCTCGCTCGCGGGGCTCGCGCTCCTCGACGCGGTCGGCGCGGAGGCGGAGCTCGCCGTCGGTCACAGCCTCGGCGAGCTGACGGCGCTCCACTGGGGCGGCGCGCTCGACGCGGAGACGCTGCTCGACGTCGCGACCGGGCGCGGACGCGCGATGAGCGAGCTCGGCGGGCGCGACGGGGCGATGGCGATGGTCGCGGCGGAGGTTGCCGTCGCCGAGCGTCTGTGCGCGGGAACGGGCGCCGTCGTCGCCTGCCTCAACGCGCCTGACCGGACGATCGTCTCCGGACCGGCGGACGCGGTCGCCGGGGTGTCCGCGCGCGCCGGGCGCGAGGGGATCGCGACGACGCCTCTCGGCGTCTCGCACGCCTTTCACTCGGCGCTCGTCGCCCCCGCGGTCGAGCCGCTCCGCGCGCTGCTGGCGAGGACGCCGATCGAGCCGTTGCGGCGCCGCGTCGTCTCGACCGTGACGGGCGACCTGCTCGCGCCCGACGCCGACGTGGTCGCACTGCTCGCGCGCCAGATGACCGCGCCCGTCCTGTTCGCGCAGGCTCTGGAGACCGCCGCCGCCGAGGTCGACCTCTTCGTCGAGGTCGGGCCGGGTGCCGTCCTCGCGGGCCTGTCGAGCGCGCAGCAGCCGCTGCCCGCGGTGGCGCTCGACGTCGGCGGGGCGTCGCTTCGCCCCGCCCTCACCGCGCTCGGCGCCCTGTTCGCGGCCGGTGCGCTCGCCGACACGGCGCCGCTCTTCGAGGGCCGGTTCGTCCGGCCGTTCCGCGTCGACGCCGCCAGGCAGTTCCTCGCGAACCCGTGCGAGGCGGCGCCCGCCGACGATGCGCCCGGGCCCGCGGAGGAGACGGACGCCGTCGCCGTGGAGGCGCCCGAGCCGGCCGGCGACGCGCTCGAGGTCGTCCGCGGGCTCGTCGCGCAGCGCGCCGAGCTGCCGGCGGCGGCGGTGGCCGACGAGGCGCGCCTCCTCGCCGACCTCAGGCTCAGCTCGATCATGGTCGGCGAGATCGCGGCGAGCGCCGCGAAGGCGCTCGGCGTCGCCCCGCCGCTCGCACCGGGAGAGCTCGCCACGGCGACGGTCGCGGGGCTCGCGGAGGCGCTCGCCCGTCTCGCCGAGACGGCGCCGGACGCGGAGCCCGCCGTCCCGGCCGGCGCCGATGTCTGGACGCATCCGTACGAGCGCGTCCTCGTCGAGCGGGAGCGGCCGCCCGCCGGCGGCGCCGCGGCGACGCGCTGGCACGTGCTCGGCCGGCGCGGCGACCCGTTCGTCGACGCCGTCGCCGCCGCGTTCACCGTCGACGGCGACGGCGGCGACGCCACCGAGAACGGCATGGTCGTCGCGCTCGGACCGGACCGAGACGAGTCGGCGCTCCGCCTGCTCGCGGAGGCAGCCCGCTGCGTCCGGGAGCATCCGCTCGGCCGGTTCGTCGTCGTCGAGCAGGGCGAGGTCGCCGCCGCGTTCGCGCGTGTCGTCCACCTCGAGCACGGCCTGCCGACGTGCGTCGTCGGGGTCGAGCGGCTCGCCGACCTCGCGCACGCGCGCGCGGAGGCCGAGTCGGCGCCGGCGTTCGCGGAGGTGCGGTTCGACAGCGCCGGGCGCCGCCGCGCACCCGTCCTGCGGCCGCTCGAGCTCCGCTCCGGGACGTGGCCGCTCGCGCACGGTGACCTCGCGCTCGTCACCGGCGGCGGCAAAGGCATCGCGGCCGAGTGCGCGCTCGCGCTCGCGCAGCGGCACGGGCTCTCGCTGCTGCTCGTCGGCCGCTCGGATCCGGCGACGGACGCCGAGCTCGCCGCGAACCTCCGTCGCTTCACGGCGGCGGGCGTCGACGTCACGTATGCGCGCGCCGACGTCTGCGACGAGCCGTCGCTTCGCGCCGTCCTCCGCGCTGCGGCCGCAGCCCGCGGGCCGGTGCGCGCGATCCTCCACGGCGCCGGCGTCAACGAGCCGGCGCTGCTCGGCGACGTCGACGCGGAGCTCTTCGCGAGGACGATCGGCCCGAAGGTCGACGGCCTCCGCAACGCAATCGACGCCGTCGACCTCCGCGAGCTCCGGCTCCTCGTCGGCTTCGGGTCGATCATCGGCGCGATGGGGCTGCGCGGCGAGGCGCACTACGCGCTCGCCAACGAATGGCTGCGGCTGCTCGTCGAGGACGTGGCGGCCCGTGCGCCGTGGTGCCGGTGCGTCGACGTCGGCTGGTCGGTGTGGGCGGGCGTCGGCATGGGCGAGCGGCTCGGCACGCTCGACGCGCTCGCGCGGTTCGGCGTCGATCCGATCGGGATCGACGACGGGATCGCGCTGCTCGACGAGCTGGCGTGCGCGCAGGGCGCGCCAACGAGCGTGATCGCGACGTCGCGCTTCGGCCTGCCGCCGACGGTCGAGCTCGAGTCGCGCCCGCGCCCGCTCCTTCGCTTCGTCGAGCACCCGCTGCTGGAGTACCCCGGCGTCGAGGAGGTCGTGGAGACCGAGCTCGGCGCCGGAACCGATCCGTACCTGGCCGAGCACGTTCTCGACGGCGTGCCGCTGCTGCCCGCGACGGTGGGGCTCGAGGCGATGGCGCAGACCGCCGCCGTCGTGCTCGGCCGGGCCCCGGAGCTGCTCGAGGACGTCGCGTTCCCGTTGCCGGTGACGGTGCCGCCCGACGGACCCCGGCGGATCCGCGTCGCCGCGTCGCGCCGCCGCGACGGGAACGCGACCGTCGTGCTCCGCAGCGACGAGTCCGGGTTCCACGCCGACCACTTCCGGATGACCTGCGGCGCCGGAGCCTCTCGGGACACGGCCGCGGCGCAACCCGCGCCGGGCGAGGTGCCGCTTCGACCCGCCGACGTCTACGACGCCCTGCTCTTCCACGGCCCTCGCTTCCGCCGCCTCGAGCGGTACCGCGTCCTCGAGGCGCGCCGCTGCGTCGCGGAGCTGGCGGCGCGGTCCGAGCCCTGGTTCGGCCCGTTCCTGCCGCAGCGGCTCGTGCTCGGCGACCCCGGCCTCCACGACGCGGCGATCCACGTCCTCCAGGCCTGCATTCCCGGCGAGCGCGTGCTTCCGGTCGGAGTCGACCGCATCGCCTTCGTCCGTCGTCCCGGTGTGGACGAGCGCGTCCTCGTGTCGGCGCGCGAGCGCTCGGACGACGGCAGCGAGCTCGTCTGGGACCTCGATCTCGTCCGCGCCGACGGCACGCTGCTGGAGCGATGGAGCGGCCTGCGGCTGCGGCGGATCGGCCCCGCGGGGCTGCCGGATCGCTGGCCCGTGCCGCTGCTCGTGCCGTATCTCGAGCGGCGCGTCGCCGATCTCGCCGGAAGCAGGATCGACGTCGCCCTCGCCCCGCGCGCGGGCTCTTCCGACGGCGCGATCGCAGCTGCGGTCGGCGCACCGGCCCGCGTCGAGCGGCGCGCGGACGGAAGGCCCGAGGTCGCCGGCCGCGCCGTCTCCGCCGCGCACGTCGACGGCTTCACGCTCGCGCTCGCCGGCGACGGTACGCTCGCGTGCGACGTGGAGCGCGTCGTCGACCGCGACGCCGACGTCTGGCGAGATCTGCTCGGCGGTGCGCGCTTCGGCCTCGCCGACCGGATCTCCGGCGATCTCGGCGAGCGCTTCGAGATCACCGCGACGCGGCTCTGGGCGGCGAGCGAGTGCGTCCGCAAGGCCGGACGGTCGCTCCGTTCCCCGCTCACGCTCGTCACGTCGTCCGACGACGGCTGGGTCGTGCTCCGCGCGGGGCAGGCGCCCGTCGCGACGTACTGCGGCCGCGTCGCGGGCGCCGACGCGCCGCTCGCGTTCGCGTTCCTCGCCGAGGCGGAGCGATGACCGTGTCGTACGACTACGAGCACGTCGTCACGTTCGACGAGACGAACGTCGTCGGCAACGTCTACTTCGTCAACCATCTGCGCTGGCAGGGGCACTGCCGCGAGCTCTTCCTGCGCGAGCACGCGCCGGGGACGCTCGATGCGCTCGCGGACGGGCTCGCGCTCGTGACGACGCGCTGCTCGTGCGACTACTTCGCGGAGCTGGCGGCGTTCGACCGGGTCACGGTGCGGATGACGCTCGCGGAGGTGAGCGGGAGCCGCGTCGCGATGCGCTTCGACTACCTCCGGGGCGACGAGCTCGTCGCGCGCGGCCGGCAGGAGGTCGCCTGCCTGCGAAGGGACGGCGACTCGGTCGAGCCGGTCGACGTCCCCGACGAGCTCCGGGCCGCGCTCGCGCCGTATGCGGAGGCGGGAGCCCCCGTATGACGAAGCCGCGCATCCTCGTCCTCGGCGGCAGCCACGGCTGGCCGTCTCACACGGGCGCGCTCCTCCGCGCGGCGGAGCGCTGCATCTCGCTGCGCGGTGGAAGCACGTGCCGCTGGGACGTCGGGTCGCGGCCGCTGCCGGCCGTCCTGCGCGAGCCGGCCGCGACCGAAGAGGCGGTCACCGCGCGTGCGCTCGTCTCGGCTGCGGGAGCCGCGGACGGCCTCGTCATCGCCTCGCCGCTCTACCACGGCTCCTACTCGGGCGCGGTCAAGGACGCGCTCGACCACCTGTCGACGCGCGAGCTCGAGGGAAAGCCGGTCGCGTTGCTCTCGCACAGCGGGAGCTTCCCGAGCACGCAGGCGCTCGACCATCTGCGGGCCGTCGTCCGCGCGCTCCACGCGCTCGCCGTGCCGGGCCAGCTCGTCACCGTATGCGGCGACTACGAGCTGTGCGACGACCGCTACGTGCTGGCGAGCAGGGAGATGGCCACGCGCCTGGGCGACGTCGTCGACGAGCTGCTCTGGCTGGCGACGCAGCTGCGCGACGCGGGTCCGCGGCGCCCGCTCGCCGCCGCGCCGGCTTCGATCGACCCCCGTCCACCGATCGCGAACACGAGCGAAAGGAGCACCGATGGCAGACGTGCTGGAAACCACCGTCGTCGGGTCGTACAGCGTTCCTGACTGGTACCCGGCTCTGCGGCAGGCCGTGTCGGACGGGCTGCTCTCCGCCGACGCGTTCGCCGACGCGAAGGCATGCGCGGCCCGCTCCGCCGTCAAGGACCAGGAGACCGCGGGCATCGACGTCGTCAGCGACGGCGAGCTGTTCCGCCGCGACGACAACCGGTTCGGCCCCCCGAACGCGATGATCGGACACTTCGCGGCGAAGATCCCCGGTTTCGCCGCCGAGCCGCGCGAGAAGAGCGGGATCACGCCGGTCGCGCCCGAGGCGTCGGTCCCGGCGCCGGTCGTCGCAGGCCCGCTCGGCGCCGTGCCGCTCGGCACGACCGACGAGCTCGCGTTCCTGCGCGCGACCACGTCGCGGCCGGTCCGGATCGCGCTCGCCGGCCCGCACATGTTCGGAACGATCGCGTGGGACGACCACTACGGCTCGCGCGAGGCCGTCGCGGAGGCGATGGCCGACGTGATCAACGCCGAGTTCCGGCGGCTCGACGCCGCGGGCTGCGACGTGATCCAGCTCGACGAGCCGATCGTCTGGTTCCTCGTCGACGACCAGCCGTGGGCGATCGAGTGCATCAACCGCTGCTTCGCCGGGGTGACGCGCGCGCGGCGTGCGCTCCACCTCTGTCAGGGCAACTACAACCCGGATCCGGAGGCGCACCTCGGCATCCGCATCTTCCCGTCGCCGTTCGAGGCGATCCTGCCGGTGCTCGCCGGCGCGGACGTCGACGAGATCCTGCTCGCGTTCTCGGGACTCGGCGTCGAGGACCTGGGGCCGCTCACGGAGTTCCCCGAGGGCAAGGCGTACGGCGTCGGCGCGATCGACGTGCAGACGCACGAGATCGAGAGCGCGGACGACGTCGCGGCGACGCTCGAGCGCGTCGGCTCGCTCCTGGACGGGCGGGACCTGATCGCGGTCCCGGACTGCGGGCTCAACCATCTCCCGCGCGACGTCGCGTACGCGAAGCTGCGGGCGCTTGTCGCCGGCGCCGCCCTCGTCGGCGGCAGAACGGGAGCGGCGGCGGGAGCCGCCGTGTGACCGTCTGGACGATCGACGCGGAGCCCGGGATCGACGGGCTGAGGATCGCGCTCGACCTCGCCGAGCAGGTCGGCGTCCCCGTCATCGAGGGGCAGCTCGTCGTCGGCGCCGCTCTCGCCGTCGACACGACGGTCGCGGACGTGCTCGATCTCGAGCGCGCCGCCGCGGGGCGGCTGCGGCGCTTCGCGCTCGCGCTCGGGATGTCGACCCGGGCGGCTCCCGAGCTGGCCCGGGAGCTTCAGCGCATCAAGGACGGCAAGGCCGCGCTCGAGCGGGCGGCGAAGGCGGCGGCGCGCGAGCCGTGCGTGATCGTCGGGAGATGCGCGTTCGTCACGCTCCGGCAGCATCCCGGCGCCGTGCACGTGCGGATCCGTGCGCCGCGCGACTGGCGCGCGGGCCGCCGCGCGGCCGAGGGGTGCGTCTCGCTGCACGAGGCGCGGCGCGCGATCGCACGGGAGGACCGCGCCCGCCGCGCGGCGATGCGGCGGGTGCACGGACAGGCCGCCGACGACGTCTCCGCGTTCCACCTCGTCTGCGACGCGAGCCGCGTTCCGCACGCGTCGATCGTCGAGCTGCTCGCGTCGCTCGCGCCGGGGCGGCGGCCCGTGCAGCTCGCCCGGATCCGGGGCGACGCGTGAACGGCTGGACTCCGCTGCTGTGGGTGACCGCCGCCTGGCTCGCGGTCTTCGACCTCTGCCTCTACGCCGGGCGGCTCATCGTCGATGCGTACAGTCTCTGACCGTCGCGCGCTGGCCGGACGCGCGCTCGCAACCGGGGCGCTCGTCACTGCCGGCGCAGCAGAGCTCGGGTGCGCGCTCGTCGTCAACCGCGTCCGCCGCCGCGAGGCGCCTGCAGCCGTCGCGGCGCACGTCGCGAGCCGCACGCTCGAGCGGCTCGGCCCGACCTACGTGAAGCTCGGGCAGATCCTCGCGACGCGTCGAGACCTGCTCCCGGCCGAGGTCGCCGCCCGGCTCGAGCGCCTCCAGGACCGCCTCGAGCCGGCGCCGTTCGAGACCGTGCCCGCGCGCTTCCGCGCGGAGACGGGCCTCGACCTCCACGAGGTCTTCGCCGAGCTCGACCCGCGTCCGCTCGCGAGCGCGAGCATCGCCTCGGTCCATCGCGCCTCGCTCCGGGACGGGACGCCGGTCGCGGTCAAGGTGCGGCGCCCCGGCGTCGCTCGGGCGATCGACCTCGACGTCCGCCTGATCCGCGGCGCGGCGCGGCTCGCCTCGCGGCTCCCCGGGCTGCGCGGCCTGCCGCTCCTCGCGGCCCTCGACGAGTTCGACGCGTGCCTGCTCCGGCAGGTCGACCTCCGCCTCGAGGCGGACGCCGGACGCCGCGTCTGGAGCGCGCTCGCCGACCACCCACGCATCGTCGTGCCCGCGATCGTGGACGGCCTCTCGACCGAGTCGTTCCTCGTCATGGAGCTGCTCGAGCTCGACCGTACGGCGCGGGGACCGGAATCGAGGCAGGCGCTCGTCGCCGCGCTCCGCGCCCTCTATCAGCTGATCTTCCTCGAAGGCCTCGTCCACTGCGACCTGCACGGCGGCAACCTGTTCCTTCTCCCGGGCGGCGAGGCGGCGCTCGTCGACTTCGGCTTCGTGGCCGAGCTCCCGGAGAGCGTCCGGATCCGGTTCGCCGAGTTCTTCCTCGGCCTGGCGACGAACGATGGACCGCGCTGTGCCCGCATCACGGTCGAGACCGCCGCGTTCGTGCCGCCGACGCTCGACTACGCGCGGTTCGAGGCGGAGGTGGGCGAGCTCGTCTCACGGGCGGCGAACGCGGTCGTCGCCGACTTCCGCGTCGCCGACTTCGTGCTCGGCCTGTTCGACGTGCAGCGCCGCCACCGCATCGTCGGCACGTCGGCGTTCACGATGGCGATCGTCGCCCTGCTCGTCTTCGAGGGCGTCGCGAACGAGATCGCCGGCGACCTCGACTTCAAGCGCGAGGCCGTGCCGTTCGTCCTCCGTGCGCTCGCGCAGGCACACGCCGGCGCCGAGCCGGGCGAGCCCCGCGAGGCCCTCGCTGCGCGTTGAGTTCTCGAAAGGAGAGCCATGAGCCCCATTCCCGTCAAGGAATTCACCATCCCCGACGCGGGCGTCGACACGGTCGCCATCACGATCGAGGAGACATACGCCGTCGAGGGAGTCGGCAAGGACACGGTCAAGCTCCAGGGCACCCTGGTCGCCAACCGGACCGCTCCGCTGCTCGGATTCGGGATGAAGGCAATCGACTGGAAGACCGCCGCCGTCGTCGCGCAGTTCACGTCGCTGCACGTGACGGGCGAGAGCAAGGTCTTCGGGCCGGTCAGCGTCGTCCTCGACCCGACGCTTCCCGGGCTCGCGGTCGTGATCGGCGGGCACTGCCGGGCGGCGCTGGGAGTCGTCGTGTCGATGCCGCAGCACAACCTGACCCTGCGGTCGGCTCAGGCGATCCAGCTTCAGTCGGACGTGAAGACCGTCCCGCCGATCGGCGACGAGCGGACGCAGAGCGTCGCCCCGGTCGCGCTGGTCGACCTCAGAAGCGGACGGCAGATGGGCTCGCTCGAGAGCGCACGCGTCCTCTGGCGGGAGCTGACGGCGCAGGTTCCGCACGTCGTCCGCGCCGGGTAGAGCGACGCGCGCAGACCTTCGTTCCGCGTTCGGCTCGCACGTGCGGCGGTATCTCGGCCGCGGCGGGACGCGCCTGGTGCGACTCGTCGCGGCCGCCGACGGCGGCGGGCCCGTGCTCTCGTACCTGATCGCGCACGCATGGCGGCTCGACCAAGGCCGGTGCGATTCGCTCTTCTCGATCCTGGAGCCGGGTCCGCTGGCGCGAACGTCCGTCCTCCTGTGCGAGCGCCCCTTCGACGCGTACCCGGGCGTCTGGATCCGGCCCGCGACGGCGCGGCGCCCGGTGCGCGTCGGCGACGGCGACGTGGAGGCGTACGTGCTGGGGACGGACTTCACGTACGACGACCTGCGGATGTGGACGCCCCGCTTCATCACGGCGGCGAGCCGCGTCGCGCCGGCGCAGGCCGGCGGCGTCGAGCTGCTGACGGTCTCGGCGGGATGGCTCTACCGGCGGACGACGCGCGTGACGGCACGTGCACTCGTCGAGCGGCGGCACGGCGTGCCGATCGAGGTGGCCTGGTACGAGGACGGCGCCGCCGCGCCGTTCAGGACGCTGCACGCGCGCGGGATCGCCGCCTGGGGCGGGGTGTGGATGCCGGAGACGATCACCGTGCGGCGCCCGCGCGACGGCTACACGAGCTCGATGGAGCTGCTCGGCGTGCGTGTCTCGGAGTCCGCCGCGCCGCTCAGTGGTGCGTCACGAGCAGCTTGAGGACGATCAGCAGCACGCCGAGCCCGAGGTTGACCGCGACGACGGCGAGCGTGCCGAGCACGCCGAGCTTCTCGATCCGGGCGAAGCGGACTCCCTGCGCTGCGAGGACGGCGAGGCCGATGCCGAGCGCGAGCCAGACCGCGGTCTTGTCTGCGAGCACGCCGAGATGGCCGAGGAAGAGCACGAGCACCGGAGGCAGCGCCGCCGTGACGATCGAGCTCTCGTGGTACGCGATCCCCGTCAGCTCGGCGAACGAGAGATGCTGCTCGCGGCCGACGCTGAAGCCGAGCGCGTGCGCGTACACGTGCGCGAGCCAGAGGATCACCGCGGTCACGAGCACGAGCGCGGCGATGTGTCCCGTCCCGTGCGTGGTCGTCCGCGCGGACGCGACGATCACCGAGAGCACGATGATCGTTCCGTAGACGTAGCCGGCGAGGCGCTCGCCGGTTCTCGTCAGCCTCGTCGGGCGCGCGTCCTCGGCCACGCGCGCATCATGCCCGCGCTACCGCTTCCGCGGCGGCGCGAGCGCGAGCTGGACGAGCCTGTGCGCGGACTCGGCGGCCGTCGTCGTCGTCGCCGGCCTACGGGCGCGCACGAAGAGAACGAGCTGCTCGCCCTTCCGCAGCGGCAGCCGTCGCGTCGGGACAAGCCGGACGGCGGCGACGCCGTTCTCGCCGGTCGCCGTCTCCGCCGCCGTCCGCACCCAGCCGTACGGGATCCCGGTGACCCGGACGAGCGCGTCGCGGACGAGGTAGCCGCGGCCGTCGACGATCCGGACGCGCGCGGTGAAGGGGCGGCGCGAGCGGAGGGGATAGCTCGAGAAGCCGACGGCGGAGACGACGAGCCGGTCCGGCGAGACGACGCTGCTCGCCGGGATCGACAGCTTCCCGTTCGGCAGGCGGATCGTGCCGGGCGGGTCGTTCGTCACGACCGGCGTCGGCGCCGAGACGGCGACATTCGAGCCCGTCGCATTCGTCGCCTTCACGACGAACTCGATCGTCGAGCCGGCGTCGGCCGTCGTCAGCACGTACGTCTGCGCCGTCGCGCCCGCGATCGTCTGGCAGTGGTTCCCGGAGGCGTCGCAGCGGTTCCAGCCGAAGCCGTACGAGATCGACTGGGCGCTGCTCCAGGCGCCGACGGAGCCGGTGATCGCTCCGCCGACGTTGACGCTCGGCGCGCTGACGGTCGGCCGCGACGTGCTCGCCGGCGCGGCGGGTGCGGCGAGGACGGCGGCGGTGAGGTTCGAGCCGATGCTCGACGAGCCGAAGCTGTTCTTCGCGGTGACGATCGCGCGGAGCCGGTAGCCGACGTCGCCGGAGACCGGAGTGTACGAGGACTTGGTCGCGCCGCCGAGATCCGCGCACGACGACGAGCACCGCTGCCACTGGTACGAGTACGTGATCGGCGACGTCCCGCTCCAGCTGCCGTTGTCGACGCTCACCGACTTGCCGACCTGCGCCGTGCCGTGCGGGTCAGGCTGCTTCGTCGCCCTGGGGGCGCTGCCGGCCGCGGCGACGACGCCGGTCGGGCTCGACGCCGCCGACGAGCTGCCGGACGAGCTCGTCGCGGTGACGACGACGCGGAGCGTCCTGCCGACGTCCGACGAGCCGACGTCGTAGGTCTGCGAGGTCGCGCCCGAGATGTCGCCGCAGCTCAAGCCGCTGCCGCTGCAGCGCTGCCACTGGAACGAGTAGCTGATCGTCCCGCCGCCGCTCCAGCTCCCGGTCGAGGCGCTGAGCCGCTGGCCCTGCTGCACGGTCCCGCTCACCGACGGCGGCGAGCTGTTGACCGGTCCCCCGGAGGTGGCCGCGCCGACCGCGCCTGCGGCGACGCCGAGCCCGAGGGCCGCGGTCGCCGCAGCGGCGAGCCGTATCGCGTTCATCGCCCGTCATTTCACGCCGTCCGGGGACGCGTTTTCGTACGGGCGGGGTAAAGGCTCGGTAAACCGTCCGGGGCCGCGCTAGCTCTCGGCCTTGGCGGCCTTCTTCGCGGCCTTCCGCTCGTCGTGCGCGGCCTTCTGCTCGGCCGCCTTCACCTTCGCCTCCCCGTACGACGCCTCGACGAGCGAGCGGCCGCCGGTCCAGCCGAACGCCCACGCGACCATGATGATCGCGAAGACGATGTTCCACGCCGTCGTCACGAGCTGCTGCGCGACGGAGTAGGCGGTCGCGTTCGCCGAGCTCGTGATCCCGCTCAGCGAGGCGACGTTGAAGGCCTGGGTCACGCCCGCGCCGCCGGGCGTGACGGAGGTCACGTTCGCAATCGAGTTGCCGGCGTTGATCCGCATCAGCGTGTGGAACGAGATCGGGATGTCGTACGCATGGAGGAACACGCACATCACGCCGAGGCTCGCGACCCAGGCGAGGAACGACGGGAGGAACACGCGCAGGAAGTACGCGCCCGGCTTCGCGAGGATGCCGCCGCCGGTCTTCGCCTCGTCCCACCACCGGACCACCTTCGGCCACCAGCGGCGGACGATCATGTAGATGAGCAGCGCGCCGCCGCCGACGATGATCACGAACGCGACGGTGTGGTCCTTGACGAACGAGAACTTGAGGTCGAACGAGCCGCCGACCGACAGGAAGAGATAGAGGTACGTGAACGCGCCGATCAGGGTGAAGAAGATCTTCTGGACGGCATAGCCGCCGAGGACCCCCGCGAAGGTCGCGCTCGCGATGATCGACGTGAACATCAGCAGCATCACGAGCGTGCCGAGGTTCGCCGGCAGGATCCCGTTCAGCGCGACCGACGCGGCATAGCAGGCGATGATCTCGCGCCCGCGCACCTCGCCGGGGTAGGCGTACTTGAGGATCGAGTACCAGCCGTACCCGGTCAGGACCGTCTGGATCGTCTTCAGCACGATCGCGGCGACGAGCTCCGCCGCGGTGATGCTCGTGATCGTGTCCCAGACCTCCTTGAGCCAGCCGCGGATGTCCCAGCCGAGCAGGTTCGCCGCAGCGCCGATGAGCACGATG
>Ga0335080_10000522_pt1 | contig 35327 bp, 22 predicted proteins | sample Lox_Sample_34_FD_206720 | JGI IMG/M metagenome (GOLD analysis project Ga0335080, IMG submission 206720) | Soil microbial communities from Loxahatchee National Wildlife Refuge, Florida, United States - Lox_Sample_3.4 | ecosystem: Environmental > Terrestrial > Soil > Wetlands | place: USA... | reverse complement strand
ATTGCTCCAGGTACGACACGCAGCCAGTGTTCTCCGCGTTTAGTGCCAAAATGATAGAGTGCCCCGAGTACCGCAAGGCAGGTCCCGATGGCCAGGGACCAGCGCGCAAGGCGCCACAAAACCAGAACAAGGATACGCAGTTCGTGTCCCGCGTTATAAACCATCCAGATCTCTATACCGCGGCCGAAGACGAGTAGGATCGTTGCGAGGGCCAGCGGAACGAGGACAACGAAGACCAGAAGAAGCGCACGAGCACGACGTTCCCAGAAGTCCCACTCGTTGCGGGGAAGCCGGTAGGCGCGCCGAAATCCGTCCATGAGCGTGAGCATGAGGCCAAGTCCTGCAAAAACACTGAGGCTGATTCCGGAGATAATCAGTCGCGCAGGGTGAGGATTGCGCGCATGTATCGACGAAAGCATCACGCGAACCGTATCTGCCGGAAGAATCTGGCCCGATACCCATCGGATTTCGCCGACCGCCGTAGGACCCTCTGGGAACTTCGCAATCAAAGCGGTAAAGACGATGAAGCCCGGAAAAAACACAAGCATACCGGAAAAGGCGACAGCTTTGGCCGTGTTGAGCACATCGTGCTCAATGGCCAGAAAGAGTGCTCTCCGGAAATGGCGTAGAAATTCTCGCATCACTCCACAGCAAGAGTAGAGCATTCGGAGGGCATCTCCACAGCCTGGATATGCCGTGGTGCATCGTCAGATAACACCATGCTGGATTCTGGTACCGTGTTCAACGGTTTATCATTCTCCGAAATGATCAAGACGTGGCCAAACGCAATTTGCGCACCGTTGCTGCTGTTTCTCTTGTCCGCAATTACGGCGGGCGCCGGACAGGCCCAGGTGCGGTCCGAGCCGAATCCGCAACTCGCTTCAAAAGAGATCAACTCCAGGATCGAGTCGCTGTTGAAGAAGATGACGCTCGAAGAGAAGATCGGGCAAACGGTGCAGTATTCCGCGGGATTTGCAACAGGCCCATCCGCTTCAAACCTCACATACGACGAGTTGGTTGCAAAAGGAAGCATTGGGTCGATGCTCAACGTGGTGGGAGCTGAGAGCACGAATCATTACCAGCACATCGCGATGGAGAAGTCCCGGTTGCATATTCCCATACTCTTTGGGCTGGACGTGATTCATGGCCATCGAACTATCTTCCCCGTGCCGATCGCAATTGCGGCGAGTTGGGATCCGGGGGCGGCGGAGACAGTTGCACGGACCAGCGCAGTAGAGTCGCGAGCTGACGGTATTGATTGGGTCTTTTCGCCGATGGTCGATATCGCACGAGATCCGCGATGGGGACGCATTATCGAATCCAATGGAGAGGACCCGTTTCTGAGCTCAGCGATGGCGCGCGGATGGGTAAGAGGATATCAGCAAGATGATCTGTCGAAACCTGATTCCGTAGCCGCATGTGTGAAGCATTTTGCAGCGTATGGAGCAGTAATCGCAGGCCGCGACTACAACGCGGCGGATATAAGCGAGCTGATGCTGCGACAGGTGTACCTCAAGCCGTATCAAGCAGCGGTGGACGCAGGTGTTGCCACAGTAATGACTTCGTTCAACTCTCTCAATGGAATTCCGACCACAGCCGACCCATTTCTGTTAACGCGGGTTCTGCGCAAGGAGTGGGGGTTCTATGGATTCGTGGTTTCGGACTGGGGAGCTGTTGCGGAATTGGAGAATCATGCCATCGGCGATGAACTGACCGTATCACGTAAAGCTCTGGAGGCTGGCACTGACATGGATATGGAAGGCAGCCTTTACGCAACCGTGATTGCAGCGCAGGTGCGGTCGGGAAAAATTCCTGAGAGCGTAGTGGACGAAGCGGTGCGCCGAATTCTGCGCGTCAAGTTCGCCCTGGGTTTGTTCGATCACCCGTACACCAACGTCGGGCAGCCGTACTTGGCGACTCCGGAACGGCGGGCCGTGGCTCGCAAGGTTGCGGACGAGACGATGGTGCTGCTGAAAAACGACCCGGTCGAGGGCGTGGGCGACCTGCTGCCGATCACCGCCAAAGAGAAAAAGATCGCGCTGATTGGACCCATGGCCGATGATCCGCTCAATCTGCTTGGCGCGTGGACGGTGACAGGCGATTCCAAAGACGTGATTACGCTCAAGGCGGCTCTGAGCGAGCGGCTGGGCGAGAGTCTGCTCTATGCGCCGGGGTGCGGGCTGTTGTCAGGCAAGGACCAACGGGTGTTGAAGAGTGTGACCTTCACTGGTGAAACAGCGCCGTCGAACGAACCGATTCCCGACGATCAAAAAACGATTGCTGAGGCGGTGGAGACGGCGCGGAAGGCCGATGTCGCGATCCTGGCTCTCGGTGAACCCACGAATTGGATGGAAGGCGAAGCCGCCAGCCGAACAACCCTTGGCTTCACAGGTGCGCAGGAGAAATTGCTTGAGGCGGTGGTGGCAACGGGCAAGCCGGTCATTTTGGTCGTGCTGGCAGGGAGACCGCTTGAATTGAGGTGGGCCGCACAACATGTCTCGGCGATCGTTGAGGCGTGGAGCCCTGGGATCGAGGCCGGGCATGCTGTCGTGGACGTGCTGTTTGGCGATGTGAACCCCTCGGGCAAACTCCCCGCGAGCTTTCCTCGCTCAGTGGGCCAGGAGCCGCTCTACTATGCACAGGCACCCTCTGGCCGGCCCGCTCATGGCGACCTGTCGCACATGCCGCGCAATGCTCCCGAGAAATTCGTCTCGCGATACATGGACGAGGAGAACTCGGCGCTCTTTCCATTCGGATGGGGACTCAGTTACACGCAGTTCAGGTATTCCGAGCCGACCGTTGATCGCAGCGAAGTTCCTCTACGCGAAATCGTCTTGGATCACAAGCCGGTGGTTACGGTAAGCGTCGACGTGAGGAACACGGGCAGCCTCGTCGGCACCGAGGTTGTGCAGCTCTACGTTCGCAATACCGAGGCAAGCGTGGAGCAGCCCCTCCGCGAGCTCAAGGGGTTCGCGCGTGTATCGCTGGCACCGGGAGAAAGCAAGCGTGTAACCTTCCCGCTCGGCTTCGATGAACTCAACTTCTACAATGTCGACCTCAGAAAGACCATCGAGGCGACGACCTATGACATTTGGGTCGGTGGAAGCTCTTTGGCGACGGCCGAAACAAGCCTCAAGATCGTGGAGTAGCCAAGAGAGAAACAAGGTTCAACTTCCAGTCATCGCTTTGCAATTTCTGACCACGGAATCAGATTGAGTACGGGACGGCCATCCGCAAGCGGGTACACTGTCCTCGACAGGAGGTCCGTATGCAAACCCGGATTCAGGGCACCACGATGCCCGTGCTCGACGTGCACCTCGACCCCAACGAGAGTGTTTTTTCCGAGAGCGGCGAGCTTTCGTGGATGACGGCGTCGATTCAGATGACCACGCACACGCAGATGGGCGGCGGCGGCGGGCTGTTTGGCGTCCTCAAGCGAGTGGCAGGCGGTGGCAGCATCTTCATGACCGAGTATCGCGCGGTGCAATATCCCGGCGAAGTGTCTTTCGCGACCAAGGTTCCGGGGCACATCATTCCGGTTCAGGTGGGACCGGGACAGGAGTATCTTGTTCACCGCCATGGGTTCATGTGCGCGACACCGCAGGTCACCATCAGCGTGGGGTTTCAACAGTCGCTCGGAGCGGGCATCTTTGGCGGGAGCGGCTTTCTGTTGCAGCGTGTCGCGGGTTACGGAATGGCGTGGCTTGAACTCTCCGGCGAGCTAATCATGAAGAGCCTCGCGCCGGGCGAGACTATCCTCGTGCATCCAGGACACGTTGGCGCTTTTCAATCTTCGGTTGGATTCCAGGTCACAACCGTTCCGGGAATCAGGAACCTGATCTTCGGGGGCGATGGAATCTTCCTCGCTGTTCTCACCGGCCCAGGAAACATATGGCTGCAGACGTTGCCCATTTCGCGTTTGGCGCATCAGATTGGTGAGTATCTACCGCAGAGCGGCGAAGCTCGCCAGATTGGCACCGCGGCAGGAGGCGGCGCACTGCTGGGTGGAGTGATCGGTTCAATCCTCGGCGGAGATCAATAGACCAGTGATGAGTGTTCAGCGATCGAGGATTAGAGCAGTCGCCTCGAGGAACAGAATCGCGAAGACACTTTAACGCGGAAGGATTGGCTCGTGACTGAGGTAGAGGGCAGAAGACGCGATTTGCGGGGCGACATCGCGTTCGCCTTTGGACTCGCTGCCCTCGCCTATCTTGCGTGGCTTTTGCGCCACGTGTTGTTTCTCTTCTATGTAAGCGCGCTCGTCGCTGTGGTTCTCACGCCGGTGGTTCGCGCCACTTCGCATGTACGGGTGGGGCGATGGATGCCCTTCAAGGGCCGTGCAATCTTCATTCTTATCCTCGCTGTGGTTGGTTGTTTGACGGCCTTTGGATTCCTCGCGCTGCCACCGGTGATTCGCGATCTGAACGAGGCCGCCAAGGAGATGCCCACGCGTTTTCCAGCCTTTCTTGAGAAGTTGAAACGCATCCCATTCGCCGACCAGCTCAATACCGATGCGGTCAATCAGAAGGTCCAGGACTTTATCAGTAATGCGGCTACCTACCTCTTGCTATCGATCAAAAACTGGGCAGGCGCGATTTTCAGCATTGCAATGGGCGTGATCCTGACGATCTATTTCATCCTCGAAGGCGACATCGCGTACCGCTGGATCCTTTCATTTTTTCCTGCGCGGAAGCGCGAGCGTCTGGATGCCGCATTGGCGCGGGCTGATGTACGCATGGGCAAATGGCTCCTCGGGCAGGGGAGCCTGATGCTGATTCTCGGCCTGTCGAGCACGATCGTCTATACGTTGCTGCACGTGCGTTACGCCTATGCTCTCGGTGTTCTGGCCGGACTTTTGAACCTCATCCCAGTGGTGGGATCGGCAGTCAGTATCTCTCTGGCTCTGATCGTCGCGGCGGTTGATTCCTGGGGGCGCGTGCTCGGAGTCGCGATCTTCTACATCGTCTGGGTGCAGGTGGAAAATTCGTTTTTGATCCCCAGAATCATGGGAACCACCGTTGGGCTTCCGGGCATGTCGGTTCTGGTTGCTTTGTTGATCGGTTCCGAACTCGGGGGGGTGCTGGGGGCCATCGTCTCGGTTCCTACCGCAGTCCTGGTTTCCGTGCTGCTCGACGAATACCTGATTCAGAAGAGCAGCGGGTAGTGGTCGATAATGGGTGGTCAGTGGATAGTGTTCAGTCGAACTTCATTGGCATCACCTCTCCGCCCCGCTTCCCGCACCCCTCCCCCCCCCGGTATCTGAGACGGGAGGTGCTTTATTTTCATATACTCAAGGGCTGAACTACGCCGCAAATATTTGAAAACAAATGGCTAAGACTCAAATATTACATGGCAAAGGACTTAGAGGCCCCAAAGCAGCGATTAGAGATGGGCCCGAAGGCTCGCGATGCCAGGCTTCCCGGGTTTTGAATTCAAACCTCATTCTGCGCCGCCAGACGGAAATTATCTGCAATCGGGTGGGGGAGAAGTTGTGATTTGAAATCAGGGGGTTGGGAGAAAAGTCGTTCGGAGAGCACTTGACTGCCGAGTCGCTTCGAAAAACGGCCCCGGGGGAGGGCCGCTGGGCGAAACGCTACTTTTTCGGTGCTGCGGTGGTTGTCAGATAGAAAGTCGTGGCGCTGCAGTTTGGGGTGGTAAGGGCTGTTGCGGTGTACGCCAGGTTTTGTTGCCCGCCCATTTGGACGATGCACTTGGCAGAACCCTGGAGGTTGTTTCCTCCAGGGTTTGTCCCAGTACAGAGTCCGGATGGGAAATTGGATGTGTTAAGCGCGAAGGACGGGCTGATCCAAAACACCGTCTGATTCACCTGAGCGGTGAACGATGTCAGAGGCTCGAGTTTCTGATCATGCAGTTCCGTTTTGCCGTCTAGACAGCCCACGTACGCCATCACCGGGTCGGGGGTCGGAGGTGGTGTAGGAGGAGGGCTTTGCGCGCTTCCCGGCTCGCCAGTCTCCGCGGGCGCGTTCTGCGCACCGGCGATTCCGAGATCCTGCGCCAGAGTCTTGAAGAAAGCCGTGGCCTGCAGAGGGGGGTTCGAGCGCGGCTGAATTCCCGGATCCGAGCAGGCTTTTCCATTTCCGCCACTGTCGCAACCGAAGGGATAGGGACCATTCATTACCTTGGGCTTAATCACGCATGGGTTCGAAGGTTGTTGATTAATGCATGGACTCAAGCCTCCAAAGTTCATTTTGAGGCCATCCATGGTCCAGTCCGCCCCCACCAGCCTCACCGTATCCAACTCGTGAACCTCCAGATTCGCGGCTGGCCACTCCTGCAACTGATATGTAAACTCCCGGTGCTTGGGTGCCCTCCAGTCCAACCAGATACCGAAGATCACCCCGGCAATAAACACACACACGAGCGACACGAGAATTGATGCTTTCATTGAATCAGTTTTCCTTTCCCTTTCAATTAGGACACCTTAGCCCGGTGATGCGGTCCTTTTGCCCTTCAACTGACTGACCTTCGCGCGATATGCCTCGGTGTTGCGCAGATCTTTGAGGTCAACGGCCAGATCGACCTCGGACGTCGATAGTCCTTTGTCCATGCACCACAGCAGCAGGTCAAGCGCCTCCGATTTTTTCCCCATCACCTCCAGCGCTTGGACGATCATGAAACGCGATGCGACGTCGGTGGCTCCGTGTGCCTTGGCGTTTTCAATGTCTTTCCGCGCGCTATCGGGGTCGCCAGTTTTGGCTTCATAGAAGGCCAGATTGGCCCATCCAAACCCATCCCGCGGCTCTACATTCAGCGATGCCGATAACACCTGTGCAGCCCGCCCGTACAACTGTCTGGCCATTTTCGGGTTGCCGAGCACGGTGTAGCAATCGCCCATGTTCCGCAGCGTGAGATGATTCCTGGGGTTGAGATTTGCCGCGCGCCCGTAGTCAGTGAGGGCATCGTTATACTTGCCTTCCATGAAGTCCAGGTCGCCAAGTGCGAGGTAAGCGTCTTCGCTTTCCGCGCGCCTCAGGCTCTCGTTCAAGGCCGCCCGGGCGTCGTCGCGTTTTCCCAAGTCGAGATAGGTCTGGGCCAGATTAGCCATCGGCAACGCAACTTTGGGCGCAGCCGCTCCAGCCGAGGCAAAGGCTTTTGCAGCTTCTTCGTAATTGGCCTGTCGTGTCAGCAGCACTCCAAGATTGTTGTACGCCGGCCAGTAATTCGGTCTAGCGACGAGCGTGTCGCGGTACGCCTGTTCCGCCTCGGGCAACGAACCCTGGTGTTCTAACGCCCACGCCTTGTAATAGAGAATCTCCGGATTCCCCGGGTCCGCATCCTGGGCCTTATTGAAGTAAGCCTGCGCATCCTCCGCACGACCGCGGCAAACGAGATAAAGCGCCCGGCTCAACGCGCCCATTGCGGACTGAGGATTATAGTGAAGGGCGCTCCCGGCATTGCTGTCGGCGAGGTCCAGGTTCGCCGGTTCCCTCGAGATGTAGAACTGCCTGATATAGGCGAGCGCCAGTCGGGCATAAGCAAGAGAAAAGTGCGGGTCCAGGTCGAGAGTTTGTTGATACTTCTCAATCGCCTGTTCCAGTCCCGCATGGTTCGGTTCATTCATGAGTTGTTCCGCTGAACTGAAAGCCTGGTACACATTCGGAGGCACCCGTCTCAATTCCTCGGGATCGCTCAGTTGCACATCTCCGCTTGGAAGTTGCAGCCAGGAAGCAGCCTTTTCGGTGGCCTTCTCCGCCAGGCCCCCGATAGCATTCAATGCGCATTCCGCAGAGCCTTTGCGCAGCACACGTTGGGAGCGAGCGTCGAGCAGACGCAGATCGAGCGTGGCCACGGACGCAGATTGATCGAGCGATGCAGTCAGCACCAGGTTTGCGCCGAGTGTTTTTTCGACCTCGCCCAGTGAGTCGATTGCCACAGCGGGGCCGGGATGATCACGCGGAGAAATAATCAGAAGATTCTTCACATACGCCTCTGCGCGCGAGAGTCGCTGGCCCATCGAATCCATTACCGTGGAGAGCAGCGGCGGCGGGCGATCCAACGGCAGGGCTATCAGGGCAACGAAGCGCAGGGAGGGAAGGGGTGCAAGGAGATTGACGATTTGCTCCCGTTCCAGCCACATCCCAATTGCCGCGCAAGCGCCCGCGCCCGCCCCCAGCACCAGAATCTTCCTGCGCGAGATATTCGTCCCTAATGAGGTGCGGCCTTCGGCGCCTACCGGCAGCACCGGTAGCGCCAGCATCGCCTGCCGGACGGTCTGGTATCGCTCCTCAACCGATGGCCTGAGGCATCCTTCCAAAAATCGCCTCCATGGCTCGGGAGTTTGTGCAGAAATAAACGCGGGTTGCGCGCTCTTTCCGCCAGGCACGGGAATGTGCGGCGGGCGGCCCAGCAAGACGACATGCGCGACAACCCCCAGCGCGTATATGTCGCTGGCTTGTGTCGGCGCGCTTCCATAAAAGAGTTCCGGGGCCATGAAGCCGGGGGTTCCGGCAACGCCATGTGCAGTGAGTGCTGTGTCGTCACCGAACGCGGCCCGCGCAAGGCCAAAGTCCGTAACCCAGGCAGACACCCGTTCGCCCGAGCCATGCACGATGATGTTCGCGGTCTTTATATCGCGATGCAGGATCCCCGCATCGTGCGCGGCTTCAATTCCCGCACCCACCTGCCTCAAGACGCAGAGCGCCTCTTCGGCCGGCAGTGGACCGTCGCGCGAAAGCCGCGCAGCAAGGCTCTCGCCCGGGAGCAGCTTCATGGTCAGATAAGTGAGTTGCCCTTCCGGCCGCTTCCAGTGCACAAGATCGTACATTGGGCAGAGATTGGGGTGTACGACTCCGCGCGCGCTCAGCACCTCCCTCTCGAATCGCTCGCGCATCACTGGATCAGTCGCATACTGCGAAAGAATCGTCTTGAGCGCCACGTGAATTCCGCGCAGATGACGATCTTCCACTTCATAGACCTCGCCCATGCCACCGCGCGCAAGGAAGCGAACAACAACGAAGCGGTCGTCGATCAGGTCGCCTGCATTGAATTGTGGAAGATTCGCGGGCGCACGGGTTTCTGGACCGAGCGCGTCCCGGACAGTTTCCCGCATAACGGCCTCTCGTTCGGTCAAGCCGAGACCCGCAACCGGTGCCGTCGTGACATCGGGGTCTTTTCGAAAGCTGTCCATCTCTCTTCAGCGAACCTGTCCGGCACGCAAGTCGGGAATGCCCGAACGAAATCAAGTTGGACTCAGGTGAGGAAGTGACCGGTATCGCTGGTGATGAGTTTATCCCGAAAGCTTTGAATTGCAAGGTTCTTTTGTCTAGGCGAAAGCTCTTGGCTATGGCTCGGTGCCCCGATTGACAGCGCAAGGCCGAAGTTTGCCATTCGCCGCGAACCTAGACATCGCAGCGTGGTCAGTGAGGGCAAGCGCAGCGCGCTGAGCGATGGCGCGGATGTTTCTGTTACTCGTCAGGCAGCGCGAATACTTTGATCTGTGTGCCTGACAGCACGGCCATTTGCAATCCGTCGGGAGAAAGCGCGAAGCCGCCGTAGCTTGTGGGGGGATCGTTCACGCGAACTGCTCCGACGCGCTTTCCGTCTTCCGCCCGGAAGACGCGAATCTCCGCGAAATCGAGGTCAGAGGCCGAAAACCGCGAACCTGGCGGCTGATCGCCCAGGCGGGAGACGAATTTCACGGCAAACCGCCGCGGATTGCCAGCGCCCTCGATCCCCAATTCCCGGAATCCCGGCTGCCCGCGCAACATCAACGTGCCGTCCGCGTGGAGCACGCGGTATTCGGGTTCACCAATGTTGGTCGCGCAGGAGATGAGAAAAAGCAAATCCGGCGATATGCTGGAAATCTGGGGTGCGCACGTTGATTTGAAGCGTGCCAGCGTTGCCGTTGTTCTCTCCCAATTTCTGAGTGCCATGCGATAGTCGCCTTCCGGCTGCGGCCGCAGGCTTACCTGCCCTTCGTTCAAGAGTGTCGGCGGCGTCAGGCCGGAAGCTGCGGTGCCGGATGCAACAATTCGGAAATCCCTGTCGAACATGGTGACTTGCACGTCTTCTTCCGGGTCGGTTCCCAGCTGATCGCGCAATTGGGCATGCAGCTCCTGCGAGTGTCGTTCGCGGAGAGTGCCAATGAAGATCGAATCTCCGCTGGGTGAAGTGCGCAGAAACCGGAGCGCTCCACCGAGGGGGATGGCGTGCTCGAGTTCGAACCCGCTGCCATAAACGCGCAACTGGTCGCCGACATGGACGAGAATGCGATTGGCATCCAGCTGCCAGAGGAACCGTCCGAAATCGTGGATACTCCAGTCAGTTGACTGGAGAACGGCGTGAGTGGAGACGCTGAGGAGCACCGCACGAACCGTCCGCGTGGTTTCAGGAGACTCGCTGCCGCGCTGAACCAGATGATGGGAATTGAAGGCGAACAGCACTTCGTCGGGTCCCAGCCACGCCAAGGCTGCGTCCTGTTCGAAATCCGCCAGTAATTGTCGGGAGCGTCGCGCATAGCCGAATTCTCCGAGGGCGATGGACTCGGCCTTTTGGCTATCCAGATCGGTCCCCGCCACAGCTCGATCGACGACGCAAGTCGGCGCCTTGCACGACTCGAGTGTATCGATCGGTACTGGCGGGGGTTTGGTGGCCCGGGACAAGTTTCCGGCATGCGCAAGCGAATTCGGCGATGGAGCGGCGACCCGAACAAAGGCGACTGAAGGTGGATTGAGCAGAATCTGCGTGAAGGCCTTTAGAGACAAATCTCCGTGCGCTGCTGAGAAGACCGAACTGCGGTTGGGGCCGGTCCCCACATCGAGCTTCAGTCCCTTAATGCCTACAATGTCGCCAGGCCGCAGGTCAGGCGAGAGAGGAAAGTGATGCGCCGCGCCCGCGAACTCCAGATGGTGGCTCGGCATTAGAAACTCTGGCTGGTCAACGGCTGCCGTCGGTTCGCCTCCAGGGTGTGCGCGCAGGCGCGGGCTATTGATCTCGACGTCCGGGACGTCCTTCCAGTCGTTCGGAGGCGCCGCGGCTGCGACCATCACCAGCGGGAAGGGCTGCAAATCGCTGCTGTTGCATTGGGCGCGCTCAAACGACAACGCCAGCATCGATGGGCTCCCATTTTTGTGGAGCTCTGAGGTCGTCACCGTGCCTTCCAGAACTGCTCCGGGATGGAGAACACACCCCGGTCCGTTCCATTCGGCCGTGACTTTTGCCAACACTGTCGTTCCGGTTGCCAACCTGTGAACCTGGACAGGCTTGAGGAACTCGGCCTGCACAGGCAGAACTCGTGTCTGGCCGGAGATGGAGCTCAATGAAAGCCCAAGCAGGCAGGTTGTGAGTGCTCCGGTTCTCATGGTCTGCCCCATCGCTCAGTTCTGTCATTGTGCCATTGGTGGGCAACGTTCAGCTACCAGCAGAGTTCGACAACGCGGATGAATTCGGGTCTCATTCTGGCGGCCAATCAGGAATTGGAAGGGCTGCTGATGCCGGATTTGCGGGCGCATTCTGGATGCAGAATGCGGATTCGTCAATCCTTGCCGCCATATAGGGATGAGCGGGAATCACAAAGGCAAACGTCTTCATTCAACCGTTTGTTCTATCGGAAATTAAACCTGTTTTCCGATTGACATGGCGATACTGAATCGCGCAAAGTTGTCGGGCGCAGCTATGCACTCTTGCGCGTAATCCCAAAGCCAGACATTTCAGACGATTCAGGCAAGCACATTCCAAAGGAGTCGCTATGCTGAAAACTGTTCAGATACGGTTGTGGTATCGTTACGCTCTCCTGCTGTTCGCCTTGTTTGTCCCAGCCCATGTAGTCGCCCAATCCGATGTGGGCACAATCAGCGGATTTGTTCGAGATCAGTCGGGAGCGGCTGTGCCGAACGCACAGATCGCCGTTGTCGACGAGAACACCGGGGAATCACATACGGCAACCTCGGATTCGCAGGGCCATTACACCATCACGAATCTCCGGCCAGCCGTTTACAGCATGAGCGTCGAGGCACAGGGCTTTAAGAAGTTCACCAGCGCACATAACAAGCTGAATGCCAGCACAGCACTCTCGCTGGATGCTGAGCTGTCGGTCGGGGCCACGACCGAAACCATCCAGGTGACTGCAACCGCGTCGGTTCTGGAAACCGAATCAGGATCAGTGCAGAGCCAGGTTACTGGCCGACAGATCAGTGATCAGGAGCTGAATGGCCGTAATCCGTTGTACATGGGCTCTCTGCTCCCGGGGCTTCGCAGCGGTTCCACGCTTGGCGACTTCAACTTCGCCGTCGGCGGCGGCGTTCCCTTTCAGATTAACGGAGCGCGCACCCAGGACACGCTGGTGACGTTCGACGGTGCTCCCGCAGTCCGCACACGTGGCAGCGGAGCAGTTATCGGTGTGGCCAGCGTCGATGCGACCGCGGAGATGCAGGTCCTGACCGCCGACTATCAGGCTGAGTACGGTGGCGCAGCGGGTGGGCAGGTGCGGCTCATCACCAAGAGTGGCGGGCATGATTTTCATGGTTCGTTGTATGAGTACCTGAGAAACTCTGCCATGAACGCCAATACCTGGACGCGGAATCAAAGCCCTTCCACACAATTTGCACCTCCATTCCGCTACAACAACTTCGGCTTTGCGGTAGGAGGTCCGGTCTGGATTCCCGGAGTTCATTGGACCGACCCTCTTCGTCAAAAGCTTTTCTGGTTTGTCAATGAAGAATGGATTCGCTATCGCTTCACTGACACACAGACTCAAGCAGTGCCGACCACGCTCATGCGCGAGGGCAACTTCAGCGAGCTTCTCAGTCCAAACCCCTGGTACAAGGGCGTGACCACGATCTACGACCCGACAACCTGCCCGGCGCCTGGCGCTGCGAGCTGCGTTCCATACCCGAACAATGTGATCCCAACGGGATCACTCAGTCCGAACGGGATGGCGATTCTGAATGCGTATCCGGCGCCCACTCCCGGGTACCTGTCGGGTAATCAGAACTGGATCGGGCAGGCAGCGCACCCAATCAATCAACGAAAAGAAATCATCAACGTTGACTTCCTCTTAAGCGCGAGCCACCGTTTTGAGTTCCGGCGTCAACATGCGACCTACTTTGAGTACCAGCCGTTCGATCAGGGATCAGGTCTGACAGGCAAGTACTTCAATCGTCCCAATCAAACCAATGTGCTTGCTTGGACTTGGACAATCTCGCCGACGCTCGTGAATGAGCTGCGCGGCACCGTCAGTATCGACCGCGTATATATCCCGGTAAATACGGCATTGGCTGGGTTCAACAGGGGTACGCTGGGAATCAACTTCCCGTACATTATTCCGGGAGCCAAATCTGCGGAGGACAAGATTCCGACGGTCAGCGTTCCGAACTTCTACGGTCTTGCCGGCGGTCCCTATCCTTCACACTCTCAGGGGCCGATCTACACGATTAGCGATAGCCTCACGAAGGTGCTGGGAAATCACACCTTCAAGTTCGGTGTCTTCGTCAACTATCAAGGTGAAAACGATAACGACCAGATCAACGTAGCGACTGTCCCGGGAGGCGCGAACAACCAGAACGGATCTTTCGTGTTTACCGATAATCGCAGCGGCCTGGCCGGAACCAGTGGGGCTGGCATCGCCAATCTTGCTCTCGGTTTGGCCGACAGCTACACCGAGATTGGACCACGGGCGTATACAAGCTGGACTGGCCAGATGTATGAGGGGTTCATCCAGGACTCGTGGAAGGTTACGCCAAAGCTGCACATCGACTATGGCATCCGCGTAACGTCTCTCACCCCCTACAAACCGGCGTGGGGCAACGCAGCATACTTTGACCCATCTTCATACGACACGAGTGAGATTCCAGTCGTCGATCCGAAAACCGGCAACGTAACCCTCGGCACCGGAAACCCCTACAACGGTGTCGTCATCCCGGGCTTCAGCAATTTCCCGAGCTCGGCTGCCAATCACGGAGTGATCGGATCGGAGCCAAATTCGACCGCATGCGACGGCGGCCCGTGCACGGGTCTGTTTGCTCCGAGTCTCAATAAGGGTTACGTGGACATCTCCACTACTGTTCAGCCGCGCCTGGGCATTGCCTTGCAGCTCGATCCGAAGACTGTATTGCGCGCAGGAGCCGGGGAGTTCGCCACCCGCATGGGTTTGCTCGATAACATTTTCCCAGGCGGCAACCCTCCGTTCCAACCGTTCGTCGCCGTGGCGGCGGTCGCGGGCAGCTTCGCTTCCATGGTGGATAACCCCGGCGTGGCACTGAACCCGACCGTGGCGCCGCCATTGACTGTCACTTCGCTCGCCAAAGATCTGAAATCTCCAATCAGGTGGAACTGGAATGTTTCGTTCCAGCGAGAACTTCCCTTGAACTCAACGTTTACCCTCGCCTACGTAGGCGGTCGCGGATACCATAACTGGCGCGTGTTTGACATTAATCAGCCTTCCGTCGGCGCTCTGCAGGCAAACCCCGGCAAGAACGTGAACTATCTGCGTCCCTATCTTGGATTCGCCGCCATTCAGCAGGAGCAGAGCAACGGCTCCGCAAGCTACAACTCAATGCAAGTGAACTGGACCCGCCGCTTCACCAATAGCCTCCAGTTCGGCGTCAGTTACACGTGGTCCAGGAGCATGGACGATGGGTCGAACTATCGCGACATTGTTCCGGACACCTACAACCCAAGCAATCTCTGGGGTCCGTCGGAGTACGACGCTCGTAATATGGTCGTCTTGAACTACCTGTATGCACTGCCGTTCTTCCGCAATCAGAGCACGATCACTGGGAAGCTCATCGGAGGATGGCAGCTCAGTGGCAGTACGCAGTTCCAGACAGGACAGCCTTGCGGCGTGGGAACGAACAACGATTACGCCGGCGTTGGCGAGGTCGGCAGCTTCGGTTGCGGCTCTCAAGGGCAGTTCTGGGTGATGAACGGAAGTCCGAAAATCCTCGGAAAATTCTCCGGATATCCCGGGCAGACAGCTAACAAATACTTCTCCACAACCAACCCTGATGGCTCACCGATTTTCACCCAGCCGGCAGCAGGCACGTTTAATCTGCAACACGGCGTCCGCAACAGCATCTACGGGCCTGGCTTCCAGAACTGGAACCTCTCTCTTAAGAAGTCCTTCCCAATCAATGAGAGAGCTGGATTCGAGTTCAACGCCGATGCCTACAACTTCATCAACCATCCCAACTGGGCGCAGATCGGGCAAGCCGGCGGTCTGCAGCTGAATCCGACAGCAGGGACATTCGGACAGGTGACCCAGAAGTCCACGACCAATCCACGAAATCTCCAGGTTGGTTTAAAGTTCCTGTTCTAGTAGCCAATAAGTCGCCGAGAACTCCGCTCTATTGCAGAGTGGAGTTCTCGGTTTCTGTTGCCATGTAAATGCAGCTAGTCGCGAAGACAGTTTTCGTTCCCAGTGCGCGAGTCCTGCCCAGTTGGTCGCAGATCAAGCTTGGTCTGCGTTCCCGGGATCTCTGGCTCATCAATCTGCGACGACAATTCTGCCGGAGTGTACGCTGCGCCTGGTTCGGAGCCGCTCGCAGAGCCGATTTTTGCCAGAATTCTGGCCTGTAATTCTTGCAGGAGTGTCATGATTCTCGCACCCCCATTCTTTTAGTGTTCGAGGATCTGTTCGAAGTAGGCCAGTGCTCGCGGATCGTGTGTCTGGCCCAGCCAGAACATCGCATCCTTGCGCACCGCGGGATCGGGATTCGTCTGCGCTACGTGCAGCAGTTCGGGAACCGCCTGGTCCTTTGGCAACTGGCTAATCGCAAAGACGGCCTTCTTCTTTACACCCACTTCCGGATCGTTTACGACGGTGTCCTTAAGCAGGGCCAACGCCTTTGTACCCGCTTTTTGCCCAACCCAGAAGATTGCCTGCTCGCGAACAGCTACGTCCTGATCCGATTTCGCCATGCGGATCAAATCGTCGACCGCTGCTGGATCATGACTGACAAACAGATCGAAACTCAGTTTTTTGCGGAATTCGGGATCGGGATCCGCGGCGAGCTTTTTCAGAGCGAGATAGCCGTCGTGCCCGCGTTCAGCTCCCAACCAGAAAGCGCCCTTCTCTCTCAACCAAAGCGGATTTGCCGATGTTGCAAAGCCTTCGAGCACGGCGGTCGCCCTGGAGCTCTCATGGATCGCGATCGCGGCAAACGCCTGGTCTGTGAAGTGCTTGCTTTCTATTGTTGCCAGACTGGACAACCATGCAATGCTGTCGTCCGCTTTCACATCTGTCAGCCAGGTGAAAGAACGTCCTCCAGCATCGATGCGGCAACCGCTGCCGATGAAGCGAATTTTATCCACGGCGCCCTGGTCGATTCGCACCAGGATGTTGACGCTCGTTTGCGGCGCCTGATTGCTGTCGTCGGACCGGAACGAGTTGTCGGAACCTTCAAGCTGATAGACGCCGCAACACCCATCCTCTGCCGTCGATTTGGTATCGCCCGAACATACGGAGAAATGCGATCCCGGAATAGATGCGACCTCGTAACCCAGCCAAAAGGTTCCGCTTGTGTGCTGAAGCCGACTCACGGTCGCCGACAGACCCTCGCTTGCCGATTCAGTGTGAAGCTGGGCGTTGACCACCCTCGGCTGCTGTGCAAGAGATAGCGTTGACAGGCCGAGTACTGCCGCTGCAAACCAATCCTGTCTCATGGGGTTTCCTCTACTTGTTCAGAATTTCCAGCATGTATTTTGTGGCTTCATCGTCATGCATCAGACTCAGCTGCTGCACCAGGTACTGCTTCGCCTCAAGGTCCTTCTCACTGCGTGCAAGCGCGACCAGATCTTTAGCGTCGTTAGCGAGGAACAGCGCCTGAGCGGCGGCGCGCTTCGTTTCGACATCGGTGTTTTTCTGGTAGGTGGCCACCAGGGCAGGAGCTACCGACATTCCTCCCGCAATCCCCAGGTTGCGGATGGCCTTCCTTCGCAGTTCCGGATCCTGTTCCGACTGTGCAATCTCGGTTAGAGAAGAAACGCCATCGCGGCCGGCGGGGATGAGCGAATTGATGATGTCGGCCTTGGTCTGCGCGTTGTTCGATGAGCGATACAGCGTCAGCAGATCCTGTCCCGCGCCCATCGCGCCCAGCGTGTGGACTGCAGTCTTCACGAGCTCAGGATTGGTCTCCTGCCGTGCAGCCTCAAGCAGCTTCGACGAGTCTCCGGCGACCAGATAGGACTGCAGGATCACCCGCTTGACCTGTACGTCGGTGCTGTGTTGGTAAATGGATGACAGAGGGGCGACGGCGTTCTTGCCCTGCGTTGCCATCATGCGAATTGCCTTGATCTGCAGCGCCGGTCCTGACTGCCCCTGCGCGATCTGGTTGATCAGCGCCTGGGCCTGCGGCGAGTTGCTCTGTGCCAGCACGAACAGGGCACGGCTCTTGAGTTCGTCCGATTGATTTCCGCTCAGGATCTTCTGCAAAATCGGGACCGCCTGCTCCTGGTCCTGCTGCATCAGCGCGTTCAGGGCCAACAGCTTCAGGTTCTCGTCGGGCTCGGCCTGCGGCGACACCGGGTGACCGCTCTTGCCGCGGATTTCAATCTCAAGCGCGCCGCACTCGTCGATCCACCGGCTCTTCGGATACGCTTTTCGCAGTGCGGCGCATGTATTCAGCGCATTGGCCGACTGGCCCTCTTTGTTTTCGGCGTAGGCTTTCCAATACAGCGCGCCCTCGGCATGCTCCCCGTGAAGCAGCGCCACACGATCGAACAACCCTGCCGCATCAGACCATCGGCTCTCGTTGATAGCTCGCGTCCCGTCGGCGTAGAGGCTTGCGTCGTCGGCACCTATGCCTCCACCGTCTCCTCCGGCGAATGGCTGAAGCGAGGCGGCGTGCAGAGGCCACGGCGCAATCAGCGCAGCGACAAGAAGAATTGCGGAATAAACTTTCACTTTCATCAGATGGTTGCTCCCTTCGCGGCGCTTAGTCCGCTTTCCTGATCCGAACTGCGTGCCCGCAGCACTCGAATCTCAAATAGAATTCCTTTGGTGTTCATGTCTTTGCGTACGCGCTGTAGATCGGCAGCGCTCAGCTTTGGATCGTTGGCGATCTCCGCCAGTACACCCTCAAGCCGGTCGAGCGCCCCGGCAAGTTCCTGATCGCCGGCATTGCTTGCCGTCGCCCGATAGAGCCGGTTGGATGCCAGTAGTTCTTGCGCCTCCGACTGCAACTCCGCGCTATCTGTGCGGTCCTTCAAACCCGCATGTTCCAGCTGCACCAGGAGCCGCTCTGTACGATCCAGGTGATCCGTGAGTACCACGAGGATCACGCGCTGAGTGGACTGGGGGTTGCTTGCAACAACGCTTTTCCTGGTTGTAACCCGCTCCCAGTAGCGGCCGCCGAGGAAGACGGTTGCCAGTATGATCGCGCAGCCCGCCAGCAATGCCGCCGCTCTCCAATGTGCCCAGCTACGCCATCCCGGTGTCTTTTTCTGATACGGAATCAACTGCGGACGCAGGGCCTCCCAGACGCTGTCTCCGTAGGCCGCACTTTTCTGGGGCACGGCGGCTGAAGCGATCGTGTCCAGACCCCGCTTGAACCTGGCATATTGTGCTGAGCATTCGCGGCAGGCATTCAGGTGTGCACCAGCTGGGCCGGCGCCCTCGCCATAGTACAGTTCGATCATTTCGTCTTCGGTCAGATGGCTCATGCGTTTCCTCGCAGTGGAGCAAGTTCCCGGCGCAATTTCTGTACGGCGCGAAAGACAGCCTGTTTCGCCGCGTTCGGCGCGATGTTCAGTACTTCGGCGATTTCGCTTGTGGAACGCTCCTCGAAGTGTCGAAGCACGAACGCGCTCTTTTCGGTCGGAGTCAGCCTCTGCATGGCGAGATTTTGTGCGGTGCTGATCTCGCTGCTCAACAGGACTCGCTCCGGGTCGGCATCCTTCGCTGCCACCTGGACCGTCTTCTCCTCCGGATCGCTTTCCTCGCCATGCCTGTACTCTGCCTCAACACCCGGCTGGCCGATTCGGTTCAGTGCGCAGTTCACCGCAATCCGGTAGATCCATGTGCCAAAGGCGGAACGCCCCTGGTAGCTCTCCAATCGCTGATACCCGCGCAGAAAGGCTTCCTGCACAATTTCCTCCGCATCGGCTTCGTTGCCGGTGATGCGAAATGCCACTCGAAAGACAGTTGCACTGTGAGCGCGGACAAGCGTACCGTACGCTTCCTTGTCCCCGGCCAGCACAGCCCGGACAATTGAGTGATCGCTTCCCTGCATTCAGCCCCTTAGACAGTGGTCAGAAACAGCGGTTAGGAGATTATTTTTGGCATGGGACAATTTAGCCGGCCAAAGCTCAGACAGCATTTCTGCGTTGCGAAACAGACCGGTCGAACAATTAGGATTGCACGTATGGTAGGGTCATTCTCTGCCCTCATCTTTGCAGAAATCCAAATTCTATGCGCTCGCTCTTGATTGGTCTCACTCTCCTCGCCTCGACGATGTACGGTCAGTCGTTCGTGCAGCGCAGCGGTACGCACCTGGTCCTCGAAGACAGGCCCTTCCGTTTCAGCGGTCCTAATATCGAATGGCTCGGGCTTGAGGGTTACGGGCCGCATGACCCCTTTGGTCCGCGATATCCATCTCATTTTGAGATCGATGATGTCTTCGCAACCGCGGCAGAAATGGGCGCCAGAGTTGTTCGCTCACAGACTATCGGCGATACCGTCGGTTGTCCGCGATGCATCGAGCCGGAAGAAGGCAAGTTCAATCAAGGCGCCTTCGAGGCCTCCGACTACGCCCTCTCAGTGGCTGCCAGGTATCACATGAAGGTCATCATCACCTTGATTGGCGACTGCGCCACATGCTCGGGCGGCGGCATCGGCCAGTACCTTGCATGGCACAAGAAGACCAACTTCCAGGATTTCTTTACCGACCCGGACCTGATCGCCGCCTATGAGCGGCATGTCGATGCCGTGCTCAATCACCGTAACGCCATCACAGGTGTTCTCTACCGTGACGACCCGACGATCATGGCTTGGGAAAACTGCAACATGTGCGGGATCTTCTCCGTGTTTATGCACGGAAATCTTGCTGACGTAGCGAAGTGGTCCGAGACGGTTGGTGAACACATCAAGTCAATCGATAAGCGGCATCTTTACCTGGACACGACCGGGATCTTTCGCAACGATCCGGATATCCTCGGCAACTCGAGCGTGGACGCCTTCGCGTTCGAGGAGTATCCGCACTGGGACAGCATCCTCGGCGTCACCATACAACACACGACTGCAGAGACGATCGCGCGCGATGCGGCCTCGGTCGTAAAGCATGGCAAGGTTTTCATCGTGAATGAATTTGGCTGGGATAGGACCGACTGGGCCACGCCGGAAGACCTGCAACATGTGCTCGACAGTTTCGTCAACAACTCCGATATCGCAGGCGACGGCTTCTGGGCGCTTCAGGGACATCTCGATAACTTCGGTTTCCAGCCGTTTCCAGCGGACACCAGCGATCCCGAGTTCGCCACCAAAGGCGAATCCGGCCAGTGGTGGGCCCTCTACTATCCCGGTCGAAAGACGCTTGTAATGTCGGCGGAAGATATGGCGGCGCGCGCGCAGCAGTTACGCACCCACGCCTACCAGATGCTGGGAGTCCCGGTTCCGAAGCACGCCGTCCCACCACCGCCCATGATCAGTTCGGTTGTTCTTGGCGGCCTGCTGGCCTGGCGGGGTTCGGCAGGCGCGACACGCTACTCGATTGAGACGATGGCTCCTGGGGCGAGCCAGTGGAAGCTGGTGTGCGATCGTTGTGCAACCGATGAGCAGGGTCCGTGGATCGATCCGCACCCAATGTTCGGCACGCGTTATCGCATCACTGCCTGGAATGCAGACAATGTGGCGAGCGCTCCGTCAGAGCCCAGGTAGCAAGAAGGTATCGAGTGATCTGACGACTTCATCTCGATCTCGATGACATCGTTTCTTCGCGATAGGAGTCCACCGCTGCCTCGATGTTCGGGAATCGCTTCGTGTTCTCCTCGCCGAGGCCGAGCTTCCGGTCGTTGTACCAGAGTTGGCGTTCCGTCATTCTTCCAGCTTCGATGAATTGCACACCTCTGTCCCGGAGAGCCGCCACGACCTCTCTGACTGCGAACAGCCCGGTCGCGTCGATGACCGTAACGGGGATCATGTCCATGACAAACCACTTCAGGCCGGGTCCCGCCCCCGTGGCAGCGGCAAGCGCCTTTTCCTTGAAGAACGGCGCGTTGAAGAAGACGATGGGCGCGTTGAAACGGAAGAGCAACATGCCGGGAATTGTGCTTGCGGCGGTATGGCGCTCAATGGCATGAAATCCATCGAAGTCTTCCACCTTGCCGAGAACCTCGACCCTCGGGCGCGACACCACCTGGACAAAACGGACGATGGACAGAACCACGACAACCAGAATTGCCTGAATCGCACCAACAGCCACTACTCCTATCGTGGCCAGGAGCGAGATTGCGAACTCGCGCCAATCGATTCTGAGCAGCGTGGCCAGCGAGCGAACATCGATGAGCGACAGAGCCGCCTTGATCAGCACTGCTCCGAGGGCGGCGGTGGGTACAAATCGCATCGGTCCAGTGAAGAACAGCAGGACCGTTGCGATGGCTAGGGCGGCGACGAGTCCGGTGACCTGGGTCTTGCTGCCTGCGGCGTCTCCAACAGCCGTACGCGAATCGGCAGCGCTCACCGCAAATCCCTGGGAGAATGCGGAGGCCAGGTTGGCGACTCCCAAGGCCGACAATTCGCGATCGCCGTTGATCTCATATCCATTTTTGGTGGCGAAACTGCGTGCCGGCGGCATCAGGCTGGAGAAGCTTACGAGCGCGATTCCCGCTGCTTCCGCGAAGAGATCGGGCAGCAGGTGAGAGGGAACACGCGGGATAATCAGACGCGGCCAACCGCCCGACACGGCGCCGATCGTCTGTACTCCCAGCGCATCCAATCCTGCCAGTTTCACCGCCGCCCCTGCCACTACCATCACCACGAGCGCCGAGGGAATGCGCGGGAGAAATTTCCCAGCCAGCAACAGGACAAAAAAGCTGCCGACGCCGACGAAGAGGGTAGGCCAGTGGATGAGATGAAGCTTAGAGACAACCTCCAGGAGCCTCGGAATGATTCCGCCGGCCTCGACCTTGAAGCCCATCAGCTTACCGATCTGCCCAAGGATGATGCTCAACGCGATCCCATTGAGGAATCCGACCAGAATCGATCTCGACAGAAAGTCCGCCAGGGATCCGAGCTTCAGGAAACTGCCGACGATGCAATATAAGCCAGTGAGGAAAGCAAGGATGATCGAGAGAGACAGATAAAGTTGCGGGTCTCCGCCTGCCAGGGGGACAAGAGCCGCAGCCACCAGGGCGCAGGTACCTGAATCCGGCCCGACGATGACTTGCCGCGAGGTTCCAAAGGCGGCATAGGCGACCAGAGGCAGAATACTCGAATAAAGTCCAACCTCGGGACGGAACCCGGCGAGTTGCGCGTACGCCACTGCTACCCGCACCGCTACAGCCGCAACGGACAATCCCGCAATCAGGTCGTGCGGCAGATTCCTGCGATCGTAGTTGAGCAGTGCCACCAGTCCGGGCATTAGCCCCTTAAGCCGCAAATTTCCCTTGTTCACGAATACAGGGTGATACGGCAGGGATAACTTCTTCGACTGAGAAAACTGCCAGTTTTCGAAATCAGTGCGTGCAGCCCACAAGGCCCCGCGCTGTCGGGAGGCTGCAAGAGATTGAGGCGAGCCTGCGAAGACTCGCCTCACGAATTCGTTTGCTTATTGGCTTACCGGGACATCCTGGGCGACGGCGGCCGTCAACAACATGCCGGGATCAATCTTTGCTTGGTTGCCGGGCGGCATCGGACCCGATACGCGAACAAAGCTTGTGTCGGCGATGTGATTGATCTGCGAACCGATGTCCGGGGCGACGAGCGTGAACTGTCCATCGAGTGGGATCGTTGCTCCATGAGCGCTGATGGCTGTGAGCTTAAAGACGATGACACCCGATGCTCCGTTCTGTCCGGCGGGCTTGACGGAGGTAATCAGGGCATCTACCGACATGCCCCGCGGAGCGATGGTCTTTCCGTTGACAACCAGATTCTGGTCGAGCAGGACATAGAAATGGTCGCCAACGTTGGCTGTTGCGGAGGTGACGCGATTGCCGGTCTGCAGCCTGATGAGGGTGCCCTTCGGCAAAGTTGCGCCCGAGACTGAGACGTCAGCGGGGAGCGGGATGGACGGACCGCTGAGCGTATAGCTGGCAGCGACGATGGGGCTGGGAGCTTTTCCAGGCTCGACCGCAAAGGCCTGGATGCGGGTATTCGAGTTGATGTTGATGGGTGTTACGTAAGTCGCGGATAGCTCTGTCGGTGTCCACCCTTCCGTGGTGTAGTGGATGACTGCATTCGGATTCGAGGTGGTCAGGATGACGGGGGTTCCGGGAGCGACTTCTCTTGGCCCGGGCAGGAATGTGGGCGATTGCGCACAGTGGCAGTCGAACTGGCTGGGATAGGCGCTATGGACCACCTGCACCCCGCCCTGTTGAGGCAGGCCGGAGTTTGAATTAAGCGGAGACGTCGGAACCGCGGTCGCTGTCCCGGTCTTCTGCACTGACGGCTGGCTGAGTTGAATCGATTCTCCAAACGCCTGACCCGCGGCCGTGCGGGCAAGCGCGAGGGCAAAACACGCGACTACAGGAATGGCTTTCACACGCACCCTCCGGCGGGGAAACTCACTTCCAGAACAGCAGAGTCCGGAGCCGGATTGCAAGTCCAAAGTGCAACTCGACGTTACCGAAAGGACTATGAGGACAGGGACCAGGAAGTGCCGAGGTCCTTTCCGGACCGCTAGTTACTGATCCGGTGAGCACCCACAGTCGCGTCGTGCACGGTCGTCCTGGTCACTCCGCAGTTCGAGAGGAACCGGACTACTGACTCAGTGAGGCTCTGCCGGAGAACCGTTTCGCTGGTCGATCGCGGATTCCGGAGCGGAGAGAAATTCTGGAGTGTATTTGTCGCGTTCTGCAGCGGACCGCTACCCTGTGACCCAAGGATGAGAGCGGCGAGTTTGCGCGCCACAGGCAGATCAAAGCTCTCCGAAACAAAGACCATCTTCCCCTGACGCGTGATCACGACCGGACCCTCATCGGTGGTCCAGACCCGCTCTGTTGTTCCGTCAGAGATGTCTCCACTTTTTTCCGCAGCCCCGGCAGGCTTGAGCCCTGAGTACTTGCGGGCCAGTTCTTCGGCATAGAGGCGGGCAAAAGACTGCGCGGAGGCTGCGCTTTTCCAGACGGAGAGATAAAAGAACGAGATGGACTTCGTGGTGGCTTGTTCCGCCGGCGTTGCATTCAGACGCTGGCCGGCCCAGTAGATGCCGCCGTCCCACGCTGGAGTTAGATCCCGGGCGGCATTGTCGCCTCCGAAGAGACTGGTAAGGATGTGAACGTCGAGTTCGCCGACCTGGCCAATGTCATAGGGTTTGTAGGTGGCATCCACAAGGGGGTGGATATCGGGCAGATAGGGTATGGACGGCACATGCCCCTGTTCGTATTCGCGAGGGTTCATGATCTCCCAGGAAGAGGATGGCGGCCGATCGAGCGTACCTGCAAAGGCAGCCTCCTTGCCGCGGTCCATCCAGACGTCCTGTTCAAAGCTGAGGCCTTCGCGATAAGGAAAGAGAAGCGACTCGGAGAGCAAAAGCGGAGCCCGGGCAAGAACGGGCGAGTCTTCTGAACTTGCCATCTTGTCCTTAATGATGTCCACGACTTCGGGATCGCCGATCAGGCTCTTTCCCATCGGCTTCAGGAGATTGTCCATCATCACGGCCGTGGCCTGGCCCTCGGTAACGGCATCGCGCGCGGTGTCAAGTTCATCTTTGGCGAGATGTTCGCTGTCATCGGCTGAGTTGCGTGAGACTTCCGTCGGTGTCTGGTCGCTCCACGTGTCGAGATTGACCCGCTGGTCCTGGAGGGCATGCGTCAGTTCATGGGCGAGGGCGGGCTTTTGCTCCTCGACGGGAACCCAGTCCAGCAGATTCACCATCTTCTCCTTCGGGTCGTAGTAGGCTTCGATCTGCTCGGTGAGGAGTATCAGGAGAAATGGTTTGAGATCGAAATCGCGATCGAGAAGGCCAAACTTTTTCAGCACGATTTCGCTGCGCTGCATGCGCTTGGCATCTTCGTCGTCGTTGAACTTCTCCTTCAGGTAGCTCTCGACAGCGGTTCGCGTGGTGAGCTGCCGCTTCACATCGCTCTTGATCGGGAGGCCGGTCTCCTGCGAAGAGAACTTCAGAAGCTGGTCGACGAGTCCAAATAGCTGCTTGGCTTCGTCGGGCGTGATGTGAGTTTCAGGTTTCGCGGCGGCGTCCGATTTGGATTTGTCCTGAGAAGGTGAATCGGGGCCGTCACTGGACGGAGTGGTCTGCGGCGCGGGAACTGGCTGCGGAGCCGTGGCCCGGGCGAGGATCGGGAGGGCGGAGAGAAACAGGACCGCGGCCACGGATAAGATTCCTTTATGTAAATAGCTCATTTGGAATCGCTTACGCATTCTTGCTCCTTGACGTTCTGAGACTGCTGCGTAGGGGAGGTCCGCATCTAATCTCAAGGCTATAATCAGGATGCGCCCTAGTGCTCAGTTTCCGCAGAAAAAGCGAATCGGGCGCTGATGAATTACTCCCCTATGACCGAGAACCTTGCAGTAACCGCTCTGCCCACACCGCTTGCATCTCAACTCACTTCCGGAGCCAACCGCCCCCCATTGATCGAATATCGCGGCGCAGTCACTCCACAACAGTTGGACGCGCGGACGCAGGAAATAGCGGCTTTAGCCAAAGGAGCCGCGGCCCACGATCTTGGTTGGATGCACCAGGTCAGCGTGCGCGGTGGGGACCGTCTTCGCTGGTTGAGCGGGATGATTACCAACACCGTCAAAGACCTGCCGGAAAATAGCGGTGCGTGGAATCTGGTGCTCAACGCGCAAGGAAGAATCCAGGGAGACTTGACTGTCTGGCGTGAAGGCGATTCACTCGAACTCGAGATTGCGGCCGATCAGCACGAGAAGCTGATGGCGCATCTCGATCACTTCATCATCATGGATGATGTGGAACTGGTGAGCCATGACGCGGCTGCGGAGACTGCGGTGGGATTGACCGGTCCGGCGGCCCGGGCGGTACTGAGTCGGATGGGTCTACCTGTTCCTGCCGAGGTGATGACCGGGTTTCAGGTGGAGTGGAACGGACTGGATCTGCGAATTCACCATGGATACGGCGTACTAGCCGACCATTTCGAGATTTGGACGCAGCTGGCTGGTCTCACGGTGCTTTGGCGAGGGTTGTCGACAGCGGGCGCGTCACCGGTAGGAGCGGCGTCGCTTGAAGCATTCCGTGTGGCGGAGGGGATTCCGTTGTACGGCATCGATCTTGTTGAACGCGACCTCCCGCAGGAGACCTCGCAGATGCGCGCGCTCCATTTCAACAAGGGCTGCTACCTGGGCCAGGAGATTGTCGAACGGATTCGGTCGCGCGGCAACGTACATCGGCATCTGCGCCAGTTGGAACTGGACGGGCCGCTGCCGCAATCGGGAACGGAACTGACACTGGAAGAGGCGGCGGTGGGGCAGATCACAAGTGCCGCCGAATTGCAGCTGGAAAAGGGAATTCGCCGGTTCGCTCTGGGAATGGTGCGCAGCGAGGCCGAGGTGAAGAACCAGGCGTTAACCTACTCGGCTGCAGCCGCCACTGGGACAGCGAAGATTCTGATCGGTCCACCTGCCCTTTGATCGATTCCTGTTCGATTGGCCCGTTATGATCGAGAATGAAGAGAAAGTTGGAATATGAGCGATACGCCGAAATTTGAAGTGATTGATCGCCGCAAGATGAAGAAGGAAGAGGAGCAGGAAAGCAGCTCTTCGGGGTCTGCTGTAACGCCGTCGGCGGAGCCAGAGCAGGAAGTCTCCAGTCCGGCATCGGGTCCACGGCTGGTTGAGACGGAAAGCGCGAAGCCGGCCCAGGCGGAATCACAAAGGGAAGCTCTCGAGGAAGAAGATCTGGCGGGAGAGATGCCTCCACCGCCTACCGCCGAAGAGAAGCGCGAGCAGGAAGATGCCTATGAGGCTTCTGCGCAGCGCGTCGAGGATCTGCTGCGTGCGCAGAATCCGGCGATGGGTGCGCCCCCACCGGTCAAGCTTGAACATCTCATTCAACAGCTTTACTTGTCCGCCTTGATGCAGATGGGGGCGGCCACGCCGGAAGGGCAGCGGCCGCGCGTTGACATCATCGGTGCGCGCCAGAGCATCGATCTGCTGGGCGTCCTCGAGGAAAAAACGAAGGGCAATCTCACCGCCAACGAAGGACGCATGCTGGAGACAGTCTTGTTCGAACTGCGGATGACGTTCCTCGAGTTGACCAAGATGATCTCTCTGCAGGGCGTACAGGCGCCGCCTCCCAAGCCGGAAAAACGCTAGCGAAAATGGAAGGCCAGCTGACATTTCTCGGCACGGGGACTTCCATGGGAGTTCCCACGCTGGGGTGCAGTTGCGCAGTGTGCACTTCGCCTGATCCACGGGACCGGCGGTTGCGGCCGTCAGTTCTGCTGCAATGGGAGTACGAAGGCCGCCGGCGAGTTGTGCTCATTGACACGGGACCGGACTTTCGCGAACAGGCGCTGCGCAACAGACTCACGCGCGTCGATGCCGTCTTCTATACGCACGGGCATGCAGACCACATCTTCGGCTTTGATGATCTGCGGCCGCTGAGTTTCACCGTCTTTCGCGAGGGCGGCCGTATTCCCTTGTACGCATCTCCTGAAACCGAGGAAGTGCTGCGCCGTGTCTACGATTACACGTTTTCTCCGAAAGCCACGTACCCGAACCGGCCGCGGGTAGACATTCAAGCCCTCGGCGATGTGACCCGCGTATTTGGTGTTGAGTTCAGGCGCATACCTGTGCTGCACGGGGATCTGGAGATCAGCGGCTTTCGGTTTGGAAGAACAGCTTACCTGACGGATGTGAGCGCGATTCCCGAGGAAAGTTTTGCGCTGCTGAAAGATCTGGACCACGTCGTGCTGTCGGCCCTTCGCCACAAGCCCCATCCGAGCCACGCGACCGTGGAGCAAGCCGTCGAGTGGGCTCGGCGCATCGGCGCAAAGCATACCTGGCTGACTCACATTGCGCACGAGCTGGGACACGAAGACACGAACGCGAAACTGCCGGATAACATCCGCCTGGCTCATGACGGGTTGACGTTTGCCGTTCAATTGGATGCCGAGAACGCGGCGACCGGCGATTCCGTCCCGAACGCGATCCGGTGCTCGACGATTCCTGTTTATCGCTCGCTCGCCGAAATACCAGAGAACTTCGGACCTTGTGTGGCAGCCATCGGCAACTTTGACGGCGTCCACCGCGGTCACAGGGAGAACCTGGGTTCAGCCGCGGCTGAAGCGCGCGAGCGCGGAATGAAGTCGATCGCGATCACCTTCGATCCGCACCCGGCACAGTTCCTTTATCCGAAAGACGCGCCGAAGCTGCTGACGTTTCTGCCTGAGCGCATCAGGCTCATTGCACAGACGGGGGTGGACGCGGTGCTCGTGCTGCCGTTCAACGCGGAGCTTTCGCGCGTGACTGCACGGGAGTTCGTTCGCGATGTCCTGGTAGACCGGCTGGGAATTCGCGGGATTCACGAGGGTGCCAACTTCCGGTTTGGACACGGCGCGAGGGCGGGCGTCGAAGAGCTTCGTGCTTTCGGTGAGGAGTTCGGTTTCAGTGTGCATGTGCACCAGGCGGTGCGCGTGCATGGTATGGAGGTATCGAGCTCGGCAGTTCGCAATTTGATTGCCGCCGGCGATGTGCGGCGGGCCCGATGGATGCTGGGACGCGTCTTCGGTGTAGACTCGACGCCTGCGAAAGGACGCGGCGTGGGCACGAAACTGCTGGTGCCAACGGTGAATCTCGCCCCATACGATGGCCTTCTGCCGGGCTTCGGCGTCTACGTGACGCGCCTGACTGTGGCACATCGCTGCTTCGAGTCAGTCACCAACGTCGGCAATCGACCGACGTTCGAAGGCGCCGGCTTCGGTGTCGAGACTCACATCCTGGACTTCGAGCCAGTTGAACTCACTGACGATACCGCGCTGCGCCTTGATTTCCTTCATCGCCTCCGGGGTGAGATTCAGTGGCCTTCGACGGATGCTCTGAAGACGCAGATCCTCAAAGATGTGAGCATGGCAAAGCGATACTTCCACCTGACCCGCGCCGCTGCTCAGTCCTTCGTCGCCTGAGTCGGTGGAGATTAGTTTCGGGTTCGAATCTGCAGTACACACCATGGTTGACATCGCCCCACGACCCGATCGGCAATCGCGATGACAACTACCATCACAATCACCAGTTCGGAGTGAGCTTCCGCGGGCGGATTCCGAGTCCAGATTCCGCCCGCACGGCCTGCCTAAGGTCACAGGCCCACAACTGCCTTTGGCATACAATCCAGGTATGCCCTTTCCTGAAATCCGCATGCGTCGCCTGCGCCGCAGTGAGCCATTACGCGCCCTGGTGCGCGAAACCAGGCTCGATCCCGGCGATTTTATCTACCCGCTCTTCATTTGCCCCGGCGAGGGCGTGCGCAACCCGGTCAGTTCCATGCCGGGTGTATTCAATTTGTCGGTTGACCAGGCTGTACGCGAAGCCGAAGAGGTTGCCGGTCTCGGAATCGGCGGGTTGTTGCTCTTCGGCCTGCCCGACAGCAAAGACGAAAACGCTACAGGCGCTTGGGACGACAACGGCATCGTCCAGCGCGCCCTTCGCGCTCTGAAGGAGAACTCTGCGGCGAAGAAGTTGTTGCTGATGGCCGATGTTTGCCTTTGTGAATACACCAGCCATGGCCACTGTGGCGTCGTGATCCAAACGAAGGATGGGTACGAGGTGGACAACGACCCTTCGCTCGAACTACTGGCACGCACCGGAGCCAGCCTCGCCCGCGCGGGCGCCGATGTTGTTGCCCCAAGTGACATGATGGACGGCCGCGTTGCTGCGATTCGCCGCGCACTCGACGCAGACGGCAACGCCAATACGCCCATTCTGAGCTATGCATCGAAATTCGCATCGGCATTCTACGGCCCCTTCCGGGAGGCTGCCGATTCGGCTCCCCAGTTCGGCGACCGCCGCAGCTATCAGATGGACGGCGCCAACATGCGCGAAGCGATGCGCGAGATTGAACTCGACCTGGCAGAAGGCGCGGACATGATTCTCATGAAACCGGCAATGCCATACCTCGACGTTGTGCATGCCGCTCGCGAGCGCTTCGGAGTTCCAATGGGCGCATACCAGGTTTCGGGCGAGTACTCGATGCTGCATGCTGCCTTTGAAAATGGCTGGCTGGACCGTGATCGCGCCATCATGGAGTCGCTGGTGGGAATTCGCAGGGCCGGCGCCGACTTCATCGTGACGTACTTCGCCAAGGACGCAGCGAAGCTCATCTAGGCGTGCATTTTGAGCGAGTGGAACCTTCTCGTTTGTCGGCTCGGTTCAACGCGGATCGGCAGCAGCCGATTTCTCAACGTGCAACTCACCGGTTCTGTACGATGAAAAGCACCCGATCACTGCAATGCACATTGCAGCCGAAAATCGTATGAGCACCCTTGCAATCCTCAGCCTTCTGTTCGCCACGGCCGCTGTCTTCGGCCTCGTGAGTGCGCGCTGGCTGCGGCTCCCCGTCACCATCGGGACCATGCTTCTCACTGTGCTCATCTCGGCTGCCCTTACCCTGGCTGCCGCGCGTGTGCCTGCGATTCACCACTGGGCCGCCAGCCTGATGCAGCAGATAGATTTCGAGTCTCTGATCCTGCGCGGCTTGTTGCCCCTGCTGTTGTTCGCGGGCGCCTTCCTGCTGGATATTGAGCAGCTTGCCCGCGAGAAGCTCACGGTTTTCCTTCTCTCAGTCGTGGGCACGACCCTCTGTTTTCTGCTCGTCGCTGCCCTGATGCACCTGCTGTCTGCGGGAAAGCTCCCTTGGATGGAATGTCTCATCTTCGGCGCGCTTATTTCGCCGACCGATCCCATCGCCGTTCTGGAAATGCTTCGCCGTATTGGCGTTTCGCCGCAGATCCAGGCACAACTGGCTGGCGACTCGCTCTTCAATGACGGCATCGGGGCAGTTCTTTTCATCACCATGCTTGAGGTCGCGCATGGGCATGCGCCAACACCGTGGCATGTGGCGTGGCTGCTTGTAGCCAAGGCAGGCGGTGCTGTCATCGTCGGAGTTGCGGCGGCCTATCTCACGTCGCTGCTGATGCGCATGCTCGACTCGTACCAGATCGATATCCTCTTTACGGTATCGCTCGCATTTGGCGGTTACATTATGGCTGATATGCTGCATCTCTCGGCTCCGCTTGAGGCGGTCGTCGCCGGCATAGCTCTGCGTGTCTTCAATCGGCACCTTCCCGCAGACCGCATCGCCCATCAGGAGATCGGCCAGTTCTGGGGCGTAATCGACGAAATTCAGAACTGTGTGCTCTTCGTGCTCCTCGGTCTTGAGATCATGGCGATCCCGCTGGATGCGGCGGGTACTCGTGCGGGGCTAAGCGCAATCGTGACGGTGAACTTTGTGCGCCTGGCCGCAGTTGCCTTGCTGCTCGTTGTGGTCCGACTCTGCCAGCCGGGCCGTAAAAGTTCTCTTTTTGTGCTCACCTGGGGCGGCCTGCGCGGTGGCCTGTCCATCGCGCTTGCGCTTTCAGTGCCGGCTGCTTTCGGCCGGTCGTGGATTCTTGGCGCAACCTACCTCGTCGTCGTCTTCTCCATCGTCATCCAGGGCGGATCGATGGATTGGATCCTGCGCTCGCGCAAAGCCCCGCGCCTGGCCGCCTGATTCCTTTTCGCGTGTTCATCCAATCGGGGCACAAATCACTTTGTGATATGCGGTGTGTGTGGTCTTCTAAGAGCGCCCTACGATGATCGAGTCGCTCGAACGCTATTTTGAATTCAGCCATCTGGGAACCAACTGGCGCACTGAGATTCTTGCCGGTGTGACGACCTTCCTCACGATGGCCTACATCGTGCTCGTCAATCCGGCGATCCTCTCTGCAGCGGGCGTGCCTCTTCCTGCTGTTACTGCCGCCACCTGTCTCTCGGCCGCGTTCGGTTCCATTCTCATGGGAGTTGTTGCGCGATATCCTATTGCGCTGGCGCCGGGCATGGGGCTCAACGCGTATTTTACCTACACCGTCTGTCTAAAGATGCATGTGCCGTGGCAGACGGCGCTGGGAGCTGTGTTTCTCTCCGGCGTGATCTTTCTCGCGCTCACCGCAGCGGGCATTCGCCAGATGATTCTCCGCTCGATTCCGCACGAACTCTATGCAGCGGTGGCCAGCGGCATCGGACTCTTCATCGCCTTCATTGGGTTTCGCAATGCCGGTATCGTGGTCAGCGATCCGGCGACATTCGTCAGCCTTGGCAACATCCGCAATCCCACAACGGCGCTCGCTCTTCTTGGCCTCATTTTGATGGTTGCGCTCGAAATTAAAAAAGTGCGCGGCTCGATCCTGATTGGGGTGCTGACCACCACGGGAATTGCATGGGCGTTTGGCCTGGTGCAGTGGACCAACCAGGGCGGCGGCATCCAGGCGCTCACGCAAACCGCGCTACAGTTGGACATTCGCGGAGCCATCAGCCAGGGTCTGCTCGAGATTGTCTTCGTCTTCTTCTTCGTTGATCTCTTCGACAACCTCGGCACATTGGTCGCGGTTACCAAGCGCGCCGGGCTCATTGCTCCCGATCACTCCATCCCGCGACTCAATCGCGTCCTTTTCGCGGATGCGACTGCAACGATCTTCGGCTCGCTCACAGGCACTTCAACTGTCACGAGTTACGTCGAGTCCACTGCCGGTGTTTCAGCTGGAGGACGCTCCGGCATAACTGCAATCGTGACGGGGCTGCTCTTCCTCGTTGCTATGGTTGCGGCGCCGTTTGTCGGCGTCGTGCCCAATGCAGCCACCGCGCCGGCACTCATCCTCGTCGGCTCGATGATGCTGGCTACCATTACCGAAATCCGCTGGCACGAGCCGCTGGTTGCAGTTCCTGCGTTCCTCACGTTGATCCTGATCCCGCTCACCTACTCCATTGCTAACGGCCTCGGCTTCGGCATTATCGCGTGGGCCGTGCTGCACCTTGCCACCGGAAACTGGCGCCGGCAAGACTGGCTCCTCTACATACTGGCGGCGCTGTTCACGCTTCGCTTCATCTACCTGGGAACAGGCTAGGTAGAATCGAACTGGATGCGCTTCACCACATCGCTCAATTCTCTCGCTACTTTATTGATCCTGGTTGCTGCCGGATGTGCCCATGCCGCCGATGGGTATCGCGTCGTTCACGCCTTTCCACACGATCAGCAGGCATTCACGCAGGGCCTCATCTTCGTCGATGGGCATCTCTACGAGAGCACCGGAATCCGCGGCCAGTCGTCGTTGCGCGAGGAGGATCTTGAAACCGGGCGCATCGTACGCATGCAACTCGTACCGGACAAGTACTTCGCCGAGGGTTTGACGGAGTGGAAGAACACGCTCATTCAGCTACGAAAACCGCGGGCGCGCGACGATACATCGGAATGGTGGTTTGCTCAGCTCCTCGTGGCCGAGGAAGATGGCCGTTCCGCCACGATTACATGTATCAGAAGTCCAAGCGGAGAGCGAACTGGATTTCGCGTGGTGTTCCAGAACCCACCGGACTCACCGGCGTGGTTGTATTGACAGTCTGCTGGATGCTGCCGAAGCCCGAGGTTTCAAGAGTGGAGCCTGGCGGACCTGGCTGTGGGTGATTGAATAGGTTACAGAATTCCGAGCGGAACTCCAGATCCGCGCGCTCCCACAAAGGGATCGACTTGGCGGCGCCGAGGTCGATCTGCCAGATTCCCGGTCCGCGTAGGAGGTTACGCGGAGCAGTACCGAATTCTCCAGCCGGGTTGGCAAAGGCCTCCGGATTAATCCATTGAGCGACGCCCTTACCTCCCGGTGGAGAGAGGGAGACGCCTGGAACCAGGTCGGGACGCTGTGTGCCTGCACTGTTGCCGTCGGGTGCGATATAGCTGCTGGGCATCACCACATTCACTGGGAAACCGTTGCGAGCCAGGGCCGCAGTAGTCAACTCCCACCCTCCAGCGAAGGCTCCGGCTATCCCGTGCTGGTTCAGCAGTGCCTTTCCCGGTCCAAAGGGCAACTGGTAAACAGCGTTGGCATTGAACACATGGCGAACATCCCAATCCCCGCTAGCCCGGTCACAGGCCGAACAGGCGACATTCTGCGCAACCTGTGAGTCGCCATCGCCGCTTCCGTTGGAGCCGGCATCGATCTCATGCGAGTACATGTAATTTGCTGCCACTAACAAGCCCTTCACAAACGGCCGCCGCAGTGATGCCGAAAAACCGTCATATACGCTGCTCAACCTGTTGCCGCGCCAATTGATCGCCGGCGCGAAGGCCGGATAAGGAACTTGTCCCGTGAGCGGATCGATCATATTCACCTGGGAGAGAGTCAGCAGATGTACGCCGTGGCTGCCGACATACGAGAACGTGCTCACGAGATTAGCCGGCAGCGTGCGCTGTATCGAGACGGTCCATTGCTCGACATAGGTGTCTTTGCGCATCCGATCCTGGGCCTGCGGTGAGATTGTTCCTGCGCCTGTATAGCACGACGAATCGATTGGATAAGTCAGCGGCGCACCCAGACAATTCGTAAGCGACCAGGAGCCAACTTCGTTGCTTTCGGGAAGATTCTGATCGTCCAACTGCCCATCTTCGTGGTAAATCCCGAAGCCCGCGCGCAGCACGGTCTGGCCGGCATTGCCGGGAGACCAGGAAATACCGACACGGGGATCGAAATCGCCGTAGTTCTGGTTTCCGAAGCCGGCGCCGACTCCGCAGAAGCCCTGTGGACCACAGGTGGCAAAGTCGAAGGGATTGGGTTTGCCGTTCACCTCGTGGAAGAGCTCGAAAAACGTATAGCGCGCACCGAGGTTCAAATTAAGATTGGGCCGCCACCTGAACTCGTCCTGGACATAACCGACATCCCACCACTTGCGCAATCCATTGGTAGGCAGCGGATCGCTCAAAGCTGCTTTTTTTACATTGTTCGCAGCGAGGTTCTCTACCGAGGAGAAGGTGATCTTTCCGTTCGTCGTCTTCCCCTGGTTCATTTGAATGCGGCGGAACTCGAAACCTGTCTTCACCGTTTGACGTCCACGAACCCAGGTCAGATTGTCGATATAGGAATACGTATTGCCGACGCCGATGCTCGTGCGTTCGAAGTTTTGAGTACTGAGACCCGTCACTGCAATCTGATAGTAAATTCCAGTCTGGCTGAAGCTGTACGTGTTGGACGTTGCGCGATTGAATCCGAATACGGTCTCGTTA
>Ga0335080_10000521_pt1 | contig 35331 bp, 31 predicted proteins | sample Lox_Sample_34_FD_206720 | JGI IMG/M metagenome (GOLD analysis project Ga0335080, IMG submission 206720) | Soil microbial communities from Loxahatchee National Wildlife Refuge, Florida, United States - Lox_Sample_3.4 | ecosystem: Environmental > Terrestrial > Soil > Wetlands | place: USA... | reverse complement strand
CTGTTCACCGGCCAGCTGCCCGCTGGCCTGGCCGGCTTCCTGGTCGGCTGGCTCCGCTGGTCCGCCAGGGTCTTCGCCTACCTGGCGCTGCTCACTGACCGGTACCCGCCGTTCGCCCTGGCCGACGCCGACTACCCGGTGCGGGTGTCCGCCGTCCCCGGCCGGCTGAACCGGCTTGCCGTCCTGTTCCGGCTCATCCTGGCGATCCCGGCCGCGGTCCTGCTCGGCCTGGTCAGCTACGGCGCCGCGGCCGCCGGCCTGGTGATCTGGCTCATCGTGCTGATCGCGGGGACGATGCCGGAGGCGCTGCATGCGGCCATCGCCGCCGTCATCAGGTTCGGCGCCCGGTTCTACGGCTACTTCTACCTGATGAGCGGCACCTACCCGGCCGGGCTGTTCGGCGACCGGGCCGAAACGGGCACGCCCGCGCAGGCCGCCGGCCCGCTGGCCGCCGCCACCGGCACCGGGCCCGGGCAGCCCGCCCTCGCCGGGGAGCACCCTGCCACCGGCCAGGAGCCGCCTGGCGCCGGCGGGGAGGCGCCGCCGGCGGCGGACTGGCCCGCGGGGCCGCGGGCGTGGCGGCTGATGCTGCCCCCCGGGGCCAGGAGGCTGGTCGGCTTGTTCATCGCCCTCGGCGCGCTCGTTCTCGCCGGATACACCGCCGCCGTCGTGGCCGCCGTGTCCCACTCGGTGAACAGGAACGAGCAGGTGCACGCCGCCAGCAGCATCTCCGCCGCGCGCACCACCCTGCTCGGCCAGCTCAACAGCCTGTCGGAGCAGCTGTCGGCCTGCCAGAACCAGACCGTCCCGGCCGCCGCGCTGAGCTGTGTGAGCAAGATCGACCGGCGGGCGGCCGCGGATGTCGGCGTGTTCGCGGGCACGGTCTCCTCGACGCCGGTGCCGGCGTCGGCGGCCCCGGCGGCCAGCCAGCTGGCGGCCGCCGCCGGGCAGCTCCAGTCGGCCCTGCGGCAGCTGGGGACGGCCACCTCGGTGGCCCAGTACGAGCAGATCGACACCGGCTCGGTCGCGCCGAAGGTGACCCAGTTCAACACCGCCTACCAGCGGCTGCGCCGGGCACTGGGGGCGGGCTGAGCTACCCGCCCGGGCCCGGCGGGCGGGCCCAGCCCCGGGACCGCTCCACCGCCCGGCGCCACCGCGCGTAGCCGGTGTCGTCGCGCGTGCCCGGCTCGAACCGGCGGTCCAGCCGCCAGGTGGCGGCGACCTCGTCCTGCGACGACCACACCCCGGTGCCCAGCCCAGCCAGGAACGCCGCGCCGAGGGCGGTCGTCTCGCCGACCTGCGGCCGCTCGACCAGCACCTGGAGCTCGTCAGCCTGCATCTGCATGAGCAGGCCGTTCGCGGACCCGCCGCCGTCCACCCGCAGCACCGGGGCCGGGCCACCCAGCCCGGCGGCCATGGCGTCACAGGCGTCCCTCACCTCGAACGCGATCGCCTCCAGGGTGGCGCGGGCCAGGTGCGCCCGGGTGGTGCCGCGGGTGATGCCGAACACCGCCCCCCGGGCATCGGGATCCCAGTACGGCGCGCCGAGCCCGGTCAGGGCAGGCACGAACACCACCCCGCCGGAGTCGGGCACGCTGGCCGCCAGTGCCTCGCTCTGCGCGGCGCTGTCGAGCACGCCGAGCCCGTCGCGCAGCCACTGCACCGCAGCCCCGGTCACGAAGACCGACCCTTCCAGCGCGTAGGTCAGCGCGCCCGAGCCGTCCATCCAGGCGACCGTGGACACCAGGCCGTCCGCCGCGGCGACCGCCGAGGAGCCGGTGTTGGCCAGCACGAACGACCCCGTCCCGTAGGTGCACTTGCTGTCGCCGGGGGCGAAACACGCCTGCCCGAACAGCGCCGCCTGCTGGTCGCCGGCGATCCCCGCGATGGGCAGGTCCAGCCCGCCGAACACGGCCGGGTCGGTGCGGCCGGCGACCCCGGTGGAGGGGACCACCTCGGGCAGCGCCCGCTCCGGCACCCGCAGCAGCTCGCACAGCTCCGGCGACCACCGCCCCGCCCCGATGTCGAACAGCAGCGTGCGGGACGCGTTGGAGGCGTCGCTGACGTGGCGCCGCCCGCCGGTGAGCCGGGCGATGAGGTAGGAGTCCACCGTGCCGGCCGCCAGCGAGCCGTCCGCGAGGCCCGCCCAGACGCCCGGCTCCTCCTCGGCCAGCCAGGTGATCTTGGTGGCGGTGAAATACGGGTCCAGGCGCAGCCCGGTCAGCTCGGTGATCCTGGCCTCGTGGCCGGCGGCGCGCAGGGCGTCGCAGATCCTGGCGGTCCGCCGGTCCTGCCAGACGATGGCCGGGCGCGGCGCGGTCAGGTCAGCCCGGTCCCAGATCACCGCCGTCTCGCGCTGGTTGGTGATGCCGAGGCAGGTGACCGGTGCCGCACCGCCGGGCTGTCCAGCGCCCGCCGCGTCCAGCGCCTGGCGGCACGCGGCGAGGGTGGCCTGCCAGATCTCCTCGGGCACGTGCTCGACCCAGCCGGGCCGCGGGAAATGCTGGGCGAACTCGGCATAGCCGCGGGCGGCGACGGCGCCGTCCGGCAAGATCACCAGCGCGGTGACTCCAGTAGTGCCTGCGTCGATCGCGAGGACGCTCATGGGGACTAATGTTGCCCCTATGCGAGTGGGAGTGCTGACCGGAGGTGGCGACTGCCCTGGGCTGAACGCGGTCATCCGCGCGCTGGTCCGGCGGGGGACGCAGGAGTACGGGTACGAGTTCACCGGGTTCCGTGACGGGTGGCGGGGGCCGCTGGAAGGCGACACCATCGGCCTCGACGTGCAGGCGGTGCGGGGGATCCTGCCGCGCGGGGGGACGATACTCGGCACCTCGCGCACCAACCCGCTGGCGGAGAGCGCCGTGGCCGGCGGGCGGTCCGGCGTCGACCGGATCAAGGACAACCTGGCCGGCCTCGGCGTGGACGCGCTGGTCGCGATCGGCGGGGAGGACACGCTCGGGGCGGCGACGGCCCTGCACGAGCACGGCGTTGCCGTGGTCGGGGTGCCCAAGACGATCGACAACGACCTGGGCGCCACCGACTACACGTTCGGGTTCGACACCGCGGTGAACATCGCCATGGAGGCGATCGACCGGCTGCACACCACCGCCGAGAGCCACCACCGGGCACTGATCGTCGAGGTGATGGGCAGGCACGCGGGCTGGATCGCGCTGCACGCGGGACTAGCCGGCGGGGCGAACGTGATCCTCATCCCCGAGAAGCCGTTCAGCATGGACAAGGTCTGTGCCTACGTGGAGCACCGGTTCCAGACCAGGTACGCGCCGATCGTGGTGGTGGCCGAGGGCGCCCGCCCGGCCGACGACGACCTGGCGCTGTCGGACGAGCGGCTGGACGCGTTCGGCCACGTCCGGCTGGGCGGGATCGGGCAGCAGCTTGCCGCCGAGATCGAGAAGCGGACCGGCAAGGAGGCCCGCTGCACCGTGCTGGGGCACATCCAGCGGGGCGGCACCCCCACCGCGTTCGACCGGGTGCTGGCATCCCGGTTCGGCATCCACGCCATCGACGCGGTGCACGACGCCGCGTTCGGCACGATGGTCGCCCTGCGCGGGACCCAGATCACCCGGGTCCCGCTGGCCGAGGCGACCCACGAGCTCAAGCTGGTTCCGCCCGAGCGTTACGCCGAGGTCGAGTTCCTCTTCGGCTGACCCTTTGCCAAACGGACGGCGGCGTGACCGCGCGGCGATCGCGGCTGTCGCGAGGTGGGGCTAGGCCTACCCGGGAAGTGGGTGCCGGACCATGGCGCCCGCCGGGCCGGCAAGGTCACCATGGAACCGGCAGCCGGCACGGGTGCGCGGCTGGCAAGACCGGAGGCCGGGATGGGACTCATGGTGACGATCTTCATCGTCGTCTGCGCGGTGATCGGCTGGTTCAGGTCACGCGGCCGGGGCGGCGGTTCATGGTGGCGCCTCATCCGGGCGATGGGATGGGCGCTGGCGGCGCTGGCCGTCACGCTGACCGGGCTGTGGCTGTTCGGCCTGAACCTGGTCACCGTTGGCTTGCTGATGCTCTGCGGGGCTCTCCTCGTCCTGCGGCCGGGCCATCGCACCGCCTCCCGCCACTACGGATAGCGGCGGGCCCACCCCGGAAGTGGGTGCCAGAAACGATGGAATCAGCAGCCGCCCGGGTGCGCGGCTGACCAGGACCGGAGGCCGCAATGGGACCTGTGGTGACGATCTTCAGCATCGTCTGCGCGGTGATCGCCTGGCTCAGGTCGCGCGACCGGGCCGGGGACCCGCGGTCGTGGCGGCACCGCGTCAAGGCGATGGGATGGGGGCTGCTGCTGCTGCCCATCGCCTGGATCGTGATGTGGCTGTTCGGCGTCAACCCGGCCACGGTGGGCCTGCTGCTGCTGTCCGGGGCCGTGCTCATCATGGCGCCCGTTGTCGCGGCCGACCTGGCGACGGTCATGCTGATCCTGCTCGGGCTCTACGGGCTGGCCGCCGCGTTCGCGGTGTTCAAGCACGCGCGGCAGACCGCGCGGGTCGTCATGGCGGTGCCGGTCCGCGCCGCCCGCGGGGCACGGATCTTTGTGCCCAAGGGAGCTGTGGTCTCCGGCGCGGGTAAGGTCACCGCCGCCCCGCACCCGGCCAGGATCACCAGCCCGCCCACGGCGGTCGCCGTGCCGCGGCCGCCCAAGTCCACCAGCTTCCAGCAGATCCACCCGCCCAAGACCGTCAGCCTGCACCAGGTCTTCGCCCCAGCGTTCTCGACCGGGATCCGGCCCGGCCCGTGGTACGCCGCCCTGACCGGCACCGGCCCGCAGGGGTACGTGCCGGTCCTGCTGGCGGCGTTCCTGTTCCTCGCGTTCGGCCTGTGGCTCGTCCCGCGCACCCTCGGTGCGCGCGGCGCGCTGATCGGCCGGCTGAGCAGCCGGGTGCAGCGGCTGTCCGAGACCAGGACCGACGCGGTCGACACCGCCGCCGCCGAGCTGCGCCGGGTGGAGCGTGACCTGCACGACGGGGCACAGGCCCGGCTGGTCGCGCTCGGCATGAGCCTGCGGGCGGCGGAACGCATGTTCGACACCAGCCCGAAGGCCGCGCTCGCCCTGGTGGGCGAGGCACGGGAGATGTCCTCGCGGGCGCTGACCGAACTGCGTGACCTGGTCCGCGGCATCCACCCGCCGGTGCTGGCCGACCGGGGGCTCGGCGACGCCGTGCGGGCGCTGGCCCTGGAGACGCCCGTCAACACCACGCTCGACATCGACCTGCCGGGCAGGCTCGCGGAGCCGGTCGAGTCCGCCGCCTACTTCGCGGTCGCCGAGGTGCTCGCCAACGCGGCCAAGCACGCCCAGGCCCGGACGGTGGAGATCCACATGCGGCACACCGGCGACGTCCTGCGGATCGCGGTGACCGACGACGGTATCGGCGGCGCGGACCCGGCGAAGGGCAGCGGCCTGCGGGGAGTGGAGCGGCGGCTGGGCACCTTCGATGGCATCCTGGCGGTGAACAGCCCGCCGGGCGGGCCGACCATCGCCGTGATCGAGGTGCCGTGCGCGTTGTTGTCGCTGAAGACCTCTTCCTGCTGAGGGATGGCCTGGTCAGGCTGCTGGAGGCGCACGGCTTCGAGATCACCGAGGCCGTCGGCACCGGCCCGGACCTGCTCCGCGCCCTGCTCACCCACCGGCCCGACGTCGCGATCGTGGACGTGCGGCTGCCGCCGTCGTTCACCGACGAGGGGCTCCAGGCGGCCCTGGCCGCCCGGCGCCGGGTGCCTGGGCTGCCGGTGCTCGTGCTGTCGCAGTACGTCGAGCAGCTCTACGCCCGCGAGCTGCTGGCCGACCAGGCGGGCGGGGTGGGGTACCTGCTCAAGGACCGGGTGTTCAACGACGACCAGTTCGTCGAGGCCCTGCGGGCGGTTGCCGGGGGCGGCACGGTCATGGACCCGGAGGTGGTGTCCAAGCTGCTGGTGCGGCGCGCCAGGGAGGAACCGGTCACCCGCCTCTCGCCACGCGAGCGCGAGGTGCTGGCGCTGATGGCCGAGGGGCGCTCCAACAGCGCGATCGCCCAGCGCCTGTTCGTGACCGAGAAGGCGGTCAGCAAGCACAGCACCAGCATCTTCGCCAAGCTCGACCTGGCGCCCTCCGATGACGACAACCGGCGGGTGCTGGCCGTTCTCGCCTACCTGAACGCGTGATCGCGGCGGCCCAGCCCGGCCGCTGGCCGGCGCCGGCCGGCCCGGGCGGCCCCGTGCCTGGGCCGGGTGGCCCTCGTGCCCGGGCCCGCGAGGGATTAGCGTTCGGTCATGGCCGCCGGCCGGCCCGGGCTGGCGGCATCACGCGCGCTGTGGAGGACTGCCATGGAAGTGCCGCTCACCCCGCTGGAGTTCGCCCGCCGTACCCGGCGCCTGCACGGTCACCGGGAGGGTGTGGTCGACGGCGACCTGCGGCTCACCTACGAGCAGTTCTTCAGCCGCTGCGACCGCTGGTCGGCTGCGCTGCAGGGCCTGGGGGTGGCGCCGGGGGACCGGGTCGCGACCATCGCGCCGAACACCCATGCGCAGCTGGAGTCCTTCTACGCGGTGCCGCAGGCAGGCGCGGTGCTGGTGCCGATCAACTACCGGCTCACCGCCGACGATTTCGTCTACATCATCAACCACTCCGGCTCGTCGGTGGTCTGCGCCCACTCCGACTACCTGGACATGCTGGACGCGGTCCGCGGCCAGATGCCGGGCGTGCGGCACTTCGTGGCCTACGAGGGCGCCCCCCGGGACGGCTGGACCGACTACGAGGCGGCGGTCGCCGGTGCCTCCCCGGACTTCACCCGGCCCGTGACCGGCGAGCGCGACCTGCTCACCATCAACTACACCAGCGGCACCACCGCCCGCCCGAAGGGCGTCATGATCACCCACCGGAACGCGGCGGTCAACACGATCGGCACGCTGCTGCACCTGCCGATCGGGGTGGGGGAGCGCTACCTGTGGACGCTCCCGATGTTCCACGCCAACGGCTGGACCTACACCTGGACCGTGACCGCGGCGGCCGGGGTGCACGTCTGCCTGCGCAAGGTCGATCCCGCGACGGTGTTCGGGCTGATCCGCGACGAGAAGGTGGGCTCGCTGTGCGCCGCGCCAACGGTGCTGATCTCGCTGGCGAACGCCTCTCCGCAGGTGCGCGGGGAGGTGCCCGCCGGGGTGCGGGTGGTGACGGCCGGCGCGGCGCCCGCGGCGGCCACCATCGAGCGGCTGGAGGGAGAGTTCGGGTGGGAGGTCACCCAGGTCTACGGGCTGACCGAGACGGCCCCGTTCATCACGGTCTGCGCCCCGCTGCCTGAGCACGAGGAGCTGTCGTCCGCCGACCGTGCGGTGGTCAAGGCCAGGACCGGCGTCGAGCTGCTCACCTCGGGTGAGCTGCTGGTGGTGGACGAGAAGGGCAAGGAGGTGCCCGCCGACGGCGAGTCGCTGGGCGAGATCGTGGTGCGCGGGAACGTCGTGATGGACGGCTACTACCACGATCCCGAGGCGACGCAGCGGGCGATGGGCGACGGCTGGTTCCACACCGGCGATGCCGCCGTGCTGCACCCCGATGGCTACGTGGAGATCCGTGACCGGATCAAGGACGTGATCATCAGCGGCGGCGAGAACATCTCCTCGCTGGAGGTCGAGGGCGTGCTGCTGCGCCATCCGGCGGTCGTCGAGGTGGCGATCGTCGGGCTGCCGCACAAGAAGTGGGGCGAGGCGCCGTACGCCTACGTGGTGCTGCGCGACGGGGCGCAGGCGAGCGAGGACGAGATCATCGCGTTCGCCCGTGACCGGCTCGCGCACTTCAAGGCCCCGCACGGGGTGACGTTCGTGCCCGAGCTGCCCAAGACCGCCACCGGCAAGATACAGAAATACGTGCTGCGCGGCGGCTCGGCCAACCTGACCCGGCAGTAACCAGGCGGCCAACCTGACCCGCCAGTAACCAGAAGGAGACAGTCATGGACGCACCTGACCTACTGCGGCTGCCGGAGGGCCTGCCGGTCCCGGTTGACGACGGGGCGGCCAGCCATCTGCCGGGCCGCGCCATGCCCGCGCTGAGCCTGCCGGCGACCGACGGCAGGCAGGTCGCGCTCGACGGGCTGGGCAGCGGGCGGACGGTCGTGTACATCTACCCGATGACCGGCCGGCCGGGGGTGGACCTGCCGGAAGGGTGGGACGACATCCCCGGGGCGCGCGGCTGCACACCGGAGTCGTGCGGGTTCCGCAACCTCCACACCGAGCTGCTGGCCGCCGGGGCGGCCCAGGTATTCGGCCTGTCCAGCCAGTCGGGCGAGTACCAGCGGGAGGCCGTGGACCGGCTGCACCTGCCGTTCGCGATGCTGTCCGACGAGCACCTGGCGCTGGCGGCTGCGCTGGGCCTGCCCACGTTCACCGCCGACGGGATGACGCTCTACCGGCGGCTCACCATGATCATCACGGACGGGGCCATCGAGCACGTCTTCTACCCCATCTTCCCGCCCGATCAGCACGCGCAGGAGGTGCTGGACTGGCTGCGCGCGCATTGACACCTGGCCTCCCTCGCGGGCACTTCGCTTGGTCGTGCCGGAGGCGCGCAATGATGCGCAGTGGGAGGCGGGTCCTCGGCGCCGGGACACCGCTGACGCGGCGTTCGGCCCGGCGCCTGCGGCGGCTGCCGGGCTCGCGGGCCGGCCGTTAGGGCATGTCCCATAGATCTTCAGCCTGCTGCGCGGCCCCCGGACGGCCGTCTCGCGGCGTTGTCGTCGTCGCCGATAGCTCCACTATCGGCTCCTCCTCCGCCTTGCGATCCATCCCGCCGGTGACCGCTCGCGACGGCCAAGATCTATGGGACACGCCCTAGGCGTGCCCGGCGGCCGGGAAGGGTGGATCTGTGCCCAGGGATGCCTGGGCTGCCTCAGGCGCCTGCCAGGAGGCCTGCCTGGCCGTCGAGGACCTCGACGAACATCCGGGACCCGGGCGGGGCGAGCCGCTGGTAGTCGGCGGCGGTCGCCTTGCCGGGATCGGAGGCGAAGCCCTCGTCCATCGCCTCCTGATCGGGGAAGTACAGCTCGGCGGCCCGGTAGAAGGACCTCGAGCCACCGTCGAGCGAGCCCACGAACCGGCCGGTCTCGGCGCGCAGCAGGCCAGGAATCTGGCGGACCAGTGGCAGGTGGGTGTCGAAATAGTGCCGGTCGAAGGCGCTGGCGTCATCGGGCTGGGTGTAGAGGACCATGAGTTTGACCGCCATGACGACGAACCTATCGCCGCCGGAGCGGGCCCGGCCAGCCGGGGACGGGCGCGCTAGGCCCTTGTTACCCGGACGGCAGTGTGGCGGCCATGCCCCCGATACCTGGCAGACTGTGAACATGCCCGTCACCCCCTTGGCAGACCGCGCCGCCCCGCCGGTCGGCACGCTCCCTGAGCCCTGCGTGCTGCTGAAACTGGGCGAGATCGTGCTCAAGGGCGGCAACCGGAGGCAGTTCGAGCGGATGCTGCAGTCGAACATCCGGCGGGCGATCGGCGAGCTCGGCATCCCGGTGCGGCTCTGGCAGCGCGACGGCGTGATCGTCATCCGCCTCGCGCAGGACACCTCCGGGCCTGCTGCCTCGTCCGCCGCGGACGCGATCGCCGGGCGCGTCCGGGACGTGATGGGCATCGCCCGGGTCTGCCGGGCGGTGCGGGTCGCCAAGGACCCCGGTGCCGCGGCCGACGCGGCGGTCGCGCTGATGGCCGGCCGGAGCGGCTCGTTCGCGGTCCGGGCCCGCCGCCGCGACAAGCGGTTCGGCGTCACCTCGGCCGGGCTCGCCACCCTGATCGGCGCCCGGATCCAGCAGGCGTACGGCTATCCCGTCAACCTGAAACACCCGGACTCGACCCTGTTCGTCGAGGTCGACCAGTGCGAGGTGTTCGTCTACACCGAGGGCCACCCCGGGCAGGGGGGGCTGCCGGTCGGCATGAGCGGCCGCGGCCTTGTCCTGATGTCCGGCGGGATCGACTCACCGGTCGCCGCCTACCGGATGATGCGCCGCGGCCTGCGCTGCGATTTCCTGCACTTCTCCGGCATGCCGCTGACCGGGCCCGAGTCGGTGTACAAGGCGTACGGGCTGATGCACCAGCTGGACCGGTTCCAGGGCGGGTCGCGGCTGTTCGTGGTCGCGTTCGGCAAGGCACAGCAGCGGCTGGCGTCCTCGGGCGCGAGCCGGCTGCAGATCGTCGCGCAGCGCCGCCTCATGCTCAAGACCGGGGAGGTGCTCGCGGGCCGGCTCGGCGGCGCCGCGCTGGTGACCGGGGACTCGCTGGGGCAGGTCAGCAGCCAGACCCTGACCAACCTGGCCGCGCTCGACGACGCGGTCGGGCTGCCCATCCTGCGCCCGCTGATCGGCTGCGACAAGCTGGAGATCATGGCGGAGGCCCGGCGCATCCGCACCCTGGCCCTGTCCGAGCTGCCCGACCAGGACTGCTGCACGCTGCTGACGCCGCGCCATGTGGAGACCAGGGCGAGGATCGACGACCTGCGCCGGATCGAGGCCCGGCTGGAGGCGGCCGACCTGGCCGAGGAGCTCGCCGCCCTCGCCCAGGAGTACCGCCCCGACCGGTCCTGACCGCCCCTGCCCGGCCGGGCTCCTCTGCTGCCGGCCCGCGTCCCCGGATGGTGGCGTCCGGCCCGGCCGTCCCGTCCCGCGTGCCCGCGCCGCACCTGGAGGTGGTGCCGGGACGGGAGCCTCAGCCCACGGGGCTGGGCTGGCGCTGGGCCGCGGGCGTGCCGCCGGGGACCGGTGCCGGGGTGAGGACGCGCCCCATGAGCGGTGACAGGTGGGCGGCGATGCTCGCGATCTCCCGGATGTCGGACTCCACCAGTGCCTGGTCGCCGTCGCACATCGCCAGCTTGGGCTCCGGATGGACGTCCACGATGACGCCGTCGGCGCCGACCGCGATCGCCGCCCTGGTGAGCGGCAGCACCAGATCCCGCCGCCCGCCCGAGTGGGACGGGTCCACGATCACCGGCAGGTGCGACAGCCGCTGCGCGACCGGCACCGCGCTGATGTCCAGGGTGTTGCGGGTGGCGGTCTCGAAGGTGCGGATGCCCCGCTCGCACAGGACGATGTCGAGGTTGCCGCGCTGGGCGATGTACTCCGCCGCCATCAGCCATTCCTCGATGGTGGCGCTCATGCCCCGCTTGAGCAGGACCGGCTTCGCCGCCGACCCCACCGCCTGCAGCAGCGCGAAGTTCTGCATGTTCCTGGTGCCGACCTGGAGCATGTCCGCGTAGGACGAGACCAGCTCGACGCTGGCCGGGTCGATCACCTCGGTCACCACCGGCAGGCCGGTCTCGGCGCGGACGTCCGCGAGGATCTTCAGGCCGGCCTCGCCGAGCCCCTGGTAGGCGTACGGGGACGTGCGCGGCTTGAACGCGCCGCCGCGCAGCAGCGACGCCCCGGCCGCCTTGGCCATCCTGGCGGCGGTGAGCGTCTGCTCCGGCGTCTCCACCGCGCACGGGCCGGCGATGACGGTGAGCGTGTCCGGGCCGATCGGCACGCCGCCCACCTTGATCACCGACCGGTCCGGGTGGTGCTCTCTGCTGATGAGCTTGTACGGGACCGAGATCCGGACCACGTCGAGCACGCCGCTGCGGCTGCGCAGGTTGAGCGAGCCGAACTCCTCGACGTCGCCGACCAGCCCCACGATCGTGCGGGAGACGCCGCGGCTGACGAAGGCGTCCCCGCCCGCCGCCCGCACGAGATCAACGATCGCGTCCACATCCTGCTGGGTGGCCTCGGGGGCCATCACCACCACCATCGGGTCCTCCTGTCGCCCGTCGCAACATTGCGCCCAACAAAAAATCCCCGGGCCTTGGCCCGGGGATCTCGTGAGGTCGTTATGCGTCAGCGCAGAGTCTGGCGGGCGACCGTCCGGATGCCGGGCCGGTAGCCATACCAAAACCAGAACTGCTCGCGCACGGGCAGCAGCCTAACGCATCCGGCGGGCGGCGCGTCACGCGGTGCCCTCACAGCCCGACCCAGAGCGTGATCGTGCTGCCCTTCGGCGCCTGGGTGTTCGGGCTGTAGTTGAAGACGTTGTCCAGCGGGCCGACCTGGTTGACCTGGACCGAGAAGCCGAGCTTCTCCAGGACGTGAGTGGCCTGGTCGACCTTCATCCCGTCCACGTCAGGGATGGCCACCTGCGGCGGCCCGGCCGAGATCGTGACGATGATGACCTGGCCCCTGGTGAACGCGCTGCCCGGGGCCAGCGACTGGCGCGTGATCGTCCCGGCTGGCGCGTTGCTCTTGGTGGTGGTGACCTCATCGAGCGAGACGCCGTTGGCCGACGCCCAGCTCTCGGCGGCCCCCTGCGGCTGGCCGACGAAATCCGGCACCGGCGGCCCTGCGCTGACCACCAGCCGCACCGGCTGCGGCTGCGGCCACACGGCACCGGCGGCGGGCGTGGTGCTGACGACGATGCCCGCCGCGATGGTGCCGGACGTCTCCTTCTTCACCGCGCCGGGCGTGAGCCCGGCATGCCGCAGCCCTTCCTGCGCGGCCTGCAGGGTCAGCCCGGTCACCTGCGGCACCGGGATCATGTGGGGCCCCGCCGACGGGATCAGCGTGATCCGGCTGCCCTTGCCGACCCGCTGCCCGTTCGCCGGGACCGTGCGGATCACCTGGCCCTTGGCGAACCGGTTGTCCAGTCGCGCGGCGCCGGTGGTGACGGTGAACCCGGCACCGCCCAGCTCGGCCCTGGCCGCCGCCACGGTCATCCCGCTGACCTTCGGGACGGTGGTGTACCGGCCCGAGGTCAGCCACCACGCCACCACGCCCACCACCAGCACCGCCGCCAGCCCGGCGGCGAGGTAGCCGAGCCGCCGGCTGAACAGCAGCCGCTGCAGCCGGGGCTCGGGCCGCCCGTACCGGCCCGTTGGCTGGCTGTACGGGTGATCCGCCCCGCCGCTGACGATCAGCGTGTGCTGGCTGCCAGGACGGTAGGGCCCCGGCTGGAGCTGCTGGGTGACGGGCACCGGTGCGGGACCGGGATAGGGCGACCCGAAGGACTGCCGCGCGGGCGGCGGCGCCGTTCCTGGGCCGGGCTCGCCGGGGAGGCCGGGCGGCGCGGGGAAGCTGGCCGCCGGGACGGGGAAACCACCGGCCGCCGGGGCGGGGAAACCACCGGCCGCCGGGGCGGGGAAACCAGCTGCGGGCGGCAGGCCGTTCCGGACCTCGGTGACGGCACGCAGGAACTGCCCGGCGTCACCGGGGCGCAGCTCGGGATCCCGGCTGGTCGCCAGCGCCACCAGTGTGTCCAGCGCGGGCGGCAGCCCTGGCACGGCGCTCGACGGGGGCGGGACGACCTCGTTGACGTGCTTGTAGGCGACCGCCAGCGGGGTGTCGCCGGTGTGCGGCTGCCTGCCGGTGAGCAGCTCGAAGAGCATCACCCCGGCGGCGTACACGTCGGTGCGCGCGTCGGCGGCGGCGCCGGCCACCTGCTCGGGAGCCAGGTAGGCGGCGGTGCCGATGATCATCCCGCTCTTGGTCTGGCTCACCGTGGCCAGCAGCCTGGCCAGCCCGAAGTCGGCGACCTTGACCACTCCGGAGCCGGTGAGCAGGACGTTCTCGGGCTTGACGTCGCGGTGCGCGATCCCGGCCTCGTGCGCGGCGGCGAGCCCGGCGAGCACCCCGTCCATGATGTCCAGCGCCTCGGGCGGGCTGAGGCGGCCACGGGAGTTCAGCAGGTCACGGAGCGTCCGGCCGGGTACGTGCTCCATCACCAGATACAGGGTGCTGCCTTCCGTCCCCTGGTCGAACACGGTGACCACGTTGGGGTGGGACAGCTGGGCGACCGACCGGGCCTCGACCACGAACCGGCGGACGAAGTCCTGATCGCTGGCGAGCTCCGCATGCATGATCTTCAGCGCGACGGTGCGGTCGAGCCGCGTGTCGGTGCCCAGGTAGACGGTTGCCATGCCGCCACGGGCGATCAGGGACTCGACCCGGTACCGGCCATCGAGCAGCTGGCCGATGGGCGGGCGGGCGAGGGTCGTATCCATCGGCACGATTCTAGAGGTGACCGCGGGTTTCGGCCTGCGAACGGTGCCAAGGTCTCACCGCGCCGCCAGAGGCTGACCAGCGGCGGAGGCCGCTGCGGCGGGCGCTGGCGGCCCCGCTGCGGCCGGGCCGGGCGCGCGCGCCGGCGGTGGCCTAACGTAGGTGCTCGTGCGGACCGAACGGGTGGTGATCGCCGGCGCGGGCCTGGCCGGGCTGCGCACGGCCGAGGAACTCCGGGCCAAGGGCTACTCAGGCGCGATCACCATGGTCGGGGCCGAGCCCCGGCCGCCCTATGACCGCCCGCCGCTCACCAAGAAGTTCATGACCGGCCAGCTCGACGACACGACGCTGGCGGCGGATCCGGCGGCGCTTGGGATGGACCTGCGGCTGGCTGAGGCGGCCACCGGCCTGGACGGCGGGGTGCTGCGGACCGACCGGGGCGAGCATGCCTTCGACGCGCTGGTGCTGGCCACCGGGGCCGCCCCGGTGGGCCTGCCCGGGAGCGGCGGGCAGCAGTTCCTGCGCACCTTCGACGATGCCTGCGCACTGCGGGAGGCGCTGCGGCCCGGCACCCGGCTGGCGGTGGTCGGGGCCGGCTGGATCGGCGCCGAGCTCGCCACCACGGCCCGGGCGCGCGGCTGCCAGGTCACCGTGGTGGAGGCGGCGCCCAGCCCGCTCGCCGGGGCGCTGGGGGAGGAGGTGGGATCCACGACGGTGCCCTGGTACGCCGATGCGGGCGTGGACCTGCGGCTGGGCCTGCCGGTTGAGTCGGTCGAGCGCGACGGGCTGGTGCTGCCGGGGGGAGGGTGGCTGCCGGCCGATCTCACCGTCGTGGCGGTGGGGGTCAGGCCGCGGGTCGAGTGGCTGGCCGGCTCGCCGGTCAAGCTGGAGAACGGGGTCGCCGTGGACGAGCGGCTGCGCACGTCGGTGCCCGGGGTGTACGCGGCCGGGGACTGCGCCGCCTTCGTCTCCGGCCGCTACGGCCGCCGGCTGCGGGTCGAGCACTGGGACTCCGCGCTGCACGCGCCGGGCGTGGTGGCGGCCAACATCCTGGGCGGAGACGAGACCTACGACCCGGTCCCGTACTTCTGGTCGGAGCAGTTCGGCCGGATGCTCCAGTACGCCGGGCATCACAGCCGCGGCGACCGGCTGGTCTGGCGTGGGGACCCGGCGGACCGGGAATGGGCGGCGTGCTGGCTGACGGCATCGCGGCCGGACAGCCCGGGTGCCGAGGACGGGACCGGCGAGCGGATGGTCGCGCTGCTCACGGTGGGCCGGCCGCGTGATCTTCTCCAGGGCCGGCGGCTCATCGCAGCGGGTGCCGCGGTCGATCCGGGCCGCCTCGCCGACCCGGGTGTCCCGGTGCGCGACGCCGGGGCCACATGACAGCGGCAGACCTCCCGCGCCCCCTTGAAGGCCCCTGTCTAGCCCGGATGCCGCGCCGCCGCCGGCTACCGGCTGCTGGTGGCCGACGGCGGCACAGCTGGTGCCGGAGCCACGAGCCTAACACGACGCGACCAGGAATTCTTTAACATCGTTATACCTTTGGATCACTAAATGATTACTAGCTTCCCGGCTGGCCGTCTGCTCCCGGCCGGGATGCCGGGCGCCGCACGCGTGGGCCACCCCGCGGGATGCTGGCGGGTTTGGCCCAGCGCACGATGTGGGACATTCGGAGATGTGGCACAGATTGACGCCCCGGCCGACAGTCTCGTCGGCGACTGGCTGACCCTCCCTGATGTGGCTGAACGGCTCGGCCTCCCGCAGAGCCGGGTCCGGCAGCTGCTCCGCGACCGCAAGCTGGTCGCGGTGCACCGCTCCGACGGCACGCTGTGCGTACCCACCGCGTTCTTTGACGGCAACCAGATCGTCAAGGGCCTGCATGGCACGCTCACCGTGCTCTTCGACTGCGGGCTCGACGAGAGCGAGTCGCTGCGCTGGCTGTTCACAGCCGACGACTCGCTGCCCGGCACGCCGATCCAGGCGATGGCCGAGCACCGCGGCACCGAGGTGAACCGCCGGGCGCAGGCCCTCGCGCTCTGAGGGCGCGGCGGCCGTCCCGTGCCGCCCGCGGACGGGCCGGTGTGGGTGAGCCGCGGCCGGGCGGCCGGTGCCCGGATCAGCCGTGCCGGGCAGTGGCGGCCACGGCGAGCTCGGCGAGCGCCGCCCTGGCCTCGCCGGTGACAGGTGCCTGCCCGAGCGCGGCCACCGCCTCGGCGACATGCTGATCGATCATGGTCTCGCATGCGGCGAGCGCGCCCGTGTCGGTGATGACGGCCCGCACCTCGGCCGCCCCCGCCTCGTCCAGCTGCGGGTCGCCGAGCCGCTCGTCGATGATCCGCGCCTGGGCCGCGCCCGCCCGGGCCCGGGCGATGGCCAGCAGCACCGTCCGCTTCCCCTCCCGTACGTCGTCGCTGGCGGGCTTCCCGGTCTGGGCGGGGTCGCCGAACACGCCGAGGATGTCGTCACGGAGCTGGAAGGCGACCCCGAGCGGCCGGCCGTAGGCCGAGAACGCGGCCGGGACGGGCCCGCCGGGATTGCCGGCCAGGGCGGCGCCAAGCTGCAGCGGCCGCTCGATGGTGTAGCGGGCGGTCTTGAACTCGGCCACCCGCAGGGCGCCCGCCACGGTCCCGTCCCCGGCGGCCTGGCCCAGCAGGTCCAGGTACTGCCCGGCGATCACCTCGGTGCGCATCAGGTCCAGCACGGCCTGGCCGCGGCGCAGCGCGGCGGCCGGCAGGCCGCTGGCGTGGTACATCACGTCGGTCCACGAGAGCAGCAGGTCACCCAGGAGGATGGCGGCACCAAGCCCGAACGACTCCGGCGATCCGCGCCAGCGTTGCCCGGCGTGGCGGGCGGCGAACTGGCGGTGCAGGGATGGCCGGCCCCGGCGGGTGTCGCTGGCGTCCATGACATCGTCATGCACCAGCGCGCTGGCGTGCAGCAACTCCAGCGCGGCGGCCGCGGCCAGGATCTGCGGGCAGTCCTGCCCGCCTGCGCCACGCCAGCCCCAGTAGCAGAACGCCGGCCGCAGCCGCTTCCCGGCCGCCAGCAGTTCCGTCAGCGACGCAAGCGCGGGCAGCAGCTCCTCGCCCGCCGCCAGCAGCACCGCCCGCTGCTGCTCAAGGAACCCGTGCAGCGCGCGTCCCACCTGGTCGCGTATGCGGCCGAGGGCGGCGGGATCACGGTCCATGATCGCGAGACTAGGGCATGCCGGGCGGCGCCAGGACCGGCTGCGGGCGGTCGCGCGCAGGCGCCCGGGCACCCGGCGCATGGCCATGTCCCGGCCACCGCCTGCCGCTAGCCTGGGCACATGGTGTCCCGTCCGCTGCAGCGTGCTCCCGCCATCCGTGACCTGCTGGCGGAAGGGCGTGAGTCGTTCTCGTTCGAGTTCATGCCCCCCAGGTCCGAGGCGGACGAGCGGCAGCTCTGGCGGGCGATCCGCACCCTGGAGCCGCTGCACCCCACGTTCGTCTCGGTGACCTACGGGGCGGGCGGCTCGACCCGCGACCGGACGGTGCGGGTGACCGGCAGGATCGCGGCGGAGACGACGCTGACGCCGGCCGGGCACTTCACGGCCGTCAACCACTCGGTGGCGGAGCTGCGTCACGTGATCGGCTCGTACGCCGCGGTCGGCGTGCGCAACGTGCTCGCGCTGCGGGGCGACCCCCCGGGCGACCCGGCCGGGCCATGGGTGCCGCACCCCGGAGGGCTGCGTTATGCATCTGAGCTGGTTCACCTGATCAGGTCGGCGGGCGACTTCTGCGTCGGGGTGGCGGCGTTTCCCGAGGGGCACCCGCGGTCGCCGGACCTGGCGGCCGATGCGGCGTACTTCGTCCGCAAGTGCCAGGCGGGCGCGGACTTCGCGATCACCCAGATGTTCTTCTACGTCGAGGACTACCTGCGGCTGCGCGACCGGGTGGCGGCGGCCGGCGGCACGGTGCCGATCATCGCCGGGATCATGCCGGTGACCAGCATGCGGACGCTGGAGCGGGTGGTGCTGCTGTCCGGGGCGAAGCTGCCGCCCGGGCTGGCCGGCCGGCTGAGCGCGGCCGGCGGCGACAAGGCCGCTGTGCGGGAGGTGGGCGTGGACTACGCGGCCCGCATGTGCGAGCGCCTGCTGGCCGAGGGTGCGCCCGGCCTCCACTTCTACACGCTGAACGGCTCGCGCGCGACGCTCGACATCTACCACCGGCTCGGGCTGGCACGGCGGGCGGGCGGCGGCCCTCCCCGCAGCGGCAGCGCCGCTCCCATGATCGCGTAGGGAGGGCCCGTGCCCGGGAAGCTGAAGCCGGGCAGCAGGTCGGCGAAGCCGAGGCTGTAGTACAGGCGCCGGGCCCGGGTCTGGCCGTCCGGAGTGGAGAGCACGGCGGTCCGCTCCGGCCGCCCGGCGGCCAGCGTGTGCATCATCGCCCGGCCGGTTCCCTGGCCCTGATGGGCCGGGCGCACATGGACCTCGGCGAACTCGAAGGAGTCACCCAGCCAGAGGTAGGCGGCTTCGCTGCCGTGCCGGGCGGCGAGGCTCTGCCGGACCACGTCGTGCCACCACTGGCCGGACGAGCCGTGGAAGCCGTAGGCGAAGCCGATGAGCGCCCGCTGATCGCCCCAGGCGTGGACGCCGCCATCCGGGCCGCGCCCCTGGCCGCCGGACCCGCCGGGGGCGGCCGGCCCATCCGTCCCGGGGAGCGTCGCCACCACGGCGCAGAAGGCCGGATAGGAGGCATGGCGCTGCATGATGGCCATGCGGCCGGGCAGCTCCGCCGCTGGCGCGCCCATCGCCAGTGCATAGATCCGGGTCAGCGCGTCCAGTTCGGCGGTGAACTGCTCCGCACTCAGTTCCCGCAGCTCAGGTCCGGAGCGCACGCGGGTAGCGTACGCGAGGCTCCGGGGCGCCCGGCACCGGCCGCCCCGCCGGGCCGGTTCTGTCGTACCCAGCAGGTATGTTCGAACGCAGATCCCAACGAGTAGACGTACAGCCGAATTTATGTTCGAATAGACCCAGCGGCGTCTCCCGGCAGCACTCCCCTGGCTGCCGGTGTGGGCCGGGCGGAGCGCGGGTAAGCGCCTCCCGCCCGGCCTGGGCCGCGGGGAAGGAGCGCCATGGACATGGTTGCGCAGGCAGCGCCACGGGTGCGCTGCAGGATCGCGCCGACGGCCCTTGCCCTCCTGGAGTCCGCGCGGCACGGCCTTGCCAACGCGGCCGACGAGACCAGCGCTGGCGGGCGTTATGTGGCCGCGCACCTGGCGGCTCTGCGGGCCGCGGCGGCCATCGTGGCGGCCAGGCCCGCACCGGGGACGGGCCGGCGCAGGAAGGCCCCGCCGAGTGTCTGGGAACTGCTGCCGCGGGTCGAGCCTGCCCTCGCCGAATGGGCGGCCTTCTTCGCGGCCGGCGCGGGTAAGCGGGCGGCGGCGGAAGCGGGGCTGCCGCGGGCGGTCTCCGTGCGCGAGGCCGACGACCTGCTCCGGGACGCGGAGACGTTCCTGTCGCTGGCCGAGGAGGCGCTGGGGGTGGCCGCCCAGCCGGTGCTCCCACTGCGGAGCGTCGGCTAGCACTGCGGGGCTAGCACTGCGGAGCGTCGGCTAGCACTGCGGGGCTAGCACTGCGGAGCGTCGGCTAGCACTGCGGAGCGTCGGCTAGCACTGCGGAGCGCCCGGGGCGGCACTGCGGAGCGCCCAGGTGGCAGCGCCGGGTAACGAAATCTCAGCCGGGCGGTGCGGAGCCTGCACGGCCCGGGCAGAGCCTGCACGGCCCGGGAGCTGCCGCCGTTGCGCGATGCTGGGCGGGGTGATGGGGGGCTGGATGCCGGCGGCGGCCCGGACCGGGGGAGCGGTGTCCCGCTGCCCCCGCCCGGTCAGAGCGATTCGACCGCGCCCCTGGCCTCCGAGTCGAGCACGCCCCACCCGATGAGCTCCTCGGTGAGGTCAACCGGCGACCTGTCGTAGATGACCGCCAGGGATCGCAGGTCCTCCTGCCGGATGGACAGCACCCTGCCGTTGTAGTCGCCGCGCTGGCTCTGGATCGTCGCCACGTAACGGGCGAGCGGCCCGGTCTTGTCCTTCGGCAGCTGAGCCATGCGCTCGAGGTCGATGACGAGTTTCGGCGACGGCGCCAGCGCGGTGGGCGCCGCGTCACCCGGCAGCAGCTCTGACACGGGAACGCCGTAGAACTCCGCCAGCTCGGCCAGCTTCTGGACGGTGACAGAGCGGTCGCCACGCTCGTAGGAGCCGACCACGACCGCCTTCCAGCGGCCGCGGGACTTCTCCTCGACGCCGTGCAGCGAGAGTCCCTGCTGGGTGCGGATGGCGCGCAGCCGCGCGCCCAGGGTCTTGGCGTACTCAGATGGCATGATCCTCGGCCCCCCGGCCAGTCGTCGCTTTGAGTAACCGTTACGCTCAGTGACGGTAAGCCGCGAGCGCGACCAGGTCAAGCCGAATGGCGAAAAGTGGGTGAACTGAAGCGCCGAGGACCGCCCGGCAGCTACTGAATTTCGTCTGCTAGCCAGCCGGCCGGAATCCTTGCGCCGCGGCCGCGCCTGCGCCGCGGCACTGCCCGTGCGGCCACCTGCCCCTGGCGGCACCGGGTGCCGTCTCCTGTGACGATGTGGATCACTCACCGTCACCGCCGCCTCCCAGGCGGATGCCGCCGCCCGCAGGCTGGAACGGGAGCCGCCTACGGTGCGCTTGCACCGCAACGCCGGTCCCGCGCGGTAGCCTTGGCGTGTCCGACATCCTTTAAGGCCCGTCCAGTGAGGCGGGAAAGGAGGTCCAGGTGGCGCATGCGCAGCCAGCCAGCGAAGGGCCTGGGGCAGGCGGGGACGTGACCGCCCACCCGCCCTCCCGGGACGGCAAGATCGTCCTGGAGCGGGCCGAGATCAGCCGGGCGCTGACCCGGATCGCGCACGAGATCATCGAGCGGACCAGGGGTGCGCAGCAGGTGATCCTGCTCGGCATTCCGACCCGCGGGGTACCGCTGGCGGCCCGGCTGGCCGCCGGGATCCAGCAGGTGGAGGGCCTTCCGGTCCCGCACGGGTCCCTTGACATCACCATGTACCGCGACGATCTCCGGCTGCGCCCGGCGAGGGCGCTCGGCCGGACGCAGGTCCCGCCGGACGGGATCGACGGCAAGATCGTGGTGCTGGTGGACGACGTGCTCTACTCCGGGCGGACGGTGCGCGCGGCGCTCGACGCGCTCAACGATCTCGGCCGCCCGCGGGCGGTGCAGCTCGCGGTCCTGGTGGACCGGGGCCACCGGGAGCTGCCGATCCGCCCCGACTATGTCGGCAAGAACCTGCCCACCGCGCACCACGAGATCGTCCGGGTCCTGCTCACCGAGGTGGACGGCGAAGACGCGGTCCTGCTGGGCGCGGCGGGCGACGCCACCGGGATGCCGCGGTGAACCGGCACCTGATCTCGGCGGCGGACCTGAGCCGCGAGGATGCCCTGCGGGTGCTCGACACCGCCGACGAGCTCGCCCGGATATCCGACCGCCCGATCAAGAAGCTGCCGACCCTGCGCGGCCGGACGGTCGTGAACCTCTTCTTCGAGGACTCCACCAGGACCAGGATCTCGTTCGAGGCGGCGGCCAAGCGGCTGTCCGCCGACGTGATCAATTTCTCCGCCAAAGGCTCCAGCGTCGCCAAGGGCGAGAGCCTGAAAGACACCGCGCTGACGCTGGAGGCGATGGGCGCCGACGCGGTGGTCATCAGGCACAACGCGTCCGGCGCGCCGCACCGGCTGGCGGAGTGGGTGCACGGCAGCGTCATCAATGCCGGGGACGGCGCCCACGAGCACCCGACGCAGGCGCTGCTGGACGCGTTCACCATCCGGCGCCGGTTCGGCCGCAGCAGCGGCTCCGGGGCGGGCCAGGGCGGGGCGCTCGACGGGCTGCGGGTCACCATCGTGGGCGACATCCTGCACAGCAGGGTGGCGCGCTCCAACGTCCTCCTGCTGCACACGCTCGGCGCGGAGGTGCTGCTGATCGCGCCCCCGACCCTGCTCCCGGTGGCGGTGGACACCTGGCCCTGCTCGATCGACTACGACCTGGACGCGGCACTGCCCAAGAGCGACGTGGTCATGATGCTGCGTGTCCAGCAGGAGCGGATGAACGCCGCGTACTTCCCCAGCGTGCGTGAGTACAGCCGCCGCTATGGCCTGGACTCCGACCGGATGGCCCAGTTGCCGGAGCGCGCGATCGTGATGCATCCGGGGCCGATGAACCGCGGTGTGGAGATCGCGGCCGGGGTCGCGGACTCGCCCAGGTCCACGGTGGTGGAGCAGGTCGCCAACGGCGTCAGCGTGCGGATGGCCGTCCTGTACCTGCTGCTCGGCGGGGCGGAGGAGGGCCAGTGAGCGCGGGCGGCGCCGCGTGGCTGATCAGGGGGGCGCGGCCGCTGGGCGGCGGCCCGGCCGACATCGGCGTCCGCGACGGGCTGGTGGCCGGCCTCGGGACCGGCGCGGCCGCGGAGGCCGGGCCGGGCGCGCAGGTCCTGGACGCGGCGGGCCTGATCGCCCTCCCGGGCCTGATCGACCTGCACACCCATCTGCGGGAGCCGGGCCGGGAGGACGCCGAGACCGTCGAGACCGGCACCATGGCCGCGGCGCTCGGCGGGTTCACCGCCGTGCACGCGATGGCCAACACCGAGCCGGTCGCCGACACCGCGGGGGTGGTCGAGCAGATCTGGCGGCTGGGGCGCCACGCCGGGCACTGCGCGGTCGTGCCGGTCGGCGCGGTCACCTCCGGGCTGGCCGGCAAGCAGCTCGCCGAGCTCGGCGCCATGGCCGACTCGGCCGCCCGGGTGCGGGTCTTCTCCGACGACGGGCGCTGCGTGTCCGATGCGGTGCTCATGCGCCGGGCGCTGGAGTACGTCAAGGCGTTCGACGGCGTGATCGCCCAGCACGCCCAGGAGCCGCGGCTCACCGAAGGCGCCCAGATGAACGAGGGCGAGGTGTCGGGCCGGCTGGGGCTGGCCGGCTGGCCGGCCGTGGCCGAGGAGGCGGTCATCGCCCGCGACTGCCTGCTGGCCGCCCACGTCGGGTCGGCGCTGCACCTGTGCCACGTGTCCACCGCCGGCTCGGTGGAGATCATCCGCTGGGCGAAGTCCAAGGGCTGGCAGGTGACCGCCGAGGTGACCCCGCACCATCTGCTGCTCACCGACGAGCTGGTGGCCGGCTACGACCCGGTGTACAAGGTGAACCCGCCGCTGCGCACGGCCGCGGACGTGGCGGCCCTGCGGGCCGCCCTGGCCGACGGGACGATCGACTGCGTGGCGACCGACCACGCCCCCCACCCGCTGGAGGACAAGGAGACCGAGTGGGCGGCAGCCGCGTTCGGCATGACCGGGCTGGAGACCGCGCTGCGGGTGGTGCAGGAGGCGATGGTCGAGACCGGGCTGCTCGACTGGGCGGGTGTCGCCGACCGGATGTCGGCCCGGCCGGCGGCGATCGGGCGGCTGCCCGGCCACGGGCAGCCGCTGGCGCCGGGGTCGCCGGCCAGCCTCACCCTGTACGACCCTGAGCCGCGGGAGGCGGTCGACCCCGCCACGCACGCGTCCCGCAGCCGCAACAGCCCGTTCGCGGGCCGGGTGCTGCCGGGGCGGGTGGTAGCCACGTTCCTGCATGGCCGCCCCACCGTCCTCGACGGGAAGCTGGCCTGATGGCGGCCGGCCAGCACCCCTGGGCGGCGGTGGAGTCCGGCGCCCGCCCGGCCATCCTTGTGCTGGAGGACGGCACGGTGTTCCACGGCAGCGGGTTCGGGGCGGACGGCGAGGCGTTCGGCGAGATGGTCTTCAACACCGGCATGACCGGCTACCAGGAGACGCTGACCGACCCCTCCTACGCCCGGCAGATCGTCGCCATGACCGCGCCCCACATCGGCAACACCGGGGTCAACGACGACGACGGCGAGTCAGGCCGGATCTGGGTCAGCGGCTACGTGGTCCGTGAGCCGGCCAGGATCGCCTCCAGCTGGCGGGCCCGGCGCGGCCTGGACGAGGAGCTGGCAGCCCAGGGGGTGCCCGGGATCGCGATCACCGGCACCCGCGCCCTCACCCGTCACCTGCGCGAGCGCGGGGCGATGCGGGCGGCGATCGCCGCTGGCGACGACCCGCAGGCCCTGCTGGGCCGGGTCCTGGCCAGCCCCCATATGACCGGCGCGGATCTGGCCCGCGAGGTGTCCACGGCCGGGCCGTACACGGTGGACCCGCCCCCGGGCACCGGTGTCCGGTACCGGGTGGCCGCGGTGGACCTGGGTATCAAGACCGCGACCCCGCGGTCGATGGCCCGCCGGGGCTGCCAGGTGCGGGTGCTCCCGGCCACCAGCTCGGCCGCTGAGATCCTGGCCACCGGCCCGGACGGGGTGTTCTTCTCCAACGGCCCCGGCGACCCGGCGGCGGCCGGCTACGCGGTGGAGGCCATGCGCGGCGTGCTCGCGGAGGCGGTGCCGCTGTTCGGCATCTGCCTGGGCAGCCAGATCCTGGGCCAGGCGCTCGGCCTGGGCACCTACAAGCTGCGTTTCGGGCACCGCGGCGTCAACCAGCCGGTCGCCGACCTCGCCACCGGCCGGGTGCAGATCACCAGCCACAATCACGGCTTCGCGGTCGCCCTGCCGGACACCGAGCCAGGCGGGCCGTTCGAGACGCCGTTCGGCCGCGCCCAGGTCAGTCACATCAACCTCAACGACGGGGTGGTGGAGGGGCTGCGGCTGCTCGACCTGCCCGCCTTCGGCGTGCAGTACCACCCGGAGGCGGCCCCCGGCCCGCACGACGCGGCCGCCGAGTTCGACGCGTTCTGCGCCCTGATGGAGCGTGCCCGGTGACGAAAACCATGATCGCGGAGGGTCTCCCCCGTGCCTAAGCGGCAGGATCTGCAATCCGTGCTGGTCATCGGGTCGGGGCCGATCGTGATCGGGCAGGCCTGCGAGTTCGACTACTCCGGCACCCAGGCGTGCCGGGTGCTGCGCTCGGAGGGCATCTACGTCAGCCTGGTCAACTCCAACCCGGCGACGATCATGACCGACCCCGAGTTCGCCGACGCCACCTACGTGGAGCCGATCACCGCCGACGTGCTGGAGAAGGTCATCGCCGCCGAGCGCCCGGACGCCGTGCTGCCCACCCTCGGCGGCCAGACCGCGCTCAACGCCGCGGTCGCCCTGCACGAGGCGGGCACTCTCGCGAAGTACCGGGTGGAGCTGATCGGCGCGAGCATCGAGGCGATCACGGCCGGGGAGGACCGGCAGCGGTTCAAGGAGATCGTCACCGGCCTGGGGGCGGAGGTCCCCGGCAGCCGCACCTGCCACACGCTGGGCGAATGTGAGCGGGCAGCGCGCGAGCTCGGGTACCCGGTGGTGGTCCGGCCCTCGTTCACCCTCGGCGGGGCGGGATCGGGGATCGCCTACGACGAGGCGGGCCTGCGCCGCATCGCCGGGGCAGGCCTGGATGCCAGCCCGGTCACCGAGGTGCTGCTGGAGGAGTCGATCCTGGGCTGGAAGGAGTTCGAGCTCGAGCTGATGCGCGACCGCCACGACAACGTCGTGGTGGTGTGCCCGATCGAGAACATCGACCCGATGGGCGTGCACACCGGCGACTCGGTGACGGTGGCCCCGGCCATGACGCTCACCGACCGCGAGTACCAGCACATGCGGGACGTGGCGATCGCGGTTATCCGCGCGGTCGGGGTGGACACCGGCGGCTGCAACATCCAGTTCGCCGTGCACCCGGGCACCGGCCGGATGGTCGTGATCGAGATGAACCCCCGGGTGTCGCGGTCGTCGGCGCTGGCATCCAAGGCCACCGGCTTCCCGATCGCCAAGATCGCCGCCCGGCTGGCGATCGGCTACACCCTCGACGAGATCCGCAACGACATCACCGGGGAAACCCCGGCCTGCTTCGAGCCGGCCCTGGACTACGTGGTGGTCAAGGTGCCCCGGTTCGCGTTCGAGAAGTTCCCGGGCGCCGACCCGGTGCTCACCACCCATATGAAGTCGGTCGGCGAGGCGATGGCGATCGGCCGCAGCTTTCCCGAGGCGCTGCAGAAGGCGCTGCGCTCGCTGGAGAGCCGCGGCGCGCCGCTGAGCTGGCGGGAGGCGCCGGGCGACCCGGCGCAGCTGCTCGCCAGGTGCGCGGTCCCGCACGACGGCCGGCTGGCCGCCGTCCACCAGGCGATCCGGGCCGGGGTGAGCGTGCCCGACCTGGCCGCCGCGACCGGCATCGACGCCTGGTTCATCGACCAGATCAGGGCCATCGAAGAACATGCGCAACGCCTGGCGTCGGGCGGGCCGCCCACCGCGGCCAGGCTGCGGGCCGCCAAGCAGGCGGGCTTCTCGGACTCCCAGATCGCCGACGTCTGCGGCATCGCCGAGGAGCGGGTGCGCCGGTGGCGGCACGACCTCGGCGTCCGGCCGGTCTACCACACGGTGGACACCTGCGCGGCCGAGTTCGCAGCGCGCACGCCGTACCTGTACTCCACCTACGACGAGCAGAGCGAGGTCCCGGCGGGGGACCGCCCGAAGGTGATCATCCTGGGTAGCGGGCCGAACCGGATCGGCCAGGGCATCGAGTTCGACTACGCCTGCGTGCACGCCTGCTTCGCGCTCTCGGCGGCCGGCTACGAGACGGTGATGGTCAACTGCAACCCGGAGACCGTCTCGACCGACTACGACACCTCGGACCGGCTGTACTTCGAGCCGCTGACACTGGAGGACGTGCTGGAGATCGTGGACGCGGAGCGGGCGGCCGGCCCGGTCGCCGGGGTGATCGTGCAGCTGGGCGGGCAGACCCCGCTCGGGCTCGCCCGGCCGCTCGCCGCCGCGGGTGTCCCGGTGGTGGGCACCAGCCCGGAGGCGATCCACCTGGCCGAGCACCGGGGGGAATTCGGCGCGCTGCTCACCGCCGCCGGGCTGCCGGCCCCCCGGCACGGGACGGCCGTCTCGTTCGCCGGCGCCAGGGCGGTCGCCGCCGAGATCGGTTACCCGGTGCTCGTCCGCCCGTCCTATGTGCTGGGCGGCCGCGGCATGGAGATCGTTTACGACGACGCCACGCTGGAGTCGTATGTCGGTAAGGCGACCGAGGCCAGCCCGGAGCACCCGGTCCTGATCGACAGGTTCCTCGACGACGCGATCGAGATCGACGTCGATGCCCTGTTCGACGGCGAGGAGCTCTACCTGGCCGGGGTGATGGAGCACATCGAGGAGGCCGGCATCCACTCCGGGGACTCGGCCTGCGCCCTGCCCCCGATCACCCTGGGCCGCAGGGACATCGACCGGATCCGGGAGTCCACCGTGGCGATCGCCCGCGGGGTGGGGGTGCGCGGGCTGCTGAACGTCCAGTACGCGCTGACCGCCGGCGTGCTGTACGTGCTGGAGGCGAACCCGCGCGCGTCGCGCACCGTGCCGTTCGTGTCCAAGGCGACCGCGGTCCCGCTGGCCAAGGCGGCGGCCCGGATCATGCTCGGCGCGACCGTGGCGCAGCTGCGGGCCGAGGGCCTGCTGCCGGCCACCGGGGACGGCGGCACCATGCCGCCGGGCGCCCCGGTCGCGGTCAAGGAGGTGGTGCTGCCGTTCGGCCGGTTCCGGGACGCGCAGGGCCAGGGCGTGGACACGGTCCTCGGTCCCGAGATGCGCTCCACCGGCGAGGTGATGGGGATCGACGAGACGTTCGGCACCGCCTACGCCAAGTCGCAGGCGGCCGCGTACGGGACGCTGCCGGTCAAGGGCCGCGCGTTCGTGTCGGTCGCCGACCGCGACAAGCGGGCCATGATCTTCCCGGTCAAGCGGCTGGCCGACCTCGGGTTCGAGATCTGGGCCACCCGGGGAACGGCCGAGGTGCTGCGGCGCAACGGCGTTCGCGCCACGATCGTGCGCAAGCACAGCGAGGGCGTGGGGCCGGACGGCGAGCCTGACATCGTCACCAGGATCCTGGATGGCCAGGTGGACCTGATCGTGAACACGCCGTTCGGCAGCCCCGGGCAGTCGGGGCCGCGGCTCGACGGGTACGAGATCCGCACCGCCGCGGTCCGGCGGCAGATCCCGTGCGTGACCACGATCCAGGGCCTGGCCGCCGCCGTCCAGGGCATCGAGGCGATCACCCGGGGTGAGGTCGGTGTACGGTCGCTGCAGGAGCACGCGACGGCGCTGCGCGGCGGGGGAGCGGGTGCCGCGGACCACACGGCTGCTGCGGCGGCGGCCGGGGGTGGCCAAGCGGAGAGCACGGCAGCGGGTGGTGAGTCATGACGGACGGGCCCGGTCGGCCCGCTGAGCAAGGCGCCGAGCCTTCCCACGTCCAGGTCAAGGGGACGGTGCTCACCGTGCGCAGGGTGGACGCGTACTACGCCATGACGGTGGTGGCGCCGGGCATCGCCGCCCGGTTCCGGCCGGGCCAGTTCGCCGCGGTTGCGGTCGGTGGCGAGCAGACCTCGATGCTGCTGCGCCGGGCGTTCTCCATTCACGGAGTGCGGCCGGACCACGGCGGCACGGTGGAGTTCGTGTTCGCAGTCGTCGGCCCGGGCACCCGCTGGCTGGCCGAGCGGCGCACCAGGGACACGATCGACATCGCCGGGCCGCTGGGGCGGCCGTTCCCCGTCCCCCGCGACCCGGTGAGCTGCCTGCTGGTCGGCGGCGGGTACGGCAGCGCGCCGCTGTTCCCGCTGGCGGACCGGCTGCGGGGCCGCGGCAGCACGGTGGATTTCCTGCTCGGCGCCGCCAGCGCCGACCGGGTGTTCGGCGCACTGTCCGCCCGCCGCGGCGGGCGGACCGCGATGATCACCACCGAGGACGGCTCGATGGGGGTACGCGGCCTGGTCACCGACGTGCTCGGCCAGGTCATCCACGAGGGCAGGACCGATGTGATCTACGCCTGCGGCCCGATGGGCATGCTCCGCCAGGTGACAGCCGTGGCCGGCCGCTACGACATCCCCACGCAGGTGCTGGTGGAGGAGCACATGGCCTGCGGGACTGGCGTGTGCATGACCTGCGTGCTGCCGGTGGTGGGGGAGGACGGAGTGACCAGGATGGTGCGGTCCTGCGTGGACGGGCCGGTCTTCCGGGGCGACGCGGTGCGCTGGGATGACGTGGGCACCATCCCGTTCGACGCGCTCGGCGCGCCGGGCTGGAAGCCGCGACAGCAGCCCGAGCCGCGGCCGGGCGCCACCGGCCGGGCCACCATCGGGGGGCGCGCCGATGGCGATTGACCTGCGGACCAAGCTGGGGCACGTCGAGCTGCCCACCCCCATCCTCACCGCGTCCGGCTGCGCCGGGGCGGGCCGGGAACTCGCGCACTACTTCGACGTTGCCAAGATCGGCGCGATCGTCACGAAATCGGTCATGCTGGCGCCGCGCGCGGGCCGCCCGACCCCGCGGATGGCTGAGACCCCGAGCGGGATGCTCAACTCGATCGGCCTGCAGGGCCCCGGCATCGACGCGTTCCTGCAGCGTGACCTGCCCTGGCTGCTGTCGCGGGGGGCACGGGCGGTGGTATCGATCGCGGGCGGCAGCGTTGATGAGTACGCCGAACTCGCCAGCCGCCTGTCCGACGCGTCCGGCGTGACCGCGGTCGAGGTGAACATCTCCTGCCCGAACGTCGAGGACCGGGGCCAGGTCTTCGCGTGTGACCCGGCGGCGTCGGCCGCGGTGGTCGAGGCGGTGCGCAGCAGGCTGCGCTATGACGTCCCCCTGTTCGCCAAGCTGTCGCCCGACGTCACCGACATCGTCGCGATAGCCCGCGCCTGCGTGGCGGCCGGGGCCGACGGGCTGTCGATGATCAACACACTGCTGGGCATGGCGATCGACACCCACACCATGCGCCCGGTGCTCGCGGGGGTCACCGGCGGCCTGTCCGGCCCGGCGATCCGCCCGGTGGCGGTCCGCTGCATCTGGCAGGTGCGGGCCGCGCTGCCGGATGTGCCGATCATCGGGATGGGCGGGGTGCGCACCGGCCGGGACGCGCTGGAGCTCATCCTGGCCGGCGCCGCCATGGTCAGCATCGGGACGACGATCTTCCACGACCCGTCCGCCTGCGCCCGAATCATCCGCGAGCTCGAGGAGGAGCTGGCCAGCCGCGGGATCGATCGCCTGACCGACGTCATCGGGCTGGCCCACGCGCCGCGCCCCGCGCCGGGCCGCAGGCTCTCCGGGAGTTCCCTGTAGCGTGATGTCACCACCGGAGGGAGGAACCTTGACCCAGCAGGCGCCGATCGCTGTCGCACTCGACGCACCCAACCTGGAGACAGCGGCACGGTGGGCCGGGCTCGTCACGCCGCACGTCAGCACCGTCAAGGTCGGGCTCGAGCTGTACCTCAGGTACGGCCCCGACATCGTGGCCTCCATCCGCGGCGCGAGCGGCGTCAAGATCTTCCTCGACCTGAAGCTGCACGACATCCCCGCCACCGTGACCGGCGCGGCCCGGGCGGTCGCGCGGCTCCGCCCGGAACTGCTCACCGTGCACGCGGCCGGCGGCCCGGAGGTGGTCCGCGCCGCGGTCGAGGGCGCCCCGGACACCATCGTCGCCGCCGTCACCGTGCTGACCTCGCTCAGCCAGGACAGCCTGGAGCGGATCGGCATGCTGGGGACGATGTCGGACGCCGTGCGGCGGCTCGCCGTGCTCGCGGTCGAGTCGGGAGCGCGGGGGCTGGTGTGCTCCCCGCAGGAGGTGGCCGCCGTCCGCGCGGAGGTCGGCCCGGGCATCACCCTGATCACCCCGGGCATCCGCCCGGTGGGCGCGTCAGCCCACGACCAGGCCCGGACGGCCACCCCCGAGGAGGCGCTGCGGGCGGGCGCCGACCTGCTGGTGATCGGGCGGCCGATCACGGGCGCGCCCGATCCCGGTGCCGCCGCCGCGGCCATCGCCGCGCCGCTGCGCCGGCTCACTCCCGCCGCTGGCTGAACGGCGGCGCGGCGGCCGCTGCCGCGCGCTGCGGGCTGACGATGGCATGAGCCAGCGCCGCTGCACCCGCTCGCTCCCGCCCCGGGGTCATCCGGGGAGCGGCAGCCCCCGCCGCGCTACCGCGGCTTGACGATGGCATGACCTACCGATTGTCGTGCTTTTGACACTGGCGTATCTCCGGCCCGGATCGGGAGGGGGATGCTCCGGTGTGCCCGGAAAGGTGGGCTTTGGCATGGTTGTTGAGCGGCGGGACGGGGGAACTGCCCCCGGCGCCGCAGGCCGCCGCGCCGACCGGCGGGTATACGATTTTGACTACTATCCGTATTCGGACGCCTCCGGAAAGTAGTATCAGTCAATTTATGACGCATTAAACGGGGGTTTGCGTTGCCTCGGAGAGCCGGACTCGCTACTTTCCCTAGCCGACCCATCTTTTTCTATTGGAAACCCGAGGTGAACTGGAGTGGCTCTTCCTCCCCTCACTCCCGATCAGCGTGCGGCTGCCCTGGAGAAGGCTGCCAAGGCGCGCAAGGACCGCGCGGAAGTCAAGAACAACCTCAAGCGCGGATCCACCACGCTGCCGGCTGTCCTGAAGCAGGGCCAGACCGATGACACCGTTGGCAAGATGAAGGTCTCGGCTTTGCTTGAGGCGATGCCGGGCGTCGGCAAGGTGCGCGCGCGCCAGATCATGGAGCGTCTCGGCATCGCGGAATCGCGGCGGGTCCGCGGCCTGGGTGCCAATCAGCGCAGCGCACTGGAGAACGAGTTCGGCGGCGATATCTGACCGACGCAGACGGCCCCAAGGACGGGCGCGGGGGACACGGTTCCAACACCGATTCGCCCGATCATCGCGCACGCGGTGCCGCGCTTGTCCAAGGGGCCGTCGGCGATGCCCGGCTGACCGTCCTTTCCGGCCCTTCCGGCGTCGGCAAGGGCACCGTGGTGCGGAGCCTGCGCAAGAAGCGCCCGGACATCTGGCTCTCGGTCTCGGTGACCACGCGCCAGCCCAGGCCGGGTGAGGCGGACGGCCGCGAATACCACTTCGTCGGCGAGGACGCCTTCGAGGCGATGGTCTCCGGCGGCGAGCTGCTCGAATGGGCCGTCTTCGCGGGCCACCGGTACGGCACCCCGCGCGAGCCGGTGGCCCGGCGCATCGCCGCGGGCGTGCCTGCGCTGCTGGAGATAGACATCGAGGGAGCCAGGCAGGTGCGCCGGGCGGTGCCGGACGCGCTGCTGGTCTTCCTCGCCCCGCCGTCCTGGGACGAGCTCGTGCGCAGGCTCTCCGGCCGGGGCACCGAGCCGCCCGAGGTCATCGCGCGCCGGCTGGAGCTGGCGGCCAGCGAGATCGAGGCCGGGAAGGACTTCGACATCACGCTCGTCAACACGTCCGTCAAGGACGTGTGCGGGCAGCTGGTAACCTTGATGACGGCCTGATCTGGCCGGAATCCACTGACGGAAGGTAGACGGTGGCAGGGAATACCGCTGCGGATGGCATCACCAATCCGCCGATCGACGACCTGCTCGAGGTCGTTGACAGCAAGTACCGCCTCGTCATCATGGCGGCCAAGCGGGCGCGGCAGATCAATGCCTACTACGCCCAGCTCGGCGAGGGCCTGCTGGAGTACGTCGGGCCGCTGGTCGAAACGCGCGTGCAGGAGAAGCCCCTGTCGATCGCGCTGCGGGAGATCCGGCAGCGGATGCTGTCCGCCGTGGAGACGGCGGAGAGCTGACCTCCTGACGCCTGGCGGGCGGCATGCCAGCGCGGATCCTGCTTGGCGTCGGGGCGGGCATCGCGGCCTACAAGGTGTGCGAGCTGCTCCGGCGGCTCACCGAGGACGGGCACCGGGTGCGGGTGCTGCCTACCCGGGATTCGCTGCGGTTCGTGGGGCCCGCCACCTGGGCGGCACTGTCCGGCGAGCCGGTGGCCACCAGCGCCTTCGCCAGCGTGCACGAGGTGCCGCACGTCCGGCTCGGCCAGGAGGCGGATCTCGTCTTCGTCGCCCCCGCCACCGCTGACCTGATGGCCCATGCCGCCACCGGCCAGGCCGGCGACCTGCTGACCTCGGCGCTGCTGGTGGCGCGCTGCCCGGTGGTCTTCGCGCCCGCCATGCACACCGAGATGTGGGAGCACCCCGCCACCAGGGCCAACGTGCGCACCCTGCGTGAGCGCGGCTGCCTGGTTCTCGAGCCCGCGTCCGGGCGGCTGACCGGCGCCGACACCGGCCCCGGCCGCCTGCCCGAGCCCGATGAGCTCTATCAGGCCGCGGTCCGGGTGCTCGCCAGGGGCGCGGCAGGGCTGGCGCCCGACCTGACGGGCCGCCGGGTCGTGGTCAGCGCTGGCGGCACCAGGGAGGAACTCGACCCGGTCCGCTTCCTCGGGAACTGGTCGTCCGGGCGGCAGGGCTATGCGCTGGCCCGGACCGCCGCCGCCCGCGGCGCGGAGGTGATCCTGGTGTCGGCGAACGTGGACCTGGCCGACCCGGCGGGCACCAAGGTGGAGCGGGTGACCTCGGCCCGCCAGCTGGCGGCGGCGGTGCTGGCCGCCGCGGCCGGCGCGGACGCGGTGGTCATGGCCGCCGCCGTCGCCGACTACCGGCCCGAGGCAAGAAGCGAGAAGAAGATCAAGAAGACCGGCGCCAGCCCGGAGCCGCTGCGGCTGACCGAGAACCCGGACATCCTGCGCGAGCTGGCCGCCCAGCGGCGGCCCGGGCAGGTCATCGCCGGGTTCGCCGCCGAGACCGAGGACGTGCTCGCGCACGGGCGGGCGAAGCTCGCCGCCAAGGGCTGCGACCTGCTGGTGGTCAACCGGGTCGGGCCGGGCCTGGCGTTCGGCACCGACGACAACGAGGCGGTGGTGCTCGCCGCTGACGGCAGCGCCACGCCCGTGCCGCGCGGGCCCAAGGACGTGCTCGCCGACGTGGTATGGGACCTTGTGGTGGCCCGGATGGCCGGGCCGCCCGGGCACCGGTAGCCGGCGCGCAGGGTCCGGCTCATGCGCGCCATCGCACCCGCTAAACTCGGCGGATCCCCGTCGCCCCGGTAACTGCAGCAGAAAAGGAAGTCAGGTGGCACGTCGCCTCTTCACCTCCGAGTCGGTCACGGAGGGACATCCTGACAAGATGGCCGACCAGATCAGCGACGCCATCCTGGACGGGATGCTCAAGGACGACCCGGCCAGCCGCGTTGCGGTGGAGACCCTGATCACCACCGGCCAGGTGCATGTGGCCGGCGAGGTGACAACCGAGACCTACGTCGACATCCCGGGCATCATCAGGGACAAGATCCTCGAGGTGGGGTACGACTCGTCGGCCAAGGGATACGACGGCGCATCCTGCGGCGTCTCGGTGTCGATCGGGGCGCAGTCACCCGACATCGCCCAGGGCGTGGTGGCCGCGTACGAGCACCGGGAAGGTGAGGGCTCCAGCGAACTGGACCGGCAGGGCGCCGGCGACCAGGGACTGATGTTCGGCTACGCCTGCCGGGAAACCCCCGAGCTGATGCCCCTGCCGATCATGCTCGCGCACCGGCTCGCGCGGCGGCTGTCGCACGTGCGGCGCAACGGGGACGTGCCCTATCTGCGCCCGGACGGGAAGACCCAGGTGACCATCGAGTACGCCGGCGACCGCCCGGTCCGGCTCGACACGGTGGTTGTCTCGGCGCAGCACGCCCCCGACATCGACCTCAAGGAGCTGCTCGCCCCCGACATCCGCGACCTGGTGGTGGCGCCGGTGCTGGCCGAGCTGGAGCTGGACACCTCCGGCTACCGCCTGCTGGTCAACCCGACCGGGCGGTTCGAGATCGGCGGCCCGATGGGCGACGCCGGGCTCACCGGCCGCAAGATAATCATCGACACCTACGGCGGGATGGCCAGGCACGGCGGCGGCGCCTTCTCCGGGAAGGACCCGTCCAAGGTGGACCGCAGCGGGGCGTACGCGATGCGGTGGGTGGCCAAGAACGTGGTCGCGGCGGGTCTTGCCGGCCGGTGCGAGACCCAGGTCGCGTACGCGATCGGCAAGGCCAAGCCGGTCGGGCTGTTCGTGGAGTGCTTCGGCACCGAGCAGGCGCCCGTGGAGCGGATCCAGGACGCCGTGCTGGAGGTCTTCGACCTGCGCCCGGCCGCGATCATCAGGGACCTGGACCTGCTGCGCCCCATCTACGCGCAGACCGCGGCGTTCGGGCATTTCGGGCGGGAGGAGCCTGACTTCTCCTGGGAGCGGACCGACCGCACGGATGAGCTGCGGAAAGCCGCCGGCCTCTGAGGAACCGGCGCACGGCCGGGCCCGCAACGGCCTAGCCACGGCCTCCCTGGTCGCTGGGATCGCCGGGGTGACGCTCGTGACCATCGTTCCGGCCCTGGTCTGCGGGGTGCTCGGGCTGCGCCGCGCCCGCCAGGCCGGTCCGCGGGGCCGGCGGGCCGGCCAGGTGCGCTGCTGGGCCGGGATCGGGCTCGCGGTGATCTGGGCCGCGGCCGG
>Ga0335080_10000517_pt1 | contig 35471 bp, 35 predicted proteins | sample Lox_Sample_34_FD_206720 | JGI IMG/M metagenome (GOLD analysis project Ga0335080, IMG submission 206720) | Soil microbial communities from Loxahatchee National Wildlife Refuge, Florida, United States - Lox_Sample_3.4 | ecosystem: Environmental > Terrestrial > Soil > Wetlands | place: USA... | reverse complement strand
GCATGGTCGTGGTCGAAAGAAGGGAACAGCTGCTTATTTTTCGGCATATACAACTCCAGAACTCTCTTGACAGATGTTACGTTATAATATAACTTAACGAAAAATTGTGTTACATTATAACGTAACAAAAATCGCGGAGTGTTGCAACAAAATGCTGAGGAGGCAAGTCATGCAAAATTGTAGAAGAATATTCCACGGAATCGTTGTTTCAGCGGTAATCGTCTGCGCGGCTCTATCCTGGTGGGGAATTCCCACGGCACATGCAGCTTCGAAGCCGGTTCGTATCACCGCATCGTTCTACCCGATGTATATAGCCACCCTCAATGTGGCCAAGGGGATTCCCGGCGTCGAGGTGCGTAACCTTACCAAGCCGATGACAGGTTGCCTGCATGACTATAGTGTAACCACGGACGACATGAAGCAGCTTGCCAGGACCGATATCTTTGTCGTGAACGGCGCCGGAATGGAATCGTTTCTCGACAAGGTGATCAAGCAGCTGCCGAATGTCAGGATCGTCAACGCCAGTGACGGCATCGAATTGATCAAGGATAAGGAAGGTGATAACGCCCATGTCTGGGTCAGCGTTTCACTGCACATAAAGCAGGTGCGGAACATCGCTTCCCAACTGGCCAAGGCCGATCCGCAGCATGCAAAGCAATACGCCGGCAATGCCGCCGTCTACGTGGCGAAACTGGAAAAGCTTCGGAAAGAGATGCACGTGGGGCTTGAAGGGCTTAAAACCCACGACATCATAACCTTCCACGAGGCGTTTCCCTATTTTGCCAAGGAGTTCGGATTGCGCATCGCGGCGGTGATCGAGCGTGAGCCCGGTTCGGAGCCCAATGCCAAAGAGCTGGCGGAAACCATCACCATCGTGAAGAAGTCCAAAATTAAAGCGCTCTTCGCCGAGCCCCAGTATCCGGCCAAGGCGGCTCAAACCATTGCCCGCGAAACCGGCGCGCGGCTCTATGTTCTGGATCCCGCTGTTACCGGACCGATGCAAGATGACGCCTATATCCGGATCATGACGAAGAACCTCGGCGAATTGCGGAAGGCGCTCAAGTAAACGTATGACGCAAGCCAACCGCAATATGGAATCGGCGCCGCACATGGAGCGTGCCTGTTGCACCCGTCTTGTCGATGTTGGAGTGCGATTGGGCGCCTACCTCGCACTGGAGCGGGTCAACCTGCACGTGCATTGCGGGGAACTGACGGCCATTATCGGTCCGAACGGGGCGGGCAAAACCACATTGCTCAGGGCCATCATGGGGGAGGTTGCGCACACGGGTGAGATGAAATTTCTCTCCGCAACCGGACCGGCGCATCGCCAGAGGCCGCGCATAGGCTATGTGCCCCAGCGGATAGAGATCGACAACTCCGCGCCCCTTACCGTCCTTGATCTCTTTGCTGCCGCCGGGACTTCATGGCCCTTGTGGCTCCGGTATCCGCGACGGATACGCGCGGAGGCCCATGAGGCCCTTGCATGCGTGGGCGCCGGGGATCTCATGGAAAGGCGTCTCGGCAATCTCTCCTGCGGTCAGCTTCAGCGAGTGCTCTTGGCGCTTGCGCTGAAGCCGGTGCCGGGACTGCTGCTGCTCGACGAGCCGCTGGCCGGCTTGGACCATGTGGGGACCGCGCAATTCTATGAAATCGTCTCCGGCCTGCGCAGATTCATGGACCTCTCCATCCTGATGGTTTCCCATGACTTGAGCGCTGCTGCCGCCATAGCCGACCGGATGGTGTTCATCAATAACCGGTCCTTGCTGTTCGAGGGGACTCCCGCCGAGGTGCTGGAGCAGCCGGAAGTGCGCAAGACATTCGGGCTCGATCTGCAGGCAAGCGGCCCCGGGCCGGACGTCGGAACTTCAACCTGCCCGGTCAATGGCGGTGCTCAACCATGAGCGGTTGGTATTGGCTGATCGACCGTCTCCCCTTCGAGTGGGCCCATTTTCCGTTCATGCAGAATGCGCTGCTCGCCATACTGCTCGTATCACCGCTCTTTGCGCTCATCGGCACCCTTGTCATCAGTAACCAGATGGCCTTCTTCTCCGAAGCCATCGGCCACGCGACCCTGACCGGCATTGCAGTTGGCGCCTTAATGGGCCTATCCGATCCAACGTGGGCCATGATGGGCTTCTGCGTCCTGCTGGCGCTGGCGGTAACGGTTATGCGCCGCTACAGCAAAGTCTCTCCGGACACCCTTATCGGTCTCGTAATGGCGTTCGCGGTCGCCCTCGGAGTTGTTCTCCTTTCGCGCGGCGGAGGGTTCGCCAAATACTCCGGCTTTCTGATCGGCGATCTGCTGACGATCTCTCCCGAGGAGATCGGCCGGCTGGCCTTCTCATTTCTGTTGAGACGCTGACCCGCCCTAAAAACTTGTACACCGAACCGGCTTTTCCATCACACAATGAACACCATATAAATCATATGATTGAGGTTACATCCTTCAACTTTTGATCTCTCATATCCCTTTGTCCCCTTGTGAATGCCTAATGAAGAGGATTGAAAATATCGGCAGGGTGATGAGGAATACGTAGAGGAGAAGGTAAAAGGTCTGCTGTACTCCCGCTGTGTCCGCAAGCTTTCCCACAAGAGGTCCAGTACACGCGAAGAAGATGCGGAAAGAGACCGACTGCAGAGAAAGAATGGATGCCCGGTTTGCCGAAGGACTCTCGACCTGGAGATAATTCAGGATCATTGGCCCGCGCAAACCCCGCATGAAGGTGAGGAGATAGTAAAAGAGAAAACCCCATACCCCTCCGACTAGCCCAAGACCGAAATAGCCCGCTACGATCAAGGATATGAACAGGATCACCATATTCCGGTCTCCCAGGCGATACTGCATGCGGTGACTGGCCAGTGCGCCGAGGGCCACTGTCAGGTTCGCCACCGTCCAGACGGGACCGAACCAGGCAAGGGGGACCCCCGCCTGGCGCATGAAGGGCTGAATGAGCCAGACCGGAAAAAACGAAGCGATCCCCAGAAGAGTTCCCAAAAGGATGATATAGCGGAGGCGCCTGTTGTCAATGAACGCATAGCGGGCCGTGCGAAGGGCCTCGGCAATGTGGGAAGTGGGCGCTAAGGCGCTCTCACGCTTTGTCTCCACCATCAGCCGGGTTACGCCAAGTGCGGACAGCCAGACCCCCACCTGGAGGAAAAAGGGGAGAAGCGGTGTGGCGGCGTAAATGACTCCGGCGAAGAGTGCGCCCAGCGCCTCGCCGCTCTGGGCAAATCCGTTCATGCGCCCTTCGTAGCGCGCATAGAGATGCTCCTTCCCCTCCACCCGCAGAGTCTCATAGAGGAGGGCGCTGTCGGAACCGCTGATAAACGAGAGGGAAATCCCGAGCATGATCTCGGCAATCATGACATGGGTGAAAGTTCCGGCAACCGTGTATATTCCCCAGCCGATAATGCCGAACAGTGAGGCGATATTGAGGGCAACACGATAGCCGAGACGGTCGCTTACATAACCCGCGGGGTAATCCAGCAGCACTGTCGCAATGGAAAAGATACTCTGCAGGAGAAGGATTTGCGTCAGCGTGAGGCCGATATGCTCTTTCCAGAACAGGGTGATGATCGCCATCGGGAAGAGGGTCTTGTGCAGAAAGGAAAAGGCGTAAAGCTTGCTGATATTTCCGTGAGGGTCTTTCATGGCTCTTGGCTGCAATATGTTTTAAAACTGTTTACACCCTCGACGGATCAACGGCAATATCTATCGATAATTCGGCGCGCAATGCTCCGCTTGGGCGGAAGAACCGGGAGAGCGTCGATCGGGAACCAGCGGGCGTCCTCCAACTCATTATGGTCAACGACAATCTCGCCGCCTGCATATTGCGCAACGAATCCGGCCATGAGTTGGGAAGGGAAAGGCCAGTTCTGGCTCCCGACGTAACTGACGTCGGTGATCTCGATACCGGTCTCTTCTCTTACCTCACGGGCTGCGCACTCCTCCAGCGACTCTCCAAAATCCAGAAATCCTGCCACCAGGCTGTATCTGCCAGCCGGCCATTCCGCCTTGCGGGCGAGCAGCACCTCATTTTCGCGTCTTACCAATACAATGGCGCATGGGTGAAGACAAGGAAAAAATTTGACCTGGCAGAGAGTGCATAGCTTGCTCCACCCAGAGTGGCTGCGGACGGTCGCTCCTCCGCAATGGGGGCAGTAACGGCTTTGCCGCTCCCAGTGAAGGATCTGTTTAGCCAGGCCGCTGATGCTCAAGGTTGCGTCGTCAATCAACTGCTCCGGGGCATTAAGAGTCTCTGTTACAAATGGGGGGACAACACCGCAACCACTGTCGATTGAGAAAACACGCAATGGCCTCCCTTTCCATAACCCGATAAGGAGCGGTTCTTCGTTAGGGATGAGCCATTCGGGGAGCTTCCCCTCGGGAAGGGCGGGCTTATCTTCCTCGCCATGCAGGATCACGCTGTTCCCCTGGATGATGGCCCAGTATCCGGGTCCGAACGTATTCGGGGATTGAGGGCCAAGAAGAACGAAGAATTCCCTGACGCACGTATTGTTGAAAGGAATAGTGACGAGTTCGGGGTAGCCCGCCATGAACGCAAATAACCTCTTTTTTGGGATATCGATGAAACAAGAGATTGGGTGCCTGCTAATCCCGCGGCACCGCCAGCATCCGGTCCAGGGCCGCCCTGGCCCTGAGTCGCACATCCTCGGGCACCGTTATCACCGGTGACATGGTCTGGAGCGAATAAATGATATCCTCCAGCGAGATCAGCTTCATGTTGGGGCAGATGAGCCCCGGCGCTGCAAGGATAAACTCCTTGCCGGGGTTCTCCCTGCGCAGGCGAAAGAGGATGCCGGCTTCGGTGCCGATGATGAATGCGCGGGCAGGGCTGTTCCGGCAGTATTCGTACATGCCGCTAGTGGAGCAGACGTGGTCGGCCACGGCCGACACCTCCGGAGCGCATTCGGGATGGCAGACGAAAAGTGCGTCGGGGTGATCGGCGCGCAGTTTCAGCACGGCTTCCAGGGTCAGCCGTTCATGGGTCGGGCAGAACCCCTCCCAGAAAATGAACCGCTTCTCCGGTACGAATCCGGCAATCCAGCGCCCCAGGTTGCGATCCGGGACGAAAATAAGCTCATCCTGCGGCAGTGACCGGACCACCCTGATGGAGTTGGCGGATGTGCAGCATATGTCGGAGGCCGCTTTGACCTCGGCGGAAGAGTTCACATAGGTCACCACCGGGACGCCGGGATGGCCCACCTTAAGCTCTTCCAGTCCTTCGACGGTTACCATGTCGGCCATGGGGCACCCCGCATCAAGGCGGGGAAGGAGAACCTTCTTGTCCGGGCAGAGGATGGCCGCCGATTCGGCCATGAAATGGACCCCGCAGAAGACGATCACGTCCGCGTCCGTTTTTGCGGCCTCAATTGAGAGCCCCAGCGAGTCGCCGGTGATATCGGCGATCTCCTGCACCTCGTCGCGCATGTAATTGTGGGCCAGCAGCACGGCGTTGCGCTCCTTCAGAAGTTTCCTGATCGCATCATGGATCCGCTTTGTAGACATATCTCCATAACTCCTGTATCACCGTTAAATTCCCGGTCATTGACTACCTCAATGCAGGACAAAGCGCTACACCACCTGGTTCCTGATCGAGGTATCCTTCTTCCAGTTGACATCGTCCCGTTCCGGGTAATCGATGTTATAGTGCAGGCCTCGTGACTCTTTCCGCTGTTGGGCGCAGGAGACTATCAGCTCGGCCACGGTGACGATGTTGCGTAGCTCGATTAGGTCCGAGGTGATGATAAAGTTCCAGTAAAACTCCTCGATCTCGTCCCGGATCAGCCTGATGCGCCTCATTGCCCGCTCCAGCCGCTTGTCCGAGCGTACGATGCCGACGTAATTCCACATGGTGCGGCGGATCTCGTCCCAGTTCTGGGAGACGACCACCATCTCGTCGCTGTTGGTGGCGGTCCCCGGGTCCCACCCCGAAATGACGCGCCGTTCCTTGCGTAACGTTCCGAACAACGCCGCGGCATGGCGGTATGCGCGGCTGGAGTAGACCGCCGCCTCTAGCAGGGAGTTACTGGCCAGGCGGTTGGCGCCGTGCAGACCGGTAAAGGCCGTCTCGCCGACAGCGTACAACCCTGCGATGTCGGTCGCGCCGTCGATATTCACCACTACCCCGCCGCAGAGGTAATGGGCCGCGGGAACAACCGGCAGCCAATCTTTTGTCATGTCCAGGCCGAATTCCAGGCAGGTCTGGTAAATGTTGGGGAAGCGGCTGCGAACGGCATCGGGCGGCTCATGGGTGATGTCGAGGAATACGCAGTCGTCGCCGCTTTTCTTCATCTCGTTGTCGATGGCCCGCGCCACGATGTCGCGCGGGGCAAGCTCTTTCAGCCCGTGGTACTTCTCCATGAAGGCCGTCCCGTCGTGGCGGCGGAGTATTGCTCCTTCGCCGCGCACCGCCTCTGAGATGAGGAACGATTTGGCCAGGGGGTGAAAGAGCGTGGTGGGGTGGAACTGCATGAATTCCATGTTGGCGATGGTGGCGCCGGCACGATAGGCCATGGCTACCCCGTCGCCCGAGGCCACGTCCGGGTTGCTGGTATAGAGATATACCTTGCCGGCGCCCCCCGTGGCCAGAAGCGTGATACTCGACGAGAAGGTCACCACGTCGCCGCTTAAGATGTCAAGAACATAGGCGCCCAGGCAGCGATTCTCATCCAGACAGCGGCGCTCCAGCTTGGTTGCGGTAACCAGGTCGATGGCGATATGCTGTTCGTAGACGCGCACATTGGGGTGCTGCCGGACCGCTTCCACCAGTGCCCGCTCGATCTCGCGGCCGGTGATGTCCTCGGCATGAAGGATGCGCCGGGCGCTGTGCCCCCCCTCGCGGGTCAGGTCGTACTCACCCCCGCTGGTGGTGAAATTGACCCCCCATTCGATCAGGCCGCGGATGGTCCGGGGGCCATCCTCCACAACCATGCGGACTACATCCTTGTGGCAGATGCCGGCTCCGGCCGTCAGGGTATCCTCCACATGGGCATCGAAGGAATCTTCGGCCGAGAAGACAGATGCGATCCCTCCCTGGGCAAACTTGGTGGCTGATTCGGAGATGTCACGTTTGGTGACAACGGCGACTCTGTAGCGGTTTGCCGCCTGGAGGGCAAAGGAGAGGCCGGCGATGCCGCTGCCGATGACCAGGAAATCGCATTCGATACGCATGTGGCTCCTCCGATACCGCTTATAGGCGCTTCTCGCTATGGGACCGTCCGCTGCACGCTCAGCGGAGCAAACCGGCTGTCTTCTTGTAGTTAAGCCCGAGTGCGTCCGCGGTCCGGATGGCAGCCTCCACCATTGCTGCGTTCACAGGGAACCAGGTAGCGTGGATGGTCTCCCCCTTTGCAACGGCCGTTGCCGCGACCTGCCGGATATCGTCTGCAGAAGGGTCCGGCAGGTTCAGATCGGCCAGGCAGATCGGCAGGCCGACACTGTAGCAGAAATCTTGCACCTCTCTGATGTCGCGGACGGGGCGGCCTTCCAGGACGAGCTGGGCCAGCACGCCAAAAGCGACCTTTTCCCCATGGAGAACGCTCCTGGTGGCGGCTAAAGTGGTAAAGCCGTTATGAATGGAATGCGCCCCCGCATGACCGCCGTTTTCGGAACTGAGGCCGCTCAGCAGAATATTGGCTTCCACGATGGCCTCCAGTGCCGGAGTGACCACCTTTCTTTCCACTGCAAACTTTGCCTGCAACCCTGATTCCAGGAGGGTTTCGTAGCAGAGGCGCGACAAGGCCAGCACCGCAAGCGTGGGGGTCTCTCCTCCCGAAAATGAGTTGGACCTGCCGCTTCGGGCGCAGGTTCCCGATTCCCAGAAACCGGCAACCGCGTCCCCCATCCCGGCGACCAGGAACTTTGCCGGCGACTCGGCCACGACCGTTGTATCCACCAGCACGCAATCGGGATTCCTCCGCAAGTACAGATAGCTATCAAACACCCCTTCGTCAGTGTAAATGACCGACAGGGCGGAGCAAGGCGCATCTGTCGCCACGGTGGTCGGGATCACTATGACCGGCAGGTTCAGCTCATGGGACACCGCCTTGGCCGCATCGATTGCGGCGCCGCCGCCGAGGGCGATGATCAGGTTGGCCCCGTGCACCGTAGCGACTTCTATGAGCCGGCTGATCTCCCGGCGGGAAGAAATCCCGCCAAACAGCTCATGGCGGCAGGCGATCCCCTTTTCAGCAAGGCTTGCCTGGATGGCCGCCCCACAGAGGGACAATGCGGTATTGCCGCCGATTACCAGCGCGCTGTCACCGAGCCGGGCCGCGTGGACACCGATTTCCCGGATGGCATTTGCCCCCTGTATGTAGCGGCTTGGCGATAGCAGTATGCGGCTCATATCAATCCTCCTCCGGATAGTCGAACTTAAAAATCTCAGTAACCGCCGCAGATGCCGTCCATGGGCACCTGCTTAACGGCAAGCTCCCTTCTTGCCAGCGTGTGGTTCACCGACTTCATCGGGATCAAACATTGGGTAGCACGAAAACAATTCAAGTATCATGTTCCAAATATACATTATTAAATTTAGGTGTCAACCGATTCCGAATAAATTCGCTGAAGAGCATAATTACACGATTCAAACTCACAAATTAAAATAAATTCAAAAAAGTATTGACATACGAAATTAATAATTTTATTCTATTAGTGTTACGAATATTAATTTCGTATGCTTTTGTGATTATAATGAGCGCCCCGTAAAACCTGGGCCTATAACTCGCGCAGATCCCGCTTCCAGGGCACTCCAAGCAAATCCGGAACCTTCAACGTCCTGAGTAGCGGGCTCCCGGATACATGGCGACTCGCAAACCACGAACGGAGATCATTAGGCTAATTCCGGATCTTCAATAAAGCTAACGCAAATCGCTGGAGTTGTTGCGGGTGCGCTTAGCAAGCGCCACCCGGTCAAAATCAGGAAAAGGAGCATATCACATGGAAACTATGTCAGATGAAATCTATCGCACACGAAAACAGTTCTTCAACGACCATGCCGAGAGATGGCTTGACAAGTGGTGCAAGGATACCGAAACCGGACGCTGTGATAAGCATGAAAACAATTTCGAGCTTCTATTTGCACTCCTGCCGCTTAAACGCGGAGACTGTGTATTGGACGCGGGATGCGGAAGCGGAGTGCTGGTTCCGTTCATTCTCGAACGTATCACGGACTCCGGAATCCTCTATGAGCTGGACTTCGCGGAAAATATGATAGTTGTCAATCGAAGCCTGCATGAACGGTATAACATCCGCTTCATTGTCTCCGATGTAGAAAACGCGCCGCTGGACGACGCATCCTGTGATGCGGTCATCTGTTTTTCGTGCTTCCCGCATTTTCACGACAAAGGAAAAGCCCTGTCGGCGATTTCACGGGTCCTGAAAGCGGATGGTGTTTTTGCGGTGGCGCATTTCGACTCGTCGGAAGGGTTAAACAGGCATCACGGATCATGTCAAGCCGTCATGCATGACCGTATGCCCGATGAAGCGGGGATGCGCGCTCTGTTTAAAAAGGCGGATTTTAACATTGAGGTGTTTAATGATGAACCTGGGTTCTATTTGATCATCGCGAAAAAAGATAGCCTTTTCCCGGCCAGGCACGCAACCGGAAGTGTTGAAGAATGATTATCGTAACCGGCGGGGCAGGCTTCATAGGGAGCGCGGTGGTCTGGAGACTGAACCAACTCGGCAGGGAAGATATTCTGATCGTTGATCACCTGGGAAGCGGCCACAAGTGGAAAAACCTCGATCCGCTAATGTTCAGGGACTACCTGGAAAAGGACGAGTTCCTCGCCCTAATCGCCCTTGACAGGCGCACCATATTATCGGGGTTCGGCAGGAACGGGATCGATGCCGTCATCCATCTCGGCGCCTGTTCCTCCACAACGGAACAGGATGCTTCCTATCTGGTGAAGAACAACTTTGAATACACCAAGCAACTCGCCCAGTTTGCGGTGCAAAACGGCATCCGCTTTATCTACGCGTCGAGCGCCGCGACCTACGGTGACGGCGCAAACGGCTTTTCCGATGATATTGGGAAACTGAACGAATTACGTCCTCTGAATATGTACGGATTTTCCAAGCAGCTCTTTGATGTCTGGGCAAAAGCCAATGGCCTGCTGGACAGGATTGTCGGGCTGAAATACTTCAACGTCTTCGGGCCGAACGAATACCACAAGGCGGAGATGCGCTCTCTCGTGGTCAAGGCCTATGAACAGATACTTTCAACCGGAAAGATGCGCCTATTCAAATCGTACCGGGACGACTTCGCAGATGGAGAACAGAGGCGCGATTTCCTTTTTGTCAAGGACGCCGTGGAGATGACCCTGCACTTTCTTGACAACCGGAACGCGAACGGTCTTTTCAATATAGGCAGCGGCGAGGCGAATACCTGGAACAGGCTTGCCGCAGCGATTTTCAGCGCTCTCGGCAGACCGGAGCGGATCGAATATATCGATATGCCGGAGACGATCCGAGAAAAGTACCAGTACTATACCAGCGCAGATATAACGAATATGCGGCGCGCCGGATACGGTAAACCGATCACTCGGCTTGAGGATGCCGTTAAAGAGTATGTGCAGGACTACCTCGTTCCGAAAAAGAGGCTGGGAGAGGAGTAACTCGAATGTCCATTCTGGTGTTGGGTATTGGAAACCGGTTCATGTCCGATGACGCCGTTGGGGTGATGCTGATTCATCGTCTTCAGGCGGAATACCGGTTTTTGCCGGAGGTAATGGTCGTGAATGGCGGGACAGCGGCGATTTCACTGCTGACGATGCTGGAAGGGATAGAACGGCTCCTCGTGGTGGATGCGATTGATAAGGGTTGCGCCCCGGGAACCGTGATACGGCTTTCCGGCGATGATCTGCGGATCGGCTTCCGCTTCAATATCTCGAGTTGCCAGATCGGGGTTGAGGATATGCTGGCCGCCGCTAAACTGCTCGACTATTACCCCCGTGAAGTGGCCATCTGGGGGGTGCAGCCGGCAGTGCTGGAATGCGGAGCGGAACTCTCACCGTTTGTTGAGGAACAGTTCGACACCCTTCTCGAAAGGGTCCTTGAAGAACTGTCCGGATGGGGAGTGAGCTGGGTGGCGCATGAAGCAGATATGCCGGAGCAGACGATGATCGAAAGCATGGGACTGCACAATATCTGCGGCACGGCGGCGGAGCTTGACGGAGTCCGCTTTTGCGGGAGCGACAAATGACGGCATCGATTAATAATATAAAGAAAAGCGGGCATGCATGGCTGGATGCCGCCGCTATCGAAGCCCTGCTGCGGTCTGCGAGGCCTGATCCTGCGCTAGTCCGGGAGATACTTGACAAAGCCATCACACTTAAAGGGCTTACGCCGGATGAGGTGGCGGTGCTCATGCGGATCGAATCGCCCGATCTGCTTGGCGAGCTCTATAACACGGCAAAACGCGTAAAAGAAACTATCTACGGCAAACGCATCGTTCTCTTCGCTCCATTGTATATCTCGAATTTTTGCCGCAACGAGTGTCTTTACTGCGCTTTCCGGGTTTCCAATAAAAGCCTTGTACGCCGCACCCTCTCCTACGATGAGATTGCGTCCGAGACCCGGGCCATGATACGCACGGGCCAGAAGCGCATCGTCATGTTGCTGGGAGAGGCCTACCCCGAGGAGGGTTTCGACTATGTGCTGAACGCCATCCGGACCGTTTATGACACCAAGGAAGGTCCCGGCGAAATCAGGCGGATCAACATGGAGATCGCGCCCCTCTCCGTCGAGGATTTCAGGCGTCTCAAAGCCGCCGGGATCGGCACCTATATCACCTTTCAGGAAACATACCACAAAGCCACATACGAGCAGGTCCATCGGGCAGGGAGGAAAAAGGATTTTGCGTGGCGCCTTGAGTGCATGGACCGGGCCATGGAGGCAGGCATCGACGATGTAGGTCTCGGCGTGCTTTTCGGGCTTGCTGATTGGCGTTTCGAGTTGTTGGCGCTGATGCGGCATGCACGGCACCTGGAGAGCCGCTTTGGCTGTGGGCCCCATACCATCAGCGTCCCGCGCATCGAGCCCGCCTGCGGCAGCGAGCTCTCCACTAACCCGCCTAATGCCGTAAGCGACGCGGATTTCAAGAAGATCATCGCCATAATCCGGCTGGCCGTGCCCTACACCGGCATGATCCTGTCCACCCGTGAGCGGGCCGGGATGCGGCGCGACTGCCTGCAGTTGGGTATCAGCCAGATCTCCGCGGGGAGCCGCACGGACCCCGGCGGCTACGAGTCTGAAAACGAGTCCAGCGCCCAGTTTTCACTTGGCGACCACCGCAGCCTGGATGAAGTTGTGCGAGATCTTTCCGAGATGGGTTTCATCCCCAGTTTCTGCACCGCCTGTTATCGCATGGGACGCACGGGCCGGGATTTCATGGACCTTGCCAAGCCGGGGGAAATTAAGAACCATTGCGATCCCAACGCGATCTCAACCTTTGCTGAATATCTATTGGATTTCGCGTCGCGCCGGACGTGTATTGCCGGAAGGAAGCTCATCGAAGAGCTGCTGACAAGGATGGACAACGATCACAAAAGATCTACCTTACAGCTTTTGAACCGGGTGAAAGAAGGCAAAAGGGACATGTTTGTTTAGCAGTCCGAGAATCAACTTGTTCTGAAATTGGATCGATATTCATATGGGTTTGACAACGCCAAAACGGAAAGAACAGGACTTCCTCGGGGAACGAGAACTCCCCCATGACGTAATGTACGGCATCCATACCCTGCGGTCGCTGGAGAATTTTCCGCTGACGGGGCGGCCGGTGCACGCCGCGCTTGTCAGGGCCTACGGGATGGTCAAATGGGCCTGCGCGGCAACGAATGCCGATCTGGGCGCATGGGAGGAACATCCTGAAAAGGCGGACGCCGTCATCATGGCCTGCCGTGAAATGTCCGAAGGGCGGATGGACAACCATATCGTGGTTGACCGGTTGCAGGGTGGCGCGGGCACCAGCACGAACATGAACGTCAATGAAGTCCTTGCCAACAGGGCGCTGGAGCTGCTTGGCGCACCGCGCGGCAGCTATGATATCGTCTCGCCGATTTCCGACCTCAATCGCAACCAATCCACGAATGACACATACCCGACAGCCCTGCGGCTGGCCGCGATCCGGGGAGTGCGCCTTCTTCAAGAAGAGGTTGTGAAACTCCAGGAGTCGTTCCAGAACGCCGAAAAACGGATGTCTCATGTTGTGAAAGTGGGCCGCACGGAACTTCAGGATGCCGTCCTCATCACCATTGGCCGGGAAATGGGCGCCTATGCGGAGGCCTTTAACCGTGACCGCTGGCGCCTGTTCAAATGTGAAGAGCGGCTGCGGGTCGTGAACCTGGGCGGCACGGCCGTGGGAACCGGTCTGGCCGCGGAGCGCGACTATATATTCCGCGTAGTGGAAAAACTTCGCGATCTCACCGGTATTGGCTTCGCCAGGGCGGAAAATCTCGTTGAAGCGACCCAGAACGCCGATCTGTTTGTCGAGGTCATGGGAATGGTCAAGGCCCTTGCCGCGTCTCTCTGGAAGGTGAGCAACGACATCCGGCTCCTCTCGTCGGGACCCGAGGCGGGACTGGGCGAAATCAGGCTCCCCCCCCGCCAGGCCGGCTCCTCCATTATGCCGGGCAAGGTGAACCCGGTCATCCCCGAGGCCGTCGGCCAGGCCGCCATGATGGTTTACGGATATGAAGCAACGCTTTCCATGGCTTGCGCCGCGGGGACGCTGGAATTGAACCCCTTCATGCCGCTGATCGCTCTCTGCATGCTTGACAGCCTTGATTTGATGGAGCGGAGCTGCCGCATATTCCGCGAGCTCTGCATCGAAGGAATTGAAGCGGATGAAAAACGCTGCGCCATGCTGATTGAGTCCTCCACAGCCGCGGCGACCGCGCTTCTGCCTTACCTCGGCTATGATAAAGCGTGCAGGGCGCTGCAACAGGCCGCGGAGCAAGGGAAAACTCTTCGTGAAGTCGTTATTGGAAACAACTGGATGACCGTTGCGGAGTTTGACGCGGCGATCACTGCGGAAGCGGTATGCAGGCTGGGGCGCTGAAATATACGGTGCTGTCCCGCATGCGTCGGGAGTTGGGCGATTTGATGCAAACAACCTCAAAAGGATTACGTCTTCACATCGGCATCTTCGGCCGAAGGAATGTCGGCAAATCGAGTCTGCTGAACGCACTAACGCGACAGCAGGTCTCCATTGTCTCCGACATTGCAGGGACTACAACCGATCCGGTAGAAAAGCCGATGGAGCTTCTCCCCCTTGGTCCTGTTCTCTTTATCGATACCGCGGGCATCGATGATATCGGCGCGCTCGGCGGGCTGCGTATCGAGAAGACCCGACATGTCCTTGACCGTACGGACCTTGCGGTCATCGTCACGGAACCCGGCATTTGGGGAGAGTACGAGGATTTGCTGGCGGAAGAAATCTCGCGCAGGGACGTGCCTGTCATCGTCGTTACTAATAAATCGGATACCTGTGGAGCCGGCTGCAAGCCCGAATCAGCGCCGGATCGTCATCGCGCCCTGACGGTTTCGGTTTCGGCGTTAACCGGGGCGGGTATTGAATCATTGCTGAGCGCCATGCTTTCCGGAGTCCCGCCCGAGTCCCTGCGGCCGCCGACAATTCTTGGAGATCTTGTGAGCGCCGGCGAGATGGCCATCCTTGTTGTTCCCATCGATAAGGAAGCTCCCAAGGGTCGCCTGATCCTGCCGCAGGTGCAGGCGATCCGCGACCTTCTCGACAGCGACGCTTTTTGCCTGGTGGTGAAGGAACGGGAGCTGCGCGCTGCTCTCGACCGTCTGAAATCACCGCCGAAGCTTGTAGTGACAGACTCCCAGGCATTTCTCAAGGTTGACGCCGATCTCCCGCGCGACATTCCCCTTACGAGTTTTTCCATACTGTTCGCCCGGTTCAAGGGTGATCTGATAAGTCAGGTCGAAGGCGCCATGGCGGTGGACAGACTCAAGAGCGGCGACCGGGTCCTTATCGCCGAGGCATGCGCTCACCATCCCATCGGCGAAGACATCGGCAGGGTAAAGATTCCGCGGTGGCTTACCCAGTATGTGGGAGGCAGACTCGAGTTCGTTCACTGCCAGGGGCACGATTTCCCGGAAGACCTCCCCTCCTATAAGCTCGTGATCCATTGCGGCGCCTGCGTCATGAACCGCCGCGAAATGGTCAACCGTATCCACCGCTGTAAAGGCCTGGGGGTGCCGATAACCAACTACGGCCTCGCCATTGCGTACAGTCTAGGCATCTTCGAGCGGGCCCTGAATCCCTTTCCCGCGGCGCTCGAAGTTTACAGGGCCGGCCGCGAAGCGATGAAGAAGAAATAATATGGCACTGACGGACATTATCAACAAAGCCGAAGCATCGCATAATCTCGGCAAAGAAGAGATCGTCGCTTTGCTGAAGACCAGCGAATGTGACTCTTCGCTGTTTGCAGCCGCCGACAGGGTTCGTAAAAAATATGTTGGCGATGAGGTGCACCTCCGCGGCCTGATCGAATTTTCCAACCTGTGCGTACAAAACTGCCTCTATTGCGGGCTGCGACGGGACAACGCGGGCCTTGACAGATATCGCCTGGAGCCTGAAACCATAATCGACTTTGCCGGGAAAGCGGCAAGGTGCGGATACAAGACTGTTGTGCTCCAATCCGGCGAGGGCGATTTCTATTCCTGCGAAGAGATGCTGCATGTCATCAGCTCCATAAAAGCGTTTGACACGGCGATCACCCTGAGCATGGGAGAGAAACCGAGGGAGGAATACAGGGCCTATCGGGATGCCGGCGCCGACCGTTATCTCATGCGGATCGAGACGACCGACAGTGACCTGTACGAGAAGATGAGCCCGGAGATGAGTTTTAATAACCGGGTGCGCTGTCTGCGGGACCTTAAAGAGCTCGGCTACGAGGTCGGAACCGGCTGCCTGGTCGGGCTCCCCGGCCAGACCCTGGAATCGCTTGCCGACGATATCCTCTTCTTTGCGGAGATCGGAGCCGACATGATAGGCGTGGGCCCCTTTATCCCCAATCCCGACACCCCCCTCGGAAAAGCGCCGGGCGGCTCTTTCGAGATGAGCCTGAAGGTTATGGCCATAACCAGGCTTATCCTTCCCGATATCAATATCCCGGCCACGACCGCAATGGAAGCGCTAAACGAAAACGGCCGTATGATCGGGCTGCAGAGCGGCGCGAATGTGGTGATGCCCAATGTAACGGAGGGAGATTACCGCCGGTTGTATGCGCTCTATCCCGGCAAAATCTGCGTGAACGACACCCCGGCCCATTGCAGAAGCTGCATCACGACTAAAATCATGGGGATCGGGCGCCGCGTCTCGCAAGGTCATGGTTATCGCGGGAACCTGACTCGTTAACCGGAATGCCATACGCCGGATGAATGTCTGAGTAAAAGAAAGGAGATGAACAGTATGGCTAAAAAAAAACTGAATTATGAGGTGATGTTTCAGGGATGCGGTAAATAAATATTAAGGAGGTGTAACATTGAATGGATTTCAAGCACAGGAACTGACGCGTGTAATTGAAATCGACCAGAAAAAATGCAAGGGTTGCGATTCATGCAGCTCGTTCTGTCCGACAAAAGCCACTCATGGAAAGTATGGATGGGTGCACAGCGTGGACACTGAAAAATGCGTTTTTTGCGGTCAATGCCTGGTTAACTGCCCCTTTGGCGCGCCAAAGGACGTTGTAGATCCGGTTGATAAGGTCATAGGAAAACTTAATAACAAGAATGTGACCGTCGTGACTTCAGTAGCTCCATCGGTTCGCGTGGCTATAGGCGAAGAATTCGGCATGGAACCCGGCAGCCTGGTTACGGAGAAGATGTATGGCGCCCTTCTGAAAGCCGGGTTTGTAGTCGGCGACACCAACTATGCCGCCGACGTCTGTATCATGGAGGAAGGGAGCGAGTTGATCGAGAAGATCCGGCACTACATGCTGGGCGAACCCACGGAGCATCATCTGGGCGCGGTGCCGCAGTTTACCTCCTGCTGCCCTGCCTGGGTGCGTTATGTGGAACTTAACTATCCCCAGCTTATTCCCAATCTCTCCTCCGCGAAATCGCCGATGATGATGCACGGCGCGCTGATGAAAACTTACGGCGCTTCACAGCTTTGGAAGAAAAAACCGGAAGACGTCTTTGTTGTCGCGGTAATGCCTTGCACCGCCAAGAAGTTCGAGGCGGCCCGCCCCGAATTTACCAATGCGGCGCATTACTGGCGGGAAAAAGGGGAACAGGGAAGTTATCCGGATGTTGACGCCGTGTTGACCACCAGGGACCTGGCGCGCCTGTTCAAAAAACTGGGCATCAACCTGGCCAGTGAGTCCGGAGTAGAAGACAACGGCCCGATGGCTCAATATACCGGTGCGGGGACCATCTTCGGCAACACCGGCGGCGTTATGGAAGCGGCGCTTCGCACCGCCCATTTCGTAATTACGGGGAAGGAACTGGCGCCGATCGATTTCAAACCGGTGCGCGGACTTAAAGGGGTGAAAGAGGCCAGCGTAACGATTACCGACGCCAAAACCGGCAAAAACGTGACCCTTAACCTCGCTGTAGTTCACGGCATCAAGAACAATATCAAGCCTGTGGCCGATCAAATCGTTGCAGGCGCATCAAAGTATCATTTCATTGAAGTAATGAACTGCCCTGGCGGCTGCATCAATGGCGGCGGACAGCCGATAAATCCGATGGGGACCTCCTGGCTGGATAAAGCCAAGGCGGTGCTCCCCTGGAGTTAAGGAGGAAACACCGTGGCAAATTATGATTATGATTATGTAGAAAAAGCGGTCGAGGTCAGCCGGCGCGAGTTCGTGGGAATTCTGGGGGTGGTCGGCGCCGTACTCTGGACAAGCGCCTATGTCGCGACCGATCTGATCCAGGACCGCACGAAGTACATCAAGATGAGGGCGCAAGGGCTCTACAAGGATGACGGTAAATCCAAGGTTAGACAGAGCCACAACAATCCGGCGGTGACGGAGATGTATAAGAATTTCGCCGGCGCGCCGCTAAGCAGTTTGTCTGAAGAACTGTTCCACACCAGGTATGTGGACAGGACCAAATTGGTATAAACAGGAGGTATCGGCATATGAAATACTATGATCCAAACGCGCCTCGCGTACTCAAACACGGCCTTTCATCAAGACTGTATCACTGGGGTCTTATGCTCGGCTTTATTCCGGCCGCGATCACCGGCTTAATCATCTGGCTCAAACCGGGCGGCGAAGATTTCGTAAACCTCGCCATGCGCATTCACATTATAGGAGCTGTGATTCTGACCGTTTCGTCGCTCGTGTACGCCATCGTCTCCATGGATCGAATCGTCGCTTTCAACCGGGTGAACTTCACATGGGACAGTCGCGATGTCGGCTGGTTTATGAAAGGGGGGGGCTATCTGCAAAAGATGTTGCTGGGCTGGGAAGTTGACCTCCCCCCCATGGATAAGGTGAACTCCGGTCAAAAGTTATTCGGGATCGGCATGCTCTACGGCGGTATGGTTCTCATTGTAACCGGCTGGATATTATACGCCTTTATCCCGGTGTCGCCGAAGTCCTTCATCTACTGGGCCAATCTGGGACATCTGGCATTAGGCATCTTCCTGGCGATGTTCCTCTGTGTGCATATCTTCCTCAGCATATACAACTGGGGTGAGTTCAGATGCATGTTTTTTGAAAACGGCACCCAGCCTCTGGAAGAAGCCAGGCATCACACTCCGTTGTGGGTAGCCAACAAGGTTATTCCCGTTCGCCCCGGCGTCTCAACAACATGTCTCTGCGGCAAAGAAAAAGGATAAAGCGGCTTGAAGGCCGCATGTGAGTGCATGCGGCCTTTTTGCGTTGGGGAGGATTACCATGGATGATTACACCAACGAAAAAACGCTGTTGAGGATCTACATAAGCGAAAACGACAGATACGGAGACAAACCCCTCTCCGAAGCGCTTGTGGACCTGTTCAACAGGGAGGGATACCCCGGAGCGGTGGTCCTTAAGTCTATTGCCGGGTTCGGGGTGCAGAGCGGCAGACAATGTGCCGATTACGCAGGAGATATCAAACGACTCCCCGTAATCGTCGAGTTGATCGCCTGCAGGGGCAGGGTCAATCTGATCATGCCGAGAATATCAGGAATGTTGGAGAGCGGCATGATCACGATGGGTACGGTGAAAGTTGCCCGCAAACGCAGATATGACGACCGTACGGGAATGCCAGAAGAATTTCAAATGCTTTTGCATTAGGGGGATTTCAATCATGTCACGGAAGAGAACAAAGCGTTTCCCAAGAGATAACGATGGGACTTCCATACCGGTTGCCGACGACCCCATAGTTGAACTGATTCTCAACCATTGCGGCGTGCGGAAAAAGAATATTCCTGCGCCGGTCGCCCTTGCGAAAGTGGATTCCCAGATCGATGCCATTATAGAGATGATCGATAAAGGTAATATTCGCAGGGTGGAACAATATCTGTACGACCTGGTAAAGTTCAACCTTGAAACAGGTGACAAATCATACCTGGGAATGACCATCTGCCGGCTGACCAAAAGAGCGCTTGAAAAAGATGAATGCTCATTCGTCGCAAAACTCCTCGAATATTCCATGCTCATCGGCCTGGATGACCCGGTTATCTACACCGCAAGGGCTGATATTCATAAGGCCCGGGGGAAACTCCACGAAGCGCTTGCCGTCTATGATGAGATGATCGCGCAATTTCCAGAGAATCTTTTTGCCCGTAACGGTCGCGCTGATGTGCTGAATAAGATGGGGCGGCATGCCGAAGCGCTTTTTGTCTATGATGAGACGGTCGCGCAATTCCCCGGGAATATATTCGCACTTAACGGTCGAGCCGGGGTGCTGAAGAAAATGGGGCGGTTTTCCGAAGCCCTTGCCGCATACGATGAGACGATTGCATGGTTCCCGGATGATATGGTTGCCCGTAGCGGGCGCGCTGAGGTGCTGAAGGAGATGGGACGGCTTCCTGAGGCGCTTGCCGCCTATGAAGAGACTATCGAACTGTTCAGCGAAAATTTGTTTGCCCGGACCGGCCGGGCCGAGGTGCTGAAGGAGATGGGGAGGCATTGAGAGGACGTTGCCGCCTATGATGAGACTATCGAACGCTTCAGCGACAATGTGGTTGCCCATACCGGCCGGGCCGAGGTGCTGAAGGAGATGGGACGGCTTCCCGAGGCGCTTGCCGCCTATGACGAGACTATCGAACTGTTCAGCGAAAATTTGTTTGCCCGGACCGGCCGGGCCGAGGTGCTGAAGGAGATGGGGAGGCATTCCGAAGCCCTTGCCGCCTATGATAAGACCGTTGAGATCTTCCACGGTGATGCGGTCGCCCGTACCGGTCGCGCCGGGGTGCTGAAGGAGATGGGGCGGTTTGCCGAAGCCCTTGCCGCCTATGATGAGACGATTACGCTTTACTCCGATGATATCTTCGCCCACAGCGGTCGCGCCGGGGTGCTGAAAAAGATGAGGGGAAGTCCCGATGTCCGAGGCGTTGTTATTGAAGCATCTCCACAGTAGGTTTGTAATCATAACAGCACGACGGTTATCGGGGGGTTCCCATGAACAGTTTCACAGGTGAAAAGGTGTTGATGCGGATTCACATAAGCGAGAACGACAAATTCGGGCACAAGCCCCTCTTCGAGGCGTTAATCGATCTCTTCATCAGTGAAGGATTCCCCGGCGCCACTGTCCTTAAAGGGGTCGCCGGTTTCGGCGCTCATACCGTCTACCATACCGACAAGCTCCTGGAGCTTTCCACCCAACTCCCGGTCATCGTCGAAGTAATCGCGGGCCGGGAGCGGATCGACGAGGTCATGCCGAAGATCGACGCAATGATGAGCGGCGTCCTGATCACCCTGGAAAAGGTTAATGTTGTCCATTACCGTGCCGATAACGACCGGCAACGACTATTGTCTTACCACCTTCAAGGGGGGACGTGCTGATCATCTCTACCACCACCGACTCAACCGGCCATTCCCTCTCCGCCAACGGCCCCATCCTCCGACAGGATATTGCATCAAAGACCAGGGGTCGCGTCTCCGCGAAGACTAGGATAAAGGCCCTCGACCACAACCCATACAAGGAAAGACCATGAGCCCCCAGACCAATAAGATGTTGCCCACTCCCCAAGAGGGGCACTTGGCGCTAAAAGATGTAGTTGAGCCTATCATTAAAGAGGCCGGGAAAACCGGTCATCCGGAGGAGTCCGGCAAACCGGCGGACCTTGAGGAAAGGATCAAGGAATCGGAATCTAAACGACTGGCGCTCGCAGAGGCCCTCTATTCATCACGGGAGAAGATACGCGGACTCATCCCCGGACTGGACCGTGAACAGGATCGGGCGCAACCTTTCGGCGTGTTCGTTCGCTATGGCCGTGAGCGGGATACAGCCATCATCAAGCACCACGGCAGGCTTTATGAAACCGGGATAGAAATGAGCGGGCCGCATCAGCGGAACCCTTCCTTGCAGAGTTTCCATGTCATCCGCAGATCAAGGGGTGAGGAATGCGCGCCGCGCGAGCGGTTCAGGAAAGGAGAGTTGCTGCTGCTCAACAACAACCTGCAGGTGGTTGATGCGCGTGGGTTCGATCTGGTTTGCGGCACTCTTGGAACGGTCCAGCAGGTGCTGAGCGACGAAACGCTGTTGATCAAGGGTGCGGGGGATGAACGCCGGGTAGTATCAAGGGCTGATCCGTTGATGGGGATAAAAATCCTCGTTGGCGACAACATCGAATATGATCCCGATTCGCTGTTCGCCTACGCTCTGCTTCCCAAAAGCGAAGTCGACCGGCTGGTTCTCGAGCGGGCGCCAGACAACTGCTATGAGGAGATAGGGGGGCTAAAGGACGCCATTCAGATCATCCGAGACGCCATTGAGCTCCCACATCTCTATCCGGAATACTTCAGAGAACATCGGCTGAAACCTCCCAAAGGGATTCTTCTGTACGGGCCTCCGGGGTGCGGCAAGACGCTGATCGCCAAGGCGGTGGCCAACAGTCTGGCCAGGCGAATCGGCGAGATGACCGGGGAGCGCGGCGAAAGCTATTTCCTTTATGTCAAGGGCCCGGAGCTTCTCAACAAGTTTGTCGGTGAAACCGAGCAGACCATCCGGGACCTTTTCGTCAAGGCCAGGAACCAGGCCACCTGCAGAACGCCGGTAATCATCTTCTTCGATGAGATGGATTCCCTGTTTCGTAAGAGGGGCTCCGGTATCTCCTCGGACATGGAATCAACCATAGTTCCGCAATTTCTGGCGGAACTGGATGGTTTGGAGGTCTTGGAAAACGTGGTTGTAATCGGGGCCACCAACCGTGTGGACCTCATCGATCCCGCCGTTTTGAGGCCGGGCAGGATCGACCGGAAGGTTCGCATACCGCGGCCCGGCCAAGAGGCAGCGGTGGAGATATTCTCAAGGCACCTGACGCCCGATCTGCCTTTCGACCCTCCTGTGATCGACTCTTTTGGAAGATCCTCCGGGGCCGTGAAGGCGATGATTGAGCGCGTCGTTTCCGAGATGTACAGTCTCAAGCCCGAAAACGAACTTTTTGAGGTCGCTTATGCCGATGGTGCGAAGAGGGTTCTCTATCTCAAGGATTTTGCCAGCGGCGCCATTATAGAAAACATCGTGCGCCGCGCCAAGTTCTTGGCGTTGAAGGACCTTATCGACAGAGGCAAAAGGGGTATCAATCAGGAACATCTGCTTGCCGCACTCAGGCAGGAGTACAAGGAAAACTTACATATATATGCAAGGGAGGAAGTAAACCGCCATGATTGAAATTAGACAAATCCGGCCATCCAAAGGGAGAAAGACGAAGAATGAGGAAGAAGCCGCCCCAACAGCCGTCAGCGCTGAAAAGAAGAAGAAATTGAAAGAGCTCGACCAATTCATTGAAGGGGTGCTGGCTCAGGCTGGCGAAGAGTTCTTGGAGGACTTCAGACAACTTGCAGGGGAGTAGCGACGCGGCGGACAGCAAGGGCATAGAGCAACCGCTCTCCTTTGCCGGACCGGCAGCCGGGAGATTTTAGGCTTGGAGAAGAGGATATTGGGAACCGAGTGCGAGTATGCGCTCTTTCTTCAATCCCGGTGTTCCGGCGCCGGAGCAAAGGGAGCGCGCGAGGTGCTGCACGGTAAAGCTCTGGCCGGACATCTGGAGGAACTGTCCGCGTTCCTTGTGCTGGCCCTCGGGAACCTGAACCTCCCTTTGGCCGGCGAGTTTCTCGGGAACGGCGGCCGCTTTTACATCGACCGCGGACACCCCGAGTATGCTACTCCGGAATGCCGGTCTGTGAAAGAGCTCGTCGCGCACGAAAAGGCCGGGGACAGAACCGTGCAGCGCCTGATCCAAGAGGCCCGGCTTCTGATGGCGCAAACAGGGATCCCCGGTAAATTGCACGCGTTCAAGAACAACCTCGATCCCTACGGGAATTCCTACGGAAGCCATGAAAACTATCTGATCACCCCGCAGGCCATGGAGAATATTCGCGCCATTATGCCGTTTCTGGTCACCCGTCAGATTTTCACTGGCGCCGGCAAGATAATCGGGATCGGCGGCAAGGCCCGCCACGGAGTCTCCGGTGCCCCTTTCCAATTGACACAAAGGGCTGATTTCATCGATCATGTATTCAGCGACCGGACCACGCAGATGCGCGGTATCATCAATACGCGCAAGCGCGATATCCATCGGCATGGAGAAAACATACGGCTGCATGTGATTCTGGGAGACTCTAACATGTCAGATTACGCCATCGCATTGAAAAACGGCGTAACGGCAATGCTCCTGAGACTCCTGGAAGAAGGGGCTCTGCACGATATTCCGAACCTTTCTCAGCCGGTGAAAGCGCTAAAGGAAACGTCAATCAACCATGAGTGCGCTCTCGAACTGGAAGGGCAGAAAGGGTGGCGTACGGCCCTGGACATTCAATCCTTGTACCTGGAGAAAGCACAGCGGTTCTTCTCGATCCATGAACCGGATTCCGAAAATAGGGAATTGCTCAGCCACTGGGAGGTTATTCTCGGCGCGCTGAAATACATGAGGCTTTCAACTAACAGAGGGACCATCGAGGACGATCCATATGAGGCCAGGAGGAAGATTGACTGGCTGCTGAAACTGTGGCTGTTTGAGCGGGCCCGGAAGAAGGCCGGGACGAGTTGGGACGACCCTAACCTGAGGCTGATGGACTTCAGATATCATGACCTGGATCCACACACGGGTATGTTCGAACGCTGCCAGTCCCTCGATCTTGTTGACAGGCTGGCGGAAGAAGAGGAGATCGTGAGAGCACAGAGCGATCCGCCGGGAGACACCAGGGCATGCATGCGCGGCCTAATCATTCAGGAAAGCATGAACAAAGAGGTCGAAGTAATCGTCAAGAACTGGGAATCCATCAAGATCCTGGCAGGAAGAGCGCCCCGCTCGCAACACGCATTCGACCGGCACACGCGACTGGTCAATTGTCTGCAAGTGAACCTGCGCGATCCTTTTGAGAGTGGGAACAAGTCTCTCATGACGAAAGTCAGAGAATTCATTCGGAACCAGAGCACTCGTTAGGACAAATTACAATGCGCAGCCGTTGTCAGAGTAAAATATTATACCCCGAAAATCCTCGCGGCGGTGAAAAGGATTCGGAAATATGAACCAATATGACTCGTTTTTCAACCTGTATAACCATAACTTTGTCCGTGTCGCCGTGGCGATTCCTGACTTGCGTGTTGCGGATCCCGCCTTCAATGCAGCCGCTACCATCGAAATGATGAGCCGGGCCGCGGAGGCAGGCGCCCTACTCGTGACCTTCCCGGAACTCGGCCTTTCCGCCTATTCCTGCGACGACCTCTTCCATCAGCATGCTCTCCTGGAGGGCTGCCTGGAAGCTCTGGTCAAGGTCATGGAGGCATCCGTCACGATTCCCGTCATAGCGGTGGTGGGACTACCCATTCAGGTTGACAGCCTCCTCTTCAACTGCGGAGCGGTTATTCATGGCGGACGGATCCTGGGTATAGCGCCGAAGAGCTATCTCCCCAACTATCGGGAGTTTTACGAGCTACGCCAGTTTACACCGGCGGATGTCGCGATCCGGAAGAGTATTGATCTTCCCGGCAGGCGCGACATCCCCTTCGGCAACCGGCTCCTTTTTCAGGTGGAAGAGCAGCCGCTCTTCACCTTCTTCGTGGAGATCTGCGAGGACCTGTGGGTGCCGGTCCCACCCTCTTCCTACGCCGCCCTGGCCGGCGCAACCGTGCTCATCAACCAGTCGGCCTCCAATGCAACGGTAGGGAAGGCCGACTACCGGCGGCAGCTGGTGGCCAATCAGTCGGGGCGCTGCCTCGGAGCCTATCTCTACGGCGCCGCGGGATTTGGGGAGTCAACGACGGATCTTGCCTGGGACGGCCACGGCATGATCCATGAGAACGGAGTATGCCTTGCGGAAACCAGGCGGTTTTCCGGCGAAGCGCAGCTTATCACGGGGGATATCGACCTGGACCGTCTGACTCAGGAAAGGATGCGCCAGAACAGTTTCAGCCAGTCGGTGCGCAGTCACAGCGAAACGCTCTCGGAATTCCGCGCGATCCGCTTTCCTGCCCAGATCCCCCGCGTTGGGATCCTTCTTCCCGGCCGCTCATACGAACGCTTCCCCTATGTGCCGGGGGACCCGGCGAAGCAGGACGAGCGATGCCACGAGGTTTACGAGATACAGGTGCAGGGATTGACCAAAAGGCTCCGCTCCACCGGTATCGACAGAGTGGTGATCGGGGTTTCCGGAGGGCTCGACTCTACCCATGCGCTCATCGTCACCGCCCGGACCATGGACGCCATGGGGATTCCCCGCGGCAATATCCTCGCCTGCATGATGCCCGGCTTTGCCACCAGCCGGCGCACAATGGACCAGGCGAGGCGTCTTGCCGGGGCAATCGGCTGCACCTCTCTGGAGATTGATATCCGCCCAAGCTGCCAGCAGATGTTCAGGGACATAGGCCATCCTTTTGCCGAGGGGAAAGAGGTGTACGATGTCACCTTTGAGAATGTCCAGGCCGGGGAGCGGACAAGCCACCTGTTCCGCCTGGCGAACCTGCAGAGGGGGATCGTGGTGGGGACCAGCGACCTGAGCGAGCTTGCCCTGGGGTGGAGCACCTATGGCGTGGGTGATCACATGGCGCACTACCACGTCAATGCCAGCGTTCCCAAGACGCTCATCAGGTATCTGATCCGCTGGAGCGCAAAGTGTGGTCAATTCGGGGGCGAGGTCAGCCGGGTGCTCGAAGAGGTGCTTGAGACGGTGATAAGTCCGGAGCTGGTGCCTGGGGAGAAGGAAGAGCAGCCGGCCCAGTGCTCCGAAGAAATTGTCGGCCCCTTCGAACTGCAGGACTTTAACCTCTACTACACGCTCCGTTTCGGCTATCAGCCGCCAAAGGTGGCGTTTCTAGAGTGGTGCGCCTGGCGCGACCGGATGGAGGGTGTCTGGCCCGGCGTCCCTGAAGAGGAGCACAGCCAGTATACTATCGGCGAGATAAAGCGCTGGCTGAGGGTTTTCATAGAACGCTTCTTCAAACAGAGCCAGTTCAAACGGAGCTGCATTGCCAACTCCCCCAAGGTAGGCTCCGGAGGTTCCCTGTCGCCGCGCGGCGACTACCGGGCGCCGAGCGACGGCGAGGCAACGGCCTGGCTTGCCCAACTCGACCGGATTCCCGACGAGGATCCCACTTGATTTCATCAAGAGTTTCGGACGGCTTTAATTGAAGTCGATTTGGTTGATTGCTGGACTTTCGGGTTTGTATATGAATTGCGATCCAAAAGATTGTTGCCCAAAATAAAAACCGGGGTGAACAATCTGATCGTTCACCCCGGCATTGCCTCCACTGAATCGCCGCAGCGATCAATGCTCGTGAACGTGAGGCTCCTGCTCGTGACCGGGATGGGCATGTTCATGGGCGCCGTGATCACCTGCCTGATGCGTATGGTCGTGGGTAGAGGTTCCCGCGGCATGGCTGTGCTCATGCTCGTGCTCGTGGGGATGGGGATGCTCGTGCTCGTGGGGATGGGGATGGCTGTGGGTCAGCCCCTCGTGGGTGTGTGAGTGTTCGTGCTCATGGCCGTGTTTGTGCTCATGTTCGTGGCTGTGTGCGTGTTTTCCTTCCATGGCTGCCTCCTTTGATTGAAATTGTCTGCTACCTGATGATATTGTAGCCGGCAGCAAAAAATATTGCAAGTACCGATATTTATTAAGTTTTAGTGTGCAAAATGACTCACTGAGAAAAAATTCGTAGCACTGTCAACTGCTCCTATTAATCATAAAATTGTTCCGGAAGTAACCACCTGGGCTTTCTTAACCGGTAACGTCGTCATGCTTGTTCTTTTGATCCTCTTCAAATTTTCGGTCGTTTCCCGGAACATCATCCTAACTGATTAGTTTCAATCTTCAGCCAGTCCCCCAACACACCCGGTGCCATACCTATGCGAAATTAATAAGTGTCTTTTTGTGCCACGAATTATTAAAACGTATGTATTTTGTGTTGACAATTACTAGGTACAGGTGTATTAATACTATCCGTATTCTTGCAAGATACAAGACACTGCTGTTAACATTAGCACAATACAACGGAGGCGATTATGCATATCCCAGACGGCTACCTCTCCCCGCAAACCTATGTACCATTTTACGCTTTCATCGTTCCATATCTGGCCATAGCCTCCAACAAGGTTAAAAAGACCCTGCGTTCCAGACACGTTCCCCTCCTGGCATTGGGCGCTGCTTTCTCCTTTGTGATCATGATGTTCAATGTGCCCATTCCCGGCGGCACCACAGGCCATGCAGTTGGAGGGGTAATCGTCGCCATCCTGCTTGGCCCCTGGGCCGCAAGCATTGCCGTCTCTATCGCCCTCATAGTTCAGGCACTCCTTTTCGGCGACGGGGGGATCACCGCCATCGGCGCCAATTGCTTCAACATGGGCGTTGTCATACCCTTTGCCGGTTACTACATTTATAAACTCATTGCCGGCGCCTCCGAGATAACCTCGCCGCGCCGCTGGGTGGCGGGCGCCATTGCCGGTTACCTCGGGATCAACATAGCCGCCGTTCTTGCCGGGATCGAATTCGGTATCCAGCCTCTGATAGCCATTGCCCCGGACGGTCATCCCCTTTATGCCCCCTATCCGCTTTCCGTTGCAGTTCCGGCAATGGCTGGGGAACACCTAATGCTTTTCGGTTTTGTGGAGGCGCTGGTCACCGCCCTGGTCATCAAGTATCTCCAGAAGGCGGATAATGAGCTTCTTACCATTTATGGAGGCGCAAAATGAGCAAAAACATTTCAACTGTCAAAAAAATGTGGATTGGGCTTGGCGTCCTCGCGCTCTTTTCCCCGATTGGCATAATCCTTCCTGACAAGTTTAAGGCGGGAAGCGCCTGGGGAGAATGGAGCCCCGAAGAGATAGAAAAAATGCTGGGCTATGTCCCCCAGGGGTTGAAAAAACTTGGCGAACTCTGGAATGCGCCTTTTCCCGATTATGACTTCAAGGGTTGGGAAAGTATGGGGATCAGCATGCAGAGTCTTGGATATATTGCTTCCGCAGTAATCGGAATTGCGGTTATCGCAGGCATTACTATGCTCCTGGGTAAAGTAGGGTTAAAGGACTGATAAATGATTCCCGACTGGCTGACACAGGACAATCTGCCCTTAGATACTCCCCCCCTGACGCGACAGGGCGCGAAGAGTCTTTCTAAAAAAAACGTCAGCAGCGACGCGGTGGGAGATTGCCAATGCATGGCCTTGACCAAGGGGAAAAAGGGTTTTGTGGAGAGGACCATCGACAGCGCCGCGGGATTTTTTCAGGAGACTATCCTCACCGAGGCTTTTGCCGGACGTGTCGGTCTCTTGCAGGCTCTGGACCCCCGCGTAAAGCTCATTACCGTCCTGTGTATCATAGTCAGCGTCAGTGTCATGAGGTCTCCCGCAATAATCTGGGGGGTGTATGGCTTCACCCTTATCCTTGCGATTGCCTCTTCCATTCCCCTCATGTTCTTTATAAAGCGGGTCTGGCTTTTCATTCCCCTATTCTCCGCCGTGATCGTCATTCCGGCCTTATTCAACCTTGTCACCCCCGGTGAACCGCTCTGGACGGTATTCCATCTTTCCCGGAGCCACGATTTCGGTCCGTACCACATACCCGAAACTATCACCATAACCCGTCAGGGTGTGCTATCGGCAACCACGTTCGTCGGCAGGGTTGCGGCTTCGGTCTCACTGGCGGTGCTTCTGACGCTGACAACCCGGTGGAACAACCTTTTACAGGCGCTCAGGGTACTTCGTATTCCCGCGACATTTGTCCTTATTCTCGGCATGGCCTACCGGTACATCGCCCTTCTGGTAAAAGCCGTTCAGGACATCCATATCGCGCGCAAAAGCAGGACACTCCGTTACGGATCTACCGGCGCCGAACAGCGCTGGGTGGCTTCAAGAATAGGATACCTCTTCAAGAAAACCTACGTCATGAGCCAGGATGTGCACAAGGCCATGCTGTCCCGCGGCTTTTCAGGGGACATCAGGACTCTGACGGTTTTCAGGGCAAGAGAATACGATTACGCATGGGGTCTGTTTGTCGTGATCATCTGCGCTGTTGCGCTTTTTATCGACCATGGAACGTTACATTGGTAAGGAAAGCTTATGATTGCGAATAGCCCCCTCTATGAATTGTCGGAAGTAAGTTACCGCTATCACGCCAGCATCCCGGCCCTTGACCGATTCAGCCTTGCGATTTTCCCGGGCGAGTCCCTGGCGATCCTTGGGGCGAACGGATCGGGCAAATCGACCCTGTTGCAACTGCTCGACGGTCTAATATTCCCTGCCAGTGGTACGATTACTGCCTTTAACGAGTTATTGACCGAGGAAAAACTGGAAACGGATGCCTTCCGCTGCTTTTTCAGAAGCAGGGTCGGTTTCGTATTCCAGAACCCGGACATACAGCTCTTTTGCCCTACGGTCTTTGACGAGGTGGCGTTCGGCCCGTTACAGCTTGGCTTGCCTTCCGGCGAGGTAACAAAAAGAGTAGAAGACGTCATTGCCATGCTCGGCATTTCATCTCTCAAGGATCGGACTTCCGGCCAGCTTTCCGGCGGTGAAAAGAAGAAGGTCGCCATCGCATCGGTTTTATCGCTAAATCCTCAGGTTCTCCTCCTGGATGAGCCGACAAACGCCTTAGACCTGCGCACCCGTCATTGGTTCATTGACCTGATCGGCGAGTTGAGAAAAGTCGGCAAAACCATCATCACAGCGACCCATGAACTCTCCATTGTTGAAAAGATCTCATCGCGGGTTATTGTCCTGGCCGAAGACCACACCATTGCCGCGGATGGGACTCCGGCAGAGGTCGTTGCTAACCATGAAATTCTGCATAAAGCCAATATCGTCCACGAATCGGATACGTCAAAATATTATCACCATCCTGATGAGCAGGCTAAAGCGAATAATGTCATACCCATTCCTTTAGCCACAGCAGACAGGAAAAAATAGGAAAGATTAAATCAGTGCCCTCTAAGTTATTCCACAAAAGGAAAGGAATTTGTTCATGAAAAAACTGATTTATATCCTTTGCTTGTCCGTAATGATGTCGATGATCAACATGAATATCGCTCTCGCGGCGGACGAAGCGGCGCAGGCCCCGGCCGGGCAGTCGGCCGTCGATGAGAAGATGGTAAAGTATCTCGTCGATCTCGCTAATAAATATGATGCAACCGGGAAGCTTCCCAAGTCTGTTGTGGTTGAAGGGAAGCCTTGCCCCAAGCCGGATGCGGCGACCTGTCTCCTCGCCATTATTGAAAAGGTCCTCGACAAGAGCAAGAAGGAGGGAAAAGATGCGATTGCGCAAGAGGACCTGGATAAGATCAGCGCACTGCACGAAGCGCTGAAGGACGAACTGGCGAAGCATGAAGAATACCTGACACTCCGGGAGGCGGTCGAGGCGATGCTTGTCAAGCCGGAAGAGCCGCCATTTCTCATCAAGGGAGGCGTCAAGGGATTTCTCAGAGGGGATGTCGCCGGGAACCAGAGGCTTCCCGACTTTTCCTTTAACCCGGGGTACAGTGAAGCGCGTTTTCTATACCGGGTGCAGCCATATGTTTACTGGCACCCGACCGATTACATCGACATTCACGTTGAAGGGCAGGGGTACGGATACACGGGAGGGAGCCAGTATTCGGGCCAGTTTACCCTTTACCAGGGTTTCATAGAAGGGAGAGTGCCGGGAAGCGACGTCGCGGCACTGAAGGTTGGCCGTCAGGAACTCGTTTACGGCAGCGCTTTTATCCTCGGCGCCGACGCATTCTACAAGGGATTTACCTACGACGCGGCGAGACTCAGGGTGAAGCCGCTCGATTCCCTGACAATCGACCTCCTCGGAGGCTGGTACGCAACCCCCTGGTCCGGCGGCATCAAGGGGAACCTTGTCGGGGGATATGCCACTTACACCATCAAGGACGGAACCGCAATAGAGGCATACGCCTTCAACGACATCGGCTCTACCGACCATCGTCCCGGCGAATACCGGAACACGTGGGGATTGCGCGGCACCGCCAAGGTCGGGCCATTGTCGTTTGAGATCGAGCCGGTGTTTCAGAGCGGACGCACCCTTAACTCCGTGAACGGCTTAAACGACCATATTACTGCCTGGGGCGGCCATGCCGACGTGACATTTGAAACAGAACTCCTGGGGAGAAAGAACACCTTCTTCGCCAGCTATGCGTACGGTTCGGGAAACAGAGATGCAGTTGACGGAACTTCGGCAAGGAAAGAATTCCAGAACCCGAACACCGACACCTCGCTCACAGGCGACATGAGCCTGATCGGCGACCTTTCCGGGGCGAACGCCGGGGATTATCATGCGAGCGGGCTGCAGTTGGTCAACTTTGGATGGGGAATGGACATTGTCAAGGATCTGAATTTTTCCGCCACAGGCCGCTATTTTTATGCAAACGCCGTTCCTGATGGTTTCAGCCGGAATATCGGACTGGAGACCGATTTCACCCTTACCTATGCCTTTAAAGACAACCTTACAATAATAGCAGGCTACGACCACTTCTTTACCGGCGGCTTCTTCCGCGATGCCACGGGAAGCTCGAAGGACGTGGACTACGGATACCTGATGTTCCAGTTCGATATCTTCAAAAGCAAACCCAGGCTGAAAATGGCCAAGGAGTAGCGGGCCGGACGTAGAAAGCTACATTAAGCTAGATCTGAAAAAGGCGTTGGGTTGATCTTGCCGGTATGGGGCAAGATGGAACCCGACGCCTTTTTTACAGAACTTGGCAAATTTACCGACATAAACCGTTTTAGCTTAATAATAAAAATTCCTATCGTTGTTTATCGAAGCACTCAGAGCCGCAATGTTTAGGACGGCAGTCCAAACCCAGGAATCGCCGACTATGCAAGCCTCGATTAGCTTCCATTGATTTTGCTTTCTGCTCCTCTTCAAACGGCCTCCGCTGGACCTTATTAGCCTTTTTCCACCTTTTTGCATCTCAACAAAAAAAATTATCACACCAGCATTCAATCGGTTAGCCAATCTCCTGAAATCATTTGAAATGTTTGTACTAAACACCCTCGCGATAATTAAATAAGTAGAGGGGAAAACTTGCAAACGACCAATGGAGGTTTCCATGGAACTCTTCGGATTCATCATCTGACTAACTGCTCCCGGCCATGCCCTCGGCTTTCTGATAATAAATAAAGCTGGAATAGGTTGTGTTGCTCCATCTTGTCATGATGGACAGCTTCCCGGCGACCATGAAGTTCATTGCGCTGATCATCCTTACCCTTTTCATCCTGGCAATTGCCTCCGCCTTCTGCTTCAAAGAAGCAGGTAACGAATATGGCGTTCCCTTCTTCTCCGCCACCCTTCGAACATTAAAACTTCATAACTGGCCGGAAAATCTGTCATGGCGTTTGGCCATAACAGGCTGTAACGACTTCGTATTTTACATTAAAAACGGCCCCAGCTACACCCCCCACGGATAACTATAGGTAGAAGAGGAAAATTCCAGACGGACGACAGGAAGCGTCTATGAAGATTATGGCATCATTCAAACTCATTCTGCTTCAGCTAAACATGGTCCAAAATCGATGTGAAAAACCGTCCGACCGATTGGCACTTAACATTATGAAATATCTCATTTTATGAACATTAAAATTGCCTCCAGCTACACCCCCCCGGGATATGTTTATAGGTAGGAGGGGAAGAACACGGAACTTTATACAAATAAATGCGGAGAACACCAAGGAGGGAGGTAACACCTATGCGAAACATCTTACCCGAGACCGGCTATGTCCGACTGTCACAGATCATCGGCAATCCCAAGGCGGACCCACCGATTCCCCCGATCATACCGGTCTCCAGGAGCACCTGGCTAGAAGGGGTGAAAACGGGCCGCTATCCAAAAGCCGTAAAATTATCGCCCAGGGTGGTTGTCTGGCGAGCGGCTGACATAAGGGCACTGATCGAGAATCCACCGAAATAGAATGTTTCGTCAAACCCAGTGATGAAACGAAATACTTCCGCATGGCAAAGCAGCCCGGGAAGGGCAAACATTGGAGATAACAAGTCATGGGATTAGAAAAGCCGCTTGATGCAGCTGTCCAGAGACTGTCTAAGCTCTCTCCCCTGGAGTACGACCAGGTGCGAAAACAGGAAGCAAAGACCCTGGGAGTTCGCACCACAGCGCTTGATACTGCAGTCGGGAATGCCCGCAAACAGGAAGATTCAGATGATCTCCCTTTCCCGGTGGTGGAGTCCTGGCCTGAGTCCATCGACCCGGCTCAGCTTCTCTCCGAAATCACTGCCGTAATCAGGCGCTTCATAGTGTGTGATAAGGAGATCGCCCACGCGGCGGCCCTGTGGGTTGCAATGACCTGGTTCATCGAGGTGGTGCAGGTTGCCCCTCTGGCGGTTATCACCGCGCCTGAGAAGCGCTGCGGCAAGTCCCTTCTCCTCTCTCTATTGGGAAGGTTATCCACAAGGGCGATATCAGCCTGCAGCATTACGCCGGCGGCGCTGTTCCGTACCATCGACGCCTGGTGCCCCACGCTCTTGATAGATGAGGCCGACGCCTTCATAAAAGACAACGAGGAGCTGCGCGGACTCCTTAACAGCGGCCATACCAGGGATAGTGCCTATGTCATACGCACCCAGGGTGATAATTTTACGCCCACCAAGTTCACCACCTGGGGCGCCAAGGCCCTTGCCGGCATCGGCCAACTGTCGGATACCCTGATGGACCGTGCCGTCATTCTGGAACTAAGGCGCAAGCTGCCCCATGAAGAGGTGGAGCGGATACGTGATGCAGAGCCGGATCTGTTTGACGTCCTGCGCACAAAACTGGCCCGGTTTGCCGGGGATTACCGCGACCGGGTCCGGCAAGCCAGGCCTCCCCTGCCGCAAAGCCTGAACGACCGGGCCCAGGACAACTGGGAGCCGCTCCTTGCCATCGCCATGACCGCCGGAGGCGATTGGCTCAAAATCGGCTGCACAGCAGCGCTCAAGTTATCAGGCGGAGAAAATGAGTCACAGACCACGGGGATAGAACTCCTTTCTGATATCCGGGAGATATTCGCTGATCGAGACAAAGTTAGTTCGGCTGAGCTCATCGGACTTCTCTGCAGCGACGAGGAAAAACCATGGGCCACCTATAACCAGGGAAAGCCGATAACACCCAGGCAGGTCGCCAGGCGTCTCAGGGAATACGGTATCCGTTCCCACACCATCCGCAACGGGGTGGATACCGCCAAAGGATACATCATCGATCAGTTCACGGAATCATTTTCACGTTATCTGAGACTTCCCCCCGAAATATCCGTAACAACGTCACAACCCAATGATTACGATGTGTTAGATGTTACGGATGCGTCAGGTGAAAACGTCACAAGTCACACATGTGACGGTAACAGATTTCCAGAGGTAACACGTAAACCCGCATCTGCAGCGGGTTGTGACGGTGTTACGGATAAATCCCCCGAAACCGGAGCAATAGAAATTGAGAATATTGATCTGAAGTCACCCGATCGGATCCCAACTGCTGAACCTCAGGCATGGCTTACTGAAACCGGTGAACTGATGACACGAGGATCATGCAACGATCTCGCAGCTGAGATCGTCAGGCTTTCGGCCGGCAACCTTCCATTGCAACGGGAGCTCCTTACCCGATATTGCCAGGCCTATGACCATGAGCATATCGCGGACCTCTGGGAAGCGTGGGAGGAACGTGCAGCGATCATGGAATATGACGGTGGACTGCCTCGTCATGAAGCAGAATACCAGGCGGCAAAGCGGCTAAACCTGCTGGCCTTCATGGACAGCCGCAATTGCGGGCAGAGCTAAGAGTTTTATGCCGGAAAACCGGCATCGTAGATAACCGTTTCCAACGGAAATGAAAGGAGG